>BNJT01000435.1_pt1 | contig 193382 bp, 182 predicted proteins | sample 8540491 | NCBI WGS metagenome assembly BNJT01 (sample SAMD00202455, study PRJDB9452) | human saliva metagenome | host: Homo sapiens | reverse complement strand
GGTTACGCATTGCTCACCACTCTGTCTTCGATGTTTTATTGAGAGGTGTATTTATAATGTTATTTAATTTATTGCTGGGATAGGAGGTAGGAAATGCTGTAATGCTTCTGAGCACTTTTCTGGCTTATGCCGTTAGTTAGATAGCCATCTGGGCTCCTATATCATAGTTATGTACTATAATCATGTCATATTATTAAAAAGGAAATGGCATATGCCTCAGATAGTACCCATAAGAGCTTAGAAACACGTAGAGCCACAGCTATGCAATGTGCGAGGATGGACCGCTAATGTTGTAACTCAGGATGGCTATGGCGACTTGGTTGTGATGAGTATAAAAGACTGTACGATAGCTAAGTGGCCACAGCCGATATAGATAGCGCCATCGCATCATCTGAAGCTAAGATAACAGCAGATACAAGATGCTAGAAGCAAAAGACGTTTTTGCTAGTTTTAAAAGTAAGTATCTTGAATAAATATAGTCCTAAATCCCCACCACAAGCTTATGAAGAGCTTGAAGCGATTTATAGACATATCGCACTATCTTTGCTCTCGTCAGGTGCTGCAAAGCTCTACACCAGAGGCTATCAAAAACGCTGTCTTTAGCCCTAGATGAGATGCAAATCCCATGGTGCTATCAGAAAGAGTTGGCAGATATGTCAATATGGGCTATAGACAGCTATTTGTTAAAAACTATACAGTTATTTATAGGGTAAATGAAAAGATAAGGCCGTTATAATCATCACTATTAGATATACACCAAGCGCTTTTAGACATACAACTTCAATAATGTACTTTCCTAGAGAGAATATCCACTCACCCAATACTCTCTCATCTGCAAAATACACACTAACATCACATGCTATGTTACGACGACAATCCTACTGCATTACATCATGTACTATACATTTACATCAATGTGCTGTAGCGTTACATCACATACTTGACGTGACATCACATACTGCACATTACATCATGCAGTGCAGTATGCTACATTGGCGAGATTATTTGTTATAATCCGAGCAGAAAGGTCTAGTGCCAGTTTCTCAGCATATTTATCATTTGGCCATTTTAGTATGATGATAAACTTGCATATAGCAAGCTCAGCCTGGAGCACTGCAAATCGGGTACTGCCAGGCGCATTTTACTGTACAAAGACTACAACCTTAAACAAAGACTTTATCCATTAGAGATGGCCTTTGTTGATAGTAGTGCTAAGTTTTAGCTAAGATAACACTACTGTCAGATGTGCAAAACCTCTCGTACTCTTTGCTCATGGACAGTACTTTTCTCCTAAAATAGCAATCCCTATCCACTTAAAACGCAAAACAAACAAAATATAAATGGCTAAATTTTCACAAAGATGCTAGAGAGCGACGCACGGGAGTCAGGCGGACCTTTTGTGCCCCAGGCTCAAACCTCATATCTCATCAATACTGCATGCCGGTGCTTTGGTCTTATCACACTGCGATACGCTCTAGGGAGAGTTACACAGAGTGCTGTGAGTGATATGAGTATCTCGGCGTGCAGAGAGAAGATTTTACGAGTATGTTTATGATGAGATGCCGAGTGTTGCGTAAAATAGATCGAAAAGCTTAGCAGGGCCGTGTCAAATTGCCACTTAGTAGACTGCGACTATGCCTACTTTACTTAGGTGGCTTTCGATTTATAGATTGCGCATTGTCGGGCTACTAAGAGTGCTTACTACATCTCCATCAGTGCATCATCTTTTGCAGTTTCACCTCTTAGCTCTGGCATTTCATTTACTTACTCTAGCCCTTTTAGCTCTGGGTTTACTATTTGGTCATTTCTATTAAAAGGAAGCCTAAAGCTTTTGTCGATTCAAATTTCTTATCTCAGTATTTTCACTTTGTAGACTTTCCATTTTTATATGTTTTCAGAGCCAGATTTTTCTCTATTCTCACCTCTCTATCAGCACATTTTCGTTCATCTATCTTTGTTTGCTGAGTTAAGTATGTGCTTTAGTCTGTGCTAAGCAGCGTTATCTCTTTGCTCCTGCTCAGTTTGGGTTTTCTTTTAGAGCCATCTAGCTCTTTTTCTAGCTGTTTTCTTTTCTTTTAAACCCTCTATAGCACTTTTCTATCTTCCCTCTATGATCTTGCTTTGTGTTCTGTTACTTGCTCATCAAGAAGCTCTACCTTTTCACTAGCTGCTCATCAGATGCTGATGAGTTTATGTTCTCACCCTTAGAAGAAATCAAAACCGGGAATTTCTAAGACCTACTAACAAAGCTCTCATTTGGCTCTAACCCAAAAGTACTCGTCGCACACACAAGACTTTTCCCTCATACATTTATTTGCTTTCGCTTCTATATGTAGATTTTCTCTTTTAACTCTCTTCTCGCTTTGATATTCTCTGCTCTTTGGTGCATTTTAGAGTTTAAAGCTTTTTATGTCTATTTGTTGCTTGGCTTGCCGCGAAGCACCTGACCTTCAATGCCTCTGCGCCCATATCTTACAGCTCTTGGCCGATACGCTGTTTGTGATCTGCTACTCGACTCACCGATACATGCTTCTCAAAGTTATAGTTTGTAAAGATGAGTGATGATAGTGTTTGGTCTTTTCGTCATTATGCTCAGCCACAAGCAGACGACTTACCGCCATACTTCGCGCAGTATGCGTTTACAAATCTCATTACTCTATCCATATGTATGTTTTCGTTTACTGGGCTACATGGACTCTTCGTCGTTTAGCCCTTCTTTTGGCTCCTTCTCTGCTATCTGTACCAAATGCTGATGATGACTTCAAAAACTAGCCGATATCTTTGCGCCAAGTTCTACATACAGCTATATCTTTACCTCTGTCGTTTTTGTGTGTAGGATTTACTTGCCATAGTCTTCTTTAAAGCTATCCTGAAAGCCTTTAGTGAATTCTTTACAAAGGCCATAGTGATAGTTCATCATCTTTGCTGTTAGCTCATCTCATGCGCTATTGCCATTACAGTCGCTTAGGAGCTTGTGGCGATTAATAGTAGTTGAGTTCTTGTTGAGATACTTTTATATGCTCAGTTTGATTTTTCTCCACGGCACGCATGCTAAACCTGCTATGAGCTCTACCATATATTAAAAACCTGACCTCCACATTTATGACTAGGCTGTGATCATTTTAGTATATATGCATTAGCCATGGCAAATCACCCTCACCACACAAGCTTTCTTTCATTTGCTAGCTGTGCTAGTTACTATCAGTGAAAAGATTTTCTTTTCATTTTATCCTTTTAAAAAGTATTTATAGTAATTTACACAATTTTGGAAAAATCTGCGCTAGAAATGCAAATTGTACAAAAAGTTTATTTTTAAGAAGAAAAAGTTAAAAATATCAAAATGATAGAGGTTAGTGCGTATTTAAAGGAGTTTTAGATAAAGATTATCACCCCAGATGAGAGCGGATGAGAGATTATTTTTAGTAGGAGGATACATCTTCAGCTGCTATCTACCCTTCCAGTCTATTGGGTGGCAAGACATACGTGTTGCTTTTGCGGATGATGCAACGGCATGGCATGACTGACACTCGAAAGCATCTCATTGTCTGTTGTAGGTGCCTTCATGTGGGTTAGATAGGCCGTAGTGTGCGGTCTTTTTCCTGATATCAGCTATCTTGTGACAGCTGGTGCACTGCTCGTTAGTAAAGCCTCTTTGTTTTGTTGGTGTCTCAAAGGTCGCCAGTTGCATACATCCTGACCTCATTTAGCTGCTCACCTATAGTTGGAGTGTGGCTAGTCGTGGCATGCATATTTGCATCTTTATGCTTTTAGCTATAAATTCCCTTTTGTATAAGGTCGTATTCTGTTTGCATGTTGTGACACAAGATACAGTCCAGCCTTGTGTGGCTACTGCTTCTATCTGATGAAAAAGCTATAAAGCCCACGATAGCGGCTACTATGAGTCCTAATCGCATATCTATTGCTCATGCTTGTACTCCTTTTGCGTTTGCACGCAGCCTGATAGCCCGCTAAGCGTCCGTAGCATAGGCACGTTCCGTGGCTAGTGCCGGCTAAAACTACTGGATAATCACCCAAAAGCGTCCGCCCATAACATTACCGCAGGCATAAAAGTCCAGTGTTATAGTCGGCATCAACACATTTGCAGTGCTTGGCTCTACGGTGAAGCCGCCCGCATGACGACTGGAGCGCCCACACCCATGCCAGCGTAAAATGGCGCGTGCCGACTGGAACATCCCTCTCATGGTCTTTACCAAAGTCATCATCATCGTAACCTTTTGTCACATAGCTCGTTATAGCGTTTTATAGTCGCTAAAAACTGCGTTTGTGCCTTTTTGTTATCAGGATATAGCAAATACTAGCGGCTCTGCACTGTTTTGCTTTAAAAGACATCAGGCATCTCTTCAAGATCTTTACCGGATATATATGATGTTTTGCCTATCGCCCACTGGCAGTCAGGTGGAAGCTGGATTATCCTCAGGCGCTACGCAGTGATTTACGCTGCCGTGTGATCACCCATGAGGCTCACTTGCTGCGTGAGTTTAGAGTCAAATACCCTGCCAGCCAGCCTCCTGGTTGGCGAGAGAGTGGTTGGGTGACTTGCCGACCGCCAGATCTTCATTTGTAAGCGCTCTCCATTTGCATTTGTTAGTAAAAGATGCATCAACACCAAGCAGTCCGCCAAGTGTGTGAGCGACTGGTGCATGAGGTCCATCTTCTAGCTTTGCGCCTGTCCATGTGCTAAGCTTGTGTCCGTCACCGGTATTTGTAGGGTTATTTTATAGTCCCTATTTGGAAAGGGCAGAAGAAATTGCACACCCATGGCACAAATGTCTTTTACCATTTCGTGATCATTCATATAGTCCCCTGTAGCAAGTATCACTGACTTTTGCATGACGATCTTTGATGTATGAGCCATCAGCCATATTTTGCGCGATCGCTCCTTGCATCTTGCCAGTTGCTTTTATCGCGGAGTAGTTTTTGCACGAGTTTTGAAAAGATATACTTTGCACCTTGTTTTATAGACTTTTCACAAACTAGCTCCATCATCGGCTCCTGACTAGGCAAAAAGGTCATAACGGTTGGGTAGCTTGGGCTGTTTTCTTTTACTTGGGTGCATATGCTGCTGGGGAGTGGATGGTGCATAAGCATTATAATTTCATGCTTGTCAAGCTGCGTATCGGTCTCTCTCCGCCATGGCTCTATCGCGAGGAGCAAGCCCCATCATCCAGTCAAAAGTCCTCGCCGCTGTGATCAGCCCAGTAGTTCCACACGCTGATCGGCGCGGTATCCCATCTGCTTTAAGTGTTCGTTGATAGCTGTGTGCTTGTCAGCCGCTGATGCCAAGCTCTCTTTGAAAGTATTGCCTAAAAGTGCCGTACTGACCGCTCTTAACCTGAAAAGCGACCGGCTTTTTCTAGGACGATAACCCTTGCACCTTTTTCAGTAGCAGCGCGCGCAGCATGTAGTCCTGAATGCTGGCACCGATGATAAGCACATCGGTTTCAAGCGTCTCTTTATATCTTTATCTGGAAATTTGCAGGCTCAACACTCCAGTGCATTTTGGCACATCAGGTGCTTCTCGGCGACCTCATCTTTAGGATGGATGAGGTGATTGTTTGGGTTATCACAGCCTGTTAGCAGCGCTGATCCTGCCGCAACTGAGCCAAGTGTGAGTGCGCCACTGCGCTTTTAAAAACGAGCGGCGTGATAGTTCGTTATTTTCACCATTTTATACTCCTTGCTTTTGAAGTTTAGTTTTTAATATGTCAAAGTCGTAAGTGGCTCTTAGCCAGCTCTTTCATCCTTGTCTTGCCCTTAGAGCCGCTGTTTGTATGCTTTTAGCTTTCTATCTAATGTTTCTATAGATAGCTGATAGTTTTAGACCCTTGAGCGCAGGGACTTTGTGGGTTACTTGCACGTCGCAGCCTCACATCTATTCTTGTGCCAGGCGCTTGACCATGAAGGCCACCTGATCTGACGTTGCTGCCGTTATGCTGTTTGCCATACCAGTAGTCAGCATCTACTCTAAGACCCTCGACGCCTCACGTTGTTAAGGTCGTAGCCTGCGCCAAATTCGGTATGTAATCCATACCGGCAAAGAAATTCATAAATAAAAACGGACCATAGATCGGAGTGGCCGTAAATGAGCCAACGTCATTTCCTATGCCTTGAAGTGACATCCTGGTTTTTTGCTAACGGTTGAGTATGCGTATCTAAAGTCGGCACCATAAGCGTTATAAAGCCCCATCATGCCTGCATAGTAGTCGCCGTTAAAGTCGCCATTCTCTTTTAAAGTGCCGTTTGTTCTTGAGCCTTTTATACATGAAAAGTCTATGCCAACGATCGCGTTTTCAAAGAGTGTAGGCGTTTTGTAGCCAGCTGCTGCAAAGTAGAAATTTGATATCGCTCTTTGAGTTAGCAGAGTCGTCGTATTCAAGACCAGATACATTTGCGTAGCCACTGTGAGCGAGACGCCTGGGATGTCACCATATGTTGCAAATGAGTTAAAAATGTTGTCAAATTTAGTAAGCAAATGGTCCAAAAACCGCCTATGATAACTCTATCTTTTAGGGATTTGGTGCGCCGTGATCACCGCCTCGTTACTGCGCTTGATCTACCCGCACATTCAAAAATCAGCTAGGCCGATAACGGTATTTATGCTATCAAGCTTTATCCTAGCGCTCACGCCCTCAAATGCCTCTCTTGTAGCCCACGTCCGTGTTTGTAGCGACAGAGTGGTGGCACGAGGCCTGTGTATTTTGAGTTGTAGTACTGACGACCAATTTTAAGGTCGATATACTCATTATCATATCCTAAGTAGGTCTCTGAAAGCGCTACGCCTTCGCTATTCCAGTCGTATGCAAAATACTCTTTGCAGCCTCTGACGGAGCAAAATTTACTAAGCCCTGAGCTGTAAGACCAAGCTTAAAGCCATAATAAGAGCCAGTTAAAAACCCTAAGCTCAGCCTAAACCACCGATATGCTCGCGAATTCTATTTGTTCTGCTAGCTGGCGGGAAGTACTCTGTCGAGTCCATATCGTAGTATGAAAATATGGTCGCACCCATAGTGCTTGTCTGCAAAGCCTCTTCTGAGCTTTCACTCGCACTTGCACAGGTCGCCATAGCTATAAGCGCAGCCAAGCTAAGAGCAAATTACTCTTGCTTATCAGTTAAAAAGATGTTTTCACTCTAAACTCCTCAATTTCTTTTAGGCATTTATTAGTGCCATTTTAAGTTTACTTTGTCGCACTATTATTTATGGATAGTAGTACACTTTATACATTTCTCTTTAGTTTCTGCCATTTGGTGATATGTCTAGAATAATCACACCTTTTAAAACACAAAAGCCTCTGTGTTTTTATGGCATCCCTTTAGATCAATGAGAGTCAACTCATAACACGCAGGCTCATGAAAAACGGTAAGGTTTTGGTAACATTAACTATATTTTTAATTTTAAAATTCAGTGATATAATCACCCTATGATAGAAGTTTTACTTATAGAAGATGACCTTTAGAACTAGCAGAGCTTTTTAAAATATGCGCACTAGCAAAAAGCGAGATAAGCGTAACCATAGTCACAAACTACGTCGAGGGCTTAAGATTTTAAATGAGAAAAATACCTTTTGATGCGTTGGTGCTTGACCTTGGTTTGCCTGATATGGACGGCCTTGAGGTGTGCAAGCAGGTAAGGCATGGCTATCCGTCGCTACCTATCATCATCTCATCGAGCTCGCATGCGAAACGCTAGATAAGATAAAGGCTTTGAGCTTGGAGCGGATGACCACATGGCAAAACCCTATGAGCCTATAGAGCTTGCATTTAGGCTAAGGGCGATACTTCGCCGAGGGAATACAAGCTGTGCAACGACTCTAAAACTTTTTGCGTAGATAAACAAAGACGCACTATATTAAAAATGGAGAAGCTTTAGCAGCGCTTACAAAGGCGGATTTGACATCTTTTATCTACCTTTATGAAAAAGAGGGGATAGTCGTATCAAGAGAGGATATTTTGTTAATTGAGGTCAGGCTAAATCTCAAAGCGGGCTAAAAAGCATCGACGTAGCCATAGGGACGCTTGCGCCAAAAGATAGGAGACGACCCTAAAAATCCACACTTCATCCACCCTGTGCGCGGTATAGGGTATACTGTTATCAATGCGTAATATATCTATCATCAAACCTCATATCTTTTTCTTTTTGCCGCGCTCATTACGGTAAATTGGCATTTTTATCGAGTCAAAAAGGCAGATTAGAGACGCAGAGTATCATACTTATGAGCGCTTTTATGCTGGGTATGCGTATACGAGGACAAGTAGAAGGCAACGCAGCTAAAGCAACTAGCGCAAATAGGGTCTTAAAAAGTAGCGAGCTTGATCCCTATTAAGATCAGGCAAGGTGAGAGAAAAACTGATAGCGACTCGTATGCTGATATGATAAGGTATAACAAAAAGTTTTATTTTGTGCCTAGATTTTCTTCTATCGATCCAAAATGTTTTCACGCATTATGGATGCGGCAGGGCTTAATATATCAAGCAAAGATGACATAGCAAAAACGATGCCTTTGTAGGAAAATCGAAAGAAATCTCTTCAAATGGCATTTGGGTGCTTTGGCTTGTAGTAGATATCGTGATGGTCGCATTTTTCATAGTCGTTTTGAAAAAGCTGCTAAAGGCTTAGAAATTTAAAAAATATGATAAGAAGAGCAGGCGAGGAGGATAAATTTAGGCTGATAAAAGGTAGAGGCAAACGACGAAATAGGCCAAATCGCTGGCGAATTTTAACACGACTATGCAAAAAGATAGACGCCATAAAACAGGCTAGGGCGCTCTTTTTGCGCAATATCTTGCACGAATTTCGCAACCCGATAATGAAAGGGCGGATCATGGCGGATATGATCGCTGAAATTTTACAAGATGATAAGGCGGGAGATAGGTTAAAAACAAATTTTTATAAGACTAGAGATGATACTAGGCGAGGTTGTCAAGGTCGAAAAACTAGTATCGAGCGAGTGGGAGCTTAAAAGAACAAGCACCGAGTCATAGACATCGTCGATCACTCTGTAGATATGCTTTTGCTAAAAAGATACAAGCCGCATAGAGGTGCTAGCAGATGGCGATATAAGCGCTGTTGAGGTTGATTTTGAGCTTTATGCGACAGGAGTTGAAAATTTGATCGATAACGCCTTAAAATACTCTAGCCGACAAGGTTGTCGTCAGCTATAGATAAAAAGTGCTCTGTGCATAAGCAGCGTAGGAGACGAGCTTGAGCCAGAAAGACTTGAGTTTGATAGGGCGTTTAACAGAAGGTAGAAACTTCAAATTCCTGGACTTGGGCCTTGGACTTTACATAGCAAATCACTTTTTAAAAAGCACGGCCATAGCCCTTAAAAATACAAACACGAAAGGTTGTAGAAAATATTTTTTATGATCTGTTTTGTATAAAAAAAGATAGTTATGTTGAAAACTTTTGAGCTTTCAGGTTTTGCCCCAAAAGCTCATATAATGTTATTTTCACTAACTCGTAGCTATGTTCTTTGTGCCGTCAAGTAGGTTTAAGACTTTGTAGCCCTTATCGCTTAGAATCTGAGCTAGTTTAGACTGCGGTTGCCGCTGTAGCAGTGTGTGACGATAGTTTTGTCTTTATTTGCTCGCTTCAAGCACGTCTTTGTAGTTATCCACTGGCTCGCCGTCAGGTATGCTAATAGCGCCTTTCATATGTCCAGCGTCATAGTCTTTTTCTCTCTAACGTCGATGATTAGGACGTTTGGATCGTTTGCGATCTTCTTAAATTCCTCTGCGTTTATGCTGCCAATTTAACTAGATCGTAGCTAAATCTCTTTTCACGCCTCAGCGTTGCTAAAGCTTGTTAAAGCCTTTTGATTTTAGTATATCTAGTGCCTTGCCACTGCGGTTGCCACTATTGCAGTAAAGCACGACGTTTTTGTCTTTGTAGGCGCTTATCCCATCTAGTCTAGCCTCGATCTCTTCAAGAGGGATGTTTATAGCGTGTTTTAGGTGGCCAGCGTTATACTCGTCTACGCTTTTCTCACGTCGATAACCAGATAGTCCTCTTTTTCTTGTTATCAGCTTTGTATCGCAGCCTAGTTCAGCACCCTTAATTTGAAGCGTCCGTTGGCGCTTTTGTATCGCTGCAAGCTGTGAGAAAAACCAAGTGCAAAAAGCACGACTATACCTTTTAACTATTTTTACTTTTTGACGAACATTTCGTCTCCTTTTTGTTTTTGATAAAATTTCACTATTTATTTTGCCTACTTTAAAGGTCTATCGGCGACCGCCGACTTTTTAGGCAGGATTGACAGATTTATTAATTTCATTAGTAATCCAAAATCCGCCAACTATCGCCTCTTTTTATCTCGCCCTCGCTACCATTTGCTATGCGGTCTCTATATGAGATCGCAGCTGGGCTTTTGAGCCTGCCAATGATCAAACCAGCCTAAAAACTTTCGCCGCGTCGTATCGCACAGGAAGTGCCTCGATATACATTTCGCCGTGTTTAGCGCGGTATATCGCCTCTTTGTTAGGCTTAAGCGCGATGCGAGTTATGAGCCCATAAAGCTTGCCGGGCGAAATCGGCATGCCAGCCGCGCCGTTATTTATCACTACGCCATTTTCAGCGCTATGGCGGCAGGGGCGCAGGTGTGCGTGCAGGCTAGCACGTCAATCTATGCTCTTTTTAAACCACAATTTAGCCTCATCTTGCCTGAGCTTTTTGAGCCAATTTCCACGAGAGCAGCCCCAGCCAGCTAGAAATTTTCTCATCTCCGTGCGTGATAGCGATATTTGCGCCGCCGACGCTTACTAGCTCGCATTTGGCACGCTTTTTACTTTTATAAACTGCTCTGCACTCCTCATTTATAAGGCGGCTTAGGGCGCGCATGGATCAAATGTGAGCGATTTATGGTGCCAGCATCGGTGCATGAGGGATAGAAGCAGCCGCATCCGTTTTGTCCGCTTGCTAGCTCGAAACTCTACATTGCCATTTATCGCCGTTAGAGAGCGTTTTTGCTATCTCACGCTCTATCTGGCAAAAGCTCTTTTGTCTCCGCGTCAAACCAGTGGATGTCGCCGTTAAAAACGACATCCGCACTCTCGGCGTCCGCCATAGCTGTACTCATTGAGCGCAAAGACGTTGCCGTAAAGTCCGCCTACGACATATAGGCAGCTGCTTTGAGATCTTGGCCCCAGGAGGGAAATTTGAGCGCGTAGCTAAAGCGGGCAAGAGCTCATCTTTTTATCTTTGCAGCCGCAAAGTAGCCCAGGCAACGCATAGGCAAGCGTGCAAGCGATGAGTCCATATATATGCGCTCAAGAGCATTGCGTATTTGCTGCCGCCGATCGCTAAAAACTCAGGGAGTACTGCGTCAAATGCAAATGCGACACCCAAAAATATCCCCTAGCCAAAAGCTAAGATGAAAGCCGAGCTTTGTTGGGCTCACAAATCCATGCAACAAAAAAATACCGGCGCTAGGCCGATCACCATCGTGCCGCTAATCGTCGTAGCCTTTTAAGATATCGGTGCCCACGATCATCGGTACATTTTCAAAAATGGCAAAAAGTATCATCGAGATGATGCCGATTTTTGATGGAAATTTTAGCGACGTCTTTTGTTTAGCATCGCTGGGATATCGTAGCCAACCAGCTTTGAAAGGCTTTGCAAAGGTCGAGTCCAGCGTCGATCCAGCAGCCGCTATCATGACGGCTGTCATCAGGATAGCTGAGCCAATCCCCATGGTTTTAGCTAGCTCGGCTGGGATGTTGCCCTTTGCGGCGATGCCCTCAAGCGAGCCGTAGATGCCGATAAAGCTAAAGATGACGATGGCTATAAAGCCTAAAAATGCCAGAAACCACAAAGCTTTTTCAGCATCGTTTTTCTTCGCAGATGAAGCCTCGATCGGTTAAAACAGGGTCGTGAAAAAGGGTAACTAACTAGCTGCAAAAACAGCAACTAAAAAGCAGATCCACGCCGCCGCCTAAGCTCCAACCGCCAGTACTTACTAGCTCGCCCACGCCGTGCTTTGGCAAGATAGTCACGATAACCCAAAGCGTGGCGATGATGAAAACTAAAGCCTGGATGACGTCTGTCACGATAGAGCCCCAAGTCCGCCGCGAACCGAATAAACTAGCGTAAAAGAGCGTAAAAAGCGAGGTCTGCGATGATAAAAGGCATGCCGCCGCTATCTCCGTAGTAGCCGCCCACGACTGCTGTGTTGCTCCAAACTTCGTTAAAAAGCTCAACCAAGATCGCCACGCAAAATGCGATGCTAGCCGCCGCGCCGTAGTTGCTAGTTAAAAACCGCACGAGTCCGGTTGCGCCTACCGCCTTAGGCGGTAGATAACGATGCCGGCTATTGGCATACAGTCAGTATGTCGCGTATGCTACACGCCGACGATACCGTAGTTAGCGCCTATGGCTACGGCGTTTGTGACTGATTTTGCAAATATCCAGCTGATAAAAATGCTAGTCGTTAGCAAAAATGGCGACACCTTTACGCCGCCTTCGTCCTCCCTTTAAAAACGAGCCGATACTGCGCGCTTTTTGGTGAAAAAGCGTACATTATCACGCCGTAAACGATCAAAAAGCCCCAAAAAGAGCGACTGATACTCTTGCATTAACTCTCCTTAAACTCTGAGAGTTTGATCCAAAGTCTCTCATGCTATCGCTTATCGCGCAGGGTAGATTTCTCGCAAAAGAGTCCCTTTTTGCACTATCGCTTCAAGTTCATCCGGCTTGCTTAGATCATGCCCCAAGACCTCTTTTTGCAGATACTAGATTTTTGCGTTTTTAAAATATATCTCTTTAAAGCGCGCCAAATTTGCATTGTATTTTTCTTTATCATCGCCGTAAGCAAGCCCCCAAAACTAGCACTGCCGCCAGATATGCGCCGCATACCGAGCCCTCCTGCATGCCGCCTAAGAGCCCAAAGCTGCTTCATAGCGTGCGCTTCGTTTGCACCCTAGGTGCTGTGCGTAGCGTGTTAACATCATCTGCGCGCAGTTTTGCTCGGCAAATTTTGCGCCATCTCTTCATTACTCATCATTTTATCCTTTACAGTTTACGCAAGCGCGCCACAGCAGCTCGACCCAGCCCCTGCTGTGCAGGCGTAGCAGTAGTCGCGAAAGACGATCTGCTCTACCAAGCTCGCCGCTTTTAGCTAGCTCAAAGATATCCTTTTGCGCCGTGCGCTTTAAGCCCTCCATCTGGTTAAAAATCGCAATCATAAAGGCTACCATCGTATCCCACTGAGATTTGCGCTCTACACATGATATTTTGCGCGGCATTTGGGTTGTAATTTGCTTTCTAAAAGCTGCATATAAGGCTCAAATTTACCGCTTTTTCAAGCGATCTTCTAAATCGCCAATCGGCACGTTCGTGATCGTAAAAAGATGATCACATTCCACGCCAAAAGCGCTTTTTAGCTCTCTTTGTAGTCTGCTTCAAGCTTCCGGCTTGATCGCCTGGCAAAAAACGCACCACCTGGGTTATAGACCACGTAGCACTACCTCCGCCCTTGCCGTATCCCAGTGCATTTAGCCCTCTTTAGCGCCTCTATGGAGCCATCAAACACGCCTCGCCCGCGCATCTTATCGACGTTTTCTTCGGTGTAGCAAGGCAGGCTAGCGACTAGCTCCACGCCGTGATCTGCGTAAAATGAGCAGATCCTCGTAGCCCTTTTCAAGTAGTATGGTTAATTTGTTCGCATCGATGATGTGAGGCGTGATCTTAGCGGCCCTCATCTATAAAACCAGCGAAAGTGCGCGTTCATCTCAGGTGCGCCGCCGGTGACATCAAGCGTGCTAAACGGGTATGTGCACTAATCGCCTCCAAAACAGCATGCAAAGTCTCCTTACTCATCGTCTCCGTGCGCTTTGGCCCAGCCTCGACGTGGCAGTGCGAACAGGCGAGGTTGCATATCTTGCCTAGATTTACTTGGATCGTTGAAATTTTATCAGTATGCCTGATCTTCGGTGCTATACGCTCTGTGAAGTTCATTTTCTACTCCTTTTATAAGTACTTTAAACTAAGTACATTTTTAGATAAGCGGTGTTTGGCGCTTCGTTTACGCCGCTCATCACCGTGGCGAAGTGCTTTTGATGTTTTGCACGCCGTTTTTGGCGAAAGCTTTCCGCAGCAAGTGGCGCAGTAGGTGTAGAGATTTGGTACACGTATCCTGATGGCCTGCGGATATCCTGCGGCGATTTGCAGCTCGCTGCTTTCTAGCAAGCCCGCCCAACCCACAGCAGTTTACATCCTCAGCTATTTTTGAATGGCATGTACTTTTTAAAGGTCTCAAAAATAGGCTTGTGGATGCGCTCAGGGCAGGGATAAAAGATGTGTGCCTCCTCTGTGATCTCGCGGTTTAGACCAAGCTCTTCCATTTCTCGTATATGGTTTATCTTGACATCCACCTTGTCTTTTTAAAAATGGTAGCAGTTTGGACAGGCCAAAATGAGCGTCTCTACGCCCTTTGCGGCAAAGAGCTCGTTTAGATGTGCCTTTGTCTTGTCGTAATTTGCATTTGCTTCAAAGCGGTTTGCCACAGCAGTTCATACTAAAATCAACCCCCAAAAGGCTCTCACATGTCCTGATGATCTTTCGTGTAGTTTCAGGCAAAAGCCTGGGAAATTGCAGCCACATTAGCTCGCGGCTCTTTTTGGGCGAGTTGTTAGCGTAAAAGATAGGGCGATTTTAAGAAATTTCTAGATAGCGAAACGGCTTTTTATCTGCTCTCTCGTGCTTTAGCGCGATCTCGTTGCCGCTGATGTCTTTTGGGGCAGACCTGTAGCACTCGTCGCACAAAAACAGCTAAATGCAAGATCTTTTTCGCTTTTGAAAAATCAAGCTACTGATATCGTATTTGGTCAAAAACTCGCAGTAGTTTCGTACACGCTCCGCACTCTATGCAAAGCTCTGGCGGGTTTTAACTAACTTTTATGATCTCACTCAGCGCTAGCTCCATTTCAACCGGTACTGCAAAAATTTGCATTTTTATGAGCTGCTTTTTATGATGCCCTGCGCCTACAATTTACGCGCTTCGTCACTATATTTTGCCCTGGCTGGCGTAATTTCACCACCAGATCTTTTTAAACTTCATACTTAGCTTATAATCCTCCATAATAGCCAGTTCTCAAAGCCACCCAAGCGCGTTAAAAGGCCTTTTCGTATAAAAATACCCTGATCGCCAAATGCGATATTTCTAAGCTTTTACGCGTAATTTGAGCCAAGCGCGATCACCGTAAAAGCACTCGCCTCATCGACTCGAAGCCTAAAAGCAGCCAGCCTTGCAGCGATCAAGCGCCCTCTCAGCGGCCAGAAATCGCCCTCCTCATCGCAAGGCGCTATCAGCGTGCAAAAAGAGAAGCTTCTCCGTGGCTACGCTCGCCCCAGCGTCTAGGCTGGTGCGCCCTGCCTTTGCAAGGTGTAATTCTAAACTCTCAGGCGAGAAAGAAATTTCGCTTCAACTTAGCGCTAAATCGTACTTGCCCTCTCATAAAATTTGGCTCGCTCGCCAGCATCAGCGAAAATATCACTCAAATTCCCCTGAGTTGCCAAAGAGACAAAAATCGCTCCACATTTTCCCGCATGGCTCGTTATAGATCGAGTTATTACCGAGATCGCGCATACGTTTTGTCCTCTTATCTTTTTGTGCGCCCCAGCTAGAAAAGCACCACGAGCGCCGCCATCAAAACTGCAGGCGATGATAAAGCCGTTTGAGCGCATATCAAGGGCTTTTTCGCCTAATTTACCATTATAAAATGTTGCTGGCATCGATGCCTACAAAGGTAGCCACCACGTAGTCGCGCAGGCTCACGTTCATCACGCCGCATGCGTAGCGTCGAGGCGTTATACGGCACAAGCGGCACTAGGCGAAGGATTAAAATCAGGCCAATTCTACTCACCGGGCTCGCTGCTAAGTGTGTGTAATTTTGCTTTTTGAGTTTTGCGTGAAGTCGCTAATCGGCGCGAAATCCCAAAAATCTTGCGGATATAGACATCAAAAACCGAGTTTATCATCGCATTGGCATATTATGGTGTATAAACCGTTGCCAGCGAAATAGCCCAAATGCCGCACCTGCAACGACAGCCAAAATCGGCACGTACCGGGACATATCGGCAAGATAGCAAAGCATAGGACATAGATCATCGGAGCAATAGTACATGTTCGCCGATGAGCTCACGAAGCTCGCTAACGCCGATCTGTGCATCAAAAATGCAGCCACGAGTGCATGACCGCGGCGATGGAGCAGCAGACCGGCAGCCTTGTTTGCTTCAAGCTGCGCCTTGCCTTTTAACATCCAAAATTTCACAACACACAAACAACAAAAACCCACAACAACACCCCCACAAACCCCCCAAAAACAAAACAACCCAAACCAACCACCCCAAAAAACCCCAAAACCACAAACCCCCACACCAACAAACCACAAACCACAACCAACAACCCAACCAAAAAACACCACCCAAACCCTTTTGCCAGCGTTAGATTTTCAACGACATCGCGACCCAAAATGCGTGCTATGTAAAGCAAAGCGCAGCGCCCACTCATAGCCGAGCTCCACGATAGCACAGCGCCCCAGACCCAGCCAACATCATCGCATTTGAAAGCGTGGATGAGAAACGCAGGCACTGGCGCCAGGATGCTTTGAAGCACCATCAGCTCACGCAAGCTGCCGTCGTCTTGTCAAAGCTTTGCAAAATATGCATAGACTCGTTTAGGTCAATTTCATAAGCATCACGACTGAGCCGGGTGATCTGCCGTTTTACCGGCAGGATAAAAAGTATGCCAACGCGACTATCGCGACGGCGACTAGGGAGAAAATGGGGATTTTCATCTACCCTTTAAAATATTGTTGTAATTCGACAAAAACTTGTCGCTAAGATAGGCTTTTTATCTTGTTAAAAGTGTATCTGCTTTTATGGTTTCCAGTACCGTTATACTCGATAAATGCCATCGCGCACCAGCTTGTTCCTCGCAGGCAAGTCATCGTAAAATACTCTCTATCCGCTCATTCACCATCGAGTAGTTTTCATATAATCTATAATCATCTCATCAGCACCAACATCACGTCCGGTCTTCCAAAACGCGGTCGTTGGCACGCTAAAATGCGCCAGATCTTGCCCACGCTCGCGAATTATCGGCTTTTCCCAGCTCGATGATAAAAGAGCTCTCCGCGTCCCGCTGAGACAATGGTATCTTGCGGAGCTTTAGCTCGGTATTTGGTGATATATGCTCCTCTGGAGTCTCGCGCTCAAGGTCACATTTTCCGCAGTTTTTAAGAAAATCTGGATCATCTCAGCGGTTTTTGGCTGGGCCAATTTGAGTTTAGATAGACGTTAGCCATATTTTTCGCACCTTCAAACATCGCTTTTAATGGCTTTTGCGCGGTGATCAAGCTGTGATTTGACGGGATCTGACTGCGTGCACGCTAGCAAGACTTGCCGCCGTCTCAAGATCGCTCTCTCGCATCCAGCGCGCGCTTTGCCCTTTTACTCCATACTCATCGCCCCTCGCGGTAAAGCGGCTTGGCGCGAAATAATACTCTAACGGCGCTGGCGTGACGCTTTGAGCTGCCGATGTACTCTTGCGCATCAGGGTCATATTTTATTTGATTTTCGCGCCATTTGCGACTTCTATGTATTTATGCGAACACCTTTGGCCCGCCTTTGCGAAATTTGTAGTACGTGGTATCTGCCGCTGCAAGGTTTTATCGCTTGGTCGCACGCCCAAGACGTAAGCGAAACAAATGTCCTCTTTCGTATCGATGTCGCGAAGCGTTTCCGATTTGACGTAAGCTTAAATTTGAGCTCTTCGTCACTAGCGCGCAAACTCCATCGCACACGCTCTGCCTTAAAGAATAATCGCTTGAGAAAATCTCATCTCTGAGGCTGGCGCTTCATGGAGCGAGTCGCGCAGTATCCGCAGTCGGGCGTAGGGCGATGGCGGCATCGTTTTTGCTAAGCGCTTTAAAGCAAGGCTAAAGCCTTGGTGGTGAAATCTACAATGTCGCGCTGCCGATTAGCGCGTACTGCTCCATATCCAAGCGCCTTTCACATGTTTAGGCATTAAGCATCTCGCTCACGCTTAGTGAGCCCCACCTCCACTTTGAGGGATAAATCCTCATACTTTTCGGCCCAAAAATTTGGCTCAGTGCCAGGCCTTATCGCTTGGCGTAGATGATGTACTGACATTTTTAGTTTTTGAAGCTAGATGTTTATATCTTTCTTAGTAAAAATTCTATGCAAATTCTGCGCTTGCTGTGGCGTCAAAAAGTCAAGTAGCTCTAGTTTGGGAATCTTACCAGCGATCGAGCTCTGGTAAAAAGTATCAGCGCTCTGGGCACTACCTAAAGAGGGTAAATTTAAATAGATATTTAAGAAAGGTTAAAAATTCATAGGTATTTTACTTGAGATAGAGTAGTTGTAATTTTCTAAATGAAGCTCTCTTTGATGAGATAAAAGAGTAGCTCTCAGCTTACCGTCATAAGTGTGACTAAAAGAGCAAACCTTTGGCTAAAAGCTAGTGCACAGCCGTGCGTTTTGAGAGAGCCCGCAAAGTAGCCCAGCCACGGAAAATCCAGCCACATGATATAGCGGTTGTGTACTGCGCATCTCGAGTCAGGCTTGAAGTAGCGAGACTAGAGCGCCGCACTAAGCCCTAAAAGCAAAGCGCAAAACGCGTAGTATAGGGCTCTAAGGGCGTGCAATCACGTTTGCAACCCTAAAAGCTGATCGCTACAAATGTTCCATCGGGCGGTGTAAAACGTCTTTGATGCCGTGAAATACGACTTCGCCGCGTTTTTCAACCGCGCCGTGAGTGTGGGAGTGTGGTTTGAGATGATGCGCCGACTGAGCAGCTATCTGGGCACGCGATGCGGCCGGTATTAAAAGCTCTTGCGGTCGCTTTCGTTGCCGCCAAAGACGCATGTCGAGTTTGTTTGCCGTTACTATCTGTGATGACTTCTGTTGATGTCGTAGCTTTTGGTGCGCCGTTCCGCCCATGTCACTTCGATCTTGATCTTATCGCCGCCGACAGTGATGTTTCAGCACCGTGAGGGTCATGTTGTTGCCTCGGTTTTGCGCCCTATTGTTTTCCATAGCTTGGTAGGAGATCGATTTTGACTCAGCACGTGCGATAAGACGGGCTTATCACGCAAATCTTCCATCTTTGAAAACGACTGCGTGGCGGGTGTTTTCAGCAAGATACTGCCATTTTACCTGAGCTAGTAGTAACAGTTTTAGCGTTTTCCATCTCACCTGCATCGGTTTTGGGCGTTTACTACGCCGACTTGATCGTCGCGTTAAGCTTGAACGCTTGCGGCACAAAATAGACCAGAATAGCCATAGCAAAATAGCTTTTTAAAACATAAGAGCACCTTTCTAAAGAGTGGATTACGGGAAATACGATGTTTACGAAACTTATAGAGATGAATGTAGCACGGAGCGAACCTCGCCCAGTATTTTTGAGATTATATTTGTTTAAAATAGTTTAAGTGACATTTTGTTCATAATGCAGTAAACAGGTCATTGTATTAGAAGTGTAAATGTGAGATTATAATTTGGATTTTTAAGCAGACACATCACTTTAGTAACTAAGTGTTCCACTCTTAAAGGAATGGAAGAAAGGAAAAGAACAAAAGCATCACTGCTAGTGCGCCTAAAATAGAAATTGTTGTGGTGTCACGGGGAGACTTGACCTCCCGACCTCCGGCTTATGAGAGACCAGCGCTCTAACCAGCTGAGCTACTCGTGACAACTTAAAAATAAGTTTTGGATTGATACAACCTAAGAACTTATTTTTAGCTGTAAAATTTATCTCACTCAATTTCATAACCCTAAAATCAAATTTGACTGCAAAAGCACCAACTTTATTTAAGCTTTTTACTGAAAAATCCCAACGTAAATAGCGTAGATAAAGCCGATCGCTACGGCATACGGAGCGAAAAGGTGTGATGCCAGCTGCTGAGCTTGCAAGCATGAAGTTATGACTTATAGCAACACCTGCACCCATGCCTAAAACAAAAAGAGCTGAGCTTAAACTTCCCAGCCCCATCTGCATCTAGGTGTTTGCCAGGGCAGCCGTAGCTAGACTAAAGCAAAGACCAGCGAGCGTCATGCTAAGGAAATCCCAAAGCATATCATTGTGAGCGATAGGCTGAGCTTCAAAAGCCAAATTTGTATTGATTTAGCACCACTCCGTGACACTTGCACAGACCATGATAGCTATAACGCCATAAAACATCGAAAAAGTCACGTTCGAAAAATTTTGCTTATTGCACCAACTGAGCAAAGTACTTTACTTTTTGCATAAAGATACCAACAACGATAGCGCAAATAAGCGAGATAACAACGTGTATGCTGTGAGCCTGGACCTTTTTCTGAGCTAAATAAAGCGCCATTTTCGCCAAGCTTTTAGACCAAAGATAAGTGCTAGTAAAAGCAAAACTGCGATGATAGTTGGTAAAAACCTATCGCCTTTTGCAGTGGTTTCAGCTTCTGGGCAAGATGTAGCCACTTTTTCTTAAAAGCTCGTCCCGCAAAAGACACCAGCAAATAAGCCAACAAACCCCGCAATAGCGGTCATATCTCCGCCTCCAAGACGCAAAACAGCTCTCCAAGGGCAGCCTAAAAATATAGTGCAGCCTATCATCGCAAAACACGCCTAAGAAAAAACCTAGAAAATGCCGCGCTACCAGAGACTGGAGTGAAATTTCTACCCAAAGCATGCTAGCTAGAAAAGCCTCGATGATAAGCCCTAAAATTCAGGCCTTAGATACTGCACGACTTTTGCCTGATGAAAGCCAAGCGCGCCCATGCTATCTCGTAAAAAGCAAGCCGCACAAACGCCCATATTTGCTGGGTTGCCAAAATGAACGAGCACTGGAGCCAAGAATGCCAGGCTCGCGCCTGCGATGATGTAAAGCAATGTTTTGTTCATGTAAATTCTGTGTAAAGGTAAAACCAGACTGGTTTCTTAAATGATATTTTAATAATCATTACAAAACAAAGATTAATTTTAAGAGCAAAGTGGATAAAATATGCAGTACTCATAAAAAGGATAATGATGAAAGATTTTATGAGCTATGCAGATAGCCTGAAAAATTCTAAAAGATACGATAAAATGCGTGGGATAAGGTCGAAAAAGTAGCTATCACAGAGGCGCTTGATAGACATATCGCCCATGATGTCAGCGGCTGAGAAACTACCCAGCAAAGCCAGTTTCGGCGATGGACGGCTACGCTTTTGCCTTTTAAAGAGTGGCTCAAGCGAGCTTGAGCTCATCACGATCTGCCAGCAGGTAGCGACAAAGGGCTTGCTGTAGAGGGGCAATAAATGCGTACAAAACCTTTACCGGCTGCTAATGAGCGAAGGCACTGACACGCTCGTACCAGTCGAAAATGTCGAGGTTAGCGGCTCGAAAATAATCATCAAAAAGAGCGTGCCAGCGGGCTTTGCTGTGCGTGAAGTAGGGGAGCCACAAAAAGGCGAAATTTTAATAAAAAGGCACACGTCTAACTTACGCTGAGATAGCGCTTCTTGCCGAGCTTGGCGTCTTTCACGTAAGCGTTTTTATCCGCCCTAGAGTGGCGATACTAGCAACTGGCAGCGAGATAAAAAGACCTTGGCGAGCCACCAGAAAACCCAGCGCAATTCACAGCTCAAATCACGTAGGCATCGCTATGCAGATACGAAAATGGGCGCAGAGCCGATCATCTGCGAGATCGTAAGAGATAAGGCCGAGCTTGTCGAAAAAGCGATCATAAATGCGCTCAAAATCAGCTGATATCTTGGTAACAACGGGCGGCATCAGTATGGAGACTACGACTTTGTAAAGGGCGCATTAAATGAGTACCTTTAGTCTCATCATCGAGGGTGCTGCATGATAAACCAGGTCGCCACATCAGAGTGGCAAAAAGTCAGGCGACAAATACATCTTTGCGCTGCCGATTCCTCTACTCGGCGATGGTTATGTGCGTGCTTTTACGTAAGGGTGCTTATAAACACTTGGTTTAGCCAAGAAGAGCCAAAGATCACGGCGATAATGGACGAAGACTACAAAAACGCTCGCCATTTTTGAATTTACAGCGGTAATTTAGAAAACAGAGATGGCAAAGTTCGTAATTTAAACGGCAAAAAGGCTAGGTACTCAGCGATCGTAAATAACCTAACAAACGAAGCGGCACTGCTTATCATCCCAAAAAGAGACAGAATTTGATCGCAAAAGGCGAAGTGGTAGAAGTTTTAAAGATGCCTTGCTAAAGTGGGTGAATGTAATTTGCCAGAGGTGCTTTGGCACCGATTGAGCAGTCCTTTTGAAGCACTACGACGTCGGTTATCTCGGCGTCTTTTCTATCTTTGCGTCTCAGCCCTTTGGCTATTTTTATAGTAGTGATATCTTTTGAGCTGATTTGGCGTTAGAAAGATCACCTCTAACGTCGTTTCTGCAGCCTGCTCTGCCTTCGTAGTAGCCGTTTACGCCGTGCTTGCTCTTTATACTCTGGCTTGATGAAATTTGAGCCTACTATCGGCGCCGTATTTTGAGTAGTACTTTGCACTCATATTTTCTTTGGCTGGTTGTTTTAGATACCGCCATTTAGTAGCTTTTAAAAGTGCCTTTGTCGCTAACATCTCTTGCCTCACCTCTTTTAGCACGATCTCGTCGGCTCCGTTTGGCTCTCTTTGGTACCTCGGTGCCGTTTATAGAGTATATGGCGACATGCATAGCTATCTCTCTTTGCGATGCAGCACTCTTCATGAAAAACCTTAGTCTTTGCCTCTGCGTGATCTGCACTTCTTTTGGTGCTATCTCGTTGTTGCTGCTATCAAGGTATTTTATCCCCTGCGTACTCTAGCAAAGTACTGATCTCTTGGCTATGGATAGCGTGCAGTTTCTACCGCTTAAGCAGTGATGGACCGTGATCTTGCATAAGGGCGTGCCTTCATTTACCTCTTTGGCACTTAGGGCGCTCTTTACACGTAGTGACGCAGGTGCATGGCGACTGCCGAGCAGCTAACTGGCGGCGAGCCAAGGAAGTCTCGACCCAATATAAGCGCTATATCCTGAGATTTGACACCCCTGCCAGCTGCTTTTTAGTACTACTCTGCCACCACCATGCGGGGCAAGTGATGATGTCATCTCTCATGACTGGGTGAGCGGTGAATTTTAGAAGCATTGCAAACCAAAGGCATGCTTTGATGATCTAGTGCCTCTTTGTTTTGCATATGGTTCTCTTTTTATCATCATTGTTAGCTCTTTTTAGCTTTTATATCTAAACACTCTATCTATATCATAGCGCCGCCAAGCACCCTTATACTAGTGTTTTTATTTGTGATATCAAGGAGAACCTTTAGAGCTTATCATCATCTGGGCATACAAAGTAGTAGAGGCTTTTGCTCATCTTTTGTTTTCTTATGATGGTAGACTCATGCTCTTTCATCTTTTGAAATTTCCAGGTAGCCACCGAGTAGTCTTTAGCTCTGTTTGCACCTTTAGAAGTGTGGTGCTTTGGGTAAGAGATCAGACTCCTAGAAGCTTTTCTGGGCTTTTCCACACGCCAATTTATCTCCTTATCTTCCTCATATATCTTATCAATATCCACTATGTCTTTATCTTTTGTAAATATGGCAAACTCTCTTTATCCTTATCCACATACGCTTAGAGCTTGAAGCTGATAGTCACAATTTATCTCGCTCTCTATCTTTTACATCATACAATTCTATAGAGCCACTGCCTGTGCCTTTCATCAAATAAAAGAGAGTAGGTACTGTTCTGATCATAAAATATGCTTTGTTATCTTGTGATGAAAGTGATCTTGTAGACTGAAGCGATAGGGTAGAGCTTGCTGAAGCATCAGCCTTGGTGGTAGTGATATCACTAGAGCTCTCTCATCTACTGCTCCTACATGTCCCATACACTCTATGCATAGCTCTTTGATCTCTATGGTTTCACATCCGGCCTTCTTTAACTTCAACTTCCTCTTTGCTTTATTATCTTTGTATATCGCTTCTCTTCGCTAAGCTTAAATGATATCTTCTACTATCAAGGCTTCTGCCTCGTCTTTTTAGGTGGATCTCAGCGGCTATCTTAAGTCGAGTTTTAGTGTTGTTTATCAGTATAAGTAGTAGCCAGTTTTTGTGTTATATGTAATGGGCGAAATGGCGCTTTTATTGTCCATGTTGAATTTACGCTATTGTATTGCATATAGATACGAGTATCTAGATCAAATATAAGTTTTATAGTTTTGCTCCATAACTCACTTTAGATATAAAAATGTGCCTTTTAAGCTTACATTGTTTGTCTTTTGTCATTATCTTTTCTTCTAAAAGATATGAGAAAAAGTATAGTGTGGCAGCTGCATGTGGTGAGAAAAGTGCGAGCTATACTTTACATTTGTTTTTAGTATGGCATCTACGTTGCCTCATATCTATTAGCACTTCATTACCATTTATATCAACCCAAGGTCTTGTATAGCGTTTTCATAGAGCCTGCTGTTAAACGCCAGGCCATCACTGTCGCCTTTTGCAGTGATATGTTAAGCTGTGTAATTTAAAGGTGCAGGTAGGTAGGTGTGGTCTCTGCTTGCTAGTGATATATATTTTGTGTTGAGTATTTTTGCAACTACGATTTACCTCATATAGTCTGAGCGAGCTCTAGCCACAAGTCAAGATATTTGATTTTATTTATGATCTTACAAGAGATCTTGCCATCTCATCACAAGAAGACGTTAGAACATTATTTGTATATCCTTGATGCCATCTCTGACTTTTTAACATAAAGATCACTTAATAGTCCTTGGCGAGTTAAATGGCTATTCAATTTCATCTATATATTCAGCAAAAAGTAAAAGCACATACTTGGGTAAGAAACCACCAAGAGAGTGACCACATATATTTATCTTTTCACCTTCTTTAGTATAGGTATAACATTATCCATACATATTAAAGATGTTACTTGATCTCGTATATCGTTAGTTGTCAGCCGAACGTCTGCTTTTAAGTCCCTCTTGGAGTGATCTCAGTGGCCTCTAAAAGCTAGTATGTTGTTATCCTTTGTATCTTCAAAAGCGTGGCACTAAAACCTTCATTATCTATGATGTTTTAGAAGTTTAAATCTTGATGTGAAATTTTAGTGCGTTTAGAGAGATTATTCATTGGTGTAAAACAAATATTGCTTTTATTTCTAGGAACTTTTATATGTACTTATGTCATTAGTAGGCCTACTTTTTCTTCTTCTTAATTCATCTTCTTCTTTGGTATCGTATCACAACTCTGCATAAACCCAGCTTCAACGCGCAAAGCGGGCATAAGCGGTGTAGGTTGTCCCAGGCTTTCATTGTTATTTTCGACAGAATGGTTTCTTCTACTTTCTCTCGTAATCTGCCGCTTTTCCAGCTTTATCCTAGAATCGGCATAATCCCACCTAGGATTTGTGGCTGTAGTACTCCTCTCTCTAGCCATGAAAGTTCTATCCGAAAACTCCGGCTCTATTCTCATCTATGTATTCAGCACAAGCACATACCGCGCTATAGTATCAGCATAGTCTTTATTTTATTTACTCATCTCATTTGTGTTGTTGGTTGGGCTCTAAGAGCATTCATTTGATTTGTCCTATTTATCTATCTTGTGACCTCGATTGTCTATCAAGTAGATAGAACTACTCTTAGCCGTATATATCTGCTTTTCGGTACTATCCCACCTTGCTTCGTCACCCGAAAGTGTATATGTTGTTTCTACAAACGTAGTAGTCTCAAAACTTAGATCGATTACCTTACTTCATCATTATCATCGATATAAAAGTAGCGAATGTCATGCGATGGTTTACTCATCAGCAAATTCCTTCACTGCCACAATTCTTTTTGCTTTTATCTTTGTACTGTGGAGTTTTTATCTTGTCTCATTTTCATAATCAACTCCATCTGAGTGTAGTATCTCTTTCCATTAGACATAAAACCCTTTCAAGTTTAGGGATTATCATAAAAGTATTTCTCTTGTGGTAGTAACCTTAGTTGTTTGTTTTGTTCTTCTTGTCTTGTATATTTGAGACTCTTTTAGTATTTCCTTATTAACCTTATCCCCTCTCCTCCCTCTTATCTATCTCTTTTCTCAACTTCCTCATCAAATACATAAACACCACATTGCTAGCAATGCTCTCTTGTTCGCTAGTTAGATCAGATATTCTTATAGAGCCATTAAAATAAGCAAGTGTGGTAGAAGTATAGACAAGCAGATAAAACTATAATTTGATCACTCATAAACCTAAATTTAAAACTATACAAGATAGAAAATTTCTCTTTAATTTTCCATTGTGAATATATTTATAATATTATTAATTTATTGCGCTTTGCTAGGGTTTATTGATTATGTACTCCCATCCGAAAACTCCAAATTTTCATTCCTCATCTATGTATTCATGCATAACTAACATCAGCTATATCAGCATAGTCTTTTTATCTTATTAACCATCTCTTTGTTTGTTACAATTCTTTAAGGTATTCATTTATTTTTCCTATTTATTTATCTTTGAAATTTATTGTCTATGGGGTTCAAATTCATTTCCACTCCTTAGCAGCTGCTAATTTGAACTAGAAAGTACTCTATCCCACTTAAGCTTCCATCACCTGAAATACCTAAAGGTTATTATCTCGTATATATAAGTAGCTATTGTTTTACTCGTATTATATTCCCACTATTATCTGAATAAGTATTTGGTAAAGTTACATTTTGGCGTATATATCATGCATCTTTTCCTATAACTCTATTATTTTATTTAAATACTTTTCATGGCACTCTTGCCTTTTTCTTAAATCCATTTCCATAATCCTCGTGGTGACGTAGTATTTTACCATTAGACAACATCTGAATAGGCACGACCGTTTTTCCGGCAGTATCTTTTATAAAATTATCTTGTGCTTCACTATCGCCATATCGGTATTATATCTTTGCCCAATTTCTTTCTTTATTATTGTTCCAAACTTTGTTTAAAAATATCCATCAGTAGTAACCTGTTTTAACAACAAGCTCACACTCGTTTGTTGTTTTGGTGGTGTAGCAATCTCTTAACTCTTTTATCTCTTCTTCTCTCTTATCTATCTCTTTTCTCCAGCTTCCTCATCAAATACATAAACACCACCATTATAGCAATGCTCTCTTTGTTCGCTAGTTAGATCAGAAATCATAGTGCTCATTAAAATAAGGCAAGTGGTAACAGCATAAATAAGCAGATAAAACTATAATTTGATCGGCTGCCTTTTCCTGTAGAGCCTCTAGTATTGTCTTATCTTTTGGTTTAAAGTCTTATTTAATTAGCTTTTTATTATTTTGCAGCGATATTTTAATGTTTAGCAGGAGAGAGCCCCTGCTGTGGTTATTTCTCTTCGTTTGTTTTGATGTAAGCGTAGTCGGAATTTTCAGTCCATTCTCTTGCTTTTTGAGGAAAGCCTTTGGGACCTCGACGATCTCTTTAAATAGTGGATCTTTTGCGCTCTCTTCATCAAGTAGCCTCGTTTGTAGCCTTTTAAGAGCTTCTAATGACTTCAGCTGGGAAAGTTTTTACTTGGATGTCTGGATACTCGCTCTTCATTTTGTCCCAGTACTCGACATTTGAGTAAAAGACCTTTGTGTTTGCGTTGTTTGCTACCCCTGCAGCTGCTGCTTCGAAGATCGCTTTTAGGTCATCTGGAAGTTTTTCGTATGATTTTTTTGTTAAAGAAAAACTGAGTTTCGCCGTTTTGGCTCTCTGCCAGCCTGTATAGTGTAATCTAGCCACTTTGTGAAAGCCAAGCGCCATGTCGTAGCTGGGCTAACCCACTGACCGCGTCGATCGTACCCATCTCAAGCGCCATGTAAAGCTCGCCAGTTGGGATAGTGTTGATATTTGCGCCAAGTTTGAGAGTAATCTCGCCGCCAAAGCCTGGAATTCTTATCTTTAAGCCTTTGATATCATCGATCGAGTTTGATCTCTTTTTAAAACCAGCCGCCCATTTGCATGCCAGTGTTGCCAGCTCTAAAAATTTTTGATGTTATATGGGTCAAAAACTTTCGCCTCTAGTCTCTTTCCTGCCGCCAATCCCATACCAAGCTGTTTGCTCGTCGGTATTCATCATAAATGGCGTTGCTGTAAAAACATAGTTTTAGGGTCTTTTGCCTTTGTAGTAGTAGCTAGCTGTGTAGCCGATGTCGTATTGACCGCTCTTTTGCAAAGTCTAGCATCGCAAAAGGCGACTTGTGTTTTGACGGGTAGTCGATCCTGATCTCGATGCGACCATTACCATCTTTTCGACCTTCTCTTTTAGCTCTTTGGCACTTCACCAAGCACTGGCATAGTGCTCTCCCATGAGCTTGCAAGCTTGAGCTTGTAGACTTTTGTCATCTCCCATAGCAGCGCAAGCAAGAGCTGCTAGGCCAAGAGATGCTAATAAAGACTTTATTCATACTCTCCTTGTAAAATTTGCATATTATACAAAAATTTACATTATTAAATTGTGTTATAATCGCAAAAATCAAAATTATAGGGCATAAAAATGATAAAAAGACGAAAATTGTAGCGACTTTAGGGCCAGCAAGTGACAACGAAGAGACGATGGAGGGATGGTTAAAGCAGGTGTTAATGTCTTTCGTTTAAATTTTAGCCACGGAACACACGAATACCACAAATCAAACATCGATAAGATCAGAAATATCGAAAAAGACTAAACAAACGCATAGGCATCTTGCAAGATATCTGCGGTCCAAAGATCAGAGTTGGCAAGCTTTAGTGAGCCATTTTACTTAAAAAGCTGGCGACGAGCTAAGCATACATACGCAGAGGATATCGTGGGCGAAAAGATCGAAAAGGGCGTTTTATAGAGTGAGCCCTAAATCAGCCTCACTCTACCTATGCTAAAGACTGGCGAGTACGTCTATCTCTACGATGGCTCGATCAGAGCAAGAGTTGTAGGAGAAGGCAAAGAGGTGGTAAAAGACCATCATCGAAAAATGACGGAATTTCTAAACTCAAACAAAGGGGTAATTTTCCCAAATACCACCCTTTGGTATTGAGATCATCACGCCAAAAGATAAAGAGGATATGGAATTTGGCGCAAAAGCAGGGCGTACTTGTAGCCATTAGCTTTCGTGCAAGACGCAAATGACGTGATAAAAGCGAGAAATATCTTAAAAAGAATGGCTCCAAAGCGGCTATCTTATCTAAGATCGAGAAAATTTGACGCTGTTGAAAACATAGACGACATCATTGCTAAAAGAGCGACGGTGTCATGGTAGCTCGTGGCGATCTTGGCATAGAAGTGCCATTTTACAAGGGTCCCAACCATACAAAAAGCTCATCATCAAAAAGGCAAATGCAGCTAGCAAGCCAGTCATCACAGCAACTCAGATGATGCTAAGCATGGCAGAGCATGAAACTGCTACAAGAGCGGAGATCAGCGACGTAGCAAACGCCGTGTTAGACGGCACTGATGCGGTTATGCTAAGCGAGGAGAGTGCGATCGGTAAAAACCCAGTCGCAGTCGTAGAGGCGATGAGCCAGACGATCATCCAGACGCAAAGCATCTATCCATATAATAATTTGACGAATTTGGACTTTTTGACGAGACGGACATGGTCGCAAAGTAGCGCAGCTTCGCTAGCCGTGCGTATCAAGGCAAATGCGATACTCTCATCACAGGGCTCTGGCAAGTCAGCCATAAAGCTAGCTAGAAACCGCACAAAGCATCGACATCATCGCTATCGCACACGACGAGCAGACGGCTCACATGCTCACCCTGTTTGGGGCGTGACGCCAGCGCTAGTGCTTGAAAAAGACAAAGCTAAACGTCCTTCTTGCAAACGTAGTAAAAATGGGCTTACGACGCTGGATATGTCGAGCATGAAAAGACCTATCTAGTAACCGCTGGACACCCAACAGGCGTAGAGGGCAGCACAAACCTTATACGTATAATTAGACGCGACCAGCTTGATTATTACCTAGACCTTGCAACGGAGTAAATTTGTGGATTTGGTGCCTGATAGCCTTTTGGGCACTGAAAGTTTGCTTTTGAATTTGCAAAATTTGACTGCAAATATTTTCTGCAATTTAATCAAGACTATTGCTGCATCGAAACTTCATTCACTCGCAAGAATTGACTACTGTAAATTTGGCTTCGCTTGCAGCTTAGCTCAATCGTAGAGCCGAAATTACTCGTTCATGAGAATGTTTTAAAATCTGCGTGAAAATTGTATTTTGATAGATTTGCGACGCCAATTTAACGTCACAAATTTAAATTTATTTTTCTTTTCTTTGGCTCGTCGCCTTTAAACCAGCTCTTTATCTTGTCAAAGACGCTCTCATCGGTGCTTGACTTGCCTGAAACTATGCCAAAGCTAACTTGAAGCTTGTTTAAAAGCTCTTTTGTTCGTCGCTTAGTTTATCAGGCGTTTGGATAGAAATTTGCGCTACAAGTCTGCCCTTTTTGCGCGAATTTACACCCTTTTGATGCCCTCGTTTTCAAAGACAAATTGCTGTTTATCTTTCGCGCCAACTGGCAGTTTTAGCTCTGTTTCACCGCGAAGAGTTGGTATTTTTATGCTTTCACCAAGAACGGCTTTGGGTGAAAAATACCGACTTTCTATATAAACGTCGTCGTTGTGGCGTATGAAGTGCTTGTCTCTTTTACGTTTATGCTGACGTAAAGATCGCCTTGAACGCCGTTTGTGCCGATGTTACCTTTGCCAGCGACCCTCATCCTCATACCGCCATCAACGCCCTCTGGGATCGTGATCTTGACGCTTTGTTGCTCGATCTTGTAGGCTTTTGCGTTGCAATCGTGACACGGCTCACTTATCACTTCGCCGCTTCCGTGGCAGTATGGGCACTCTTGAACGATATTCATAAAGCCATTTCCGCGTGTGACCCCTGCCGCTTCCACCGCAGTGGTGGCATGTTTTGCTTTTTGCCATCTTGCTGCCTGTGGCGTTGCAGGTTGGGCAAGGCACTTTTTGATCAACTGATCTCTTTTTCACAGCCAAAAACAGCTTCGTTAAACTCTACATTTCATAGAGACTTTCAAGATCAGCCGAGTATTTTTCAGCTCGTCTTTTTCTCTGCCCTAGAGCCACCGCCAAAACCGCCTCCAAAAACGAGTCAAAAATGTCTGAAAGGTCAAAAGTCAGCGCTAAATCCGCCCCCACTGCCAAATCTACCCTCAAGCCCGTCTTTGCCGTATCTATCGTAGATAGAGCGTTTTTGCTCGTCGCTTAGGACCCGATAGGCTTCATTGATCTGCTTAAATTTAAGCTCCGCCTCTTTATCGCCAGCATTTCTGTCTGGGTGGTACTTTAGTGCGAGCTTTCTAAAGCTTTTTATCTCGTCGCCACTTTGCATTTCTTTGAAATTTTCAAGGATCTCGTAATAATCAAACTCCACATCTTTCCTTGTTATTAAGCTTTATTTTAAATGTATGATTTTATCCAAAAAAGTTTAAACTGAAAAAAGATCTTACATTTTTGCTGTATAATCTCTAACTATTTTTAGTCAAAAAGGAAAAATTATGATTAATGTTTTAATGATCGAAGACGATCCAGAATTTGCTCAATTTTATCTGAATATCTTGATAGCTTTAATATAAAAGTGACTAACTTTGAAGACCCATATCTAGGCCTAAGCGCAGGGATAAAAACTATGATCTGCTCATACTTGACCTTACTTTTGCCAGGCATAGACGGCCTTGAAGTTTGCAAAGAAATTCGCCAAAAATACGACATACCTATCATCATCAGCTCGGCTCGCAGTGACATAAGCGACAAGGTCGTTGGCCTTCAGCTTGAGCGGACGATCTACTCACCAAAACCATACGATCCAAAAAGAGATGTATGCTCGTATCACAAGTCTTTATTAGAAGATATAAAAAGACAAACGAAGTGCAAGAAGAGGTCGTTGATAGCGCATTTAGGATAGACGACAAGCGCCATGAAATTTACTTTAATAATGAAGCCCTTGCTCTAACACCAGCTGAGTATGAATTTTAACCTATCTCATCAAACAGCACAGCTTTTCAGTCTCTCGTGAGCAGCTAGTTTATAACTGCAAGAGCCTAAAAGATAAGGACCTCAAAGAGCCTAGACGTCATCATCGGACGCCTTAGAACAAAGATCGGCGATAGCTCAAAAGCCCCAAAAACATATTTTTTCAGTTAGAGGCATAGGATATAAGCTTTATCGGATGAAATACCCATAACCACCAAGATAACTATCATCTTTGCCATCGCTTTCTCGCTGATGTGCTTGCTTTTTGTGACATTTGCAAACATTCAGCAAGAAAGTGCCCTTTGAGAAGCTAAAAAGACCGTCAGATCAGTGCTATGAATCTACCCTCGTAGCACTCTATGAGCGCGGCAACCCTCCAAGAGATTTTGGAACACTACTTTAAAACTTCAACCCTAGAGTACGTAGGCAATATTTAGCCACATCAGTCGTCGACAATGGCACAGCCTCGTCACCAGCACACTCCTCTTGGTGTGGTGCAGTCAGTGAACTACAAGGGCGATTTGTACCTGCTTATCAAAAATCCATCTTTTCAGCTCTTGCTTGAGAGCAACGACGCAAGGCACGTAAATGACCCACTCTGGGTGGCATTTTTGATCGTCTCAGCCCCTGCTTATCTCGCTTTATGTCTCGGTGCTTAGAAGCCTTTTTGCCGCTTAGAAGACTTAGCAAAGATACTCGGAATGTCGCTAGTGGAAACATGGAGATGGCGATGACTGCTAGGCTAAATGAAAAACGAGCAAGATGAGATCGGGACAGGTCGCGGTCGAGTTTGACAACGCCGTTTGCAAGATCAGAGAGCTCATCCGCTCAAGGCAGCTATTTTTACGTGCGATCATGCATGAGCTAAAGACGCCCATTGGCAAGCGGGCAGGATCGTCTCATGAGATGGTCGCAAACGACACTCAAAAAGATGAGGCTTATAAACGCTTTTTGAGCGCCTTGAGATGCTTATAAATGAATTCTAGTAAGGTCGAGCAGCTCCTTTCAAAAAGCTACGCACATAAACTATCAAGAGTGCCATTTTCTCGCTTATTTTAGAGCAGGTGCAAGATATGCTCATGCTTGATAACTGAAGAGCGAGTGAGCTGTGATATCAGAGATGACGTTATATTAAGAGTGGATTTTCAGCTTTTTAGCTTGGCGATTAAAATTTGATAGATAACGCCCTAAAATACGCGGAGGATAAAAAGGCTATTTTGATCTCGCGATAGCGAATTGAGAAGCGGTTGAAAAGCATTTAGGTAAAAAGCTAAATCATCCGATTGAATACTACAAACAAGCCTTTCGTTAGAGGCGATAAAGTGAGTGCTGGAAGCGGCATGGGGCTTGGACTTTACATCATCGAGCAAATTTGCCAGATGCAAAAATTTGAGCTTGCTTACGACTATGAGGACGGCTATCACGTCTTTAAAATTTTACTTCGTGCAAAGGCAAAACGCGCATGAAAAGGGGCTTAGAGAATGTAACGAGCTAACTGAGTCCTTTTGCAAGCTACCAGGTGTGGGTAAAAAGTCAGCCGCGAGGTTTGCCTACTTTGTTTGCATGCAAGATAGCTTTGCAGGGCTAAGGCTCGCGCAAAAATATCGAAGATGCGGTGAGATTTATCAAGCGTTGTGAGCGTTGCGGTGGGCTAAGTGAAAATGAAATTTGCGACATTTGCAGCGACGAGAGCAGAGATAGCGAGGTCATCTTGCTAGTTGAGAGCCCAAAAGATATCTTGGTCTTTTGAGCAAAATGGCATTTATAACGGCCTTTACTTCGTGCTTGACGAGATCGACGAGGAGGCCATAGAGAGGCTGGCGTGCTATCACGCAAAATGGCTCAAAAGAGGTCGTCTTTGCCTTTACGCCGGGGCTAACTCAGACGCTCTTATGCTTTACGTCGAGGATAAGCTTGGCATGAGTGAAATTTTCATTTAGTAAGATCGCTCAGGGCGTGCCAACTGGCGTACCGAAAACGTCGATATGCTCGCTCTTAAAAGCCTACGAGCCGCACAAAAGCCTAATTAAAATCTTTTAGTTATAATCTCACCCAATGAGTAATATTTAGTCCGATCCGGCGCTACATTTCAAAAAGGATAGAGATTGATTTTACTTTATAGATAACTATGATAGTTTTGTCTTCAACGTCGAGCAGTACGTAAAAAGAGCTCACTAGCGAAGAGGTTAGATGCGTTAGAAAACGACAAGATCACGCTTGAAGAGATCAAAAAGCTAAACCCAAGTAAGATCATCCTAAGCCCAGGGCCAAAGCACCCAAAAAGATAGCGGAGTTTGCTTTAGGTATTGCAGGCAGACCTTGGCGTGCCGGTGCTTGGCATTTGTCTTGGACACCAAGCCATCGGACTTAGCTACGGCGCAAAGATAAAAAGACTAGATGACCCGCTTCACGGCAAGACCTCGTTTATCGACGTGAAAAACAAAGAGCCGCTATTTGCAGGGCTGCCTGAGCGATTTGAGGTTATGCGCTACCACTCGCTCTATGTCGACGAGCTCCCAGCTGGCCGAGCGCCGATGCGGTGAGTGATGATGGCGTAGTTATGGCACTTAGCGTTAAAGGTAAGCCGATCTTTGGCATCCAGTTTCACCCTGAAAGCTACTTCACGCAATACGGCATCGTTGAAAATTTTTGTAAATTACAAAGCAAAAGATGAGGTTAAAGAGCCTAAAATCCGCTCACTTAAGCCGTATCTTATTAAACTTCAAGAGAGCATCCCGCTTGATGATAGCGACTTTGAGCAAATTTGATGAGATAATAGCTAGTAAAGAGTACGAGATCGTGCAGCTTTCAGCCCTTTTGGTGCTAATTAGCGAAAAAGAGCCTCTATCCAAAAAGCCTCGCTGCGCTTGCAAAAATATCCAAAATACTCGCAAAACTTACCGCGACGATACGCCTATGATCGATCTTTGTGGCACAGGAGGCGATGGCTTTAAGACGATAAATATCTCAACTTCGGTTGCATTTATCCTGCAAGTCTTGGCATAAAGGTTGCAAAACACGGCAACAAGGCCGTCTCAAGCAAGTCAGGCAGCTCTGATGTGCTTGAAATTTTAGGCGTAAAAAGTGAAAAATCACTGGCAAAACAGCGTGAAAATTTAGCTACGTACTCGTAGCCTTTTTCCATGCGCCGTTTTTCCACCCACTTGTTGGCGAGGTGAGAGAGGTGCGCCAAAGACTTGGCAGCAGGACCGTATTTAACGTGCTTGGACCGCTTTTAAACCAAATTTGAAACCTTACAAATCAGCTAGTTGGCGTCTCATCTCAAGCCAGTGCTAAAACTCTACGCCCAGACGCTTAAGATCCTTGGGCAGAAAGCACGCTTTGGTCGTCCGCGGCGATGACGGACTAGACGAGATCACGCTTTGTAGTGAAACAAGCGTTTTGGAGCTAAAAATGGTGAAAATTTTTGAATACAGCATCACGCCAGAGCAGTTTGGCTTTTAAAAGAGCGCTTCATAGCGACATAGAAGGTGGCACACCTGAAGAAAACGCCAAAACTTTGATCCGCACGCTAAAGCAGAGCGAGGAGCAGGGGCGAAATTTGACATCGTGGTCTTTAATGCGATGTTTGCCCTCTCACGCAGCTGATGTGCAAAGAGTCCAGACGAGGCCAAAAATAGTGCTTGAGGCGATAAAATTCTGGCAAAGCATATAAATTTTTATGAAGAGTTTATAAAGGCGCAGGCGTAATGGCGCTAGTTGAAAATTTGTGGCATCAAAGACGCTAGATGAGGCAAGTGCGGTTTGCGCTTTGGATGTTGATTTTATCGGACTAATATTTGCCAAAAGCAAAAAGAAAGGTCGAGCTAAACTTTAGCTAGGCAGATAGCGAAATGTGCTCACAGCAAGGGCAGTAGTTGGTGTTTTTGCGAAACGTGATTGCGAGATAATGGAAATTTGCCAGTTTGCGGAGCTTGACGTGGCTCAGGTCACGGAGCAAACTCAGTGATTTGTACGCAAATTTAAAAGATATGGGGCAAGAGATCTGGCAGGGTTTTTAGCGTCAAAGATAGCTTGCCAGAGATTGATTTTAAGCATTTTGACATGGCGCTTTTTGACTGCAAGGGCGAAAATGCTGGCGGAAATGGCACTAGCTTTGAGTGGGAAATGTAAAAGAGGCTAATTTAATTTGGCATGGCTGGGGCATAGGCGAGCACAACATCAAAAGATGCGCTCACCCTAGCCATATCTAGTCGATATCAACTCAAAAGTCGAGGACGAAAACGGCATAAAAAGATGCGCGAAAGATAGAGAGAATTTTAAAGATCATAGGTGAGGTAGAAGATGAACACTAAAGCATATTTTGAAAATCGGCGGGCAGTTCGTGCCTGAGACGGTGATGTTTGCCCTTGATGAGCTAGAAAAGCGCCTATGCGCAGCATCGCAAAGACAAAGGGAGTTTAAAGATGAGCTTGATGATCTGCTTAAAAACTATCGTTGGCAGGCCCAGTCCGCTCTTTTTCGCAAAAGCGTCTGAGCGACACTACGGACATGAAATTTACCTAAAAAGAGAGGATCTAAACCATACGGGCGCGCACAAGATAAATAACGCCCCTAGCTCAAGCACTGCTTACAAAAAGATGGGCAAAAAGCAGTAATTTAGCTGAGACTGGAGCTGGTCAGCACGGCGTGGCAACAGCGTACTGCGGCGGCACTTTTGGGCTTAGAGTGTGATGTGGATATGGGTGCAACTGACGTTGCTAGACAGCACTAAATGCCTTTCGCATGCAGCTTCTTGGCGCAAAGGTGGTGAGCGTAGAAGATGGCTTAAAAACGCTAAAAGAGGCGACTACAGCGGCTATTCAGGCGTGGGTAAATGAGATAGAGAGCGCATTTTACGTCATCGGCTCAGCCGTTGGCCCACACCCATATCCAAAGATCGTGCGTGACTTTCAAAGCGTGATTGGCACAGAGGCTAAAGGCTCAGCTTGCAGACTACGGTAAAAGGCCGACTACGTCATCGCATGTGTTGGCGGTGGCAGTAATGCTATTGGCATTTTTAGTGCGTTTTTTAGACGATGAGAGCGTAACGGTAGGTATAGAAGCTGGCGGCCTTGGCATAGAGACGCCTTATCACGCCGCTACGCTTAGCAGCAAAACTGGCATCATTCACGGTATGAAAACGACGGTCTTGCAGAGATGAGTACGGCACGATCTCGCCAGTTCACAGCATCTCAGCAGGCCTAGACTACGCAGGCATCGGCCCAGAGCACGCCCATCTAAACGACATCAAAAAGGGTAAGATACGAAGCAGTAACGGACGATGAGTGCATAACGCCTTGTATTTTCTAAGCAAGATGGAGGGCATCATCCCAGCCATCGAGAGCGCGCGCGCGTACGGCGTATCTGGAGAAACTCTGCCCAAAACTTGATAAAAGCGTCATCATCGTAAAATATCTCAGGCAGGGGTGATAAGGACATAAACACGGTTATCGGCTGACGAAAAAGCGAAAAATCATGGATAAGATAAAAGCGCATTTAACAGCAAAAGGCAAACATCGGCTACATCGTGGCTGGATATCCAAGCCTAGAGAAACGAGAGAATTTACTAGTACCCCATTATGAGAGCACGCTTGATCTACTGGAGATCGGCATCCCCTTTACCTGACCCGCTGGCTGATGGCAAGCTCATCGCGAACAAGCTAGCTTTTGAGACAGCTCAAAGTGGCGTAATGACGATGTGTTTGATATGCTTGAGGCTGCAAGGCAAAAGTGACAAAGCCACTTGTAGTTTATTACAACATCATCTTTGCTTACGGCGTTGATAAATTTTCTAAAAGATCACGTGAGGCGGGAGTTAGCGGCTTTATCGTGCCTGATCTGCCTTGTGAGGAGTGTGAGGAGTTTGCTCTAAAATGCAAGGAGCTATTTGAAAGCCTGATACCACTTATCAGCGTCACTTCTGTAGGGCAGATGGAATTTAATCTGGCTCAGGATTTATCTACGCCTTGGCGCGATCGGTGTTAGTGGCTCAAAAAGAGCAGGCGAGGAGAGGATAAAATTTAGTCCTAGAGCTTAAGCAAAAGAGCGATCTGCCAGTGGCTGTGGGTTGGTATCAAAAATAAAGAGGACGTTGGTGAGGTCAAAAAGTACGCTGACGGAGCGATAATAGGGCACGCAAATAGTCAAAGCTTTTTGCCCAGCACAGCGGAAAAGAGCTGATAAAAGAGATAGATAACTTTTTAAATTTCTATAGCTGATTTTAAGTCTTAAGGACCCGTATAGTTTAAGTGTAGGAAGAGATATGAGAAGTTATAGATGAGCACGAGCCTTGGTAAGGGATCTTCACGGGGCTAGCATACCAGTTTATAAGGAGTGAAAGCGAGTATCATTTTTACCCTATAAAAAGATACTAGAAAATTTCTAGAGCGCCTTTTGGTCAAGAAGATATGGAAGATGCCGATCTGGACGATCTTTGCAAAGAGATAGCCAATCAGATAATCGGCAAGGCTAAAAATCTGCTAAATGAAAAGAACCAAACACTTATAAGCTTGGAACGCCTGAATTCTAAGGCAGGTTGAGAATATGGGCATAAAGCCAAAGAAATTTATATATAAGATAAAAATAGAACATTTTCAAATAGGCTACGATATACATGAACGAAGAAGGTGATAGAGACGCTAGAACAGCTAGGACTTTTTCAAGAGCTACGACGAGCTTTTTGATATTAGTGTTGATTTTATAGCTGAGCTAGGAACCACGCAGTTAGCATAAATGAGCTTTTTAAATTTCGAAGCTGGCTCGGTTATAGACGAAAACCAGCCGGCGAGAGCGTGGAGCTATATATAAATAATAGAATTTTGGAAAAGGCGAAGTAATGGTTTATGAGAGAGATTAGCCATCAGGATAAATGAAATTTTGGATTCAAAGTCAGTTATTCAGTACTTCAGAACTTTTATGAATTATACATATTTTTGTGCTTTTTGCTTCGCGAGATATTTGCCTCAAACCTGCTAACATACAACGTCTATGAGCGCACCGATAGGGTCGATATCATGCTTAGCTTTGATGCGCCTTATGAGGGTCAACATCTTTCAAAAAGCGCGAAAAAGATACCACTTCTTTGATACTAAACTCCTGAGCTACGATCAAAGCGCGAGCAGATATAAACTCAAAAGATCATTCAAGGGCTGGATATTGAGCCAAAGCAAAACTCGCTAGTGCTAGCATGACGCTCAAATGACGCCATCATCGTAAATGCGTCAAAGACAACTGACAGCTTCGGACCTTCGCATCCGCGTGACACCATACAAAAACTCAGGTGCAAAAATATGCCTCAAGCAAGCGCAAAGATCGAGGCTGCTAGCATGCCTAAAAAGGACGATGAGCCAGTCATCAAACGTCGACGCAAGGTACTTTCATCAGTGCTAAGCGTGCTCATCGCACTTCTTATATTTTTTTATATGTGTTTAAAAGATATATCACTTCAAAAAGTAGCGATTTTTAGCGGCTTTAAAAACACCACAAAAACAAACTGGGGGCGATACAAAGTCGATGAACTGGCTGCTAAAAAATCAAAACAGCGGCGTAAATATCATCTACGAAAAGTACCTTGACCGCACAAACAAGCTCATGCTTCTAAGCTACGAAAATAGGCGCTATCTGGTGATCGTTGGTAGCTCAAATGTGATGCTTGATAGCTTTAAGGAGGAGAAGATACAAAACGAGCAGGACTTTTGCAGTGAAGAAAATAAGAAAAAGCTCGGCTCATTTTTGCAGGAGCGCCAAAACAGCCTAAATAACTTCTAAAGATAAAATGAGCGGGGATTTAACCCGCTTCGCTACTACATTGAGAAATTGAAGAGCATTTTTGCAATTTTTAAAAGTGACTTCGTGCCTGCCATGAAAGTTGCTAACTTGCGAAGTAATACATTGAGACTTTTCTTACCTCTTGAATAAAAACAATTTAATCGAGTTTTTATACACTGCAATTTACTCACCACTCTTAGCAGACTACTAAATTTATAGCCGTGATATGCTCGTTCATCCCAATTTTCTAATTTGCTCGAGTTTCTAACCGCATGCAGTGCGAAGCACTGCAAAGCATACACTTCTAACGTGCAAGGGGTTTTGCTCGAGCTTCGTCTCGTAACCGCAAGCAGAGTCTAGCTCAAACCTTTGCTATATTAACAAAGAAATAAAACTTTAAATTGAATTAGGCTATTTTGCAGATTTCTAAATTTTACTCACTAGCAGCGTTGACTGACTAGTAGTGGCTTCGCTTACTGCTTAGCTCATTTCTAGAGCCGAAATTACTCATTCATGAAATTTGTAATTTGTACCTGACACTCATCTGATTTAACAAAGCAAATTTGCGAATTATAAAACTTTACTCACTCGCTTTAGCAACTTACTAAATTAGAAGTGTGATATGCCAGCTCTAATTTTTAGAATTTGATAGAGTTTTTGAAAAACTATGCACTGCGATAGTGCAAGTAGGCGAAGTGCTAATGGTTAAGAGGGTAAAAATAGATAAACTTAAAAATGTAAATTTGATTGGGTAATTTTTAAATTTAAACAAACGAAATGGCGATACCTCAGGCTTTGCGATCTTTTTGATCTCCTCTTTTGCCATGGCAATACTTTTTGCACCTTCTATTTTTAGCGTGTGGCCGCTAAAATAAAAGCTAATTAGCTTCTCGCACGTTAGATCAAGTGCCTTAGCAAGGGCAAGTATAAAGCTTAGCCATCTCACGCACTCTGCCTTTGGCAGCAAATTACTAATTTTTCAAATCATAGACATTTTTCTTGCCATTTGTGCCAATGATCGCGCAGCAATAAGCGCCTTTTGCTCATGTGAAAAGCCGTAGTTTAGGGCGTTTAAGACGATGTAGGCTGAGTTTTTGTGATCGCCATAAAAGCCGATCTCTTGACCGACGTTGTAGAGTTTAGCGGCGATTAGCAGCGTATCAAGGTAGCTCTCATTTAGCCCGTGAAGCTTTTTAAGCGCCACAAAAATATCCTTTGCGTACCTTGTCACCGCTTTGCTACACGAGTAGAAAGCGGTCTTGCAGACTTTTTATGCTTGGGTTAAATTTCTGCGGAAATTTTATGCTTGGGCGTAAAAGTCTTTCAAAAGACACCTCTCACTCCAACGCCGCTTGTTATGACGTTTTTAGCGTTTAGCGCCCTAGCGAGTGCTAAAAATATATGCGCACCTCTCTGATCGTGTCGTATCTGTCTTTTTGATAGGAAATCTATTTAGATCAAGCACGCTCACATTTGCGATACTCTCGATATATGCCTCCTCGTCGCCAAGCCTATATGAAAAGCCGTGAAGCGATGAGAGCGGATATGAGTTTTACTCATTATGGCTGTTGAGATCGCTCTTAGTGAGCCGCCGATCGCGATTAGATTTTGGCATTTAAAGCGCTCGTCTATCTTTGCGGTGATCTCTGATAGAAATTTTTGGCAGTTTGTTTAAGTTTTTCTTATCAAAAATAGCTCTTTTTAGCCTCACATGTGCCGATGTCAAGCGACAGGACGTCAACTATCTTGCCTTTTGCTGATCCTAGCAAGCTCGGTTGAGCCGCCGCCTATGTCTATGGTGACGCATTCATCTACCTTGTGAAGCAAATGGTCGCTGCGATCGCCCCAAAGGTCGCCTCTTCTTTGCCGTCTATCACTTTTTAAATTATGCCCGATTACTTTCTTAAAGCGAGATAAGGACGCTAGAATTCGGAGCGTCCCCTAGTGCTGAAGTGCCTACACATAGGACTTTGCTGCACTTGTAGCTTTTTATGATGTCTAGCACAGTCCCAAAGGCTTTAAGCGCTTTTTGCATCGAAGTCTCTGAAACATTTCGTTGTTTGAGCCGCATCCGCCCTCACCAAGGCGCACTTTTGTCTTATGCTCGCATGGTATAAAAATGCCCAGCGTGACGTGCGCTCAAATATCGCCATGCGCATAGAATCGGAGCCAAGGTCGATCACTGCGCTTCGTTTTGCCATTTTATCCTTTTTCATTTAAGACAAGGCTCGCGACGGCTCCCGCTTGTGCCCTCTCTATTTTTGATAGATATCTCGCGCCAAGTGCCTGTGCTGCGCCCTTTGCGAGAAATAGCCCAAGTCCAGCACCGCCTTTGTCGCCAGTATCGTTTAAACGGAGCAAACAACTCCTTGCTTTCATCTATGCCACGCCCTCGTCGGTTACTTCATGATAATCAGCTTTTTCAAGCCTTGAGCTAATCGTAATGGTGCTATGGTGAAAACATCTGATAGCGTTTTGGACGAGTACGCACGATGTGAGTTAGTAGGCTGGTTTGGATGTTGAGATTGCACATTCTGGTTTTAGGTCGAGTGCGAGATTTTTCTCATCGCCTTTTGCCAGCACTTCGTAGTTTTTACATAGTTTTTCAAAAATGCGATCACGTCAGTATTTTCAGGCTCTTCAAACTGCGCACCCTCCTGACGACCGATCTCAAGAACCGAGCCCTATCATCGCATTCATACATTTATCGCCTCATTGTTTGACTTTAGCGCTTCGATGTACTTTTTCGCTATCTCTTGGCTTTAAAAGCGTCACCTCGTTTTTGTTTTCATAACAGCAAGTGGCGTCTTTAACTCGTGAGCAACGCCTACAAAGAGCTCTTTTTGGTATAAGACAAAGGTTTTGTATGCGAGAGATCAGCCTATTTATGCTATTGCCAAGTGGCAAAAACTCGTCTAGTAGGCTTTTTATGTCAAGCTCATGTAGAAATTTCTCGTCCAAATTTGTTAGCTTTGAGCTTAAGATTTTTATAGGTATTAAAAGCATTCTTGATAAAAAAATAGTGCGTAAAATAGCACCAAAAAGTATCGCTGTGACGTTTACTATGATAATATCTATAAAATTTTCTTCTACTATGCGGCTTTGAAGCGTCGTCTCTTTTTCTAAAAACCAAATAGTTCTCGTCATCAAGTCTGAGTCGTTAGCACGGTTATGCTTTGATCTTTTGACTTTTGTGAGTACGACGTAGGGGCTTTTTATCTTTTAGCTCGCCTGGTTTTATAGTGGCATATGGTTTTGCTTGGGGTCTCTCTATCGTAAAGGTTTTTAGATCGTCTGGGTTGAAGATACATGGGTTATTTATGTGGCTGTGGCTTGCGTGGTTTAGCTCACTAACTACGCTTTGAAAAACGGTGACTCTTATGTAGTGGTAAAGCATCACCGAAACAACGGCAATTAGCATCATCGCTCCAGATGCTAATTGCAGTATAAATCTAGTTCTTAAGCTTTTTGGAAAGCAAAATCTATATCCGCGTCTTCTAACGGTTTCGATCGTTGAAATATTTAGCGGTTTGTCCATTTTTGGCGGATTTGGTTGATAGCAACCTCGATAACGTTTGGAGTTACGAGCTCTGGCTCTTCCCAGATAGCGTCTAGTAGTTGCTCTTTAGAGACGATCTGGTCTGAGTGTCTTGCAAGGTGAGTTAGCACCTCAAATGGCTTGCCTTTTAGCTCGATGTCGCGGCCAAGGTATGTGATCTTCTCTTCGTCAGGGTTGATGATAAGCTCGTCTATCTTGATGATATTTGTGCCACCAAAGCGTAGTCTAGCCTCAAGTCTAGCTACTAAAATGTCAAAAATCAAATGGTTTTTTTGATGTAATCATCAGCGCCAGCTCTAAGCGCTTTGATCTCGCTCTCTTTGTCGTCTTTTGCAGAAAGTACAACTACTGAAGTTCGTGGAGACTTGTGTTTGATGATGTTTATAAGATCGACACCGTCGCCATCTTGAAGCATCCAGTCAGTTAAAACTGGGTCGTAGTTTCTAATGCCGATATAGTACTCAGCGTCCTTGAAATTTTTCAGAGCTATCCGTCTGATAGCCAAACTCTTGCAGACCCTCAGCAATCGTTTTGTTTAGCGTTACTTCGTCTTCTACTATTAAAATACGCATCCTTAAAACTAAATTTCTAATGGCTATTCTATCATAAATTAAGCAAATATTTCAAGATACTTTAATAAATGTTTAAAAACAGAGTGAATTTTGCTCCGACGATCGCATTTGGCATGATTTCGGGTTTTAAAAATTCTCCATATCCAAGCTAGTGGGTGAGCTAATTTATCTCTTTTAAGCGCTTTGCTGGTTACCTCAAGTGACTCTTCAACGCTTTGAAACTGCTGTTCGTTGTAGACTTTTGTATAAAATCAATAACTGCAACATAATCAACCAAGCTAGTTGAGCGAAATTTCTAAGTTATCTGCACCTCTTGTTTGGCAACTCGCTCAAAGTCAAAGCATCCCAATGATAGTTTGAATTATAATCCTTAACGATCGTTGTTATTTCACTTTCATACGACTTTTTGCTCCTTGCCGCTAAATAGTCTCATGATATTTGGTATGTGCTTATAAACTACGAAAAATGCGATGATAAGTAGCGGTGCATGCGTGTGATCTCGTCTAGCTCTGGGTGGATGATGAAAGCTTGATGCGATGAGAGCTATGAGCGCACAAAGCGATGCAAGCGAGCTTATCTTTAAAAACTTACCGACTAAAAACCAAACGACAAGAGCGATTATTATCTCAACTGGCAAGAAAAATGCCAGCACGCCAGCTCCAGTCGCGACGCCTTTGCCGCCTTGAAAGCCCAAAAATATAGAAAAAACAATGCCCCGCAACGCTTAAAACCGCCATCGTCCAAAGCGTACTTTGGCTAGCCCCAAGAGAAGAGGCTGCGATGAGTGGCAAAACGCCTCTAGTACGTCAAAGATAACTGTTAAAATGGCTAGCTTTTTAGCGAGTTTTAGGGTCTAGTTTTGTTTTTAAAAACTCTTAAAAACGTTTGTAGCCCCTGATACTCTTGCTACCTTCATTTTTATATCAACATGTCCAAGAATTCTTTGCTAGTATGAGCCCTGATGGGATGCTACCAAGCAGGTAACTAACGGCATAAAGTATTACATTTTGCATATTTTACCTTTTAACTTTAAAGAGAAATGATATTAAAAATACTAATATAAATCATCTCCACAAAAAGCACGACTTTTTCGTCGTAGATGTCGCTTTTCTTTGGCGAAATTTTGCGTTTGGTTTATCGTGATGTTTTTAATATCATTTGCCTCTTTTTAGCGCATCGCACTCTTGTGCAATTTCTCTTCAAGCTCGCTTATGGCTCGAAATTTATATCATTTACGCTTTGCTCGCTAAGTTTGACGTCGCTTCGCTCTTTTTAAGACCTTGTTTGCGCTTTCTGGCACTTGATGCGATCTTGCCGGCGTTTTGGCGAGATAAGAGCTTGTTGCCAAATATCGCTCCAAATATGCTTGCGCCTATATTTATAGCTGCGTCAAGGCCGCTTGCTGTCATATCTTTTTTTGCTCTTTATCAGCTTTGCAAGGGCTTTGTTTAGCTTATCTTGCAAGCTCTTTTTGCTCTTTTTCACTTTAGCCGTGAGTTTTTGCGGTTTGCTTCCTCGTACTTTCATTGCACTTATCCTGAAGCCTTATGAAAAACTCCTCTTTTGACTCATTTTCTTTTGAGTAATCTCATCGCCTCAAAGGTGTTAAATTTGTAAATCCCTATAAAAAACTCTTTAAAATCTTTCTCTAAAGCGTCAAAATTTTTAGCGCTCGTTACGAATCGGCACAGCAGCAAAGCTTGCACCGCTTGGCTCATTTTCACTTGCATCAACGCGCATGCCTTCGCTAGCTCTCGCTCCAGTTTGGCTCTTTGTCGTTTTCACTAAGCTCATAAAGATAGCTCACCTCACAAATGCTATCTATGCCCTTTTTGGCATCATAAATTCTAACCTTTGCGCTTGCTAGTACTCGGTGTGAGGCTTTTGAGCTGGTATAGAGCTGCGTGATATCGCTTGAGATGATAGGTTTTGCGCCACTCATCTCGCTTTTATCCACAACTTTGGTCTGCTTAAATTCTCTTTTTATCTTTCATCAATTTGAATTTGCTCGCGGCTGAGCGGACCTTTTTAGATAGCTAGTGCCCAGCGTGTGGAGATGACGTTTAGAGCCGTCCTCGTTTATATTTTTGAGTAAGAAATTTTCTTTTTGGCTAATTTGACATGAGATTTTTCAAGTGAGGCTTTTGTCTAAGCTTGAGCCTGCGATGCCGCTTAGGGCCGTCGATCACGCGGGCTTTGTCCTGCGCAGTTTGGAGGCGGCCGATGAACCAAGTGCCGATGTTGCTAAGGCCTTTGTAGTCAAGATCGACTGGGTTTTTGCGTGCTTAAAACGCAGCCCTAGACCAAATGCACGAGCCTGTTTTAAGAGCGTGAGCATAGGCGTTTTTGACGGCGGGATTTGCGTTTGGCGGAAAAAAGCCAGTACTCATCCATATATGGGATCGCTCTAAGTGAGCTAGTGCCCTCTGTGCCGCGCATCCACGCGATGATCCTCGTTTAGTAAAAGGGTGACAAAAACATCCTCTCAGCGTCATTTAGGTGTGAGATCGTAAAAGATGTTGCACTTTGCTTTGCCGTTTTCGTCAAAAAGCATCTTTTGAAATTTTCAAGTCTAACGCCCTGCGTCCAGCCCTTAAAGCTTGGGCTTGCGATGAGTGCGTTTATCTTCATGGCAGTTTTAGGCGCTCACTGCTTGGATAAAGGTATCTACGTCAAAAACGCCTATCTTTTTAAAACGGCGGATTTGCTATGAAATTGATAAGCTCTTCGATGCTGACGTCTTTTTGCTCTTCAATTTGGTCTCAAATATAGTGAGATAAGTAGCTGCTTCTTTGAGCTCATATCCTCAGAACTCATGCCAATAAGCGATAGCACCGAGGCTGCGAGTGAGTTTATATAGTTGCCAGTACCTTTCTCGTCACTAATATTAGGACAAGCAAAGTCGCTAAGTAGTGCCACGCCTATGCCAGCTGAGCTTTTTGGTGTGTAGATGTTAAAGCTAGCGCTATCTTTTAAAATTTTTACGCGCTCAAGGTCTTGAAAGCTAGACTCTATGCCATTTCTCCAAAGCTCGGCCTGAGAGGCGGCAAATCCTCTACGCTTTGACCTTTGTTTGCAGCTTCTGCTTCATCGACATAAGGTAAAAATCCTCCGTCTCATCTGTGGAAAGGTGAGGGGCTAAACTTTCGTGATGTCGCCCTTTGGATCGATGATGATAGAGGGGATGTTGTCTATGCAGGCCTCTTCTAAAAGCGTGATGCCAAGGCCTGTTTTGCCGCTACCAGTCATACCGATAATGGCTGCGTGGGTGGTTAGGTCCTTGTTTTTATAAAATGGCTCTTTTATCTTTTAGTCCGATGTAAAAAGTTTTAAATCTTTTCTGTATGGTTTTCACTGATTGCCTTATTCGTATAATGTATGCGTGAGCGAAGCTCGTCAAGCGTCTCTTTGACGCGCTTTTTGCGTAATTCTTTCTATCGTTTTTGTCATCATCAACTAGCTGCATGCAGTATCTGATGTAGCCCTTGTATGCTAGCTCTGTGACTAGCTTTTAGCTTTTAAAGATACGCTTTTTACTTCATCTGGTGAAAATAGAAGATCAAAAGCTAGCTTCTAGCTCCTCGCCGTCTCTTGGGAAATTTGTAGCTTTGTGGGCTTAATATACTATGCCGCCCATCTGAGAAATGTCGTAAAGGCTGCCCTCTAGCTTGCCTTGCTCGCCTTTTAAGTGAGATTTTAGTAAAGCGGTTTGGCAAGACGCGCTGGAATTTTTCTCTTGTTTGCGTGCATGGTCGCTGTACGTGAAAAATTTGAAAGTACGACGCTTTTATCGGCGATATTATAGTCTACGATATCGGCACGAAGCTGCTTTGATAAAAAGCTATTTGGCAGGATAAAGCCCTTGCCGTCTTGCTTCATGGCTAGAAATTTGCATCATATCTACGCGAAAATACGACACTATCTTCTTTAACCTCTAAAATTTCGGCTTCGTATTTTATATTTAGTCCGTCGTATACCGTTAAAATTCAGGGCGGACCTTGGCGTTTTTCATGCGTGTAAATGTGTTGATCGGATCTTCATAGAAAAATGAGCCAGTATCGATCATCTCTTTTACTGTGGTCTCTTGATGATTTTCGGCGTTATATAAAAATTTCTTTCAACCTTGAGATGGCATTTACAAAGTAGCCCACATAGACTGCATCGTCGCAGGCATGACTAAAATTTAGTGTCAAATTTAACAGTAGGAAATTTATCAGGTCGTCTTTTGCGTTTAGTTTTGGTATTAGGCTGTTTAAGTCGTCGCGAATTTGTGTGGCATTTGGTTTTTGGATGAGTAGCGTCAAAGATACTCTCAAGGCCATTTCTCATCTGCTCGTGTGGCACCTACAAGGGTTAATTGTCTGCAGAATTTGATGCCCTCATCTATAATTTAGCTCTTAAACCAAGTATGCAATCCTCGCAATTTTCGACAAGTTCTTGCCTGCCCTTAAACTCCATGGGGTCTCCAAAAAGGTTATTTATTAAAACATTGCTATCATATATAAAGTTATATTAAAAATATTTAAACTTTGTGTAGAGAGAAATTTTCAGGCAAAGCTGCCTAGAAATTTGAATAATTATAGTTTGTCTTTCGTTGTGTGAAAGGTAGTCAGCAACGCCTTCTGTGCTTGGTTTCATACCAGCATCACCTTTTGTGCCAGCCAGCTGGGCAAACTTCGCCGTGCCCATTTGTAAAATAGCATAGTATCTACCATTCTGATCATCTCGTCGATGTTTTCTGCCAAGTGGTAGGTCAGTTTTATAACTGCGTGGCGAACTGTGCCGTCTTTGTCAGGGCAGGAATGAACCGCGAAGTGCTACGCCAGCGTCTTCTAGAAGTACGTCAAAGCCACGAGCGATTGATTTTGTCATGTCAGCTACGATTGGGAAGCGAACTTTGCCGATACCGCCTTTATTTACTGGAGTCTCTTTCCATGCAAAGTGCGAGAACTGGTTGTCGCAAGAAACTGCGATAACTTCGATACCGCGTGACTTGAACTCGTCATATCTTTTATCAAACGCGATGATCTCGCTTGGGCAAACGAATGTAAAGTCCATTGGTAGAAAAAATACAACAGCGCCCTTTTTCGCCGATGTTTTTGTAAAGGTTGAAAATCATTTACGATTTGATTGTTTCCTAAAGACTGCTGCAGCTGTAAAGTCAGGTGCTTTTTGTTACTAACATATTTTCTCCTTAATAATAAATTTTATTGATTGCGAAATTATATCCATAAGAAAATTTCAAATTCTAGATTAAATGTATCTGAAAATTTAAAATCATTGTAATTTTAATATCTATTTGAAAAATGAATGGAAAGTACTGGTAAAATTTCTATGGAAAGATTCGTTAGAATTTGGGTCAAGTTTTTAAAAGCGATCGATTACAGATCGCTACAAATTTTTCCACCAAATTTCTAGTATCGCTGAACCCCAAGTAAAGCCGCCACCAAATGCGTCAAGAAGCAAAACAGAGCCATTTTTGATACGCCCATCCTCGTAAGCATCATTTATCGCCATCGGGATCGAAGCAGAGCTTGTATTTGCCGTATTTTGCAACCGTCAAAACACACTGCTCATCGGTGAAATGTAGCCTATTTTTACGGCGTCTATTATCCTGATATTTGCTTGATGAGGGTATGAAAAAGTCGATATCTTCGCTTTTGCATTTTGTTTGCGTGAAAATTTCTATCACGCTTTTTGCTAAGCGTTTGAACTGCTATCTTAAAGACCTCATTTCCGCTCATGTGGATGAAATTTAGTCTATTTTTTTAGCGTCTCTTCGCTAGCTGGAAATGCACTGCCACATCCTGGTGTTATCAAAAGTTCAGCCTGTCTGCCGTCACTCGCAGTGTGGACGTCGATGATCTCGTTTTTCTTCGCTAGTACTTATCACAGCGGCTCCTGCTCCATCACCAAATAGTATGCAAGTGCTTCTATCTGTGTAGTCGATCATCGAGCTTAGTTTTTCAGCTCCAATGATCAAAACATTTTTCTTAACACCACTTGTAACAAGGGATTTGCTAAGCTCTAAAAGGTAGATAAATCCCGTGCAAGCTGCACTTATATCAAAAGCTGTAATGCCGTGACTTAAACCTCAAATTTGCAGCTATCTTACAAGCTGTTGAAGGCATACAAAGATGATCTGGAGATATCGTAGCGCATATCACTGCATCGATTTGTGATTTTTCAAGCCCTGAGCGTTTTATAGCTAACTCAGCAGCTTTTGTGCCAAGGTCGCTTGTTATCTCGGTTGTTGCGATGTGTCTTTGTTCTATACCAGTTCGCTTCACTATCCATTCATCGCTCGTGTCGACCATTTTTTTCAAAATCAAAATTTGTTGTAATTTTTCCGGAACATATGACGCAATGGAGATCAATGAAGCTTTTGGCATATTTTACCTTGCAAAGTGTGAAAGTTCTTCTTCTATAACTTTATTTATATTTGAATTAGCAATTTAATTGCCTGAAAGATTGCATTTTTATGGCTTTTTGAATTGCTTTTTGCCATGACTTATGATGACGCAGCCATTTACACCAAGAAGCGGAGCACCGCCGTACTCATCATAGCTGACCTGTTTTTAGAGTTTTGAAAAACTTTTCTCATAAGCACCGATCCAGCCATAGCAAGTGGGTGATTTTTGACCTGCTTTTTGATGATCTTGCCTATGGCATCAGCAACACCTTCGCTCGTTTTTAGTAGGATATTTCCCATAAAACCGTCGCAAACCATGACATCAATGCTACCATCGTAAAATTTGATTGCCTTCCGCGTTTTCCAACAAAGCTATCAAGTCTAGAAACTAGTTTAAACGCTTCTTTGCTGACCTCGTTGCCTTTGCTCTCTTCTTCGCCGTTTGACAAAAGACCGACTTTTGGGGCTTTTTCTGCCTAAAAGTTCTTTTGCGTAGGCTTCACCCATGATGGCAAACTGAAAAAAGATGTTCGCTTCTACCAATCAACATTTTGCGCCGACATCCAAAAACTAAAGTTGCTGAGTCTTTTAGAATTGGCATAAGCGTTGCGATCGCTGGACGAGATACATTTTTAGTCTACCAACTCTTAATGTAGCTAAAGCTCATAGTAGCACCGCTGTGACCAGCAGAAACGACAGCATCGACATTTTTATCTTTTAAAAAGCTCAACAGCTTTGTAGATCGTGCTATCTTTTCTTTTTAGTGCGTCTGTGGCTCCGTCTGACATCGAGATGACTTCGGTAGCTTCTATACCCTATATTTTTAAATAGGGTTGTGGGATGAGTGGTTTTATGGCATTGCTATCGCCAACTAATACAGCTTTAAATCTCTGCCTCTTTTCAGTGCTTCAATAACGCCAGATATTATAGGCTCTGCACCAAAAATCACCACCCATAGCATCAATAGCAATGCGAATCATATTTTAGTATTCACCTGTTGTTTTGTTTTATGCGGTGAGGCATTTTTCCAAGAACCATCTTTGTCTTTACAGGCACTGGAAGTGTAACTTTGTAATGTGTTCTACGTTTTGCTGCACGAGAATGACTCACTCTTCGCTTTGGTACTGCCATTTTACTCTCCTTTATAAATTTTACATTTTTCACAATAAAAAAATAATCGCTCTTAAAAGCTTCTAGCTCTGCTTTCAAAAACTTCTATCAAATCAATATTGCCATCATAGAATCTCATCCGTATCGCTAAGCTCATTTTCGTTGTCTTTATAGACACCATCACTTCAATTTAGTCTACGTCTTTGATCGATAGGCAACATAAATTCATCACCACATCGATCACAAATATATTTTTATCTCACCCTTTATAGTGCCTTGGCATTTTACCAAAAAGGGTCTTTTTCTTTTAAAATCTCACTAAAAACTAGATCATTGTTTCTTCCCTAGCTCAAAGTTTATCCTCTTTGTTTGCTATTTTAGAAAAACGGAATAATCAAGTTTTTAGTCTAAAATTAGCAAATTTTCTTGAAGCAAAAGAAAAGAAATTTTATCTCATTTACAGCGTTTTCTAGGCTGTCGCTTCCGTGAACTGCGTTTGCGTCAATGCTATCAGCAAAAATCAGCTCTGATAGTGCCAGGAGCTGCTTCTTTTGGGGTTAGTTGCAGCCCATTAGATCGCGGTTTTTAGCAACTGCATTTTCACCCTCTAAAAACCATAACTACAACTGGTCCGCTTACCATAATTCAACTAGATCGTTGAAGAAAGGTCTGTCTTTGTGAACAGCATAAAATGCTTTTGCATCGCATTTGCTAAGTTTGATCTTCTTTGCAGCAGCGACTCTTAAGCCATTGCTTTCAAATCTATCTATGATCTTTTCCAACAACATTTTTCTTAACAGCGTCAGGCTTAATAATAGAAAGTGTTCTTTTTGCATAAATTTTTCCTTAAAATTTTAGGTTTATTTAAATGAAGTTGGCAATTATATCAAATAAAGCTTAAAATAAAATAGGCTCAAAATTTGAGCCCTAAATTTTGTAAATTTATTGGATAACTGGAGTGCTGCCAGTGCGAGCGTCAGCACCGATTTGATCACGTGAAGGTTGTCCTGCTACTACGGCATCCCAAACGATGCATCCATCAGTTGGACAGGCAGATGCACAGGCTGGCTCATCGTTGTAGCCTACGCACTCAACGCATTTGTTTGAATAAACATAGTATGTATCCGCTCCAGTTGGGTTGTCGCTATCATCAACAATAGCTGAAACTGGGCACTCATCGATGCATGAACCACAGCTTATGCATATATCAGTTATTTTTTTACAGACATTTTTCTCCTTAAATAAAACTTTGGCGTAGAATATCAAAAAAACTGAATATGATATAACATACTCTCAATTTTTCACAGCACAGCTCAAATTTCACTAAAAGCTGCTTTTATAAAGTTTTTATCACTTTTAGACTAAATTTATAGAGTTAAAATTTCTAAAAAGGTCGTATACTTTAATGAATGATACTATACAAATAACTGGTGCAAGAGAGCACAATCTTAAAAATTTAAATCTTGAAATTCCCTAAAAATAACTAGTAGTTTTTACCGGCCTTAGCGGCAGCTGGCAAGAGCACGCTAGCCTTTGACACGCTCTATGCCGAGGGGCAAAGAAGGTACATGGAGAGCCTTAGCAGCTATGCTAGGCAGTTTTTAGACCGCGTGGGCAAGCCTGATGTCGATAAGATCGAGGGTTTAACGCCTGCTATCGCGATAGATCAAAAGACAACTTCTAAAAACCCTCGCTCAACGGTAGGCACGATCACCGAATGTATGATTATCTAAGGCTCTTTATATGCAAGGGGTGGGCGTGCAGCACTGCCATAAGTGCGGCAAACCTATCTCAAAAATGAGTGCGAGCGACATCATAAATGAAATTTCAAAGCTCCCGCTTGGCGCAAAAAGTGATCATCTATGCGCCGCTAGTGCGTGAGAAAAAAGGGCACGTGGGCGGATTTGATCGAAAATTTACGCCAAAAAGGCTTTGTAAGAGCGCAGATAGACGGCGTGGTGGTGAGGCTTGACGAGGAGATCGAGCTTGCAAAAACGAAAAAGCACACGATAAAGGTCATCGTTGATAGGATCGCCATCGATGAGCAAAATCACGAACGCCTTGCAAGCGACGTAGAAAAAGCGCTAAATGAGAGCTTTGGCGAGGTCGAGATAGAGATCGCAAATGCTGACGAGCTGGGCTTTAAAAAGAGAGTTTTATACATTACAGCGAGCACATGGCTTGCTTTTGACTGCAAATTTCATTTACGCCGCTTGAGCCGCTAAGCTTTTAGCTTTAACTCGCCAAAGGGCGCTTGCGAGCACTGCGACGGACTTGGCATAAGATATAGCCTAGATATGAGCAAAATAATCGACGAGGAAAAGTCGATAGAAAATGGCGCTATAAAGCTACTTTATGGCTACAACATGAGCTACTACTACAAATTTCTACTTGCTTTTTGCGAGCAAAATGAGATCGACGTTAAAAAGCCATACTACGAGCTTAGTGAAGATGAAAAAAAGGCTCGTTTTTATACGGCAACGTCAAGGAGGTTTGCGTTCTTTTGAAACGAAACAAAGCTACTTAGTAGATCTGACGGAGTAGTTAAATTTCACACGGACTTTTGAAGGACTACAAAGACTTTGACGAGTATATGAGTGAGAAAATTTGTCGACGCTTGTAACGGCTATAGGCTAAAGCCTCAAAGCTCTAGCGGTCAAGGTCGCTGGCCTTGGGCTTGGTGAAATTTTGGATATGAGCATAGAAAACTGCACCGCATTTTTCTCAAACGAGAAAAGCATTTCGCCTATCTTAGCGACTACGACAAGGCGATCGCAAAGCCCTATCTTAAAAAGAGATCAACGAAAGGCTTTTTCTTTTTGTATGATGTGGGGACTTGGCTACTTGTCGCTTGGGCGCGATGCTAGGACGATCAGCGGCGGCGAGGCGCAGCGTATAAGGATCGCAAGCCAGATAGGAAGCGGGCTAAGTGGCGTCATGTACGTGCTTGATGAGCCAAGTATCGGACTTCGCGAGCGAGATACGCTAAAACTCATAAAAACGCTTAGAAATTTGCGAAGCCAAAGGCAACTCCGTAATCGTCGTCGAGCATGATAAAAAGACGATAGAGGAGGCTGATTATATCGTAGATATCGGCCCTGGAGCTGGTAAATTTGGCGGTAGTGTGGTCTTTGCAGGCACGGCAAAAGAGCTTTTTAAGCTCAGACACGCAGACCGCCCTATATATAAATGGTAAGAAAGAAAGATCGACTATCAAAAAAATAGAAAAAGCTGAGAAAGTGGCTTGAAATTTCAAAATGTAAATATCAATAATATCTCAAATTTAACCGCTAAATTTCCTCTTAGAAATTTAGTTGGCATCACCGGTGTCTCAGGATCTGGTAAGAGCTCGCTAGTACTTCAGACCCTTGCTTCCAGAGGCGCAGGAGCAGCTAAACAGAGCCAAAAAAAGTGAAAAAGATAGCTGGGGTAAATTGAAACGGGCTTGAGAATTTAGACAAGGTTATCTATCTTGATCAAAGCCCGATCGGGTCGCACTCCACGCTCAAATCCAGCGACTTATACCGGCGTGATGGATGAGATAAAGAAATTTATTTGCGCAGACCAAAGAGGCAAAGCTAGAGGGCTATAAAATAGGGGCGTTTTTAGCTTTAACGTCAAAGGAGGGCGCTGCGAGAAGTGCCAAGGCGAGGGCGAGATCACGATCGAGATGCACTTTTTGCCTGATATCAACGTGGTTTGTGATGTTTGTAATGGCGCTAGATATAACGCTCAGACCTTGGAAATGCATACAAAGGCAAAAAAATATCGCCGAGGTGCTAAATATGAGCATAGATGAGGCGGTTGAGTTCTTTAAGGCTGTGCCAAAGATCGCTTCAAAGCTCACGACACTGCAAGATGTGGGGACTTGGCTACATCACGCTTGGACAAAACACGCAGTCACACTTAGTGGTGGCGAGGCGCAGCGCGTGAAGCTAGCAAAAGAGCTTAGCAGAAGCGACACTGGAAATACCGCTTTATATCCTTGATGAGCCAACGACAGGGCTTCATTTTTGCTGACGTAGATAGGCTAGTAAAGGTGCTAAATCACCTGGTCGATCTTGGAAATTTCGGTCTTTGTGATTGAACACAATATGGATGTCATCAAAAACTGCGACTATATCGTCGATATGGGGCCAGAGAGGTGGCGCAAAAGGCGGTAAAAGTGATAGCGTGCGGCAGCGTCAAAGAGGTAGCTAAAAAACTACAAAAAGTGGCAGCTACACTGGAGAATTTTCTAGCACAAGAGCTTGCTTTATTAAAAGCGAAATAAAATAAATTTAATAGTTTGGTGTTTGTCTAAAAATGCCAAGCTATATAATAAATAAGATAAATTAATTTTGTTGAAATTTTACGGGTGGATTTAAAAGAAAAAGGGGCGAATGCCCCTGGGATTATGCAGCTGGATAAACAGATACTTTTTCTGTTTTTATCAAGTCTTTTCAAATTTCTACAAAGCCATCGACTAATGCAAAAATAGTGTGATCTTTGCCAAGACCTACGTTATTTCCAGCGTGAGTTGCTGTTCCTCTTTGGCGGATGATTATATTTCCAGCACGAACGAACTCGCCACCATTTCTTAACACCTAATCGGCGTCCGATACTATCACGGTTATTTTAGGGTTGAACCTTGACCTTTTTTTGTGCCATATCTTATCTCCTTAAGCTGCGATACTTACGACTTTTTACACGTGTAAATTGTCTTCTAAAAGCCGCGTTTTAGTTTTTGAGTCTTTACGTCTGCGTTTTTTTGTAGATAACTACTTTTTGTCTTTGCCTTCATTAACGATCTCAAGAACAACTTTTGCACCCTTAACAAATGGCGCACCTACCTTTACTTCGCCGTCAGTTTTACAGCTAAAACTTCTGTAATCTCAACGGTTGATTTAGCTTCAGCACTAAAGTGATCTAAGCTTAAGGAACTCGCCCTCGCTAACACGATATTGCTTACCGCCATGCTTAAATATAGCGTATTTTGACATACTCTACCTTTCTAAAGTTTGGTAAGACCAAAAAGCACTTTTTGCAAAAAGATTTATGGAGCTTTGTTGGTTGTAAGGTGTGAATGTTAGCTAAAGTTTATAAATTCTACTTTAATGCCCTGATCTTATGATCTCATCCGCTATCATTCTTATCATAGAGGTATGATCTAGGAAAAATGTTTTGTCATTTTGGCAAATGTGGCTGATATATCAGCGTTTTGGCTACTGGTGCGCTTTAAGATCACATTTATCAGTTCAAGCTCAGGCGAAAAAGAGTAAAATAAAAGTTTTGGCTTAGAGATTTCATTTTGAAAGAGCCTTTGTGCGTAAAGTACTAAAGGTACTCATTTTTGGTAGCTTTATCTCTTTAAAAAGCTCAAATGGTAAAAAGTAGCGCGCTAAAAGCGTGAAGTCCATGCGCAAAATGTAGAGGCGTTTTTTCAAATTTGAGGCGCATCTGTCCTGCCAAAAGTGGAGCAAAACTTTCTGCAAATGCTCACTCATGGCAGCCGTATCTTTTTCATGCAAGGCTAGTACCGAATTAACCGCCTCTCTTTCGTTTGCTGGCTTTTTAGACTCTGCAAAGGCGTGAGCCTTTTTCTAGGGGCAGGGGCGAGTAAATTTTCTCATCTTGCCAAAAGCATCGCCGTGAGCAGATCGTGCATGACGCATAGAAATTTGATAGCCGTTTTTGCTAGGTGGCAGGCCTTTTGGAAAGATACTCGCCATACTATCTTTGTCGCCGCAAGCGATAGCAAAAAATGCAGGGATCAGCTTCTCGCACTGGTCATATCCGCCGCTGCAGCCCTGGGAGTAGCATTGGCTTAGCGTATTGAAAAATGAGATCATTTAGTGCCTCGGCGTTGCCCTCAGCTAGGCACTTTTCAAGGCAAAAGTCGTAACGTCTAGCGTCTTGAAAAAGAGAGCGATCGTATGAGCTCTACATAAAAAGTCGTATTCGTTTAAATTTTCTCTTTTATCTCGTCGTAAATGCTTGCATACTCGTCTAAAAAGTAGCTCTTCATCGCTTTTTGGCGGTTTTTGGCTTTGAAAAATGTTAAATAATCCATCTAAAAATGACATTTTTGCGTCTCCTTATTTTTGCAATTTTAGCCAAAAACGCCCTAAAAGGGCTTAGTTTTTGGCTCGCAAAAGTTGGCATTTGGCGGATATTTTTAACCTTGTTTTGGCTATAATCGCTTCAGATTTACAAGCAAGCTCAGGAAAAAGATGGCGAGGCGAAGACCAAGAAAAAAACCGAAGAACCCACCTCCAAAAAGATAGAAGACTCCCTGCAAGGACGGCAACGTCCCCAAAAAGTCAGGACCTATCTGGCTTTTGTAACCCCTAGTCATCGCTATTGGTGTGTTGCTTGCGATGCTACATTCATGAAAAGATCAGGTCATCTCGCTTTATATCTACTACTCCCAAAGTTATCGGTCAGCCACTGACCTTGCCAACAGTAAAAGATGATCGTTGTAAATACCTTTGGCAGGGCGCTTCTGATGATCCTGCCAGTTTGCATCTGCGTCGCGGTAGCTGGCATAATCGCAAATGTAATGCGGTTTGGTTTTATATTTACCACAAAGCCCATAACGCCAATTTACGGCAAGATAAATCCACTAAAAGGGCTAAAAACCTCTTTTCTATGAAAAAAGGCGATCGAGGGCGTAAAGATCGTAGTGAAAGGTGACCATCGTCTTTGGCGTTGGATTTTACTTTTTCTTGCAGTTTATCAAAGAGCTGCCACACACGCTATTTTTGTCGATGTTTGACCAGCTTGCGTGGCTAAAAGAGAAGCTCATCATTTTAGTTAGTGTCATGCTTTTTATCCTTTTTGTGATCGGCCTTGCTGACCTGCTCATCGTGCGTTTTCAGTACTTTTGAAAGGACCTTCGCATGAGTAAGCAAGAGATCAAGGGACGAGTACAAGCAGATGGAGGGCGATCCACAGGTAAAGGTAGGATCCGCCAGAGCAAATGCGTGCTGCCAAGACGGCGTATGATGCAAAATATCCCACAAGCTGACGTCGTCATCACAAACCCAACTCACTATGCCGTGGCGATTAGATACGACAAGAGCCGTGACGAAGCGCCGACTGATACTTGCTAAAGGGGTTGATTTCTTAGCGCTGCAGATAAAAAGGTGGCGGTTGAAAATGGAGTGCAAATTTATGAAAATCCACCTCTTGCAAGGGAGCTTTACAAGGTCTGCGAGGTCGATGATACGATACCAGCGCATCTTTTTAGAGCTGTGGCTGAGGGTGTTAAGCTTTGTTTATATGAGTAACAAGCGAAGGTAAAGATAGGCTTTAGTCTTGCTGCCAAATTATATCTGGCAGCAAGAAAGGTATCTATTATAGATAGCCAAAAGCTGTAGCGAAGATATAGCCAAATATACAAGAGACTATAACGCCGATAAGTCCTGGCAAGATGAAGCTGTGGTTTATAACAAATTACCGATGTGTGTCGTGCCACTTCTATCAAACTGAATAGCCGCAAGGTCGCTTGGATATGTTGGAAGGATGTAGTATCCGTAGCAAGCAGGTGCGAAAGCTAGAATGATAGCAGGGCTAACATCGATATTTAGCGCAAGTGGCACAAAAGGCAACTAGGGCTGCAGCTTGAGAGTTTACAAATTTACGATATTAGTAAAAGCATGACCGCATAGGTCCAAGGATGCTCTCTAACGATATCTCCAAGGGCTGCTTTCATCATCGGAGTGTGCACTGCAAACATAGTCTCAGCCATCCATGAGATACCAAATACCGCAACAAGCGCGATCATGCCTGATCTAAAAGATCTCGTTTTACCGATCTTGCTAGCATCTGTTGGAGTAAATATCAATATTATAGCGCCAGTTAAAAAGCATAGAAAATTTGGATAACATGAACCATGCTTAGGCTCTTTTGAAGATGCTTGTTTTGTTGCTGATGTTGATATAAGCGCCTTGAAATTCCTCTTTTGCACCTTTTGTCATCTATATATGTTACTGCACCATCAGCTGTGCGAGTAAGAGTTTGTGTGCCGTCTTTGCCGACAATTTTTCACTGACTGAGCTTTTTGGTTTTGCATTTAGTTTGTCGTTTGCTACTTTTTAACTCAGCAGCTTCTGTTTGGATGCTTGCATCTTTTATCTTTAAGGTTTTTAAGACTTTTTGCTCAGTTGGAAGGTTTGGCTATTACTTGAACGACTGTTGCGTCTTTATATGTAGTCCAGCTTAGGCGAAGCTCTTTGAAGTATCCAAGTAGTGCAACAACCAAGATCGCACCCAAAAAATATCCACATCGCAGCCACTGATGTCCAGGAAGCTTTTTGCCAAGAAGCGTTGTGCTATCGCCGTAAACATATTTTTAAACTCTGGGTCTTGAAGTCTAGCTTGGAAAGCCTCATCTTTATCGAGGTCTTTTCCTCTAAAACCAGCTAAAAATACCTATAGCCAAAACACCACAAAAATGTCGATGGGATAGTGATCTTTAAAAAGGTCTAAGTATCCATCAAAAGCCAGCTAAGTGAGTTTTTAGCGTTGATAAGAAAGCTAGTAGGGTTACAGACAGCAACTGAAACTGGGCTTGCGATGATACCCATTTGCTGAAGCTATCAGAGCTTGCAGCCATTGGGCGCTCAGGGCGGATGCCGTTTTTGATAGCGATGTCATAAACGATAGGAAGCACTGTGTAAACAACGTGTCAGTTCCGCATAAAATAGTAAGCGTACATAGTTACAAACGGAGCTGGGATACCCTACGTATTTTGGATTTTTCTAAGTATGGATTTCAGCTATTTGAAGCATAACGTCAAGACCGCCACTGGCTTGAAGTGTCGCACTAGCCACAACAACGGCTAAAATGGTTAGCATAACGTCGATAGCAGGCTTGCCAGGGCTCGATGTTAAATCCACTAAAACTATAAGACCGATACCGCCTAGCATGCCAAGCGCGATACCGCCCTAGCTCCGTAGAACAGACATACGAGGACGATGAGAAGCTGGATGGCAAACTGCGTACCCTCACTGGGTAGCAGGGAAAATCCATGAAACCTCCCTAAGTTAAATGTAAATTTGATTGTTGATTATATCCCTTATGACTTTTAGATTAAACTTATAATTTAAGATTAATTTGACATACGCGAGAGTTTTGCAGTAGATAGCTATTGATAGGTCATCTTGGTCTATTTTTTTAGCTTATTTCAGCTCTTTCTAAATTATAAATTTTACTTTGTATAAACTATAAAGCTAAATTTTTTTCATACTTTGTTTTTAAAAATTATTAGTAAAAATGTTAAGTTATATTTTATATTATTGCAAAAAGTTGTGAAGAATTACTCATCTGTGTTAAAATCTACGAGATAAATTAAAAGGATAAATTGAAAGAAAAACTAAAGAAGCGATACCTTTATCTATAAACAAAAAGCAAATTGAGCCAAAAATAAAAAGAGTAATCTGGTCGGTGATAGGCATTATTATTTTGGCGATGGAGAAAATTATATTGCGATTTTTTTATTAAAGGTGGTTTTATAAGACATTATATTGGCGATGTGCTAGCTACTGCGATGCTTTTATGCGTTTGGGCGAGCTATGTTTAGGGTAGCTCCTATAAATGCAGCCATTTTGCGTCTTTGTCATTTCGCTTTTTATAGAAGCCGTGCAATACCTCAAAATTCTTGAAATTTTAGGTGTGAAAAGCTCTACATTACGGATAATTTTTGGTGGGACATTTGACTGGACGGACATTATTTGCTACTTAGCTGGCTGCATTTGGCTTATCTACTTGGAAAGCTCCTAATTGAGTTAGCATATAGAAGTTAAAGCTAAAACTAGTAGTAAATTTAATTTCTATATATAAAAAAGTCTGTTTAATACAGACAACTATAAAGAGATACTGTTTATATCAGCGTATTTTGTGAGATATGCCTTGCAAAACACTTGACTTCAGACTCAAAATATAAACAATAGATATGTTGAGTCTGTATACGATATGAATTTCCATAAAGTTGTATAATCAAAAACTAAGATGTAAAGAGTTACGATTCTTTTGGGTTAATGTTTCCAAGTCCGCATTGAATGCCTTTTACTCTCCTCCATTGTGTTGAGTGCATGTCAAATTGATTTGCATTGGCTATTTGTTCTCTAGTCAACGCATAAACAGGAACTTGGTATTGCTGACTAATGGCAATTAATGAGTTAAAGTCTGCAATATGAGCTAGATCATATGGTTCCAATCCAGATTTACTTAAAAACATCATTAATTTTTATTTTTCATCGGCTGTGCAATCTAATTTTTCTTAAAATAGGAACTAAAGTAGTAGCTACTTCTTCTCTAATTTTTAATGATCCAATCATCAAATGATTTAGCTGGGCTGCCGTTTCTTGGTCTATATCTTTTGTTGTGTGTGCCTAAGAGTAGGATTATATTGCATAGCTTTTTGTCGTTTTCAAAGTCGTTGGCTTCTTTAAAGTTTTTTAATTCCTTATGCCATTTTGAATGTTGCTTTGCCAAGGAACCTATAGCTTGCCAGCAAAAAGAAATCAGGAGATGTCGGAGCTATAAAAATCACTGAGACATTAAAAATAACTTCATTTAATCACGCCAACATTTGGGCTTAAATCATATAAAATATAGTCTATACCATACTTATCAGCCAAAAAGCATTATAATTTTTGGTAAACCAGCAGGTATTTTCTTCGTCGCAGGAACGCCTTGCGCTATTTTTAAAAGCTACGCTAATTTGAGAATCTGAATCTGATACATTCAAATGGCCAGGTAATAAAAATAAATTTGGGATTACCAGTTGTGATTGAGTTGTCCAATTTGTGAATTAACAGAAGCTTTCAGCAGAATCTCCATTTATTAGTGCTGATACAATATCTTCCATAGTTAAGTATTTTTGGTAGAAAGTACATGAGTCGCTATCTCCTTTGCAGATTCCATATCCTAAAACTATTCAGTTCAAATTACCTGCGAAGTCAAGTCTACCATCATAACTTTTTGCCAATTGTTGCCAGCTGCCAACCTATATTAAATGTTGTTGTGGTTTTTACTTACACCACCTTTATGATTAAAGAAACAAATTGACTTTGCCATAACAATCTCCTAGCTTTTTATAATATTCAGTAAAATTATCACAATTAGTAATCTTAATTATTTTTACTTAATAGTATATAATTTTAATCAAAAGAAATAACTAATATTTTTGGATAAAATTGTCAGATATATGTCAAGTAACTATTTTAAAGATTTTTAAATTGAGGGTGCGAAGGAGTTTTGGCCCGTTAATAGTCTCGATATATGCGCATGGAAACAACCTTTTTGAGCAAAACAAGGTTCGATTAACAGAGAGACGAAGCATTAGCTGAGTACACCGCAGGTTGGGTTTATAAAGTAGGTAAATTGGGCTTTGTTGCTATAAAATGCGCTTTAGTACACTAAATTTAAAGCGCATTATTTATCCTTCTTCTAGAATTCTCCTAGTTTTGCAGTGTGTTTGGTGCTCAAGACTATTGTCCCTCTTGCTAGCCAAATTTGCTCTATTTCTAGCTCGCCCCAGTTTTTGGCAATATTTAGCGATGTTTTAAGTGGCACATTTAGCGATGTGTAAATTTCTTCCATCGTTTTTGTGTCGTTTCTCCAAATTCCTCGCAAATTTCGTCTTTTGACTTCAAAGATCAGCTCGTCGTGGATCTGAAGTAGCATTTTTGCATTTTCATCTAAATTGCTCTAACTTTTTACCATAGCCATCTTGACAAGATCGCTGCAGAGCCTTGAAAGACCGTATTTACCGCTTCGCGCTCAAACATCGACTATTTGCATAGGGTGTGGCGCTTTTAAAGTCAAAGTAGCGCCTTCTGCCAAGCAGTGTCTGCACAAAGCCCTCGTTTTTAGCTGAAGTACATGCTCTCAAAAACTCTTTTGATCGTCTCAAAGCCTTAAAATAGCGCTCTATATACTCTTTTGCCTCAGTCTCGTGATATTTACTTGGTTGCTAGCTTGCTTGAGCCCATGCCGTAAATGAGGCCAGAAATGTATACTTTTTGCCACGGCTCTATTTTGCCCGTCGCTGCTACCAAATATGCTAATAGCCGTCCTTGCGTGGATATCCTCGTCGTTTTTAAACGCCTCAAGAAGCGCAGGATCACGGCTAAAGTGAGCGAGCAGCCTAAAGCTCGATCTGGCTGTAGTCAAGCCCCACAAAAGCTATATCCCCTCACGCGCCTCAAAGCACTCTCTGACCTCTTTTGCTAGGCTGCCATGAGCTGGGATATTTTGCATTGGATTTTTGCTTGAAAGTCTGCCGAGTGCTCGTGCCAGTTTGCAAAAAGCTCGTGTAAAGTCGTGCAGGCCTTCGTCCTTTTTCGCAAGCGCTAAAAGTGGCTCGCAGTAGGTGCTGCAGTTTATATAGCTCTCTGTAAGCTGATACTTTCTCCATCACCGGATGAGCGTCTATGAGCTCAGCTAGCACGCTCTCATCGGTGCTATATCCTGTTTTTGTCTTCTTTTTGGTTTGGAAGCTTTTTAGATGCTCAAAAAGTATAACGCCAAGCTGTTTTACTGAGTTTATATTAAATTACTCGCCGCTTAGCTCGTAAATTTCACTTGTTAGCGCCTTTAGTTTGGTGTCGTTTTTCAAGGATGAGCTTTTGCATTTTGGTTTCGTTTATCTTGATGCCGTTTTTGCTCCATGTCAAAAAGCGTTAGGATAAAAGGAAACTCGTGTATATCGGCAAGGGCTGAGTAAATTTTGGATCAAGCGTGTTTTGAAAGGTTTTATAAAATTTAAGCGTTATCCAAGCGTCCTCAGCTGCGTATTTAGCGGCACTTTTCTAGCGGCACGTCGCCAAAAGTCTGCCTTTTTGACCACATCTTCAAAGTTTGATCGTGTCGTAGTCGTAGAGCCTCTTTGCTAGCGCATCCATGCCAACGCTCGAGTTTGGATCGCTAAGCCACGCAAGTATCATCGTATCTTTGAAAATTTGCGGGCGGGTTTAGCCCAAGGTTGTTTTTCACGATCTCAAAGTCATATTTTAAATTTTTGTCCGATCACGCAGCCTTTACTCCGGTGCTACCGCCCAAGTGGCAAGTTTTTAGGTCGATTTGCTTTGGTGCGCCTGGGTAGTTGTGAGCTACTGGCACGTAGTAGGCGTCCTCGTCGTTAAAGCAAAAGCTAAAAGCCAACGATCTTTGCGCTCCTGCTATCAACGCCTGTGGTCTCGGTGTCCAAAGGCGACGATGGTCTCTGGCGTGATGCGGCGAGTAGCTTTCTCGATGCCCTGCCTCGTCAAGCAGTAGAATTACTCTAAAGCCAAGCTTCAAATTCAGCATTTTCCTCTTTTTGCAAGCTTTTAAGAAGCCCTGTTTAGATCATACTCTTTTTAAAATTCTCCGAGATGTTTATCAAAGGATTTTGCTCTGGAAATTTAGAGTGCTCAAGATCAAGCGAAGTGATGGCGTCATCAAAAGAGCGTGGCTAGTTTTTGCTCAAAAAACGCCTCGTCTCTGCGGCTGCTAGCATATTTTTGGTGCGCTCGTTTCTAAGAAGAGCTAAGTACCATAATTCCCTCTGAGCTGCCATACTCGGCCAAAAAGCTTCTTAGCTCCCACTGCGCCGATACCTTTGACGCCTGGGATGTTGTCTGAGCTATCACCTGCGATCGCTCAAAAGTCCCTGACCTAGCGCTGGATAGACGCCATACTTTTCAAAGCAGCTAGCGCTATCGTGGTCGATCTTGCTTTTGTGGGCTGTAGATGCTCACTTTGCCGTCTTCTATGAGCTGGTAAAGGTCTTTTATCGTGCGTGACTATTCGCACAAATATATCTTTATCTTTGCAAATTTTAACCGCACTTGCGATGATGTCATCAGCCTCGTAGCCCTCGCGGCTAAGGCTGTAAAGTCCCATTTTTCTATCATATCTATACAAAGCTGGCAGCTGCTCTTTTAGCTGAGCTGGCGGCTCGCTCCTATTGCCTTGTACTCGCCCTGAAAATTTCATGACGCAGGGTCTTGCCCTTGCTATCAAGTGCGAAGATGAGGTAGTCAGCTTTTGGTACTCGTCTTTTAGGGCTCGCTATGAGGGTAGCAAAGCCACTTATCATGCCACTTGGTTTGCCATCTCTGTTTTTAAGCCCGCTCATGGCGTAATAAAAGCCCTAAAAAGAAGCCAAAAAGTATCAATAATCGTAAGTGTTTTCATTCTCTATCCTTTTTGCGCCATTTTTATGAAATGTGAGCAGAGCTGGCTGATTTTTCTAAATTTATAAGATGCTAAAAGACAAAATGAGATTTTAAACACAAAACAAATTTTAATCATTTAAAAGATATAATCTCAGCCTAAAATTCAAACTAAATAATAGATAAATTAAGGTAAAAATGTTTATAGATAGCGTGAAATTAACCCTGAGCTCAGGGCATGGTGGAGCTGGTGCAGTGAGCTTTCGTCCCGAAAAAGCATGTCATTTTAGGCGGTCCCAGATGGCGGTGATGGCGGTGATGGCGGTGATGTCTATTTTGTCTGCGATAACAACACCCACACACTGGCAAACTACAAGGGTAAAGGGCGATGAGAGCGAGCGACGGCGAGGCTGGCATGAGGCAGACGCATGACTGGCAAAAAGGGCGAGACCTGGAGCTCATCGTGCCACCAGGAACGGCAGTCTATGACGCACAGACAAACGAGCTGCTTTGCGACATGGTCGAAGAGGGGCAAAGGACGCTATTTTAAAAAGGTGGCAAGGGAGGACTTGGAAATTTCCACTTTAAAAACTCTATCAACCAAGCCCCAGAGTACGCTCAAAAGGGCATGCCAGAAGAGAGCATAGATGTTAGACTCGAGCTAAAACTGATAGCTGACGTGGGACTTGTAGGCTTTCCAAATGTTGGCAAATCAACCCTAATTTCAGCCGTCTCAAACGCCAAACCACAGATAGCAAACTACGGGATTACCACGCTTACGCCAAAGCTCGGACTTGTCGAGGTCGATGAGTTTAGTGGCTTTGTCATGGCTGACATCCCTGGTATCATCGAGGGGCGAGCGACGGACGCGGTCTTGGCGTGCAGTTTTTAAAGCATATCGAGAGAAATAAAGTACACTTTTTATGATAGATAGTGCAAATTACAGAAGCATGAGCGAGCAGTTTAGCGTGCTAAAAGAGAGAAGTCGCTAGATTTCTCAAGCGTAGCTTGCTGGAAGGGACTATGCTATCGCGATCACCAGAGTCGATGCGGCTGAAAGTGAGATGAAAATATAGATGAGTTATGAAAGCATAAATTGGAGCCAAATCAAGTTGGTAGAATTGTCTATAAGCAAGACCTATACAGCTTTGATGCGAAAAACCATACTTTGTTTTGCCGATCTCATCAGCGACAAATGAGAACATCGATGAGCTTAAATGTGCACTGCTTGAGCTACTAAAAAGAGCTTTAAACTTAAAAATTAAGAAGATAAAATGAAGAAAGTTTTTGCATTATGCTATTTTGTCTTGGTGCATATAGCTGTGATCCAGTCACGATCCAGCATATATGTTTTGGTTTAATGATATTGACCGCGACGGCACGCTAAATTTAGATGAGTGGATGACCTGCAAAACGCCCAAAGCCTTAAAAATAGCGCCTGATCTATGCACTGGGCGGGGAATTTGGGAGCGATACCGATCGCAACGGTAAAATTAGCATTGATGAGCTAAAGAAAGGTGAGTATTGCAAAGATTAGCTGGCAGAAAGGTCATGCGCCTCTTGGCCGCCAAGTAAAGCGAAAACGCAGATCAAAATACAAGTCGTTGAAAGTAAAGGAAAGTGATGAATGTAGTTTTTATGGGGACGCCTGATTATGCGGTTGGGATACTTAGGCACTTAAAAGAAGCTGGCATTAATATAAAAGCAGTCTTTACCCAGCCTGATAAGCCAGTTGGCAGAAAGCAAATACAACCCCAAGCGAGGTGTAAATTACGCTACAAAATGAGCTAGTAGGCGTACCAGTCTTTACACAAGTACGCTAAAAGATGAGGCGATAGTTGCCGAGCTAAAGGCATTTGAGCCCAGACTTTATCGTCGGTGGCAGCTTATGGCAAAGATTTCACCTAAGAGCGTGTTTAGACGTCGCCACCTGTATACGATTGCACGCCTCGATCTTGCCAAAATATAGAGGTGCTAGCCCATTCAAAGTGCGATCCTAGCAGGGTGAAAAGCAAACTGGCGTGACTGCAATGCTAATGGATGCTGGCCCTGATACTGGCGATATGCTGACTTCATCTACACGCCTTGCGAGGTAAGATGTCAAGTCGAGCTTTTTAGTGAGCCTAGGCGAGCTTGGCGGCGAGCTAATCGTAAAGGTGCAAGAATTTTGAAAAATTTAAAAGCCACAAAAAGCAAGACGACGCAGAGTCCTCGCACTGCAAAAGATAAGCAGAGCGACGGACTTTTTAGCTTTGATGAAGAGGCGGAGCAAATTATAATGAAATTTCGTGCGCTCACACCTTGGCCGGGGATTTATCTAGCAGAGCGGCTTAGTACTATCTACTTGAGCTAAGTGAAAAAAAGTGGCAAAAGTGGAGAATGTACAAAGCGTAGAAAAAGGATCACGTTGTGGTTGCTTGCAAGGGCGGTGCAGTCAAAATTTACGAGCTTCAAGAGCCAAGCAAAAAGCCAACAAACGCAAAAGCATATATAAATGGTAAGCGCCTTAGTGTTGGCGACAAGATGAAGTAATAATCAAATTTAATAGGAGCAGATATGAAAAATGCGCTAAGTATAGCAGGGCGTTGATCCAAGCGGTGGAGCTGGAGTTTTAGCTGATATAAAGGTCTTTATAGCGCACGGCGTCTATGCGATGGGAGCGATCACAGCGGTCACTGCTCAAAATACAAAGAGGGCATATTTGGCATGCAGCTAGTTGAGACCAAGCTCATCGAGGATCAGATAAGAGCGATATTTGATGATATAAGAGTTGATGTGATAAAAAATAGGCGTCGTCCCAAGCGTGGAGATCATCAAAAGCGTCGCAAAAACGCTAAGAGAGATCAAGTACCGCCAGTCGTGCTTGATCCAGTCATGAGCTGCAAAAAATGGCGACATCTGGCTAGAAAGGCGCGGCAAAAGACGCCATCGTGGAGGAGCTTTTTCCCACTTGCAGACCGTGATCACGCCAAATATCTTTGAAGCGCGCGAGTACAAAGCGTGAGCTAAAGGGCGAGAGCGAGCTAAAAGAGGCTTGCAAGGATCTTTTGAGTGGCACAAGAGCGTCTATCTAAAGTGTGGCGAGATAGAAGGCAAGTCGCTTGATATATTTTATGATGGCAGGAAGATGAGAAATCTTTAGCGATGAGCGCATAAAAACGACAGCGACACATGGCTCAGGGCTGCTCGTTATCAAGCGCGATCGCTTCAATTAGCAAATGGCCATAGTCTAAAAGAGAGCGTGAAAAAACGCGCATGATTATATCTTTAACGCTATCAAAAACGCGGTCATCATCGGCGGCGGACAAAAATCGGTAAATCACTTCTATAAATTTAAAGGTGTGATTTGAAGGTTGAGTTTATCCAAAAGTCTGCCTTCGACGCAGGAGATTTGCTGATAGAAGCCCTAAAAACGGCGAGATAAAGCCTCCGCACATGGTCGTGGCGTACAATCAAACAAAGGGAGTCGGCAGCCGTGGCAACAGCTGGGAGGGGCTTGGCGGAGAATTTATTTATGTCGTTTTGCGTAAGCGAAGATGAGCTGCCAAGCGACATACCTCCGCCCTCGATCTCGATATATTTTTCTATGCTGATGCGTGAAGTCTTGAGCGAGTTTGGCTCAAAGTGCTGGCTAAAAATGGCCAAATGATTTTTACGTAGGTGGCCTTAAAATAGGCGGCACTTTGACAAATAAAAGTGGATAAAATTTACATTTGCGGCATGGGGATAAATTAGCTAGCGCACCCTGAAAACGCGGGCATTTTTGGATATCAAAACTAGCGTAGATGAGCTAGTTTGGGGCTTTGTTAGCATGCTTGATAAAAAGATTTTATGGAAGCCAATTTTTATGAAATTTAGGATAGACTTTTGCAAGTCAAAAAGTTTTATTACGCATATTGCAAATAGAGGCTGTTTCGCTTCAGGATGCTGGAAAATTTGCGAGGATGGAGCGATATTATTAAACGGGGAAAAAGGTATATTCGTTTAAGATGAGCGAGATAATAACAATAGCTAATCAAAAAGGCGGCGTTGGCAAGACTCACAACGGCCGTAAATTTAGCCGCATCACTGGCGGTTGCTGAGAAAAAAGTATTATTAATAGACATTGATCCGCAGGCAAAAACGCGACTACTGGGCTTGGTTTTAGCAGAAGCGACTACGAGTTTAACATCTATCACGTCTTAACAGATAGGAAAAAGCTCTCACAAATAGTGCTAAAAACTGAGATCCCAACGCTTTTTCTAGCTCCATCAAACATCGGACTTGTCGGCATCGAGCAGGTGTAACGACCAGAGCAAGGACTATAAACTAATCCTAAAAACAAAATTTCAGAAGTTATAAACGACTATGATTTTTATCATCATCGATAGTCCTCCAGCACTTGGTAGTATCACGATAAATGCTCTTAGTGCAAGCGATAGCGTTATCATCCCGATCCAGTGCGAGATTTTTACGCGCTTGAGGGGCTTAGCGCAGATCCTAAACACAGTTAAAGATCATCAAAAACGATAAATCCAAAGCTAAATATAAAGGGCTTTTTGCCAACGATGTTTAGCTCCCAAAACAATCTCTCAAAAAGAGACCATTACAGTTTAAAAGCGAGCATTTTTGAAAATAAGCTCTTTAAGAGTAAGGACGGAAAAAGACGAATTGTAGTCGTTCCAAGAAATGTAAAAACTTGCTGAAAGCCCAAGTTTTGGTAAGCCAGTGATACTATGATATAAAATCACCAGGCTCAATCGCGTATCAAATTGGCATATTGTATTTTTAAACTAAAAATAAGGAAAAAATGGCTAAAAAGGTGGATTAGGGCGCGGACTTAGCGCGATACTTGAAGATGTAGAGACGGGCCTACAGCAAAGAGATCGCAAATTTAAATGACTCTGAGATAGTCGAAGAGATAAATATAGATGAGAATTTTACCAAACCCTTACCAACCAAGGACGCATTTTGACGAAGAGGCTCTAAAAGAGCTAAGTGCTAGCATCAAAAGGCACGGATCTTATACAGCCAATAATCGTCATCAAAAAGATGACGGCTATATGCTAATAGCTGGTGAGCGTAGATACCGCGCTACACAAAGATGCTTGGAGCAAGCAAGATAAAGGCTATCATCGCTGATATCAAGTCTCAAATTTAAGAGAGCTTGCGCTTATCGAAAACATACAACGTGAAAAATTGAAATCAATCAGAACTTGCAAAAGTCATATAAAGAGCTCATAAACGGTATAAGATCACACAAGACGGCTTAGCAAACATCATCCATAAGAGCAGAACTCAGATAACAAATACGATGAGGGCTTTTGCTGCTTAGCGACTACACGCAAAAGACTTTTGCAAGAAGACAAGCTCACGCAAGGCCACGCTAAAAGTCATCGTAGGGGCTTAGCAGCGAAGAAAAAAAGATGGTTGTTGATACGATCATCGGCCAAAAACTAAGCGTCAGAGAGACAGAAGTCTTGGTAAAAAGATAAAAATAAAGAAGAAGTAAAAAGAGCCAAAGCCTCAAATTTCAGAGGAAATGAGCAAAAAGTTATCAAATTACAAGAAGGTACTCAAAAATGTAAAAGATAAAGACAAAAGTAAAAATCTAAAAATTTAATATTAGGAATTAGCGACATTTCATGCAGGTAGAAGAATTTATAGCTAAGCTAAAAATAGAATTACAAATTTATTTTTATTTTTAGTAATTTATTGTAAAATCAGACTTTGATTTGAATATTAAACAAAACTTAATAACAAAAATAAGGAGGCGGATGTTAGAAATAGATGTGCCTTTGATGCTTTTTAACGGCTATCGTTTTTCTTTGCCCTGATCGCTATTTTAAATCCCTTGCTATATAAGCCAATGCTCAAATTTATAGACGACAGAAATGCCTCTATAAAACATGACGAAGAGAGCACAAGCAAAAACAGCAAGTGATCTAAGCGTTCATGAAAAAGAGATCGAAGAGATCATACAAAACGCAAGAGCAGAGGCCAACAAAAATAAGACAAGAGGCCTTCGGTGGCAGAGAAGAGTCTTCAAAAAGAGGTTAATGCTGTGAAAAGTAGCCTAGAGGCTGACTACAACGAATTCCTAAATGCTCTAAGCTCTCAAAAAGATAGCCTAAAAGCAGATCTAGCAGCTAAACTACCAGAACTTAGGGCTGCTTTAAATGCTAAGCTCTCTAAAATTTAAAGAAAGTATGAAGATAAAAATTTTTATTTTTCTAGCACTTCCGTTTCTAGCATATGCGGGCGAGCATGGTGGAACAAACTACGATATAGTTGAGAGAACGCTAAACTTCTTACTTTTCTTTTGGTATTTTGGTCTATTTTGCTGCTAAGCCACTAAAAAGCTCTTTTATCAAAGCAGGATTGATAGGATCGCAAATAAAGCTTGAGAGCATCCAAGAGAAAGCTTCGCGACTCTAAAGGCTAAAAAGATGACGCTCTAAAGCGTGTAGAAGAGGCCAAAACAAAATGCAAATGCATCTAATCGAAACTGCGAAAAAGAGGCTGTAAATTGGCTGCAAAAAGTTAAAAGAGGCTCAAAACGATATCGCAAATATCGAAAAAGGCTATAAAGAGCAAAAAATTTGAAGAGCGCAAGATGACAAAAGGCGTTGTAAGTAAAATGTACGAGCGACATTTTCTCGAGCGATAGCCTAAAAAGTCGATCAAAAAGAGCTTATAAATATCATACTTAAAAAGGTTAGCTAATGAATGAAGTAGTAGCCAAAAATATGTTAAAAGCGATCCTGAGCGATGCAAAAGCCAGGGTGAGCTAAATGCATTTATCGAAAATTGAGTTGAGCTAGCTGCCGCTTTTTGGAAGCGAAAAATTGGAAAAGCATTATAAACTTACCAACCTTTAAAAGCTGCAAAAAGGTAGGGATTATACTCTCTTTAGTAAAAATTCAGACATAAATTACCGAAATTTTATAAAAGCTTCTTGGTGCAAACAAAAGACTAGAGCTTATCCCAGCGATCTTAAACGAGATGAAGATAGAGCAATCTTTGCTTGAAAATACATATCGTGGTGAGGTCATTGGAAATTACGAGTCTAAGCGCTGAGCAACTAAAAAGCTTTGGAAGAGAATTTTCTCTAAGAAAATTGACTCTAAGATCAAACTTGATGGCTCAAAGAGCGATTACAACGGCGTAAAAGTTGAGTTAGATGATTTAGGGTGTCGAGTACATTCTCTATCGACAGACTAAAAAGTCAAATGAGTGAATATATATTAAAAAGCAATTTAAAAAGGAGTGAAAGCGTGAGTGCAAAAATTAAAGCTGACAGAAAGTAGCACGATAATCAAAGAGCGTATTGAAAGTACGATTTAAGTGTTGATGTAGAAGAGACCGGTAAAGTCATCTCAGTCGCTGATGGCGTTGCTAACGTTTATGGTTTGAAAAAACGTTATGGCTGGCGAGATGGTTGAATTGAAAGCGGCGAAAAAGGTATGGCTCTTAACCTTGAAGAGAGCAGTGTTGGTATAGTTATCCTTGGAAAAACTGGCGGTATAACAGAAGGCAGCTCTGTAAAAAGACTTAAAAACTTCTACGCGTTCCAGTTGGTGATGCATTGATCGGCCCGTGTTGTAAATTCACTCGGTGAGCCAATCGACGCAAAAGGGACCAATCGAAGCTACTGAATCTCGCTTCGTCGAAGAAAAAAGCAAAAGGTATCATGGCAAGAAAAAGCGTTCATGAGCCGCTTCAAACAGGTATCAAAGCGATCGACGCACTTGTGCCAATCGGCAGAGGCCAAAGAGAGCTTATCATCGGCGACCGCCAAACTGGTAAAACAACAGTTGCGATCGATACTATTATCAACCAAAAAGGTCAAGATGTTGTTTGTATCTATGTAGCTATCGTCAAAAACAATCAACCGTTGCTCAAGTCGTTAAAAAGCTTGAAGAGTACGGCGCTATGGACTACACGATAGTCGTAAACGCTGGTGCTGGTGACGCAGCTGCGCTTCAATACCTTGCTCCATATGCTGGCGTAACAATGGGTGAATACTTTAGAGATAACTCTCGCCACGCGTTAATCATCTATGATGACTTGTCAAAACACGCGGTTGCTTACCGTGAGATGTCTTTGATCTTAAGAAGACCACCAGGTCGTGAAGCTTACCCAGGTGACGTTTTCTACCTTCACTCAAGGCTTCTAGAAAGAGCAAGTAAGCTAAATGACGCACTAGGCGCTGGATCTTTAACAGCTCTGCCTATTATCGAGACTCAAGCAGGCGACGTTTCAGCTTATATTCCAACAAACGTTATTTCTATTACAGATGGTCAAATTTTCCTTGAGAGCGACCTATTTAACTCAGGGTATCCGCCCAGCGATCAACGTTGGTCTTTCTGTTTCTCGTGTCGGTGGTGCAGCTCAGATCAAAGCTATCAAACAAGTTTCTGGTAACCTAAGACTAGACCTTGCCCAGTACCGCGAGCTACAAGCATTTGCTCCAGTTTGCAAGTGACCTTGATGAAAGCTCAAGAAAACAACTAGAGCGTGGCCAAAAGATGGTTGAAGTGCTAAAACAACCTCCATATTCTCCGCTCCCAGTTGAGAACCAAGTAGTTATCATATTTGCTGGTGCTAAGGGCTATTTAGATGATGTTGCAACTACAAGCGTAACAAAATGTGAAGCCGAGTTATATCCATATATCGAGGCAAAATACCCTGAAATACTTTGAGCAAATCAGAACTAAAAAGGTTCTTGATAAAGAAGTAGAAGAAAAATTTACATAAAGCGTTGAAAAGATTTTTAAAGCGACTTTTGCCGCGAACTAGGGCTAAGATATGTCAAATTAAAAAGATATAAAACGAAAGATCAAGAGCGTCCAGAACACTCAAAAGACGACGCGTGCGATGAAGCTTGTCTCAACAGCAAAGCTTCGCAAAGCTGAAGAAGCTGCACGCTACTCTAGGGTTTATGCACTTAAGATCAACGAGGTTTTATCAGAGATAGCTTATAAGATCAATCAATACGCTTCAGTTATGACTGAGAGCAATACTTAACACTGACAAAGAGTGTTGAAAAGGTTGATATTATATTTGTGACGGCTGATAAAGGACTTTGCGGTGGCTTTAACGTCCAGACCATAAAGACAGTTAGGGCGCATGATCGACGAGCTAAAAAGCCAAAAAGATCAAAGTTAGACTAAGAGCTGTTGGTAAAAAGGCATAGAATCTTTCAATTTCCAAGGCGTTGAACTACTTGAGACTTATGTCGGAGCTAGTTCATCACCTACATATGAAAAAAAGCTCAAAAGATCATAAAAAGATGCCATTGATGACTTTATGAACGGCATAACAGATAAAAGTAGTGCTAATACACAATGGCTATAAAAATATGATTTCTCAAGAGATTAGAGTAAATGATGTTGTGCCTATTGAGCCGTCTAAGATAGTTGCGATGGAGACAAAGTCTTTGATGGGATTTGGAACCAGAAGACAACTATACTAAGATTATGGATGAATTGCTCAATAAATATTTTGAGTATAGCATGTATTATGCTTTGGTTGATTCTTTGGCTGCTGAGCACAGCTGCCAGAATGCAAGCTATGGATAATGCAACAAACAATGCTAAAGAGCGCGTCAAACAGTTAAATCTTGCTTATAATAAAGGCAAGACAAGAGTCTATTACCACTGAGCTTATCGAGATTATCAGTGGTGTTGAATCAATGAAATAAAAGGAGTATGAATGAAGGGTGTTATTAGTCAAGTTATGGGCCCTGTGGTCGATGTTGACTTTAATGACTACTTGCGAAAGATCAATGAAGCTATCGAAGTTTTCTTTGAGGTTGAGGGCAAGAAACATAAACTAATATTAGAAGTTGCTGCTCACCTAGGTGATAATAGAGTTAGAACGATCGCTATGGATATGAGTGAGGGTCTGACTCGTGGCTTAGAGGCTAAAGCGCTTGGTGCACCTATCAGTGTGCCAGTTGGCGAAAAAAAGTTTTGGGTAGAATTTTTAACGTAGTTGGCGATTTGATCGACGAGGGTGAGGGTATACATTTCGATAAGCACTGGTCTATCCACCGCGATCCCTCCTCCATTTGAAGAGCAAAGTACAAAGAGTGAAATTTCTTTTGAAACTGGTATCAAGGTAGTTGATCTTCTAGCTCCTTATGCGAAGGGTGGTAAAGTAGGTCTATTTGGTGGTGCTGGTGTTGGTAAAACGGTTATTATTATGGAGCTTATCCACAACGTTGCATTTAAACACAGCGGTTATTCTGTATTTGCAGGTGTTGGTGAGAGAACTCGTGAAGGAAACGACCTTTATCACGAAATGAAAGAAAGTAACGTTTTTGGATAAAGTTGCCTTGTGCTATGGCCAAATGAACGAGCCACCAGGAGCAAGAAACCGTATCGCGCTAACTGGTCTTACAATGGCCGAGTACTTCCGTGATGAGATGGGACTTGACGTTTTGATGTTTATCGATAACATCTTCCGTTTCTCTCAATCAGGCGCAGAGATGTCAGCTCTACTTGGGACGTATCCCATCAGCTGTTGGTTATCAGCCAACTCTTGCAAGTGAGATGGGTAAATTCAGAGAGAATTACATCAACCAAAAAGGTCTCGATTACCTCTGTTCAAGCTGTTTATGTTCCAGCTGATGACCTTACAGACCCGGCTCCCTGCAACTGTTTTTGCTCACCTTGATGCTACGACAGTTCTTAACAGATCGATCGCAGAAAAAAAGGTATCTATCCAGCTGTTGATCCACTTGATTCAACATCAAGAATGCTCGATCCTCAAAGTTTACAGGAGCAGATCACTACAAAGTGGCTCTGCGGCGTTCAAGCTGTGCTTCAAAAAAATATAAAGACCTTCAAGATATCATCGCTATCCTTGGTATGGACGAGCTTAGCGAAGAAGATAAGCTAACAGTTGATAGAGCAAGAAAGATAGAGAGTTTTTTATCTCAACCATTCTTCGTTGCTGAAGTATTTACAGGTAGCCCTGGTAAATATGTAAAGTCTTGACGAAAATATCGCTGGCTTTTAAGGGGATTTTAGAAGGCAAATATGATCATCTACCAGAAGCGGCATTCTATATGGTCGGAAATATAGATGAGGCTTTAGCTAAAGCTGAGAAACTTAGAAACCCATTAAAAAGGAAGCGTAATGGATAAATTACATTTTAGAGATCGTAACTCCTCAAGGTCAGATATTTAATGATGACGTGAGTAGTGTAGTGCTTCCAGGTAGCGAGGGTGAGTTTGGTGTTTTACCAAAACCACGCCTCATTAATATCTCTTTTAAAAGCAGGTATTATAGATATAGAAGATAAGCATAAAAAAAGCATGATGTAGTTGCTATCAACTGGGGGCTATGCGAAAGATCGACGAGAGGCAAAGTAGTTATACTAGCTGACGGTGCGGTCTATGTCTCTGGCAATAGTGAAAGCGAGCTTGCAATTCATTAGAAGCTGCTAGAAAATTGATAGAGAGTATGAGTAGTGATACAAATGCTTTTGCAGCAACTATATCAAAAATGGAAAAATGTAGTGAGAGCAAGATAAGTGGGTGAATAGATATATTTTTAAATTATATTCAAAGAAGTAGTTTTATTACAATTATAGTTTTAACTTGGCTATCTATATATTTTATAGTTAGTTTTTACAATTTTTTTTTCAAGAATGGCTGGCATCGGTGCTTGGCAAAAAACGTGAGCAAAGTGCTCTTGAGGCACTTCTCATGGGTGCTAAAAAAATATCCCAAATGACTCATCTTTGAAAAAAATGTGCAAACGGCAAAATTTCAAAAAGAAAAAAACTAAATGTTTGCATAAGCATAGCTGAGAAAAATGCAACTAGCGGACTTACTTGGCTTAGTATCATAGCCTCTACCTCCCCGTTTATCGGTCTTTTTGGAACAGTTGTCTCTATCCTGGAGACATTTTCGCAGCTAGGAAATGGCTCAAGCTCATCTCTTAGTGTTATTGCTCCAGCTATCTCAGAAGCGCTTGTCGCTACTGGATGCGAATTTCTTGTTGCGATTCCAGCATATACGTTTAACCTGCTTATAAAAAAAGAAAAAGCTTATGAATTAATGAGCGTTATCGAGCGTCAAGCTGACGTTATGATAGCACTCAAAAAGATGACGAGACGTTATAGATGGCTTTTACATTACTGACGAAGCGCCAGAGCTAAATATAACGCCTCTTGTCGATATCATGCTTGTTTTGCTAGCCATTTTGATGGTTACTATGCCAACGATAACATACCAAGAAGATATCACACTCCCAGATGGTTCAAAAGGCAAAGACCTCTATGTCTAAGCAAAAAGACCTTATAGTGTCTATAAATGCGCAAAGACAAGTCAAGATAGATCAAAGCTTGATGAGTCTTGCTGAACTGCCTGATAACATCGCACTTATGAGTGCAAAAATATGACAAAACCGCGCCTATTTATATCAAGGCTGACAAAAATTTAAAAATACGATGACGTTATGTTTGTATTAAAAACCTTAAAAAGGTGCCGGTTTTAGCAAAGTGGCTTTAGAGACAAACGGCTAAGATGTCAAACAAAGTTACATTTCCAACGCTAAGTTCATTTTTTGTAGCGTTAAGTATTTACATTGCTATTGTCCTTGTTTTTGTTTATAAAAGCTTACATTTTTACAGAGCCAGCCAAAAAAATATACTGACGATAAAGACGCTATTATGGACATCGTTATGGTTGATCGTGAGATAGATCAAACGATAAAAAGCTCCAAAACAAAAAGAAGAAGTCGAAAAAGAGACAAAACCAGAGCCTAAAAAGAGTCTGAAGAAGACAAACAAGAGACTACAAATAAGCCAGTCGTGCCAGATGAACCGCTGCCAACTCCAAGTTTACCAACTCCTCCAAAGGACGAGCCTAAGCCAGAACCTAAACCTGAACCAAAGCCTGAGTTTTAAAAGCCAAAGTGAAGAGCCTAAAGAAGAGGTCAAGCCAGAACCAAAACCCTGAGCCAAAACCAGTCAAAAAGCCAAAAGAGCCAAATATAAAAGATCTTTTTAGTGATATTGACTCGACTAAGCTTAAAAAGATGATGGTATAAAAAGGCTGAAAATAAGGTACAAAGCCGCAAACAAAAGCGAGGCTTCTAGCTCAAAAGCCGCAAAAAGAGGCTAGCGATATCATAAAAAGCCTAAAAATCTGACCCAAGTCCAACTGGCAAAAAAATCCGAAATCCACTGGTGTTTATGATCCACTAATGGGTGCAATAACAAAACAAATTGAAAGAAGATGGTTGAGTTATAAAGGCTGACTCTGCAAACCTTGTCAAGGTTAAAGTCATGATAGATCAAAGTGGAAATTTCAGCTATGAAATTTCTGGAACTATCGTACAATGAAGAATTTGAATGCAAAAGGTAAAAGAGTGCCTAGAAAAGCTTACAATGGAGAAATTTCTTTTAATCCAGACAAAAGCACTACTTTTAATTTTAAATTTAGAAGATAAAAATAAACTAAAATTTATAAATTTGACGGAGTAGAGATGAAGAGAAATTTTCTTTTTTTTATGCGTTGCTCTAGGGCTTTATGCTGCTGATGCGACCATATCTGTTGTAAATCAAGGTGTTGCTTTGCCAAAGATAGCTTTGCAAGATGCAACTACGGCTGTTAGTGATCTAAATTTTACAAGAGAAATTCTTTAAGATAATGATGGGTGACCTAAAAGTTAGCTCTGACTTTTGAGGTTATCGAAGATCACGTACCTTCTACATATGAGGGAACAGCAGCTACAAATACTATGAGCGACAAAGGTGTTGAGCTTATCTTAAGATACGCACTTGAGGGCTCTATGAACTCGCCTCTTACTTTTAAAAAGTAAAGCTAATAAATGCTAAAACGGCAACCACAAGATATGAGTAGATCGTATACTATGCCAGATGGTGTGAAGTATCCATTTTTGGCGCACAAAAGTATAGTTGAGCTAACAAATGAGCTAAATTTACCACCTGTTGGTTGGATGGAGAAATTTATCATCCTAGCTAAGTATACCTCGGCTCGCCAAAGCTCTATCATCGTCGCTGACTATACTCTTACATATCAAAAAACGATAGTAAGTGGCGGTCTAAACATATTCCCAAAATGGGCCGAGCTGATCAGAGCAAATTTTACTACACATCTTATGTAAATAATAAGCCGACTTTATTTAGATACGACCCTAAATTCTGGCACAAAAAAACAAAGATAATCGACAGTGTTGGCATGCTTATAGCTTCAGACGTTAGCAAAGATGGAAGCAAAATTTTTACTAACTATGGCACCAAAAGATCAGCCAGATATTTTTATCTACAACACAGGTAGTAGAATTTAACTCAGATCACAAATTACCCAGGTATCGATGTAAACGGAAATTTTTGTCGATAACGACAGCAGGATAGTTTTTCGTCTCAGATAGACTTGGATATCCAAATATTTTTGCAACTTCTGCAGTCTCTGGCGGAAGTGTTGAGCAGATGGTTTTTCACGGAAAAAAATAACAATTCTGTGAGCACTTTTGAAAAACTATGTTGTCTATTCAAGTAGAGAGACAAGCGGCGGTTTTAACATCTATTTGATCTCGACTCAAACGGACTTTTTTATACGCCAGCTTACAGCAAATGGAAAAACAACTATCCAAGATTTTCAAAGCGATGGACAAAGTGTTGTTTTCATAAAAAGAACTTGGCGGTCAAAGCTCGCTTGGTGTTGTTAGACTAAATGAAAACAGGAGTTTTCAATTTCCACTAAAAGTAGGGCAAAATTCAATCAATTGATTGGTGATATTCTGGTAATATTTAAAAATATGATATAATTCGACCAAATTTTTCAAAAAGGATAAGGAATGAAAAAGTAGTTCTAGCAAGTGTTGCAGTTGCAACTTTATTGTTGAGCGGTTGTGGCTCTAAAAACCCTGAAGTTGATATGAATGCAAATTCAAATCAATCTACAGATAATTCAGCTGGCATGAGTGATGCTGATAGACTAGCAGCTCTTATAGCTAACATCGAAAAGCCAAGTTAAAAGTGTATACTTTGACTTTGATAAAGTTTAACATCAAAGGCGATCAACAAGGTGTTGTTAGTGCAAACGCAGCAGTATTTAACCAAGCTGACGCTCAAGCACTTTCTGTAAAAGTAGAAGGTAACTGCGACGAGTGGGGTACTGATGAGTATAACTACGCTCTTGGTCTAAAAACGTGCTAAAAAGTGCTAAAGACGCTCTTGTAAGAAATGGCGTTAGCGCTGATAGAATCGCTGTAGTTAGCTTTGGCGAAAGCAACCCAGTTTGCTCAGACAAAACAAAAGCTTGCGATGCTCAAAAACAGACGTGCAGATTTCAAAGTACTCCCATAATTTAGTAATAATGAATAAAAATAATCATTGCGGCTCTTCTTGGGAGCCGCTTTCTATTGGTTTAGCTCAGGAAATTTTCAGCATTTGACGCGGGCAATATGGACAATCCAAATCCATATGGTCTAACTGATAGCGAAAAAGTAACCTTAAGCAACAAAAAGAAGCGTTCAAAATATCGAAGAAAAATATGAACAATGTTTCAGAGCAGCTTCAAGGCTTTGCAAAGCTTGATCGAGAGTATGAGTGCTAGGATGAATAAGCTTGAGCAAAAGAATGAACGAGCTAGAGACTAGGGTAAATGGCGGCATAAAGCGACTCTGGTGTTAGTTTGACATCACTAAAAAGCTTACGTTGATGAGACTAGAGAAATTCAAGATAAAAACTATAAAAACATTACCGCTACGTTAAATAAACTAGGCGCGATAATGGATAAAAATGTCTGCTCAACCAAAGCAAAAATGCAAATCCAAAACAACAAAATAAACCAACTTCAAATGTATAGCGGCAAAAAGCGATAAAGACATCTTGTCTGATGGCATTAAGCTTTTACACTTGGGCAAAAGTGCAGAGGGTCGCTGAATATTTTGAATATTTAAACAAAAAGGCTATAAAACGGGCGCTTCAAACTACTATCTAGGGTGAAGTCGCATATAGCTAAAAAATCATATAGCACAGCTATACAATACTACAAAAAGCATACAAAGCGAAGATAAAGTTGAGTATACACCAAAGCTTTTATATCACACTGCTATAAGCTTTTGATAAGATAGGTGATACACAAAGCGCAAATAGATTTTACAAGGCTTTAAAAGTTGGTTACCCAGACAGCAAAGAAGCCAAAAGCTGCCCCTGATAGAAATTAACTTTAATCTTTTTAGATATAATCTCGCATTAATCTAAACTAAATCCCTAAGGAGATTATTGTGAGTAAAGATCAAGTTATAACTATGTTTTATGAGCTAAAAGATGCCAATAGTGGTGAAATTTCAGAGTCAAATATGCAAGATGGTGGTCAATTTTCTTTTATAACAGGACGTGGTCATATCATCGAAAAAGCTTGAAGAAGAAGTAAGCAAACTAAAAATCAGGCGACAAAAGCTACTATAAATATCAAAGCTGCTGAGGGTTGTGGTGAGTACAATAGTGAAGCTATCCAATCACTTCCAAAAAGAGCAATTTGCTGGTATAGACCCTACATGAAGGTATGGAACTTTTGGTCAAAATGAAGATGGCTCAAGTGTTCGCGTCATCGTTAAAGAGATCAAAAGATGACGAAGTAAAGGTTGATTTTTAACCACCCATACGCTGGCAAAAGACTTGCTATTTAACGTTGAAATTTTAGAAGTTAGAGAAGCAACCGAAGATGAAAAAGCAACCGGCATGGTAGCAGGTGCTCACACTTGCGGTTGTGGCGGACATGATCATGGTCACGAGCATGAGTGCTGCGGGTGGTCACGGACATGGCGAAGGTGGTTGCGGTTGTGGCGGTCATGGACATCATCACCACTAAGAAGCTAAAAATGAAGAAAATTGCTTTTTATTTTTGCGGGCCAAGGCTCGCAAAAGTGTTGGCATGGGGAAAAAGATTTTTATGAAAAATTTCTCTTCGGCAAAACTTCTTTTTAAAATGATGCTTGTAACGACACAGGTATTGACTTTTGAAGAGCTTTTTATTTACGCAAAACGACAAACTAGACAAGACAGAATTTACCCAACCTGCCATCGTTTTAAAACTCGCTTATGAGCTACCTGACATTTTCAATTTTCATAAAAAGCCAGCTCAGAATCTAGCCTAGGCCACTCACTCGGAGAATTTACAGCCCTTGCCGTTAGCGGCGCGTTTAGTTTTGTTGAAGCGATTAGACTTGTGAATTTACGTGGTAAATCGTGCAAGAAGCCTGCGTTGGTAAAAGATGCTGGCATGATGGTAGTGCTTGGACTTAGCGATGAAGTCGTTGAGGAAATGCAAAAAACGCACAGAATGAAGGGCTTAAAGATCTACGCTGCAAACTACAACTGCGACGGCCAGATAGTAGTTGCCGGCGTAAGGCTGATCTCGCAAGCTATGAAGCTCAATTTAAAGAAGCAGGTGCTAAAAAGAGCGATGCTTTTAAATATGTCAGTAGCTAGCCATTGCCCTGATACTAGAACCAGCTAGTGTTAAAACTAGCAAAACGAGCTTGAGAGCGTTTTGGCTGCGAATTTCGCCCCAGTCGTTTTCAAATGTAAATGCAAAAATGTATACTGATAAAAAAAGAAGCGCTAGTGCTTTTTAAAAGAGCAAAGCTAACGCATCCAGTTCGCTACAAGCAAAGCATCAAAAAACTATGAAAAACGAGGGTTGATTGCTTTTATCGAGCTAGGGTGCTGCAATACTAAAAAGGCATAAAACAAAAAAGATCACAGAAAAACCGACATACAGCGTTACTGACATGGCGAGCCTTGAAGAGGTTGTGAAGATATTGGAGGAGAGATGATAGCGATACTTGGAGCGATGCAAGAGGAGATCACACCTATCCTTGAGATGGTGGGAGTATAAAAACCACAGAGTACGCAAATAACAAATTTTACGAGGCAAAGTACAAAGGCAAGGGATCTAGTCATCGCCTACTCAAAAGATCGGCAAGGTAAATGCAGCGATCACTGCGACCTTTGATGATAGAGAAATGAAGGCTTCAAAGCTGCTTTTACAGGCGTTGCTGGCTCACTTGATGAGAGTGAAAAATAGGCGATATGTTATATGCCACCAGCCTTGCACAGCACGACCTTGACATCACAGCTTTTGGTCATCCATACGGCTTTGTGCCAGGGGACAAGTATCTTTGTCAAAGAGTGATGAGGGTCTAAATGAGCTAGCTAAAAATGTCGCCAGTAAAAAGGCATGAGCCTAAATCCCAGGCATCATCGCAACTGGCGATCAGTTCATCTGCGACAACGAGAAAAAGAGTGGATCAAAAAGATATTTAATGCGAGTGCTACCGAGATGGAGGGTGCGAGCGTTGCGCTAGTTTGTGAGACGCTTAGGGTGCCATTTTTCATCCTTAGAGCCATCAGCGACGGAGCTGGCAATGAGGCTGAGTTTGACTTTGATAAATTCTTGCAAGACTCAGCAAACGTCAGCGCTCAATTTATCCTAGAAATGGTGGAGAGCTATGATAGAGCTTAGCAAAAGGGTCGCTTAGGGTGTTAACAAACAAACGCTAGGGTATAAGATGATAGAGGGCGGAGATAAGATATTGCTTGGCCTTTAGTGGCGGTAAAGACAGCCTCGCACTCTGCTCACGTACTAAAGCACATCCAAAAAACGTCACGCCTGAGAGATGTGAGTTTAAGGCTGTGACGCTAAGCTACGGCATGGGCGAGGACTACGCGTATCTTACCAAACACTGCAACGAGCACGGCATAGAGCACGAGGTGATAGATAGCTCGATATTTGAGATATCAAAGGAGAAGATCCGCAAAAATCTTCTAGTTTTTGTAGCTTTTTCTCACGCATGAGAAGAGGCTATCTCTACATCTATGCGCTACAGCATGGCTTTAACAAGCTTTGCGATCGCTCACCACTTGGACGACGCGCCGAGAGCTTTTTATGAATTTTCACTTTATAATGGCGCGCTAAGGACGCTTGCTCCAAAAATACAGAGCTAAAAATGGCATCGTCGTGATCAGACCATTTATCTTTGTGCGCGAAAGACAACTTCGCGAAAATGCGATCAAAAATGAGCTAAGAGTTGTTGGCGATGAGGCGTGTCCTGCGATGAGATTTGACGTGAAGATGCCACACGCTAGATATGAGACCAAGCAGCTTCTAGCAAATTTAGAGAAAGAAAAATCCAAAGCTTTTCACTCTCGCTTAAAAGCACAGATTTGAAAATATCCACACAGATACATTTTTTTGGCCTTAATGAAGGCAGACGAAGAGTAATTTGAACTCTTCGTTTCTGCCCTAAAGCTAATTTGACAACCATTCTTACAACACATCCAAAAAGCAAAAACTCATTTTTATAGGAATCACTCGCTTACTAAATATAATTTGATAAGCAAGGATCGTAAATGAGTATTTTTAGATGTTAGCACGCAAAAGTATAGCTCAGTAGCTACTGAGGCAAAAAGCTAGAAAAACTTCAAAAAGAGCAGTCCGAAAGTGCCATCTCAAAACGCTCTTGCACACAATGAAAAACAAAAGACATTGCACAAAATTACAAAGACTTGAGCTTACAAAAGATACACAGCAAAGCATTTATAGCGTGACGAAAGACAAAAACGAGCTTTGATTATCAAAGCGATAAGGCCGGCTTTATGGACGCTAGCTTTTAATAAAGCGAGCCGGCTTGCCACAGGACTTTAAGCTTCACAAAAGCACTATAAAAGAATTTCTAAACTTCGCAACAAAGCAAAAATAATATAAATAGTGTCCTTTACAGCAACGCAAGCAAGCAGCTTTTTGACAATGATGTCTTTGAAAATATCGACATAGCAAACACGATAGGTCAGTATTACGCCATCTCTTTCTCAGGTAATGGGCAAGAGTCAACAAAGATAGTTTTACAAATGGCGACTTAGCAAATCTGCCAAAAGGCTACATCTCGCAAGGGATGAAAGGCATCGATTTTTAACGCAGATTTGAGTGATAGATCAACATATTAATTTTTAAATAGTCGCAAAAACGAGGTCGTTACAAACATCTTTAGTAGCGAAGATGAAATGAAGCCTCGCATCAATTTAAGCGAAGATCTATCAAAAACTAGGCATAAAACAAACCTTAAAAAAGCTACCCTGCAAACTTTAGAGCAGGAAAAATAGTGGTGGCTTTTAACCCAGACGTCTCTTACTATAAAACGGAGTCTGGTTACAAAAAGAGGCTTTTGTTTATTAGCTTTTTAAAGTCAGAAAAATCCTGTGATCCTAGAGGGTGGGGAGACTGCGCTAAAGCCTGAAGTCTTGCATAAATAACGCTTTCATCGCCGCCCAGACGAAGGATCATAGAAACAAAAGCTTTAGCGATGTAGCTAGCCTTAAAAAGCTCAAGCAGAAGATAGAGAGAAAATCTAAAAATTTAGTGCTTGAGCTACTAAAAACAGCGCCGTAAAGCCAAGCGAGGATAATATACAATTTGTTTTAACAAAGCTAAATCAATTTATGCTTTTAGGCAGACAAAAAGTAGTTTAGGCATCTCTTAAGATCGGCATTTGCTCTAGCCAAAGTAGCCAATTTACTAGGTAAATCTTTTCATAAAAAAAGACGATATCTTTGGTGAGTTTGAGCTAAAAGGATCTAAGATGATAAACACACTTGGTAGCTACCCCTTGAATTTAGAGCAGAACATAAAGGTATCAAACAAAAGTTTCTACAAACCAAACTAGCTCTGAGGTTTTAGGGCTACAAGGTAGATAAGGATGGCTACTTTACAGATGAGTTTAATAAACAAGCTGGCATACCAAGTGAATATAAAATTCACTCAAGCACGCTGGAGTCGTTAGTAAGGATGCAGAGACGCAGTCTGACTATATGCAAAGGACTTTTGATAGCATCGACATACTAAAAACCGTAACAATGCCTATAAAATTCTCTCCCAAGTAGTTGGCGAAGACACACTAAATTCAAAAGATAGCTTTAGCTTAGATGAGATAAGAAATTTCCCTCAAGGCTTTTCTTATAACCGCCAAAGTATGCAAGTAACCAAGATCCATAACTCCATTTCACGACTTTGGCTCGGCTGCGGCTGATTTTTAACGGCAAAGAGTCAAATAAGCAGATGATAAGCACGCTCTTTTTCAACCCAAGCTTTAAATGGCGGAGATGGCAGACAGCCACTAAAGCCAACAACAGATATCTTTAACAACAACAATGGCGGCAAAGGAGAGTGTGGGAAGTGGTGTATTTTATCGATCCGCATGGCGAGAAATACACTAATAAAGATGGCTCTATAACCAAAGGCGGACTTTTAGCAGACCGTTATAAATAACAACCTTGATGTCAAAGAAGGGCGAGACAACAGCACAAGGCAAAAGAGAAGGCTATGATAAGAGCATAGATAGTAAAGAGTTAATAGAGCATTTGAGCTGTTTGAGCTTATGGGCGAGATGAATTTGGACCTGGCTTTATAAATGCTACTGATAATGACATAGCAGGTATGCCTAAATATATGCAAGACTACGTCAGATCTAAAAGAGACTTTGTCTATGTCGACTTAGAGAGTGGCTTTGTCAGCACTCCTGAAGATAGACGTAGGGGAGATGAAGAAGACGAACTCTCATTTAAAAAGATGATGGAGCGTAATCTAAAAATGCTAAAAGCTACTCTTTGGTGAGATAGACAAAGATGGTAAAAAGAGCAAAGGACTTTATGGATAGCTTTTTGAAATTTAGTATGCCACCTTTTAAATTTAGTAAAAGAGCTAAATGAAAACCCAGCTGGAAAATACCTAGTAGATATGCTTGGTATAAAAAGAGATAGTTGATATAAAGGCGTAGGGGGACTGAAATGATCACTAGCATAAAACGGACTTAGCAATACATCGATACAAGATAACACTATCCAAAAAGAAAAAATGCAAAAGATATCAAAGGAGCAAGAAAAGGCTCAATAGATAAACTAATGCACAAAACCACTTGCAGAAGTATTGCATGTAATTTATTGATATAGATGAAAGTAAAGAGATGGGCTGGATAACGGATGCTATAAATAAGATAGATACTATGCTTTAAGAAATATGATTTTACTATCGAGCAAAAGACGTGCGCTGATAGCAAAATATCCAGAAAAGCATGGAAGAGCTCGAGATTAGTGTCTTACAAGGACACATGGACTGGTTGATTACCAACTCTGTTGATGGCAAACCAACAATGATCTGGGCTAAACTGGTAGGTATTGGCACAGCAGAAGAGGAGGCTGAACTAGAAGCTTTTATGGATAGCAGTCTCCCTTTATCCAGAAGGTACTATGATGAGCAATGATGGTGCCGCTTTGTTTTAGCTAGAACAGATCTAAGCATAGATGAGTTTAAGACAGTATTTGCCAGAGCAAGATGTAGAAAAGCAACAAAAGATGCATGAAAGAACTAAAAGCAAAGACTACATAAAGAAGAACAAGAATACAATGCAAATTTTGCTAAAAGAGCAGAGCTGAGAAGAAATTTTAAACCTATGCAGGTTAAGAAGAAGTATGAGACCTATGATATAAACAAGGATCAGAAACTTTTCTCTATGCAAGAGAGCTTTTAAATTTCAAAGAAAAAGAGGCATAGATGTCTTAGAGCTTATGCAAAAGATAGATAAGAAGCTAATTTTAAATAAGATGGCTTAACTAGCTAAATATAGCCACCTTATTGATCTTTTAATCTATCTATTTAAACCTTTGTCTCATTTTTGAAGCTTTGTGTGTCATGAGCTAGCACACTATCTACTATCTCGCCAGCACTTTTGCCATCTTTTTGAAGTGAGTAATTCTCTTTAGTAGCTCTTCTAAGATAATTTGATCATCTTCTCATTTTTTCAAAAAGCCTTGAGAGAGGCACTACATCATCAGCTAAGCTTTGTCTCGTTCATTAGCTTTGAGTAAGAGCTTGCCTCTACGCTAAGCTTCGTCTCACCACTATCACTTGCGATAGGACTAAAGCTCTTTAAAAATCCCACAAACACGCCAGCATTGCTATAAGTGTCATCTGCTTGATATACAGACATATCAGGGATTAAATGTATATTCGTCGCTGGCTTTTGCATCAAGATGCTCTTTGCTAAAATTTAGCCTCATAGACCTCGTGGCTTACTCCAAGGCTTCTAAGTTCGTCTCTAACGCTCTTTGCTTCACTAACTTGATCAAATGTTTTATATACATTTGTAACGGATATTAGGCTCACATCTTTTTTAAGAAATTTGCATTTTTACCAAAGGTTTTTTGGTTGGTATCCAAGCTAAAAGCCTTTTTGGTAATTTTGCTAGATCAGCTTCGCTATATCTATCTTTTTCATCCCCTACAATGCTTTTAAAAAGTTTATAGTAGTGCTTTGTAGTATCAGCTACATCTATCTTTTTCAAAAAGCAGGCTTACTTCTATCTTGTGTGAAGAGGTATGTTTTGTTGTTATATCTAACTATCTCATCAAGCGTGCTTTTATGGATTTTAAAATCTTAGGCAAGCCTGCTCGCTTTATTAAAAGTCAGCTCTATAAAGCCTGCTTTATCCACTGTGTAGCCGTAAGCTTGAAGATCACTGAAATTTAAATAGATGAGGCTATTTTTGTGAAGAAGAGATATAAGTAAATTTAGCGAGGCTCTTGGCTTGGCTCACTAATCTTTTCTTTGGTCTTTTCGTTAAAAATATCACTAAAATTTGCAGACCTGTCTTGTTTGTGTTGTTGCTTAGTATATGAATTTACATTTGTGCTTAAGATGCTAATATCATTCATGGCTTGACCTCCTAGCTTCTTTTTATAGTTTAAAGCAAAATGCGTTCCAGCGGGTTTGATTTGCAAAAGATAGATAAGAATAAAATTTACGGCACAACTTTTGCTTACTCTTTGAAGCTAAAATCAAGGATTAAGCTATGAAAGTTTCAGGGAGCTCCATCTTAACAAAACAGCACTACCAAAAACAGACAAAAAGCAACGAAGGCTTTGCAAATTTTCTACCCAACACTCCAAATATAAATTTGATAGACCAAACCACTACTCCTAAAAATGACTTTTGTTTCATCTAGTGCTATCGACTCTCTTTATCAGGCTAAATTTACTTCACAAGAGGGCTATGGATATAGTGTAGATGCTAAAGGATTTATGGGAGCTGACTTTAACAAAGCTGCAGGCTTGCCACAAGACTTTAGAAATTCACAAAAGCACGCTTGATGCGATAGTGCTACACAATCAAAAAAACATCCAAAATAGTATACGATTTTTTTCAATGGAAACAAAAGAAAAGATAACCAACTCTTTTGGAGAGGATAGCTTTTGCAAATATCGATCTAGCAGATACCATCAAGCAATACTATGAAAATTTTTGATCAAATTTCAGCTGGAGTTATTAGCAAGGGCAAAGACTTTTACTCAAATGAAGATCTAGCAAAGATGCCAAAGGGCTACTTTTCAAAAGATAAAAATAGAGCATTATGAATACCTAATGGGTAGGATGACAAGTGACGAGATAGATGGACTAACTGATAGAAGCAATGAGAAGGTAACTCATGTATTTAGAACAGCACAAGACGCAGACGACGCACTGTAAGCTAATGAATGATCTAAAAGATATAAACATAAGGGTTAATGGAAATTTCCTTGACTTCTCTCAGAAGTTATGACAACTGAGCATACTATCCCTTATATGTGGGTTAGTAGTGCTGGATATGACTTTAAACCTGATATGTCCGTGTATGACAGCGAACAAGGCTATACTATGGAGCAAATCTTTGTTGCATTTTTAAAAACGAGCAAGGTCTTGTGCTGCAAGGTGCACAACAAGGATTACTGATGAGGGCTCGCAATGTATATAGAGACACGCTTATACTTACAAAAGCAAGATAGGAGTGAGATAGGCATACCAAAGGCTTATTATGATGAGATACTATCTGGTAAGAAAGATCTAAAAGATATACTAGCTAGGATTTTTAAAGCTTTAGAAATTTAGAGCTTAAAAAGATCACACGCTTGAGGGACTAGCAAGCAAGATAATGGATGTTTTTAAAAGAATTTGATGAGAGATGAAAGTGGCCTAAAGCCCATCAAGTAATTTTATAAAGGCGGTTTATCTCATCGTCGTTTAGCTCGATCGTGCTTTTTGTGTCAAACAAATTTTTGATCTTGCAGCGTCAATCGGCTTCTATCAAGGCAGTGCTTGTGAGAGGGCAAAAAGCCACGAGTTAAAGCAAAGCTCGCTCTTTATCTCCTCGTCGCAGATAAAGCATCTCAAGCTCGCTGTGAAGCCTGCCTTCATACTCTGGGATACTTTGACGTAGCTTTCGATGATAAGGCGTTTTGGATTTTGCAAAGCTGCATCTGTTTGGCGCGCGATCAAGCTCAAGTTAAAGTACATTATCGAGCTGCTCGACCTCTTTTGATGATCATAAAGTAGGCGCATAAACTGCTCGCTCAAATGATGAGCTTGTCGCGCTCTAGCAGCCATTTGTGCCAAGGTGAAGTATGCTTCTAAGCTTTGTAGAATTTCGCCTCTTGCTCTAGCTCAAAGTCGATCTTGTAGCCAGTCATGATGTTTGAGTGACGAGCGCCAAAAATCTATATGACTTTACGAGTAAATCGGAGTTAGCACAAAGACTAAAAGGTCCTCGTCTCTGACCTTTTGCACGCGCAGGATGTAGCCTTGCATCTAGGGCAAAAACTCCCTTATGCGCTCTCTCATCACGCGGGCATCTTTGATGAAATTTACCTCATTTCTAAAGCCAGTAGCGCCATCTATGCCCTTGCTGTATTGGTGCAGATGCTTTCTAAATATGCAAAGTCCGTGCTCGCCGTAGTGCTCGATCATGCAGCGTCGAAAGTGAGCTAGGATGATCTCTTGTTTTAGCGTCTTATCCACGCTACTTTTTGGTCTTTATCTCGTGAAATATCCATGGGTTGCCGATGCTTGCCCTGCCGATCATGAAGGGCGTCACATTTTTGTGAGATTTGTAAATTCATCGGCATTTTGCGCGTTTATATCGCCATTTGCAACGACTGGGATTTTCACACTGCCTTTACTCGAGCGACCGCTTCGTAATCAACCTTTGCCGTATATCCACCAGCTCTGGTGCGACCATGCACTGCGATGTAGTCTACGCCCAGCTTCTTCGCGCAGGCTTTTGCATTTTCTCTCGTTTTTTGTCGTCAAAGCCAAGTTCAAATTCAACGCTTAGGCTCTCTTTGTTTGAGACGCTTTTATGGCTTCGATTATGCTTTTGAAGTTTGTCTAGATCGTTTAGTAACGCAGATCCCGCCCTCTGTTCTAACGACCTTTGGCACAGGGCAGCCGCAGTTTAGATCGAGCCCATAATCCCATCAAATTGTATTGACTATCTGCACGGCTTTTTTATATTTTCTATGTCGCTACCAGCCATTTGGACGACGTAGGGCTCTTCGTCTGGGGATTTTTAAGCATTTCAAGGGTTTTTGTCACTGCTCCTCATAGACCAGAGCATTTGCACTGATCATCTCACTAACAGTGACGTCGCACCAACCTTTCTTTGACCACGCTTCGCAACGGCAGGTCAGAAAAAGCCAGCAAGCGGCGCTAAGAAAAGTGGCTTTTTACTAAAATCTATCATTTTATAGCGAGCTAGGCACTCATTTTTGCCGTTATCTCGCAAAATAGTAAAACCTTTATCTCTTTAACGCATCTGGGTCGCTATTTTTCTATGGCTTTCTTCACTTTTATCAAGCATTTGAAGCTCAAATAGCGCATAGACATAGGCCTCGTCGGCGTCGGCGTGGATGCTTTTTAGCTTTTCAAAAGATGCCGATAAACGCATCTGGTTTTAGCTTACTTTCTAAGCATGATAGCGGCTTTGTCATATTGAGCTTTTTGTTACTTTGACGTTGTTTAGAAGATCGAGTACTCATCGCTACTTTAGATCGATCTCGTCATTTACAAAACGAGCGATAATGGTCATTATCTCTTCGCTTGATAGGTCCCAAATGGCCCTTTTTATATCGCTAAAATGTTGTTTTTATTAGTTTGGCAACGGCTCGCTTTTTAAGCGTATCGTTTAGGTCGTGATTTTTAAGCAGGTCAAGATAGTAGTTGGCAGTTGCTCAGATCTTGTTTAGCCTCGTTTGAGGATATTTATCTTGCTATCTTTTGCCAGTCTAAATTTTCTTTAGATCGACGATCTCGTTATTTTTATGCTTTTTATGGTTTGCATGATGTTGTTTAGCCTCAGCGTCATCAACGCCCATCTCTTTAACGGTCGTTCCAAGGAGAGATCGAGCGAGTGACTTGAGAGGCGATCTTGTAGGCGTCGGTTTTTAAATTCTTTATTGCTATCAAAAACCAAGAAGCGTCTCTTTTGCTAGGGTCTTTGTAGAGCTGGCTATCTTTTTGATCCATTTTTTTATATCTATAAAAAGCGTATCCGTGATATGCGATGTGAAGTAGCGCAAGGAGCGCGCAGCACCACTACTGAAGGCTCACCCAGACAGCTACTGGCATGAGCTTAGCTGGCCTAAGAGCTCAAAGGTGAAGTCTGAACTATTAAGAGAATAGGTAAGTCCCTGCAACGACTGCGATGTAGATGATGCAGTAGACGAGAAAATTTTTCTAGTTTTTCATATTTTTCTCCTTAGTTTTTGGCTGTTTTTTTCTATTATCTCACGACAAGCTATGCAGTATTTTGCATGCGGTTTTTACTTTTTAGGCGAGGTATGCTGATGTCCTCCTCGCACATATCGCAAATTCCATAGGTTTTATTTGCGATCTTTCTCAAGTGCCTCGTCGATCTCGTAAAGCTCGGCTTTTTGCTGGGTTGAAATAGACTGCTCTATAGTTGGTCAGTATTTACTCGAAGCGATGTCAGTCATCACTCACGCCACTATCTCTTAGACCGCTTACTTCAACCGATGAGTCATAAATATGATTTGTAATTTTCGCTCTTCAAGTAGCTTTTGACAAATTGGCTCGTTTTTGAGTCATTTTATATTCCTTTATTTGTGATATGGGTGGTTTGCATTGATACAAAGCCCTCTAAGGGTAATTTGCTCAGAAAGTACGAGCTTGGCGACTTTTGTGCGCTATAGTCATCTTGCTTAAAGCTTACGACTTTTTGTGCCTTGTTTTTAGATTTGGCTAAGCCCAGTAAGCTCCACCCTATGAAAAGTTTGATCTGTGAATCGAGTTTAAAATTTGAGCAAATCCCTGGCTGTCAAGCTGTGAGCCATTTTTCATCAAGCATCACACAAAAGCCCTTTTAAATTGGCTCGTAATTTCATCATAAGCTCTTAGCGCATCGCTTCTGCCACTGCTTTGAGCTTTTGCTATCTTTTCATTAAATATGATTTTGTCGTTTATTTTTAGTACCCATAGCATCTCATTTTTATATATTCTGTATCTCGTTTTCAAAAATTATCTCGTGATGATTTTTGAATGCTAAAGACAGAAATTTCCAAATTTTATCCTTTGGCCTTTATCTTTAGCTCAAAGCCACTTTTCGCCCTCACTTGGCGTCTCGTTTTTAACGGCTATTTTGTTGCTTATGAGAATGAACCATGTCGCTGATGTATTTTTATGCTCATTTCTTGGCACGATATCATCGATAAGACCGTGTTCTAGTAAAAACTCAGCCCTTTGAAAGCCCTCTGGCAGGTCAGCACCTATGGTTTGTTTGATGACTCTTTGGCCAGCAAAAGCCTATGAGTGTGCGCCAGGTTCAGCGATGATGAGATCGCCAAGCCACGCAAAAGATGCGCTAACGCCGCCCATTGTAGGGTCGGTAAGCACTGATATGTATGGGAGTTTGAGCTTCACTCAAGTAGTTTTAGGGCTGCTGAAGTCTTTGACATCTGCATCAAAGAAAATGTACTCTCTTGCATTCTAGCGCCACCAGATGCACTCACTATAACTAGGGCTTGGCGCTTTAGTGATCGCTTCTTTATCGCTCTCACGATCTTTTCGCCCCTCGACTGAGGCGAGTGAGCCACCCATAAAGCCAAAAGTCAAATACAACTAGCTGAATTTCTTGCCCTTCAGCATTTGCCCTCGCCGCATATCACTGAGCTTGTGCGACCTGTTTTATCTTTGTTTTCTGAAATTCTCTTTTTATATGATTTTTATCGACAAAATTTAATGGATCGACTGGCTTTTTAAATTTGCGTCAATCCTACAAAAGCTACCTTCATCACAGATCAGCCTCGTCGCCTCGTCAGCCTTTAATCTCATATGATAGCCGCATTTTGGGCATACGTTAAAGCAGGCTTCGACCTCTTTTGTAGTACATCAGTGAGTGGCAATTATCGCATTTTACCCAGTGTGTAGGCGCTTCTTCTGGACGAGGCTGAGCTTTCTTATCTTTGAAAAATATCTGAGAAATTCATATTTTTTACCCACTTATTATGAGATTGTGGGATTATATCTAATGTTTGCCTCTGCTTTTTCTTATATGGTTTAAAGTTGTGTGTAGAAGGTGTTAGAAAGGGCAAAAATAGCCCTTTATTTTAGTTTAGAAGCGTCTTCCGATAGTAAATCTCAAATGTATTTGTATCATCACCCTCTTTAGGTTTGATAGCTTTTGCAAAATATTAGTTGAAGCGGTCCGATCGGAGTTATCCACTCGATACCTGTACCAACTGATGATCTTTTGATCTCATTTAGGCTTGCTTCGCCGATCATACCGTAGTCATAGAAGACAACGCCGCGCATTTTTACACGGTCTATTATAGGGAAGCTCATCTCAACTGAGTTGTTAAACGATGTTTCGCCGCCGTATTCGTAGTAGTCGCCATTATATTTTACCTTTTGGAGATACGGTTCTGCTCTCGTAGCCACGCAAGCTTCTGATGCCAGCCAGGTAGAGTCTTTCGTTGATCGGAGTATATCCTCTCTCCCATTTTAGCAAAGCTTGCTTTATATCTTAAGATAAGGTCATAGTCGATGTACTCTCTAAGGCCTAGATGAGTGGTTGAAATTGTGCGGTTTTTAACAAAGTCCATATCGCCGCCAAGCCCTGCTATCTCAAATGATGTGCTAGCTATGATACCGCGTCTTGGCAAATAATAATCATCAGTACTGTTGTAGATAGAGCCGGAGTTATAGCGCTTTTTATAGCCTTGCCTTGTCTGTAAATTCTTTTTCCAGTTTGTTCATTGATATCTCTTAGTTTCATCATCTTTTAGCTTGATCTTGCTTTGCTCTATATTATAAGTGATAGAGAAGCGCTTCAATTTTGAAGCGGTTTTCTGCAAGTGTCAGCCAAAGCCGCTAACTTCGCTCTTCATACGTTGTCCAGTCTAGTCGTTTGCATAAAGCGTTCCGCCAAGGCTATACTCTGAGTCGTACTCTTGGATTTGTAAGGCTTATCTGACCAGAAAGCTCGTTGTCGCTCTTATCAACGCTTATTTGTCCTTGAAGACCAGAGCCAAAAGATGTTTGAGCTCAGCAACTGCTGCGTTTAAGAGTGAGACCATCGCTACTTCCATATCCGATACCACCGCTTATTGAGCCAGTTGAGCCTCTTTTACTTTTTACTTTTTAGATCGACTGTATTTTTATCAACCGGATCTTCTTCGATCTCGACTTCGTCAAAGTAGCTCGTTCTTTTTAGAGCATCTCTTGAGTCTTGAAGGTCGGTTCTGCTATATCAAATCTCCCTCAGTTAGATATAGCTCACGTCCAACGACGCGGTCAACAGTTCTGTCGTTGCCTGGAATTTGAACATTTCTCTATATATACTTTTTCGCCTGGATCAACTTCGTGAGTCGATATCAACCGTTTTGTTATCATCAAATTTATCAGTCTTTGGATAGACTTTTACAAATGCATAGCCCTTGTCAGCGACCATATCGTCAAGCTTTCTCATATCTTGGCGAAGTCTTGCTGAGTTCATCGTATCGCCAGCCTCAAGTCTAAAGTCGTTTATGATCTTTTTAGTGTCAAGCTCTAGCTCTTCAGGTGCTGTGATGCTTACATTTGAAACCTTATAAGGCTCGCCCTCGTGGATGTAGTAAGTAAGATCAGCTGTGTAGTTATCAAATGATGAATTTTAGATAAGGCGACAGAAACAGTCGCGTCTAAATAGCCTTTTTGAAAGTACTTATCTTGAATCCTTGCTGGATCATTTTTCAAGCTCAAAAAGTTTAACTTTTTCCGTCGTTTCTACCCCAAAGCCAGCCCATATAAATTCTCTACTTTTTGTTTGCAACAACTGGCTCGATATCATCGTAGTCACCCTTTTTGCGCCGACTCAATGTACCTTTTTGATTATCATATTTTTCAGCCGCGGTTTATGTTTAGAGTGATAAAAAGTGAGCTGTCGTTGTCTGCAACTGGCTGTTTTTCTATGTCAACAACTGTCTCAAAAGTAGCCTTTTGACTCGTAATACTGGCGAATTCTCTCTTTGGTTTTTCAATGGTAAGCTCATCATACATATTGCCGCTTTATGCTGATAAGTGACTCGATCGCACTTTTTATCATTTGTCACAATGCCCTTTAGATCGACTCTAGCGACACTTAGCTTCTCCTTTACGTTTACTAAAAAGATGGCCACTACCTGTATCTTCTATGTAGATATCATCAAAATAATTTTTGCTTATACAATTTGTAGATAGCTCTATCGCTGGCCTCTTGGAGTTAGCTCTTGACCGACTTTTAGCCCCCATTATCTGGCTAGCCACCCTCAGGTGAAAAGTGAATTAAACCTTTGAGAAATGAGTAGACTGAATTGTCTGTGCATTTAGACCGCTTAAAGCTAGTGCTAGTAAAAATAATTTCTTTTTCATTAATTTAACCTAGAGTTTTAGTATAAGTGCGTATAATATCATATTTTTATTTTGAAAGAATTACTTATAATTTTAAAGGTTTTTATGAAAATAGGTATCATCGGACTTGGTCTTATGGGCGGCTCGCTAGGGCTTGCGCTAAAAGATGAGAAGCTGATCTCTTGTGTCAGCGGATACGATAAAGATGAAAAACAACAGCAAAAAGCACTCAGAGCTTGGACTGGTGTACGAAATTTTAAGCATTGATGAGATGAAAAAGAAGTGTGACATCATCTTTTTGGCTGTTCCAGTCGAGGCTATCGTTAGCATCGTGCGTATCGAACTGACATTAGCGAAGATACGACGATCATTGATTTTGGCTCGACCAAGCAAAAAGATCATCGAGGCCGTCCCAGAGAAAAATCCGCAGTACTCATCCCAGCTCACCCTGATGGCAGGTACTGAGTACTCTGGTCCCAGAAGCCGCCTTTTAAGTCGCTTTTATACAGGCGCAACTGTCATAGTTTGCGACTTTGCTGAGAGCGCAGAAAACACGTAAAAAGAAGCGTTGAGCTATTTTCTTGTCTTGGCATGAAGATCATTTTCAGTGAGTGCGCAAGAGCACGATCATCACGTGGGTCTCATCTCGCATCTGCCTCACGCTATTGCATTTTTCGCTTGCAAGCGGGATCTTAAAAGAAAAGAGGATAAAAGGCATATCGTAGCACCCTGGCGGACCGACATTTAAAGGGTATGATACGTGTTGCAAAAGAGTTCGCCATTTATGTGGAGCGATATCTTTAAAGCAAAATAAAAGATAATGTCGTTGCGCGATAAATATGTTTGAAAAAGAGCTAGACTTTTATGCAAATATCTTATCGAAAAGACGAGCGCTGGGATGAGCTATTTTTGACTGGATGAGCGAGGCTAGAGCTGTAAGAGAAATTTTGTAATTAACTGCACTGTATTGATTATATGTAAAATTTCGCAAAATAAAAATTCAGGTAATAATATATGTATAGACGTGGAATAGGTGGTTTTGGCATTGTTGTGGTTTTTACTTGTTTTGATATTAGCTGGTGGCTTTGGATATGCTTTGATGTCTAAAGACTTTGAGCGAAACGAGCGATTATCGGCGTATGCTGATAAGGTTTATTGGAACCTTCGCTCGCCTATGAATATCAAATTTAAAGATGATAGCGGCATAAGTAGTGCATTTCAGCATAAATGACGGGCAAAAATGACCCAATTTCACTAAATCAAATCATACAAAAATCCAAGCACTGAGCTTGATGTAATTTGACCTTTCCAAAGACTGGATTTTTCGCTCAAAAAGACACTTATGAAATGAGCATAGAAGCGGTCGATACTAGCAAATGGGGCTTTTTACTGGCAACAAAGCAAGCAAAAAGTTGAAGTCGTACTTGATACATCAAAACCTGATCTTTACGTGCTTTCTCAGTCTTACTCTATCTCAAAAGGCGGTAGTGCAGTTGTCGTTTTTAGAGCGACTGATAATCAGCTAAAAAGAGGTCTATGTCCAGACAACTTTTGGTAAGAAATGAGGCGGTGCCGTTTTATAAAGAGGGATTTTACGCAGCGCTTGTTGCTTGGCCTGTGCAGGTTGAAAACTTTAGTGCAGAGGTCATTGCTAGGGACTTTGCTGGCAACGAGCAAGTCTCACGTGAGATATTTTTATGAAAAATGTAAAGTATAAAACTTCAACGATCGCGCTAAAACGATAAATCTTAGATGGCAAGATAGTTGATCTAACTGATCAATACGCAAAAAGATCCAAGCGCTCTTTCAAGGCTTGAAAAAGATGAGATTTGTCAATGAAACGCTTAGAAACTCAAAACGAAGAAAAGATTACAGCTCTTACTTCAAGCCCTGGCGACGAGATGCTAACTGAGCTTTAGTGTGATCCCTTTTTATCCGCTAAGAAATGGCAAAAAGGTAGCTGACTTTGCCGATCATCGCTTCTATACATATAATAATGAGCAAGTAAGCGAGTCGTGGCATATGGGTATGAGATTTTTGCTAGTGTGGCGCAGCTCCGATAATAGCTAGCAATGCAGGCCGCGTCAGCTAGCATCTGAAAATGGGAATTTATGGCTTAAATATCGTGATAGACCATGGATTTGGGCTTTATTCGCTTTACGGACACTGCTCAAGTGCTAGGGTAAAAGAGGGCGATATGGTCGCTGCTGGCGATCAAAATAGGGCACCACTGGAACGAGCGGCCTTGCACCTGGAGATCACCTGCATTTTGGAATTTTAGTCCAAGGTGAAGAGGTGAGGCCTCAGCAATGGATGGATAAAAAGTGGGTAAAAGACAACGTGACAAGTGTGCTTGGACGCTGCCAAGGCGATGATAGATAAGAACTAAACTTTGCAAAATTGGCATTTTAGTGCTATTATAAGTGATTAAAAAATATAAGGAGTACTTTGAAAACAAACTACTATTGCAAGACGCGTTGAGACCGTTGGTATAGGGGGCTTCATAAGGGTGAGCCGATAAGACTTATACTAGAACCTCTTGATGCAAATTCAGGCATTATTTTTGCACCGCGAAGATCTTGGTATTAGTTTTAAAGCTGAGCCTAAAAAACGTTATAAATACGCAAATGGCAAACCGTCGTTGGCAACGAAAAGGGCTTTATCAGCACGATAGAGCACCCAATGGCAGCTGTAAATGGATACGGCATTGATAATATTAGAATTTTCAGTTGATGCAAACGAAATTCCTGTCACGGACGGCAGTGCGATAAGCTTTTTGTATGCTACTTGATGAAGCTGGTATAAGATACCTTGACGCTGGCAAAAAGTGATACTTGTCCGCCGTGAAGTTGAAGTGATCGAGGGGTCAAACTTTGTACTGAACTTCGCCTTCAAGAAATCCAAAATTTGACTATACGATCAACTTTGACCACCCAGTTATCGGCGAACAAAGATATGTTTTTGAATTTAGCAAGAGTTCATTTGTAAAAAAATATAGCTCGTGCTAGAACTTTTTGGCTTTTTTTAAAAGACTTGCAGCGCTTGCAAGCTCGTAATTTAGCCCTTGGCGCATCAGCTGATAATGCTGTGGCTATCGATGATACGCATATTTTAAAACCCAGAAGGGCTTAGGTTTGAAAAATGAGTTTGTAAGGCATAATATTTTAGATGCAGTTGGCGATCTAAGCTTTGCTTGGAGCACCTTTTGACTAGCAACTACACAGCATTTGCTGGTAGCCACGATCTAAACCACAAACTAACACTTGCTTTAATGGCAGACGAGAAAAAATTACGAGATCGCAACGCTTAGTGGCGAGCTTTTTAAAAAGAGTATCAAAAAGGTATTTGCATAAAAATATTGAAATTTTTAGTAGTTCTTTATCGACTCCACTTTTTGGTTGGAGTCTATAAAGATGGCGTAAAATCTGATGAGATCACAACTGACGAGCATGTCAGTGAAGCTTTAATAAAAATCCTAGTAATTTATCCTCTAAATTTAACATCACAAAGATCATCTACGCAAACACGCCAGGTAGCTTTATGGGACTAAAGGTGGCCTACGTCATTTTAAAGACTTTTTCTTTGGCAAAGGGCTGTGAGTTTTACGCAGTTAGCGGCTTTAGTCTAAAATGGCGTCAAGCTGATCAGGGCAAATAAAAATCTAAGCTTTTGTCTCAAAAATGGCGAAATTTCACTTGAAAAAGTTGAGCCAGTGAGATTTGTGTTGCCTTTAATTTAGATGAATTAAAACTCAAATCCAGATACACTTCCAGATTATATCATCCAAGCTGTTTAGGAGAGAAATTTGAATATCTTAATCCCTGCCACGAGTGCAAATTTAGGACCTAGGTTTTGACGCTTTGGGGCTTAGTTTAAAGCTTTTTAATAGCGTAAAGATCGAACCATCTAAAGTTTAGCTCGGTCTCGATAAATGGCGAGGGAAGCGATAGCAAATTTAAAAGAGAAATAACATTTTTTTCTAAGCATTTTTAATGAAATTTTTCTCGAGCTAACTGGAAAAATGAAAATTTAGAGTCGTTTTTGAAAAACAATATCCCATTTTCAAGAGGGCTTTGGCAGCAGCTCTGCAGTGATCGTTGGATGCTATCGCTTCAGCTTACAGAGATGGCTGGGTTTAAGGCTAGCAAAAGCGTCGTTTTAAATAAAGCGATCATCTATGAAACCCATCCCAGACAACATCTCGCCAGCAGTTCATGGAGGATTTATCAGTGCGATCGTAAAATGGCAATGTTTATGCAAATAAAATAAAGTTAAGCTGATGATATAAAAGCGGTTGTTGTCATCCCAAATAAGCCGATGAGCACGGCATCATCAAGACAAATTTTACCAAAAAACTACACCATGAAAGAGTGCGTAAACTAACCTCTCTCACGCTGCATTTTTAACATCTTGCTTTTATGAAAAAGGTACGATCTTTTGAGGATAGCAAGTGAAGATATGATGCATGAAGAGCGTAGAATGAGCGCTTTAGAAAGAGCTTTTTGAGGTGCGAAAGTAGCCTATGAAAAATGGAGCGCTTATGAGCACACTTTCAGGCTCAGGCTCAAGCTTTTTAAATATCGCATATAAAGATGATGCTACAAATGTACAAGATGCTTTAAAGAGTAAATTTGGTGATTTTAGAGTGGAAATTTTTTCATTTGATAACGATGGATACGAAATTACGCAAAGCTAAAAACAAGTTTAAAAAGGTAGTAATGAATAAAAATAATCCGGTAAGGACATGCGTCGCTTTGCAAAGTTAATGCTCTCAAAACTTGCTAAAAAGATACCGCTTGGTAGGCTAAGGGTGAGTGCAGCAAAGGAAATGGTCGCAGTTTCTATCTATGTGATGGTTGTTTGCAAAAGACGACAAATTTGTATAATTGATAAACAAACTAAAGGTGCCATCGGACTTGACGCACCGAAGTTAAAGGAGATACTCTAAATGAGCAATGTTAGGATTTCAGAGATCGCAAATGAGCTTGGCTATCCAAGTAAAGAGATAGTCGAAAAAGCTCAAGAACTAGGGCCTCAAAGGTCAAAACTCACTCAAATGCTGTGAGCCTTGAAGAGGCTGAGGCTATATATGAATACGTCCAAAGTGGCGTCATACCAGAGAATTTAAAAAGAAAAAGAGCGAGCCAAAAGCAAAAATGAGCCTAAAAAGAGGCAGCTAAAAAAGAAGAAAAAGCTCTAAAGCTGAGCCTAAAAAGGCAGCTACTAAGGCTGAGCCAAAAGCCTGAAAAAGGCAAAAAGCAGAGCCTAAAAGAGGTGCAAATTCAGAAGAAAAACCTAAAGCCGAGCCTAAAAAAAGAAGAGCCTGTAAAGGTTGAGCAAAAGCCAGCTGAAGCGCCAAAACCAAAAAGAGAGCTTGGCTGATGTGACTCAAAAAGACGTGACCTTGTGATAGTTAAAAAAGAAAAAGATTTCGAGGCGCCAGCTCCATGTAAAAGAGGAGAAAAAGGCTGAGGCAGCAGTGACTAACATCAGCGATTTTAAGAGTATGTTCTCTGCTAGCAGATGAAAAATTGGCTAGAAAAAGAAAAAGAGAAAAAGATAACGGTTGTAAGCAAAAAGATAGTGCCGAGAAGATGGACTTGCTTTGGCGGAAGCGACTTTGGCGACATCGTGCTTGAAGATGAAGACGTGGTTGTATTGCCTGATTTTTAGCTTCAAAACACCAGCGCCAGCTCCGATACAGGACAAAACAGCCAAATGCGATGAAAACAACCGTTAATAACACAATCAAATCGTTGGCGAAGGGCTGGCATACAAAGAAGAGCTAGAAAAAAACATAAAAAGCCTGAAAAATAAACAAAATAGCGAAGCTGTAACTTCGATAAATATCCCAAAAAGAAATTGCGTTTACGATTGGTTGAAAAAGCTAAATAAGCAGCCAAGCGAGGTCATAGGTAAGCTATTTATGCTTGGTATGATGACAACTAAAAACGACTTTTTGATGAAGATGCGATAGAAATTTTGGCTGATGAGTTTAACGTCGAGGTAAATATCATCGACGATCAAAAAGAATTTGACTACGTAGCAGCCTACGAAGAGGAGATAAAAAGATGATGAAAAATCTCCAGCCAAGAGCGCCAGTTATAACCATCATGGGTCACGTTGACCACGGTAAAAACCTCGCTACTTGACTACATAAGAAAGTCTCGCGTAGCAGCAGGCGAGGCTGGCGGCATCACTCAGCACGTGGGCGCTTATATGGTAAAATAAAAATGGCAGAAACATCACATTTATCGACACTCCAGGCCACGAGGCATTTACAGCTATGCGTGCAAGGGGCGCTGGCGTAACTGATATAGTTATCATCGTCGTTGCAGCAGATGACGGCGTAAAAACCACAGACAAAAGAGGCAGTTAGTCACGCAAAAGCCGCTGGGTGCCAATAATCATCGCATATAAACAAAATGGATAAAGAGTCAGCAAATCCTGATCTAGTAAAAAACCGGTCTTGCTGAGCTTGATATCATGCCAACAGAGTGGGGTGGCAAGTATGAATTTGTAGCCGATCTCTGCAAAAACAGGTATGGGCATAGATGATCTACTTGAGATCGTGCTTTTACAAGCTGATCTTTTTGAGCCAAAGGCAAATCCAAAGGCAAACGCAAAAGCTACTGTCATCGAGAGCTCACTTCAAAAGGCCGTGGTCCAGTAGCTACCATCATCGTTGAAAAACGGTACGCTTTATGTCGGAGATACTGTCGTAGCAGGCGTTGCATACGGTAAGATAAGAAGCTTGCTTTGATGATCAGGGCAGGTCACTAAAGAGATAAAACCAGGCGAATGTGGCGTGATAGTGGGTCTTAGCGAGATAGCAGAGGCTGGCGAGACGCTAATAGGCGTAAAAACTGATAAAGAAGCTCGTGAGTACGCACAGAAAAAGGCTGAATATATCCGCCAAAAAGAGCTTAGTAAGAGCACAAAAGGTTAGTATCGATGAGCTTAGCGCTAAGATCGCTGAGGGCGAGCTAAAGACACTTCCAGTCATCATCAAAGCTGACGTTGGCGGCTCACTGAAGCGCTAAAAGCGAGTCCCTAGAAAAACTAGCAAAATGATGAGATCAGGTAAATGTGATCCACTCAGGCGTTGGCAGCATCACGCAAAAGCGACGTTGCACTTGCAAGCGCAAGTAACGACCGTATCATCCTTGGCTTTAACATAAGGCCAACTGGCGAGATAAAAAGAGAAGGCAAAGAGAGCGGCGTCGAGATAAAAAACTTACAATGTTATTTATAATCTAATCGATGACGTGAAAGCGATTTTTAGGCGGACTAATGTCACGATCATTAGAGAAGAGCAGCTTGGCCAAGCACAGGTTCGCCAGTGATCCACGTGCCAAAAGTTGGCACTATCGCTGGATGTATCGTCACCGAGGGCACGATAAACAGAGTGAGCAAAAAGTCGCCTTATTAGAGAAGGTGTGGTCGTTTATGAGGGCTTAGTTAGCTCACTAAAACGCTTCAAAGATGACGTCAAAGAGGGTTGCTAAAGGCTACGAGTGTGGCGTTGGTATCGAGAATTTTAACTGACATCAGAGAAAATGACTACATCGAAAGTTTCAAAGAAGTCAAGGAGAAAGCTACTCTATGAACGCTAACGAAATAAAAGCGTATGAGAACAGAGAGCGTGCTAAAAGAGCTCATACCAGAGGCTCAGCCACTCTTGAAGATAGCATTTTTAAAGGGACTTTGCGTCACTGACGTCGAGTGCAAAGAAAGGGCAGATATGACGCCTTTGTCTATCTTGACAAGATGATGTTTGATGAGCGCGAGCAAGAGTATATTTTTGGGGCATCTAAGGCGCGTTTGTAGCACGCACTGCAAAACCACTGCATGGCGGCTGAGGGCTGGTATAGATGTCCACTTTTCACTTTTCAAATTTGATGATAGATTAGAGTATCAAAACCATATGGATAAGTTGTCTGATAAAATTTCAAAGGATTTAAACAAAAATGGATAATTTAGACAAACTAGTACGCGAGTGCGGCGTTGAGCTTTTACGACAGCGAGATCGCAAATGAAAATGGCAGGGCTATTTTTAGAGTTTATATCACAAAAGATGGCGGAGTGAGCCTTGATGATTGCGAGTGAGCCGTCTGCTCTCGCCTATTTTTGATGTGACACCGCCAGTTAGCGGGGATTATAACCTTGAGGTTAGCTCGCCTGGCCTTGAGGAGAAAGCTTAGCAAGCCATCTCATTTTAAAGCGAGTGTTGGTGAGCTAGTTAAAAAGTTCAAACCGAGGCTGAGAATTGCAGGAAGGCTCGTGCAAAAGCGAACGAAGAGAGACATCGCAGTAGAAAACGAAGAGGGAATTTTTGAGATCAACATCAGTGATATAGCAAAAACATATTTGGAGTGGTAAAATGCTAAAAGCTGACATCGAGATAACTCACCGAAACGAAACTTGAACACATCAGTAAAGTTGCCGCAAGACTGAAGCTAAACGAGATGAGCTTGAGCTTTACGGGCAATTTAGCTGCACTTCCCTAGACTTGAGCCATCAAACTCAAAGCTCATCTTAGTCACCGCGACTAATCCAACCCCGTACGGCGAGGGCAAAACGACTGTGTCGATCGGTCTAGCTGATGCGCTCGATCACGTAATAAAAAGGTTTGCCTAGCACTCGTGAGCCATCTCTTGGGACCAGTTTTTGGCATAGGGTGGAGCAGCAGGTGGCGGCTACTCGCAGCTTGCGCCGATGGAGGATCTAAATTTCTACTTACTGGCGATTTTCACGCCATAACATCGGCAAAATAACCTGATTTCGCCATGATAGATAATAGCCTCTATCAAGAAAAACCCACTAAAAATCGAGAGAAATTCTGAGGAAGCGCCGTATCGGATATGAATGACCGCGCGCTTAGATTTATCACTGTGGGGTCAGGGCGGCAGGACTGATGGCGTGCCAAGAGAAGATGGCTTTAACATCACCGCCGCAAGCGAGATCATGGCTGTGCTTTGTCTAGCCAAGCCTATCGATCTAAAAGAGCGCGTGGCAAACATCATGGTCGCCTATGATAGCGATAAAAAGCCCATCTACTGCGTGATCTAGGGCTGCCAAGACGCTGTTTGCATACTTTTAAAAAGATGCGATCAAACTCACCGTATTTCAAACACTAGAGCACACACCTACGCTCGTGCACGGCGGTCCATTTGCAAACATCGCACATGGTGCAACTCAGTCATCGCAACAAAACAGCTCTAATGTAGCAGACTACGTCATCACTAGAAGCTGGCTTTGGCTCGGAGCTTGGCGCGGAGAAATTTTTAGATATAAAAGTGCAGGATTGCCGATATCAAACCAAGCGCTGTGGTGCTTGTAGCACAATCAGATCGCTAAAATATAACGGCGAAGCAAACAAAGACGAGATCACAAAAACCAGATATGAATGCCCTTAAAAAGGTATCGAAAAACCTGGCGAGCCACATCGAAAAATTTAAAAGGTAATCGTGGTCAAAAACGTAGTTGTGGCGCTTAATAAACTGGCTTTGACACTGATGAAGAGATAAACCTCGTAAAAAGAGTACTGCCGTGAGCTTGGCGTAGAAGTGGCAGCTTGTGAGAGATTTTCTAAAAGGTGGCAAAGGTGCGCTTGAGCTTGCCGAGCTAGTTTTTAAAAAGCGTGCGATAAGCCAAGTAAAGATCACTCACATACGAGATGAGTGACGATACAAAACCAAAATAGAAAAGGTCGCTAGGTAGAGGTATGGAGCTGGCGAGGTGGTCTTTGAAGAGGCCGCTCTTAAAAAGCTTGAGATGATAAAAGAGCTAACTGGAGCCATTTGCCAGTTTGTATCGCAAAAACGCAGTACTCACTTTAGTGACGATGCGAAGCTTTTGGGCAGAGCAAAGGGCTTTACTTTTAGTGTAAAAGACCTTGATATTAGAACAGGGAGCTGGCTTCTATCGTCGCGGTTTGCGGTAAGATAATGCTAATGCCAGGACTTCAAAAGTGCCAGCTGCAGTCAATATGAAGTTAGACGCAGATGGCAAGATCGACGGCTTGTCGAAATCGGCGAAAACACACTGGCAAACGCTGGTGTTGTAAATTTAAAGGGCATGGATGAACGACCAATTTACATGGGTCTTGCTTTTAAGTGAGGGCTTGGAAATTTTCAGATCCTGACCTATCTAAATCCAGCCGTTGGATGCCTTATCCTGATGAAAATGGTCAATTACTATCTTGCAAGGACTATGAAAAAGGCTGGATATTTACACGCTGCAGACCGACAGCGATACTCTTTTGCGCTGCAAAAAGTGAAAAGATAAAAGATGATTTTATAAAGGCATATAATGCCAATTTGTTTGCTTAATATAAAGAGGCTGAATCGGGCCTTTTAGAGCCGTAATTACCTATGAATTTATACTAAATAATCACTCAAATTTACTAAAATGCAAAAAGCCTACGTCACGCTTGAGCCTTGTTCGCACCATGGCAAAACGCCACCTTGTGCAAATTGCTAAAAGAGCTTGGTTTTAGCGAGTCATAATTGGCAGCCACGATGAAAATAAAATAGCAAGTGGCGGCGCTGATTTACTTAAAAGTGCTGGTGTGAATGTTCAGTTGGCATTTTAAAAGAGCGCTGCGATAAGCTACTTGAGCCATTTTTGGCATATCAAAATGGTGGATTTAGCTGATAGCCCCTAGTAAAACGGCGTGGCAAGTGGAGGTATCATCACAAATGAGCGCAGCCGAACTCACGTCCATAAACTTAGAAGCATCATAGATACTTTAGTGATCGGTGGCAACACGGTGCGGACGGACCGCCCAAAAAGCTTGATAGCAGGCTAGTAAGTCGGCAAAAATCCAGACGTCATAATCTACTCAAGAAGTGATAAACTGATGAAACATTGCCACTTTTAGCGTGCCAGACCGCAAGGTGAGCGTGCAAAAAGAGCTTGATTTAAAAGGTCTTAGCATGTTTGAAGGAGCTGAGAGTTTTTAAAAGTCGCAGAAGAGGGCAAGCTAGCAAATGTAAAGTGGCTACTAATCTATCAAAGCTCAAGTTTTAAAAAATGGGTGGCATCAAAGGCTTTGATCTAATTTAAAACACTTTTAGTGGAAATTCGGAGATGACAGCTACACGTGGTATGAAATTTTAGTTTCATTCTGCTGCAACTTTTTGTATAAATTTTTAAAGCCAAGTCTCTTTTTCGCATATAGATTGTAAAATAAATTTAGATATTTTTATTTTTCTCCCAAAACTCGAATGCAAAATGGTAAAACATCCAGATTTAAATTTAAAACACTTTTTACTAGAAAAACGGACTAAATTTATCGTGTCTCAATTTAGCATAAAACTATTTTAGATCGATATTTGAAATTTAAAATTTGGATAAAAAGAGAAAAATGGTGCGATCAGCGAGACTCGAACTCGCACACCTAACGGCACTACCCCCTCAAGATAGCGTGTCTGCCAATTCCACCATGATCGCAAAGAACAAAAGCCCCAAAAAGGGCTAATGGCGCTTTACGCTTAGCCGCTACTGGGTTTGCGTAAAGAACGATAAGTGTAATAACAAGCGCGTAGATAACTTGAAGCTTCGATCATCGCAAGAGCGATAAACATTGTAGTCATAAGTTTGCTACCCACACCTGGGTTTCTAGCTGTTCCGCTGATAGTTGCAGCAGCTGTGTTACCCATACCAATAGCACCGCCAAGAGCTGCAAGGCCAAGGCCGATACCGCCAGCGATAACTGAATATGATTTGATCATCTCGCCGTCAGCGCCAAATGCGAATGCAGCAAGACCAAGAATTAAAAACACGATCTTTTTCATCGTTGCTCCTTTAAAATTTTAAAAGCTCTTTCGGATCTGTCCCCTACTTGAACTTCATGAGCCGTAATATTACAAAAACAAAACTTTGTTTCAAATAAAAACACTAAAAATTTAAATTGCCTCATAAAAATTTCTTTGGCTTAGAAAACATGAAAGTTTTTATGCTATCTTTGAAAGAATCTGAATTTATTCTTAATCTTAGGTTTTCAATGAACGATAGTTTTTCAAAGATAGGCTTTGTTCTTGCGATGGCTGGTCTGCTGTGGGTCTTGAGTAATGCCTGAAATTTTCCCACAATGGTGGGAAATAACGGCGGTTCGGCATTTATAATTTTATACTTGTTTTTAGCATTTGCTATCGCATTTGTGGCATTTTTAGCGGAGCTTAGTATCGGCAAGTTAGCGAAAGCGACGTCGTGAGCTCTATTTATAAGCTTGCACCAAGCATAAAAAGCGTGGTCGCTCTTCTGGCTATGATCGGCGCGATCCTCTATAGCTTCATTTTATATGGTGGTTGTCTGGCCGGATATTAGCAGTATATCTATAGTTTTTCGCCGCTTTTGGCTGACACAAAAGAGGCTGCAGCGCAGTTTAACACGCTTTTAGCAAATGATCTAACGAGTGCCGTGCTTTTCGTTTTAGCCTAGTCTTTTGATGGTCTTTTTGCCGTTTCAAAAAGGTCGAAAAAGTGGCATCGAGAAAAGCTAAATATATGGATGATGCCAAGCCTTTTTGTCTTGCTTGTTTGCATGCTTTTTACGCGCTTAGCATGGGAGATGGCTTTGTCTAAGGCGGCTACAATTTTTATTTGTACCAAATTCTAGTGCGATCACGCCAGATGTTATCTTGCAGGCTCTAGGCCTTGCGTTTTTCCTCGCTATCTCATGGGCGTTAAGGTCATACCGACATATGCTGCACTTTACCAGAGCGCACAATTAATAAAATCAACCTCTCTATCATCTTTATAAACATATTAATAGGCATTATGATAGCTTGTCGTATTTACATTTATATTTGCTTATGGGGCTGATAGCACGGCAAGTGGTCCAGGTCTTATCTTTATCTCGCTTGTCACGCTTTTGCAAAGCTTGGCGTCGTTGGCAATCGCCATGGCGGTAGCATTTTCGTATCGCTGTTGTTTGCTGGCATCACAAGCGCAGTTTCGATGATCGAGCCTTTGCTTATTATTTGCTAGGTACTCTGAAATTAAGAAAGATGGCGCTTCTTTACATCGGCGCCTTTGTCTCATATCTTAGGCATCTTTTGCATACTTTCATATTATTCAGACACACAAGCGCTTTTTAGCGTTTGTGTGCGTTTCATTTTTGACGCGCTTGACTTTCTACATCAAATATCATGATGCCAATAGGCGCTATCGTATTTAGCTGTTGGCTATAAACTTAAAAGAGAGAGTTTGTATCTGCTTTTTGGCGATTTTATGGGAAGAGCATTTTTGAATGGTACTTTTTCTCTAAGATATAAAGTCAGCCAGCTGCCATTTGTGCGATAATGATCTATCAGATGGCAGGTAAATAATGGCAGAGAGATTTAGGCAAATTGGCTTTTATCCTTTTCATAATCTGGAGCGCTATCGGTCTTGGTAATGCGTGAGAATTTCCATACATGGTCGGCAGTAACGGCGGTCTCGGCATTTATTCTTATATATCTATTTTTGCCTTTGCTGTTGGTCTTAGCATATTTTTGGCTGAGATGGCGATGGGTGAAAATTCACGCCTTGATACGGTTGGAGCGTTTAAACTCTAGCCACAAAAGGGCAGGCTCTGAAATTTGCTGGCGTTATCATGGTGACTGGCTATTTATCGCTTCACTTTTACACGCTCATCATTGGCTGGGTTTTAAAATACGTCATTTTAAGCTTTGAGTGAGCTGCTCAAAGATATCGCAAGCTCAGAGACGCTTTTGTGCACTCACTCAAATGGCATAGGTGAGCAAATTTTATACTTTAGCATCGCATTTTTGCCTACTTTTTCATCCTTACAAAAGGCGTAAAAAGTGGCATAGAGCGCATAAACGTCTAGTCTCATACCTGCGCTTTTTGTACTGCTACTTTGATGCTTTGGCTACTCTTTTGGTATGAATGGCTTTGACGAAGCGGGACTAAATTTTCACTAGTGCCTGACTTTTTCAAAGATAGATCAAACAGCCGTTTTAAACGCGCTTGGTCTTGCATACGATGTGTATCGGCATCGGCTGCGTTTTGACATACTCATCGAGCATAAGCGACGATACAAATTTATTTACCTCTCGCTTTTACGATCTTTCGCAAATATCATGGATAAGCGTCATCATCGGCCTTATAGTATTTACATTTACATTTGAGTTTGGCTCAGAGCCGTCAAAGGGCGCAGGGGCTAGCGTTTATCTCGCTACCAACGCTATTTGCAAAGCTTGGCGTGCTTGGAAACTCCTGGCATTTATATTTTTATATCGCTATTTTTGCTGGTATCACCTCGGTTATCTCGATGGTCTGAGCCATTTATCTTTTTCCTAAATAGTACTGCAGGGCTTTTAGCAGAATGAAATCAATCCTAATCGTAGGCTTTGTGGTCTATGTGCTTACTTTATGCGCATTAAGCGGTATCATGGCGAGTTTAAAGAGAGTCCTACTATCTTTTGGCAAGGGCTTTTTGACCTGCTTGATTATCTTAGCTCAAACATCATGCTTCCACTTCGGCGGCATAATATTTGCTAGCCTTTTTGTTGGATACTTTGTAAAAATCTGAGCTTTTAAAAGAGCTTTATTTTGTGCCATTTACTGCATGTAATTTTCTTTGAAATGGTGGCTTTTTAATTAGATTTGTAGCACCACTTTTAGTCTTAGTGGTGTTACTAAGGGAGATCTCATAATCATGGCAAAAGTAAACAATTTTCTAAAATAGGCTATGTTTTTGGCAGTCGCAGGGTCGGCGGTCGGACTTGTAATGCGTGAAATTTCATACATGGTTGGTGAAAAACGGCGGCTCGGCGTTTATTATCCTATATCTTTTGATAACTTTTCTAGTGGGCGTGCTCTATCTTTATGGCGGAGCTTAGTATCGGCAGCTGAGAGGAGAGCGACAGCGTAAATGCCTTTAGGAAACTCGCTCCCCACGTAATTTGTGGCAGATCGTGAATTTTAGCCATGGTCACAGCTGCTATCATCTCATCATCTACCATATAGTGATCATCGGCAGTTCCTTGGCACTTCACACCTCACGATTTTAGCGGCCTTCCAGCTGATATAGATAGCTCAAAGGCGATATTTAACGAGCTACTCATACATGGCTCATGGCGAGCAGACACTTTACTTTGTTATAGCATTTGGTGCCTGCTTTTTCATACTCTCACAAGGCGTAAAAAGCGGTATCGAAAAAGCTAAATGTTTGATGATGCCAAGTTTATCTATCATGGTTTTCGATCATGCTTGTTTACCTATGACGATGAGTGGTTTTTGTAAAAATCAGCCGATTTTTGCTCGATCCCAGACCTTTAGTAAAATTTTCATTTAACTCACTCTTTGCTGGCTCTTGACTTGCATTTTGACGCTATCTCTTGGCATGGCAGCGATCATTACTCATTCAGCTAGCCTAAGCGATGAGTACAATTCTAGCCACCTCAACGCTAAGTATCGTCTTTATAAATATCATTTTGAGCCATTATGATGGGTCTTGTCATTTTTACATTTATATTTGAATGGTGCAGAACCAGCTCAAGGACCAGGGCCTTGTCTTTATCTCGCTTCCAACACTCTTTTGCAAAGCTTGAGCGATCGGTCACTCTAGCTGCGGCATTTTTGCTGCGCTCATCTTTTTGCTGGATATCACTTCAGCCATCTCTATCGTCGAGCCATTTGTATTTTTTTCTTGATCAGAGAGTATGCTGAGTAGGAAAAAGCGCTTTGCATAGTTTGTGCTGATATTTATATTGGGATTTTAGTGCCTTTTATCAAATATAGAAAACGTTGGCGATAATTTGACGCCTTTTGGTAAGAATTTTCTTTGACTTCCTTTGACTTTACCGCTTCAAATATCTTGCTACCTATTAGTGGTATCGGCGGTGCGATATTTGTTGGATATTTTATGAAAAGAGATGCGCTTTATGTGCTATTTAGCCCATATATGAGCGACTTTGCATTTAATGCGTGGTACTTTTTACTAAGATATGTGGCGCCAGTTTGTGTGCTTATCATCATGGTAAATGAGCTATTGAAAGGTTTTTAATGGATAGAGTGGAGAGGTTTTTGATAGGGCCGGCGATATAGTCGGCTATATTTGTATGTTTGTCATGGCTTTGATGATAGCAGATGTCTTTTTAACGTCGTGGCAAGATATTTTTTTCTCTTACGGCAACGTCGCATTTCAAGAGCTTGAGTGGCACTCTTTTGCCGTGATATTTCTGCTTGGTATGAGCTATGCGCTAAAAGAGGACTCACACGTTAGAGTTGATATCTTTTACGCTACATTTTTCACCAAAAAAACAAAGCCCTTGTAAATATGCTGGGCACTGTGTTTTTTGTCATACCATTTGCGCTTTTGGTTTCAAATTTATCGTTTGAGTTTGTCGCAGACGCCTACACTAGCTCAGAAGCGAGCGCAGACCCAGGCGGTCTTACGCATAGGTGGACTGGCAAAGGCCCTTATCCCTTTTTCATTTTATGTGCTTATATTTTTTGCGATTGGCTTTTTATAAGAAATTTAAATCTTTACAAAAAGCTAAAAAGGGGGAATGATGGCTGGCTTTAATAATGTTCGTAGCGGCACTTTTTGATGCTGGGCATTGGCTTTCCCTGTCGCATTTACCTTTGGCGCGGTTGCGATGATATTTGGCATGGTTGGCAGTTTGATCGAGGGCTTTAGCGATGGCAACGGCCTAATTGGCAGTATTGAAGTCTTTAGAGATATGTTTAACTTCATGCCATATAGAATTTTCTCTATCATGGAGAGTAGAATTTTTCATAGCCGTTCCGCTTTTTGTATTTATGGGTGTCGTACTCAAAAGTCAAAGCCAGCTGAGAGGCTACTTGAGAGCATGGGATGCTATTTGGTGAAATTCCGTGGCGGTATCGCGATAAGCACCATCTTAGTTGGCGCGCTTTTGGCCGCTCAACTGGTGTGGTTGGCGCTAGCGTTGTTGCTATGGGAGTTAGTGTCTACCAGTCATGCTAAAAGTACAAATACGACCAAGCTCTCAGGGTGCGGCACCATATGCGCTGCTGGCACTCTTGGGCAGATCATCCCACCATCTATCGTTCTCATCATCTTGGGCGATATCTTTTTCAGTGCCAGTTGGCGAGCTATTTCACCAGGCGTTTTTACCAGGTCTAACGTTAGTTGGCGCCTATATCGTCTATATCTTGATCGTTGCTTATCTAAAGCCAGAGATCGCTCCTGTGGTAAAAGATGAGATGGAGTTAGTAAATTTAGACAGGTGATAAGAGCGCTTGTGGCTATCTTCCCGCCACTTTTGCTAGTTATCTGCGTGCTAGGCTCTATCTTTGCAGGTATTGCAACGCCTACTGAGAGCTCGGCTTTTGGCTGCGTAGGCGCTTATCATCCTTGCTATGTTTTTATAAGACATTTTTCGTTTTCGATGATAAAAAGAGGCCTTGGAGGAGAGCGTAAAAACGACAGCTCTAGTCTTTGCCATACTTGTCGGCGCAACTGCCTTTTCTATGGTGTTTAGCCACACTGGTGGCGACGAGATAGTTGGTACCCTGACGACAATTTACCAGGCGAGAAGTGGGGCTTTATCATCTTTAGTATGGTCGTCATCTTTGTGCTTTACTTTTTCATCGACTTTGTTGAAATTTCATATATCGTGCTTCCTATCTTAGTGCCGATAGCCGCAAAACTAGGCATAAATCCAGTCTATCTAGCGATTATTGTGGCTATGAATTTACAAACTTCATTTTTGACACCGCCATTTGATTTAGCTTATTTTTCTAAGATCAGTTGCGCCTGCTGGAGATAAAAACGACTGCTATTTATAAAGGCGTCATACCATACATCATCATCCAGATAGGTGTGCTCATCTTCTTTGCTACTTTTTAATGGAGCTAAAGCCGATGATCGATGCGAGCCACGGCGGATTATTTAACTACATACTCTCGCTTTTTAAAATGATATAAAAAGTTTTTGGTTGTAAAATACTAAAATAAGCAAAATGGCTAATTTGAGTTTCTACCCAACTTAGCCATTTTTATGACCGCTTTTAAAAGCAAATTTATAATTTAAAGAGGTGAGCAATGGCAAAGAAATTTATCGATGTTATGGATACAACCTTTAGAGATGGCTTTTCAGTCAGTTTACGGCGCGAGAGTGCTTTATGAACGACTTTTTGCCTGCGCTTGAAGCGAGCCAAAGGAAGCTGGCATAGAGCATTTTGAATTTGGCGGTGGGGCTAGATTTCAAAGCCTTTATTTTTTTATCTAAACGAAGACGCTTTTGCCATGATGGATAAATTTAGAAGTATCGTAGGCCCAAAAAGCAAACCTTCAAACCCTAAGCAGGGGCGTAAATACCGTCACCCTTGACACTGGTAGCCGCGAGCTTATCGACCTTCACGCAAAACTTTTCAAAAACACGGAACAACTACTATTAGAAATTTTGACGCATTAAATGATGTTGAAAATTTAAAATATTCAGGCGAAAGGATCGCTCATCACGGCCTAAAACACGAAGTAGTCGTCACTATGATGGACCTGCCAAGTGGCTGTGTCGGAGCGCATGATGTTAAATTTTATGAGAGAAATTTAAGAGAATTTTTAGACGCAGATATCTCGTATCACAGCGTTTGCTTTAAAGACGCAAGCGGGCACAAGTAGCCCACAAAAGGTCTATGAGACCATAAAAATGGCTAGAAAAACTACTCCTGAAAAACTCATATCAGACTTCACACTCATGAAACTGCAGGCGTAAGTGTCGCTTGCTATCTTGCAGCGCTTGAGGCCGGCGTTGATGGCATGACTCTAGCTGCAAGCCCAGTTAGTGGCGGAACTAGCCAGCCAGATATCTTAACCATGCTTCATGCAGTAAAGGGTCAAAAACTACGATCTTGGCGGGACTTGACGTGGAGATAATCTAAAAATACGAAAGCGTTTTTAAATGATTGTTTAAAAGAGTACTTTCTTACCGCCTGAAGCTGTGCAAGTAAGCCCACTCATACCGTTTTTCACCGATGCCTGGTGGCGCGCTCACTGCAAATACCCAGATGATGAGAGATAACAATATCTTAGATAAATCCCCAGAGGTCATCCTGCTATGCGCGAAGTGGTGCAAAAGGGCGGATACGGCACTTCGGTGACCCCTGTTAGCCAGTTTTACTTCCAACAAGCCTTTAATAACGTGATGTTTGGCAAGTGGAAAAAGATCGCTGAAGGATATGGGTCAAAATGGTGCTTGGCTACTTTGGCAAGACCCCAGTTACGCCCTGATAAAGAGATCATTAAGCTTGCTAGTGAGCAGCTAGGGCTAAAACCAACTACAAAAACACGCTGTTGATATAGCTGACAAAGACGAGACCAAGTCGCTTGCACATGTTAAAGAAAATTCTAAAACAAAAATAAGATCAAAGTTACTGAAGAAAACGTCTTTATCGCTGCAGCTTGTAAAGGAAAAAGGCATCGCATTTTTAAAAAGGCGAGGCGAAAGTAAATGTTAGAAAGATCGACCCGAAAAGCCAAAAGCAAACGAGGGCAAACAGGCTCAAAGCGGCAGATATAGCGTAGTCGTAAAATGGCAGCCGCTATAACGTCGAAGTAAGCGAGGGCTTTAACGATAGCATACAGGTAAAATCAATCACCGAAGTCGAAAAACAAAAGCGCAAAAGGGCACTAAAAAGAGCTCGGTAGCTGCGACTGAGAACGATATCGTTGCAAATCTACCAGGCGCTGTGCATAATGAGTTAGTGCAGGAGATAGCGTCAAAAAGGTCAGGCCGTAGTCGTGCTTGAGGCGATGAAGATGGAGATAGAGGTCAAAGCCCCAAAAAGATGGCGTCATAGCGTCAGTTGAGGTAGAGAAAGGCCAAAGCGTCGCGAACAATCAAGTGGTGGCTAATTTAGTAATTTAGCCTTTAAAAAGAGAGTGTTAAGCGAATTTGATTAACATTTTGGTGACTTTTTAGGTCAACTTTATAAAGAAACGAATTTAAAGGAAACAACATGATAAATAAGCTAGACGAGCTAGGGTCTAAAAGAGATCAAAAAGATAAATCACAATCTAAGCTACGACGAGCTTTTTGAGCTTGAAAAAGGCAAACAATGAGGGCAGAGTCTCAAGCAACGGCACATTTATGGTTGATACTGGCATTTTTACCGGAAGAAGCCCAAAAAGATAAGTACTTTGTAAAAGCAAGATCCAAGCCAAAAATATATCGCTTGGGGCAAGATCAAATCAACCTATCACAAAAGAGCTATTTGATAAGCTTCTTAAAAAAAGCAAAAGATCAGCTAAGTGGCAAGGAATTTTTCATCCAAGACGCATTTTGTGGAGCTAGTAAAAAGAGTAAAAATCAGTCCGCTTTGTCACCGAAGTAGCGTGGCAAGCGCACTTTGTAAAAAAATATGTTCATCCGCCCAAGTGAAGCGGAGCTGGCTAAATTTGAGCCTGACTTTTGTAGTATATAACGCTTGCAAGACAAAAAATGAGGACTACAAGGCTGACGGGCTAAATTCAGACGTTTTTGTCATCTTTAATGTCGAGGAAAATGTCGCAGTGATCGGCGGCACATGGTATGGCGGCGAGATGAAAAAGGGCATTTTTTTCTATGATGAACTACTGGTTGCCACTTGAAGGCAAACTAAGCATGCACTGCTCTGCAAACGTAGGCGAAAAGGGCGATACGGCGCTATTTTTCGGCCTATCTGGCACTGGCAAAACAACACTTTCAACCGATCCAAAACGCAAGCTAATAGGCGATGACGAGCACGGCTGGGACGATGATGGTGTGTTTAACTTTGAAGGGCGGCTGCTACGCAAAATGTATCAACCTTGATCCAAGTAGCGAGCCAGAAATGTACGCAGCGATCAGGCGTGATGCGCCACTTGAAAACGTCGTGGCTGATGAAAACGGAGTGGTTGATTACAAAGATGGCTCAAAAACTGAAAACACACGTGTGAGCTATCCGATCTATCACATCGACAACTACGAGCCAAGCTCAAGCGCAGGACATCCAAAAAAATATCATCTTTTTAAGCGCAGACGCTTTTGGCGTGCTTCCTCCAGTTGCAAAGCTGACAAAAGAGCAGGCGATGTATTATTTTTGAGCGGCTACACAGCAAAAGTTGCTGGCACAGAGCGCGGTATAACTGAGCCAGTCGCTACTTTTTAGCGCTTGCTTTTGGCGAGCCATTTATGCCACTTCACCCAACCGTCTATGCAAAACTGCTTGGTGAGAAGATCGATAAAGCACGGCGTTAATGTCTATCTTGTAAATACAGGCTGGAGCGGCGGTGCTTACGGCGTTGGCAAGCGTATGAGCATAAAAGCAACTCGTGCTTGCATAAATGCGATCTTAGATGGCAGCATCACAAAAGTGCGAATTTGAAAAGATTTTGATAATTTAACTTTCGCTATCCCAAAAGAGCTAGGTGGTGTCGAGACAAAACTGCTAAATCCTATAAACACATGGGCAGATCCAGCTCAGTATAACGCTTCACGTGACAAGCTTGCTAAAATGTTTGTTGAAAATTTCAAACGCTACGAAGATGTAAAAGAGGGCGTTGAGTACGCCAAAGCTGGTCCAACAGCATAAATTTTATGGCCTAGGGAAAACTTGCCTGCAAGGCTTTTTCTAAAATTTAAATTATCAAATAGTAAAAACGTAGCTCTTTTTAAATTGGGAAATACAAAAATGTCCCCAACTCAATGAAAGAGACTTTCTAAATTTCACTAGTAAAATGCCTAGTAAAAATTTATCGCCTGATATAAAATTTAATATAAGCGATCTTTGCGGTTATAAACTAGAAATTTAGCCAAGACTATCTGACTAAATTTAATATCAAAATACTTTCTTGTCTCAAGCCACCCTACGCCAGCTTTTGCCAGCTCAAATGTCGCATCTATAAATTTATACTCGCTGCTGATAAATGGCAAAAACATCGGTATCTCGGTGCAGCCTGCGATATATACGTCAGCTTCAATGTTTGAAAGCACTTCGTAAAAAATACCGGCACATACTCTTCTAGTTTGCCAGCTTTGACGCCTTTGTAGATGCACCCATGATGACATCTTGCGTCTCTTTGCTAAAATCCACGCTATTTAGTCCCGCGCTCTTTTTAAAATTTGATCATAAACGCCCGCCTTTTTGTGCCGCTAGTTGCGATGACAGCTATATCTTTAGCGTGCGGATATTCTTTTTGCAAGGCATCTACGGTGACTTTTGCAGATGTGCGTAAATTTAACTCCAGCCTCTTTTTCGATACCTGATGCAAAGTAGTGGGCTGTGTTGCAAGCCATTAGCATAGCTTCGCAGCCCCTGCATTTTTAAAAAGTTTCGCGCTTTGAACTAGTTTTGGCAACGGGTCTTTTGCCCTCGCCCACGATACTTGTCCTATCCTCGATCTGAGCGTATGAGTCGATAACGATGGTAGGTGCTCTTGGTCGCAGCTTGCGGGTGTTAGGTCGATGATCTTTTGTATAGATCAGCCGTAGCTAGCGGTCCCATGCCACCTATGATGCCTAGTGTCTTCATAACTCCTCCAAATTAAATTTTAATAATTATAATACTAGTTTCTATATTTAAAAATAAAAATTTGATAATTGACTAAATGAGCTTAAATTAGGACTTTTTGGCTTTAAGGATTGAGCTAATTTAGAAAAAAGGGCGCAAAAACGCCCTATTATTATGAGTGGAAGTGAGATTCGTCTGGATGATCTAGCGCGTATCTACCTTTCTCCATATCGACTTTTTGTCCCAGATAGATACGATCATGCGAGCCAACTGCGTTACCGCAAAGGTTACCAACAGCACGCATCTCTGACATAAATTTATCAACGCCAAGTAGCACAGCCACGGTGACAACTGGTATGCCAGTGCTTGGAAGCGCGCTTAGAGTTCCTGCAAGGACGACAAAGCCTGAGCCTGTAACGCCAACAGCACCTTTAGCTTGTGATCATTAGCACGATTAGTATGCTTATTAGATGTCTCAAAAGTTAGCGGGATATTGAAGGCTTGAGCTAAGAAGATAACGCTTAAACTTAGATAGATATTGCGTGCAGTCAAGATTAAAATGAGTAGCCAGTTGGGATGATAAGGCCAACTGCGCCTCTATTTATACCAGCTGCTTCTAGCTTTTGCATAAGTGGTGCAAGAGCTGTTTCGCTCGAGCTTGTCGCAAAAACGACCAAGACCTCTTTTGAGATAAAAGCGCATAATTTAAAAGACATTGACCTTTGGCAAAGTAGCAGATGACGCCAAGCACAACAAAGATGAAAAAGCAGCTTGCGACGCATACATAACAAGAAGCTCCATCATACCAAGAAGCGTTCCGATGCCAATTTACTGATCAAAGTAAGCCATCGCTGAAAAGGCCGCTACTGGGCCAAACAAAGCATAAGCCAAGTAAGTAGCTTTTTAAGACGTAGTGCTGGATAAATTCAGCGGTTTTAGACAAGCTTGCTTTTCTATCGTGAGCAGTAGTGAAAGCACGATGGCAACGACTATCGCCATGAAAAGCACTTGAAGTGTGTTTGACTTTATAAATGGATCAAGCATAGTGCACGTAAGGAAGATGTCATCCACTGGCACAGCACCTCTTAAAAGGTGGGCTGTGTGCGCAAAGCCGCTATTTGCGTCCATATTTGCCCAGCCTGCGATGTAATTTGAGCCACACTTGAGGCGTCAAGCTGCGTATAGTCGAGGTTCATGCCGTGTCCCTGGACGAAGCGTCTCGCCAAAGATGATACCAACAGCAAGAGCAAGCGTACTAACGATCTCAAAGTAGATAAACGCCTTTAGTCCGATGGTGCCAAGATCTTTTAGGCTCTCAAGTCCAACTATGCCTGAGACGATCGTTAAAAAGATGATAGGTCCGATTAGAAATTTTAAGCGGGCTTTTGATAAAAGTAGTCGATGCCAGGCTTACTCGCGATGCCAAGCTCAGGTGCGACCATACCGACGATAACACCGCCAACAATACCGATCACAACCCAAAATGGCGAGATTGGTAAATAGTCTCACGAAGAGACTTTTTGCGTTTTTGCATTTTCCATCACTCCCTTTTATAGGCTAGCTTTGACCACCGCAGAGATGATCTTATCGCCTTGTCTTATAGCATCAAGCACCTTTAAGCTCTCATCATCGACGCACTTTCCAAAGACTGTATGCACGCCGTCAAGATGAGGTTGCTTGCTGTGGCAGATGAAAAACTGCGATCCGCCAGTGTCGCGACCTGCGTGAGCCATGCTAAGGCTGCCACGCTCGTGCTTTACCTTTTGGTTGTCGCATTCGCATTTTATCCTCCAGCCAGGACCACCTGTGCCTGTGCCATTTGGGCAGCCGCCTTGGATGACGAAAGTGGTATAACTCTGTGAGAAATTTTAGGCCATTATAAAAAGCCTGACTTTATCAAATGGACAATTTGCAACAGCTATCGGCGCTTCCTCGGCAAAAAGCTCAACTCTTATCTCACCTTTGTCCGTCTCTAAAACTGCAATTTATCTTTTTAAGCTCGTCTAAATTTATATCATAAACTTTTAACTCATCAAAACGCATGTATGCTCCTTTTTACTCGATATTTGTATAAACTGCTTTGAACGTCGTCATCGTCTTCAGCTTATCAAGAAGCTCTCGACCTCAAGCATCTGCTCTTCGTCTAGGCTCACGAGCTTTGGTTTGGTAGGTATTGAAGTGAAGCTTTTTAACTACTAAACTCGAGCTTTTCTATCCCTTCATGCAGTGTGCCGTAACTTTGCATAGTCGCCATAAACATATAGCGTATCATCGTCAGCCTCGATGTCGCTTTTAGACCGTAGTTCTATCAGCTCAAGCTCGATCTCTTCGATATCTGCGCTTGGCTTTTTCAAGCTCAAAAACGCTCTTTCTTGTAAACATAAAGCTAAGGCTGCCACTTGGCGAAAAATTTTCTCCGCCATTTTTGCTAAATATCGCCTTGACATTTGCGACCGTTCTTGTTGGGTTGTCAGTCGCGCACTCAACGATGATTTGCACGCCGTGAGCTGCTTTGCCGTCATAAAAGATAGTCTTGATATCAGCGCTATCTTTGCCATTTGCTCTTTTTATAGCAGCGTCGATGTTGTCTTTTGGCATATTTTTCAGCCTTTGCAGCTGCGATCGCCGCGCGAAGTTTAGGGTTCATATCTCGGGTCACATCCGCCATCTTTTGCAGCTACTGTTATAGTCTGAAAGTTTTGGAAATACCTACTCATCTTATCCCATCTAGCCTCTTTTGCGGCTCTTCGGTACTCAAATGCTCGTCCCATAAATATCCTTAAATACTTTTTGACGGATTATAACTAAAAACATTTTTATACTTTTTAAAACATTTTTTTAGTTTGCCTGCCAAAGCGCTTTTAATTTACAAATCGCAACCTAATATTTGGTGTAATTTGTAAGCTAAAGGCATATAATCATAGCCCATGATAAAAAAATGCTCAAAAACAAGATGCAAAAAGCTGCATCAGGCTACTAAATTTCAGTGATGGAAGATATCGCTTATAAGCTAAGCGGCTACGACGATCCTGCAAAAAGCGATGAATGTACACTCATTTTTAAAAAGCGAGACAAACAGACTTAGCTATAAAAATGTTTATGTCTATAAAGCGTGAAGAGCAGATCATCGCTGCTATGTGTGTATATTTTGGTGGCGATGTGGGAGCAGCTTGATAGAGAAATTTTCGCAGCATCTAAAGGCGTCTTGGCAAAGACGCCGAGGTGGAAAAAGAGTGCTTTGATGATGAGTTTTATATAGATAGCATCGCAGTTGATGAGAAATTTAGAGGTCAAGGGCTTGCAAAGAGCTCATCTTGCACTCATTTGCCAAAGCAAAAGAGCTAGGACATAAAAAGGTCTCGCTGATAGTTGATGTAAATAAGTCAAAAGTTCGTAATTTTACGAGAGCCTTGGCTTTACTAACACCAAAAAGATCATAAATTTACACGAATACGACCACATGATAAAGGAGATAATATGAAAACATTTGAGGTAAATAACGTGCATTGCCAAAACTGCGCAAATACTATAAAAACGCACTTGAAGATGACTTTGGTGAGATAAAAAGTCGATCTTAGCAAAGAGCCAAGACAAGTAAGCCTTGATATAAAAGATGGCGATGTAGAGAAATTTAAATCAGAAATGGCTGATCTGGGATTTGACGTTATAAAGGAGCTTTTGATATGCCTTTAAAAGTCAAGCTAAATATAGCGGGAATGAGCTGTGTAAATTGCTCAAACGCTATCGAGAAAGTTTCTCAAAAAGATAGATGGGGTGCTTAGCAAATGTAATTTTGCAAACGCAAGCGGTGAGTTTGTCCTAAAAGACGCCAGCGTGCGTGAAGCTTTTAGAGCAAAAGATAAAGAAGTCTTGGCTACTTTGGTGGCGACAAATATTGATGAATTTGAAGCCAAAAAGAGACGAGCATATAACCTGCGATCAGAAATAAATTTATATTTGCATTTCGAGCACAAGATCGTGATAATGGCGCTTGAGATGTTCGCGCCTCATAACTTGCTAGTAATTTTACTCATGCTAGTTTTAGCGTTTTTGGTGCTAGCTTTTAGTGGCAAAGACTCTTTGCTCACGCCATAGAGGCTGTTAAAAACAAAAACTACGATATGAACGTGCTTGTAGCTCTTGGAAGCGGTAGTGCATTTTTATACTCGCTTTTTGTTGTGATCTTTTTCAGATTTCATCCCAGATGATCTAAAAAATGTCTATGTCTCAGGCGCAGCGATGATAATAGCCTTTGTTTTGCTAGGCAAGTACCCTTGAAGAGCGCTCAAAGCAAAGGCAGGCGACTACCCTAAAGACCCTACTGTACATTTCACCAAAGACCGCCTTTTTGGTCATGCCAGACGGACAGAGCAAAGAGGTAAATGTAAATGAGCTAAAAGTAGGCGACATCGTCATCGTAAAAATGGCTACAACATCCCAAGTGATGGCGTGATAGTTCAAGGTGGCGCTGAGATAGATGCTTCTCATGCTTACAGGAGAGAGCTTGCCAGTTTATAAAGAGGTGGGAGATAGGGTATTTGCCGGTACTCTAAACACAAAATGGCTCACATAAGCGTCAAGGTAACAAAGGGTTCTTTTTGAAAGCTTACTATCTCAAATTTTAAGCTTGTTAAGCGACGCTAGCTCTAAAAGATGCCTATCGGACGGCTGGCTGACAAGATAGCAAACATCTTTTGTGCCAAGCGTCGTGGCGATCTCAGTTCTTACATTTTTAATATGGATAATTTTTAGTGGAAAAGCTTTCGCCTATGCGATCTCTAGCGCGATCTGCGTGCTTATCATCTCATGCCCATGCGCACTAGGACTTGCCACGCCAGATAGCAATCGTAAGCTCCCTCTCGCGTGGTGCAAAAGCTGGGATTTTGGTGAAAATCCAGAGGTTTTGGAGCTTATAAAAGATGCTACATCTGTAGCATTTGACAAAAACTGGCACGCTAAGCAAGGGGACTAATCAGCGTTAAAAGTTCAAATTTGAGCGAAAAAGAGCTGAGCTAGTGGCATCTGCTGAAAATTCTAAGCGAGCATCCGATCTCAAAAAGCGATCGTAAGATACGCAAAAACAAAATTACATACCTACAAAAAGCTAAAATGGCAAATCCCAAAACGTAGTTGGTCAAGGCATCGTCTATGAAGACGAGAGTAACAAGATATAATAGGTAACGAAAAAGCTGCTCGCAGCAAACGATATCTTGCTAAATGAAGCAGATAGTGAAGCGATAAAAGAGGCTGCAAATGATGGAAGCGGCGTCATACTTTGTGCGCTAAACTCAGCAATCTAGTGGCTTTTTAACACTAAGTGATGAGCTAAAATGAAGCAAATGACGTTATAAACGAGCTTTCAAGGCTAAATTTACAAAAGCGTGATCCTCTCAGGTGATGATAAAAAGTAGTGGCAAATATCGCTAGCAAGCTAAATGTGAGCGAATACTACGCAAATATGCTGCCTGAGGATCAATTTAACAAGGTAAAAGAGCTCATGCGAGCCGAGCGGCGTCATCTTTGTAGGGGACTGCATAAACGACTCGCCATCGCTCAAAGAAGCAAAGCGTTGGCATCGCTATGAACTCATGGCTCAGACATCGCTAAAGGTGCTGGCGATATCGTGCTTGTAAAAATGATCTGCGTGGCGTGAGCGGGCTTGTGAAGCTTGCAAATGCGACTATTGCTAACATAAAAAGAGAACTTGTTTTTAGTATTTATGTATAACGCCATTTGCATACCAGTAGCTGCTGGCGTGCTATATCCGGTATTTGGACCGCTTTCTAAGTCCAGTTTATGGCCTCGATGGCGATGTGCTTAAGCTCGGTTACTGTCGTGCAAATGCGCTTTAGACTCTAGATATTTACGACTTAAGGATCACGGAGACTCTGAGAGCTTTATAGCGTCAGTAGCGGCTGCACTCGCTACAAATCTTTAATGGCATTTTGATGTTCTCATCTTTATGCGTATCAAAAGACAAGTGCGTGGATAACGCAAACAAAGAGCGATGCCAATGTAAAAGGAAACGAACTTTACGCCAATTTATCAAAGACGAGAGTAGTGCGGTCTGTGTGATGATTATGTAATTTTGAAAAGCAAAAGTTTGAAGCTAAGTTATTATTTTTCAAGTGCAAAAGATGATCGTGGCGCAGTTTTACAAAAGCCTATAATTTGGAACCAGTAATGGGACGAGGTGGATAGTATCTCAAATCAGCTCATTTTGATAGCAAATATATTAGAGGCGACAAAAGAGTCTATGCAGCTTCTGCGCATTTAGTATCTCGTTTTTCTTGCTCTTATGCAGAACAACTCGCAAAAGAGCTTTCGAGCAAAACGCAGCTAGCAGCTTTTTATAAGTCGATGGGATATTTTTAGAGGATTTTTGTTTGGTTCTAAGAATCTATTATCGGTAAGGCTTAGTCTTAAGCTCCTGTACCATTTCAGTCATTTGAGTTTTAATACTTAAAATGTTATTTTGAATGCTTGATTGTTCTAAATTTAGATGATGAAGCATTTGCATAGAATCACGATCTTTCAGGTGCTGGATGCTTGAATTTGATCGGCTATATCGTTTCTTTGATCTTGTAATTTTTCAATTTCTTGTAACTCTGTGACACTCTTCTTTCTAATAATTGTAGGTGCTTTGTTTAACATCTTCTCTTTTGTTCGACATGCACATCATGACTTCTAACGATATCTTTTTACCATAGCCAGAAGATACCAATATGCTTGTTTTTGCGCTACTTGATGATATTGATGTAAAACCATCGTGATAAAAATATTATGAGTTCATATTGGCATCCCATTTGCATATCGTTTTTCCTTTTCTATCTTCGTTTAAAACTATATCGGCATAAAATCAAAAACTTGAAATAGTTTTTTAAAAAGTTGCAATGAGAATTATATTTTAATAACCTTAAAATTAAATTATATTTATAACTATTATGATACCTAGCATAATTTTTATATTACATTTATTTTTAGATCAATTTATTTTGATAAAACGCCTTTAAAAAGCCTGTTGACCACCTTTTGTTAAAATCACACAAAACTAATCAAAAGGCAAAGCTATGAGATGAAAAGCGCACATAAAAAGATGTGGGAGGGTAGATTTGAAGCGAGGCCAGCTCGAAGTTGCTCGAAGAATTTTAATGCTCTGGGCAATTTTGATAAAATCTTTTGAAGAGGATATTGCTGGCAGTAAGGCGCACGCTAAAAATGCTTTGAATTTGGAATTTTTGAAAAGATGAGTCAGAGGCGATTATAAAAGGGGCTTTGATGAGGTTTTATCTGAGATAAGAGCTGGTAACTTTGCTCAAGATAGAGGGACGAGGATATCCATATGGCCGCTGAAAAGCGTCTTAGCCAGATCATCGGCGCCGAGCTTGGCGGCAGGCTGCACACTAGCTAGGCAGAAACGACTCAAGTCGCACTCTGACTTCGAGCTCTATGTAAAGAAGTAGTGTAGGAAATTTTCATCTCTTATAAAAGAGCTCATCGCCACGCTTACAATGTAGCCAAAAACCCACAAGATACGCTAATGCCAGGCTACATGCATCTTCAGCACGCCCAGCCAGTAAGCCTTAGCTACCATTTGCTAGCGTATGCTTTTATGTTTAAGAGGGATTTTGAGCGATTTGTTAGCTCATACGAGGCGAAACAACCTGAGTCCGCTTTGGCTCAGCAGCCTCGCAGGCACGCCGCACAAGATAGATAGGAGTATAGTGGCAGCGAGCTTGGCTTCGCAGACTGCACGCAAATGCGATGGATAGCGTGAGCGACTGCGACTGCGCTGGAGATTTTATTTAACATTAGTGTCTTTTATGACGCACGCTTCTAGGCTTTGCGAGGAGCTCATACTTGGAGCTCGCAAGAATGGCTATGTAAGCATCAGCGACGCTTATAGCACGGGCAGCTCCACTGCATGCCTCAAAAGAAAATCCAGACGTCGCCGAGCTCATACGTGGCAAAACTGGGCGTGTAAATGGAAAATTTAGTAGCGCTGTTAACTACTATAGTGAAAGGCCTGCCACTTGCTTATCAATAAAGATATGCAAGAAGATAAAGAGGGTGTTTTTGATAGCGTTGCGACCATTTTAAGCTCGGCCACTATCCTAAAATGGAGATGATAAAAACGGCTAATGTGAATGATATGCTAAAAAGCGACAAAAACAGGGCATCTAAGCGCGACCGATCTAGCGGACTATCTAGGTGCGTGAGAAAAATATCCCATTTAGAACGGCGCACCTTTTATCACTGGAAAAAGCTGTGGCAAAGGCTGAAAGCTTCGGGGCTTGATCTAAGTGAGCTAAAACGCAGAGCAGCTAAAAAGCGTAGATGAAAAATTTAGATGAAAATGCCATTACCTCTTGATTTGTATGCTTTCAAAAGAGGCACGTTACCAAAAAGGCGGCACGGCAAATAAAAAGTGTGGAGGATCAGATAGAAAATTTTAGAGGCTTGCTTGGAAAAATCGAGGAGAAAATTAAAATGATTGTCGGAATTTTATTAAAGAATTACAAGATATACAATGGAATTAGATATATACCTGTTACCACCAATCATAATTTCACAGCTTATATTGGCGATAACGGTGTAGGAAAAAGCTCAATTTTGGAAGCCCTCGACACATATTTTTAATGGCAGAGAGTGGAATTACCATAAAGGAGTTGAGTCTTTCTGGACCAGGTAGGCCTTACATAGTTAGTTTTTAAACTTGCTTTGACAGTTAAATTATTAACAAAGGGTGATGGCGAAACTCTTCAAAATATAGAAAAGATTAGTGAAATACTTTTTACAACATTGATGATTCAAAGCTCACCAAAGGGCATACATGAAGATGTGTATCGATTTTATTAAAAATGATTTAAAAATTATTGCTAATAAATATAAAGATACCCATTTTTGTTGTTTCTGGGAATAGGCTATGATAAAGGTGAAAATCATATTTTTGGATCATTTGATGGCTTAATTTCGCAAATGCATTTAACTTAGACTATAGTAGTCAAGAAAACGACAATAAAGAGGATAATGAAGATAGCAAAAATAAAGAACTAAGAATCAGTAATTTGAAAAACTAAACAGCATAATTAAAAGTTATTATTCGTATATTTATATGCCTGTTGAAGCTGGGATAGAAGAGTTTTACAAAAACTAGAGACTGATAATATGCAAAAACTAATTGGAACAGATATTAGTACTAAAATAACAAACATTATCGAAGAGTAGGATCTAGAGCGTATCAACAAAGATTTGAATAACTTTGTTGATACTTTTGAGAGAAAAACTTTTAAATCTTTATGCCTACAAGAGCCCGTCAACATAGAACCAATATTACTATGAAAGAATTATAGGATAAGGTTATAGAGTTATCAATTAGAATATTACACAAAATAACAGATGGCGATAAAAATAAAAAGCAGACAGATTAAGTTCAGGAGAGGCAGTCACTTAAGTAGATGTTGCAACAGCTTTATTAGATAGTCAAGCTATAGACGATAAAGAAATTATACTTGCTGTAGATGAACCAGAGTCAGTTCTTTTAATTTATCTGAGACTGTTTCTAATTTGAAAAATTAATAAGGATTTTCAAAGTAAGGCACAAGTTATAATTACTACACTACTGGTATGGATTCTTGCCAGTTGCAATGAATGCAAATGCTCACTTTCTTTCTACTATTAATGAAAATATTAGATTTAACTTTAATACATTTGATTTGTATAACTATAGAGAGGAATTAAAACAGATTAACAAGCAAGCACCATGCTCAAATGCCTGATGATGTCTCAGCTTAAAAAGTGTTTTATGACTTGGTCCAATCAATTGTTTCGTCAGTAAGGATTGATAAACCATATAATTGGTTGATTTGTGAGGCAGCTCTGATAAAAATTATTTTTGACTTCTATTTTAAAGATTTGGTGGAAAAGCATAATTTAAGAATATTGCCAGTTGGCGGGAGGGCATCTGAAGTCATAGATACTTTATGATTATCTAAAATTGCCAATGTCAGAAAAAGATAACATAAAGGGTAAAATATATTGTTTAATAGAGTAGTGACGGTAAGAGAGAGCAACTTATTTGTGATGTCAAATGTAAAGGCCATATGGTAGCAGAATTTTAAATAAACGTAATGATCAAAAACGTCTTTGGTTGATGTGGGTAGTAAATGATTATGAAATGAAACGGAAATAGAGGACTGTTTGATGGTGTCGTTTTTATTGGAAACATTAAAAACATATACCGAAGACCAAAATATCGCCGCCATACTTGAAGATGAAAAGCACTTTTAAAAGACAAGTCTCTACCTGTATTTTTGTTTTAACTTAAAACCAAGTGAGATAGAAGTATTATCTTTTTGATCAAGATAGTGGATATAGAAAAATAGAGTCTGCTATATGTTGAAATAGTCTCGATAGATAACGCCAAAAAGTCTCAGATTGGATTGACGAGATTGAAAAATTGGTTCAAGGAGTAAAAATCAAAAATAATCTTAAAAATCGCAAACCATATAGTAGAATTTTAATTATAATCACTGCAAAATTTACAATTTAAAGGATGAAAAATGTTTTCAAGCGGCAAAAATAAGGAACTAACTAGCCAAAAATGAGGCTTTGCACAAAAGGAAAATGAAGCTTAGAGGGCTGAAATTTCAGCTTTTACAAAACGAGCTAAAAATGCTAAAACTTTCATGAGCCACAAGAGCAGGCCAAAGATAAGCAAGAAGCTATAATCTGTTGATCTCAAGCTACCAAGACGGCATACACTTTCTACAATCAACCATCGAAGAAAAACCTAAAAATGCTTGATAGCATAAACGGACTAAATGAAAAACATTTTAAAAGAAAACTGGCGAGCGAGGCGCAAACGGCTGAAATTTTAGGCTCGATCGAGCAGGTAAGCCAGATGAGCGCTGACCTTTTCAAGCGACGCAGCCTCGCTTAATGGAAGCGTAATCTCTATCGCTGAGATCATCAAATCTCATAAAAGATATCTCAGATCAGACAATTTACTAGCTCTAAATGCCGCCATCGAGGCAGCTCGTGCAGGCGAACATGGACGTGGCTTTTGCAGTAGTGGCTGATGAGGTTGAGAGCTTTGCTGAGCGCACGCAAAAGGCGACACTTGAGGTTGAGGTAAATATAAACGGCCTTAAGCAAAGTGCGAACACGATGATAGATATGAGCGAGAGTTTCGCCAGTACTTTCAGCAGATGCGATGCAATCTTTAGGGTGGCTTTGAGGGCAATATCTCAAGCAAATACCAACACTCCAAAAACATCCTAAATTGCCTAAAACGTCACAAACGAGGTAAAATGCAAGTCAATGGCAAGATAGACCATATCAATATGAAGCTAAATGGCTACCGAGGTGTGCTGCTTGGCGAGATAAATGTAATCCTAAGACGTGCATGAGTGTAGATTTGGCCTGTGGTACGACAAAGAGGTGAAAAATACCTGATAAAAGATACAAAACACTCTCTCAAATATCGCCGCTCACCACGAAAAATGTCCACCACGGACTAGACAAAGCTCATGGCTATTTTTGCTGATAAAGATAAGGCGCGATTTAGCTGGCGTTGAGATACTAAAAGAGGCTGAGCACTCAAGCAAAAACAGGCTTTTGAAGAGCTACTTAAGGCGATAAAGTCCCGCTAGAAAATAATTTTAGTATGAAAGAAAGTGAATGACTCAGTTTTAGTTCAAATGGAATTAAAATGTGCTTTGTGGGTCGGCTACGCCTCGCTCCAGCCACAGTTTTTGCGCCAGCAAGCAGGTGAGTGTAGGTGCATAACCTCGACCGCCGCTTTTCGCCGCAGTTTGTTATGAGGCGGTAACCACCTTTATCAACGCCCATTAAGCTCGCCACTTCTTGATAATTTCAGTATCCCACCCATCAAAACTGGGACCATCTCTTGGAAGTTTTTGTAGTGTTTTTAGGATGATGAGGACGTGGATCGGCGCTTTTGGGTTGATGTCGTTAAAAGCTAGAAATTCTCGCCTCAGCACTTTTGTTACAAGGAATTTCACCAGCAACGATCTTTTCTAACATGGTCATTTTAGCTCCTTTCGAAAGTTTTGAGAAATTATATCAGCGTGCTATCTCGCGCTTTTTATCTTGATTTTAACTCTTTTCTATAAAATCGATGCAAAAATTCATAAAGGTATTGCAAGATTTCATTCATAAAATCAAAATGAAAATGTTTCAACCTTGATGACCTGAGAAGGTCAGAGTCGAGATTTTTGGCAAAAAGGCATCTTGGCGCAAGGTTTTGCAAAAGCTAAAAGAGCTTGGCGAGGACGAGAAAAAGGAATCGGCGTGCAAATTTAAAACAAGCAAAGAGATGAGTTAAGCGCGCTCATCGAGGCGAAAAAGGAGCTTGGTGAGTACGAGATAGATAGCAAGATGAGCAGGCCGCTGATATCACGCCTTTAACGAGCCTGTCGCCAGCGGGGCGCTGCACCCTGTGATGGCTACGATGGATAAGATCATGAGTACTTTTGGCGCTACCTTCTCACTTGAAACTCGACCGCTTTATAGAAGATGATTTTCATAACTTTGAAGCCAAATTTACCAAAATACCACCCAGCAGGGATATGCAAGATACTTTACCAGATGATTTTAGGCTTTATGACGCATACGAGCCCAGTTCAGGTGCGAACTCATGCTAAACCAGTGCCGCCTATCCGCATGATAGTGCCTGGCACTGTCTTTAGACGTGATATGGACTTAACGCATACACCGATGTTTCACCAGGTCGAGGGCCTTGTGGTGGAGGACGCTGAGAAAGTCAGCTTTTGCAAATTTAAAAATCAATGCTGGGAGGGCTTTAAAGCACATGTTTGGCGACATGCTGGAAGCGCGTTTTCGCGCCTCAGCTTCTTTCCATTTACGGAGCCCAGCGCAGAGGTTGATATGAGTTGTATATTCTGCCACGGCGGGTGGCTGCAGTGTGCAAGCAGACCACTTGGCTTTGAGGTGCTTGGACGTGGCGTCGTCGATCCAAATGTATTTAAGGCGGTTGGCTGGTAAAATGTAAGCGGATATGCCTTTGGCCTTATGTTGAGAGAGGAGTGATGTTGCTTCTGCTAGAGTGCCTGATCTAAGGTCACTTTTTGAGGGATTTCAAGATTGTTGGAGCAGTTTAAATGATAATTTCAAAAGCATTGGTTAAACGAGTGGATCGACCTTTAGCGAGGTTAGCGGCGAGATGACCCTTCAAAGACATTAAACCCTATCGGCTTAGAAGTTGATAGCTATAAAGAGATAACTTTACTCAAAGACATCGTAGTTGGTTACGTACAAGTAGAGAAAAGCACCCAGATGCCGATAAAACCAAGCGTTTGTCAGGTTGATGTTGGTAGCGAGACGCTCCAGATCGTATGTGGTGCCAAAAACGTCGAGGCTGGTCAGTTTGTGCTAGTTGCGCTCATTGGCACGACGATGCCAAATGGCCTTGAGATCAAAAAGGCAAAGCTAAGAGGTGTTGAGTCAAATGGTATGATCTGCCCATCGGCCGAGCTAGACTACCAAAGACAAATGACGGCATTTTTGCCGCTTGATGAGAGTATCGGCAAGCTAAAAACTTGGCACAAGTCTTGGTGACCTGAAGTATTTAAAGATGTAATCATCGAGGTTGATGTCACGGCAAACAGGGGCGACTGCCAGTAATCTATACACGGCATCGCAAGAGAAATCGCACTGCACTTGATCTAAATATGAAAGATAGCCACGAAAATGAAGATAGCGGTACTCTACTCAGGCATCGGCAGGACTCGCATCTCAGCGAACTGAGGAGAAGGTAAATGGCCTGTTTTTATATAAGGTATTTGAGCTAAAAAGCGGCCTAAATGAGTACTTTTATTAACCTCGCTTGAGGCTAGCTCTTATCGAGTGCCAAAAAGACAATTTAGTAGAAAGACTGCTTGAGTACGCGACATTTTTGCACAGGCGTTTTATTTAGAGCGATGACCATGCAGCGCTTGCAAACGACAGCGAAAAGATAGTTTTTGACATCAAAAATGGCGAAAACGGCGAGTGTGTGGTTTGCTGTGGGATGTACTTAGGCGCAGCTGGAATTTACCAAAGTGACGAAGCAAGGCTAAATGAAAAACTCAAAGGTGATAGTAGTCGAGGCCAGCTGTGTAAAACCAGACGTCATCTCAAAAGCGATATATGAAAACAAAAATTTACCAAAAGGCGATCAGGTTTATCGCCTGCCGTGGTAGCGAGCCACCGAAGCTTATGGGGCGGACTCATCTTTTTAAAAGGCTGGCAGGGCTTTGAAAGATAGCTTAAGTCTCTTTGCAGGCTCGCAGCAGTCGCTACTTAGCACCGAGCCTATCACGCTTAGCATCTCGCTTGGCGAGCTTAAAAACTATGATCGGCCAAGAGGTTGCTAGGAAACGACGTCGTTGGGGTAATTTTAAAGAAACTTGGCTTTGAGGATCGCGGTAAATGTCGAGCAAGAGAGCTTTTTTAATGTAAAAAGCACCGCTATTTCGCCACGACATCGTAATTCGCAGTGATATCTGCGAGGAGATCGTAAGGATAATAGGCATCGACAATCATCGCCTCAACGCTGCTAATTTCCGCAGAGAAAATAGGCCAAATAAGACATATTTTGACTATAAAATGCTTTAATTAAGACACTGCGCAGCTAGCAATGGCTTTTTGAAAGCGTACACTACGTATTTGACAGCCTTGATGAGTTAAGTGAGCTCACCAAACCTTGCAAGATCAAGATATTAAACTTACAAACAACGAGCTAAACACGCTTTAGACCAGCACTGTAAACCATCTTTTAAGCTCTAGCGATATCAAAAACTCAAAGCGCCTCAGTTAGGCTTTTTGAGCTTGGCGAAGTTCTTTGACGAAAATGCAAATCATCAGTATAATTTAGGGCTTTGTCGATCAGGCCTTTTAAAAGAGCCGACCCCGATAAACGGCGCAAAGGGCGAGGAGGCAACTTTTGACGCGTTTGCGGCAATGGCAAAATGTCATAGGTAACGGAGCTAAAACCCTTTGCCATGAGATCACATATCTTAGCCCATACGAGCAAGCACACCTCATCAAAAATGGTGAAAAGATCGGCTAGCATCGGCAGAGTCGATGCAAGAGTGGAGGCAAAAAGAGACCCGCCAAAAACTTATGTTTGCGATAGACTTTGCGAAGCCAATTTGAACTGATCCTAGAGAGTGCCATACTCATAAAATCTCAAAGCACGACAAGGATCTTAGCTCCATCGTGCCTGGTACCTGAGGCTGACGAATTTATGAGTGCATAAGAGGGCTAACTTTTAAAAAGAGCTAAAAGACTTTAGCCAGTTGATATCTATAAAGACGCGAAACTAAATGGCGCGATTAGCCTTAGCCTTGGATTTCCCACATTCCAAGATATGGAAAAACGCTCGAAGATGACGATATAAACGCGCTTATGGATAGTACCTGAGTGAGCTAAAAGAGAAAACCAAATATCGGAATAAGATGAGAATTTATCCACCAGAAAAAGTCTAACTTTGAATTATCGACGACATCGCAGCCGATAAGTCTATCTCGCAGCAGATGCGCACGTTTTCGCTTTAAGCGACAAGCCATCTCGCGTTAGAAACTATCTAAGAGCAGGCGACACGCTAAATACCTTAAAAATAGTTGGGCTTTCGAAGCAAAGGTAGAGGATAACGGCGCTGAGATAACGATCACCCGCCACAGATAAAAGAGCCAAATGAAATTTTAGAGTGGCAACTCGGGCACGGCGATGAGGCTATGGGACTATTAGCCGCACAAGAGGGGCTTTTTCGTGCTATGGCGATAAATATTTAAATCTCGCCCGATGGCAAGGATAGCAAAGCCTCTAAAATGAGATGGGTGCAAAGATAGATGGCGCAATGGCGCAAACAACGCTCCACTTTTGCATAAGAGGGGCTAATGGAGATTTGATTTTGATAGTAAGATCGCCCCCTAGCTCAGGTAAAAAGTGCGCTTTTGCTAGCGGTCTTTACCTCAAATGGCTGCATCGAAGGAGCCAGAGCTACAGCAGACCATACCGAGCGCATGTTAGCTGGTAGTGGGAGCTGATATAAAGCGAGATGGTTTAAAGATCACCTAGAACCGATGAAAGACTCCACTTTTGCCACTTGATATGGACGCCAAATGATCCAAGTTCGCATTTTTCTTTGCGGGCTCGCAGCTTTAATTATCCCACCCATTATCATTTTAAAAATATTCTTTGCTAAATAAAACTCGCATCGAAGCTTACAGAGTTTTTAGAAAAATGGGCGCTGAGATAACCTACAAAACCTCGGTAAATATGAAGATATCGGCGAGCATCGAGGTCAAGTACTGCCACCGAAAAGGCGTGAAGTTAGCGAAAATATCTCGTGGCTCATTGATGAAGCCCAGCTTAGCTATCGCATTTGCCTGCGCAAAGGCCAAAGTAAGCTAACAACGCAAAAGAGCGCCGCGAAAAGAGAGCGATAGGATAGCTGTCACGATAAAATGCGCTAAAGCAGTGCGGCATAGGTGCTAGCGAGCCCTGAAGATGGCTTTCATCACAATGGCTCTGAGGCTAATACACATCGATAGCCACGGAGATCACAGGATCGCCGCGAGCTTTGCCATACTTTGGGCTAAAAGTGGCATGCAGATGAAAAGAGTGAATGATCGCCACTTGTCTCACGCCAGGGTCGACTGAAGAAAATGAGCTAGAGTTGAAGATTGAGCTTTGCTAGCAGTTATGGCTTTGCTTTTGGCATGTAAAAAGGGCGATAAAGATAGCTGAAAATGCTGGAGATGCCGCAACCATCGGGCCCACTCATTCACAACAACGAAGAGATAAACAGGCTTGAGAAAAACTACAATGTAAAGACTCTTGAAGCGCATAAGCGAACTAAAAGATGAGAAAAAGGCGATCATCCGCACTCATGGTATCACTAAAAACGACCTTGCAGAGTTAAAACTGATATAAAAAGTGATCGACGCAACTTGTCCGCTCGATGACAAAGCCACAACAATCGGTGGAAAATGAGCGAAGAGGCTGGGTGATGTGGTGATCTTTGGCGACGAACACCCTGAGGTAAAAAGGTGAAGTCATACGCCAAGGGGCAACGTCTCATGTCGTGCTTGAAGAGAGTGAGCTAGAGGACACAATTAAGCAAAAGGTCGCACCCTGTTAGTCAAACGACCAGAAAAGTTGAGAATGGCGCAGATCGCAAACCACCCTGCTTCTATGTAAAGAGGTGCGTGTTTTTAACACGATTTGCAATGACATTTTGAAAACCAAGAGGCTCAAGTGTACCGAGCCAAGCGAGCTGACGTGATGATAATAATCGGCGGAAAAACAGCTCAACACACAAAACAACTCTACCTAATATCTAGTAAATTTCGCGAAGATAGCTATCTTATAGAAAGTGAAGAAGAGCTTGAAAGATCAGTGGTTTGACGGCATTATGCGGCATAAGTGCTGGTGCTAGCACGCCTGACTGGATCATACAAAAAGTCGTTGATAGAATCAAAAAGTATAGTATTTATCCTAGCTAAAGCTCACAATTAACTATATATAAGCCAATTTGCCGCCACTGGCATAATAAAGACCGAAGGATCAAGATGGCTGTGAACAAAAGTGTTCAATTAGAAAAGAAAGACGAAGATATCGAAGATATCGGATTTTGTCATGATGTTAGAGGAGTCTTTAAAAAGACTGGAAGAAGATAGTGACGCATCGATCGTCAGTATCAATGGTGATGAGGTTTTTAATCGACGTTGGCAAGAAGTCAGAAGGCATTTTCAAATGTTTCGAGATCACTGACGCAAACGGCAACCTGACGCATAAAAGTTGGCGATACGATCAAAAGTTGTAATAACTGGATCAAGAAATGGAAGACCCATAGTGTCGCACAAAAAGCACTTAGAAAAGAGAAAGTTAAAGCTTTCATCGAAGCCACGATCCTGAGAACCCTGGCGAAATCGATGTAAAAAGTAGCTGGAAAAATAAAGGTGGTTTCGATCACCAAGACGCAAATGGCGTGTATTGTCTTACCAAGAACGCACAGCGGATTTAAAAACGCTGAGGGTGTAGTTGGAAAAATCATACAAAGTAAGAGTTATCAAAAAGTCGATAAAGAAGAGAACAGCATAGTTGTTCTCAAGAAAGAAAATCTTTTTAGATGACGACCGCAAAAACGCAAAGAAGCCCTATCAAGCATAGTAGAAAACGATAGCGTTATAGAGGGCACAAAGCTAAGAAAATCGCAACTTATGGTATGTTTGTTGATGTTGATGGTGTAGATGGTCTTGTTCACTATAGTGAGATAAGCTATCAAAGGCCCAGTAAATCCTAGCTCTTTATATAAAGAAGGCGACAGTTTTAGTTAAACGTTATTAGCTATGACAACGAAAAACGCCATCTATCTCTATCTATCAAGGCAGCTACCCAGATCCTTGGGAAGAGATCATGCGTTACGGCTAGAAGTTGGCGACACTATAAAAGTAACAGTTAGCAACATCGAGCCTTATGGCGTATTTGTCGATCTTGGAATGATATTGAAGGATTTTTACATATATCTGAAATTTTCATGGGACAAAAATATCAAAAATCCAAAAAGATCACATCAGCGAAGGCCAAGAGATCGATGTTGAGGTTATTGAAATAGACGCAAAAGGGACACCGCTTAAGAGTGAGCCTTAAAAATTTACTCCAAAGCTCATTTCGATGAATTTAAAGCCAACTGAAAGAGGGCGACGTAGCAAAAGGCGTTGTCGACAACTATCGCAATGTGCAATTTGTTAGAGTAGGCTGCGTTGAGGGCTTCGCTGCACAACGAAGATGCATCTGGGATAGAAACGACAAACGCAAAGATATGTTCAAGGCTGGCGACGAGCTTGAGGTAAAAGATCATCAAAATCGACAGCGCTGGAGCAGTACCTTTCTAAGCCCAAAGATCTAAAACAAAGCCCAGTTCAAGCATTTGCTACATAGTTTAGTGTAGGCGACATCGTAAAAGGAACGATCCGTGACATTAAAGAGTTTTGGCGTATTTGTTGAGCTTGGCGATACGTCGATGCGCTAATTCGCAAAGAAGATCTAGGTAGCGTAGATGCAAGCACGCTAAAATCGGTGATGATCTGAAGCCTATTGCATTTATTGATGAGAAGAAAAACAGAATCTCGCCTAAGCATACGCCGTTTAGCAAAAACAAAAAGAGCGTGAAGTGTTAAAATGTAGATCAACGACAACGACGACAAAGCTAACACTTGGCGATATTATAAAAGAACACTACGCTAGTATAAATGGGCAGACGCACACTTTTTATTAGTAGTTGTTCTGTGCTTTGTGATATTAGGTTTGCTGAATTTATCTTGTTAATCTGTAAGCGCACTCTTTGCGCTAGATCCCAGTAAAAACAATATAACAAACGAGCAAAATATAACCAAAACACAGCCGGCAGTGAAAACTGGATCAACGAGCTGGCAACTATTAAGAAAAGATTACGTATTGCCTGTAAACGAAATTTTATAGAATACAACTGACCTAAGATAGAAAAGCCAAAGATCACAGCATATGAACTTATGATAGATAAAAACGACATCTACTCTATGTTTTGCTTGATGCAGACTTTGCGAAGTAGCGAGGTTGATTTCACTGTTGTAAAGGATGGCGCCAAAAGCCAGATCTTTTAAATACCCAAGACTCAAAAGTTGCTTCAAAAATATCATACTGCAGCTAAGAGTTTACGACATCCACCAAGTGTAAGAGAGGTAAAATTATGAAACTATCATTGTTTGCGACGCGATACACCCAGTAGGTTTTGAGCTTTTAAAAAGAGCAAGATATAAATATAATAGACGCAGTTAATACCCCAAAAGACGAGCTTTTCAGTATCTAGGTGAGGCGGATGCAGCGATCACCAGAAGCTCGGACCGAGGTAAATGAGGACTTTTAAACCCTGGCAAAAAGCCAAAAGCCATCGTTAGAGCTGGAGTTGGCGTGGATAACGCTGATATAGATGGTTGCTCAAGAAGAGGCATCATCGCTATGAATGTCCCAACCGCAAATACCATCGCAGCAGTCGAGCCAACTATGGCTCACATGCTAGCGGCTCGCAAGATCGCTCGAGTACGCTCACAACGACCCAAAAGCCAGATAGACTCGGAGCGTGAGAAGTGGTACGGGGTTGAGCTGTTAAGAAAAGCTTGGCGTTATCGGCTTTTGGTAATATCGGCTCAAGAGTGGCAGCACGCGCAAAAAGCTGGCATGGATATCATCGCATACGACCCATACATCGATCCATCTAAGGTCAATGATATGGGCGGCACTTACACTATTTGATGACATTCTAGCATGCGACTTCATTACATATCCACACCCAAAACCAAAGAGACCACTGATATCATAGGTGCAAAAAGAGATAGCTAAGATGAAAGATGGTAAGGCTTATAAACTGTGCTAGGGGCGGTCTTTATAATGAAGAAGCGCTATGAAGGGCTAAAAAGTGTACAGGTAGCTTTTTGCTGGCATCGATGTCTCTACAAAAGAGCCAGCGACAAACCATCCACTTCTTTGATCCAGACAACGTAAGCGTCACCCGCACCTGGGGCAAACACGCTTGAGTCACAGCGCAACATCGCCGTTGAGGCAGTCGAGCAAGCTTTACATCAGCAGCACGCGGTATCAGCTATCCAAACGCTCCCCAATTTACTATCAAAACAGAAGACTTGCCGCCATTTGTTGAGCCCGCTATATCGAGCTTACAAGCAAGATGGCTTTCTTGGCAGCACAAATAAACAAAAAGTGCTATCAAGGCTATCCGCATAGAAACTCACGGGCACATCAGCGAATATGCAAACTCATTGCTAACATTTGCCATAGTGGGTGCACTAAAAGAGAGTCTTGGCGATGCGATAAACTACGTAAATGCTACCCTGATGCGATGAAAAAGGGCATAGTCACTGAGACAAAATGCTGGCGGAGATAGCATCAAAATAAGATCACTGTTCGCATAACGACCGAAAAAGGCATAGCAACGGTTGGTGGCACGGTATTTGGTGAAAATCAGCAACGCATCGTGACGATAAATGGCTTTTAAGACCGACCTTTCGTCAGCAGAGATGATCATCTTTAAAACCACGACGTGCAGGCGTTATCGCTCAGATCAGCAAAATTTTAGCAGACGAGAAGATAAAACATAGCAGACTTCCGCCTTGGCAGATGAGCACGGCATGGCGCTTGCGGTCATCTTGGTCGATGAACACACAAAACAGAAACGCTAGAGAGATTAAACGCACTGAAGCTTGTGTTTGGGCTCAATACAGTTATATAAAACAATGGAAAGGATAAAAATGGTTTACATTCAATGGGCGATCTAAAAAGGACTAAAGATCGAGATCGACGCGTCCCTTATAAAATCGTAGGACATCAACACGCAAAACCGGGCAAAGGTGCAGCCTTTTGTTCGCAAGGATCAAATCTTTTCATCGATGGAAAGGTGCTTGAAAAGACTTTTCACGCAGGCGACAAGTGCGAGCAGCCACATCTTTGAAGTAGAGAGAGATGCAGTACTTTCATGATGATGGCGAGTACTGCCAGTTTATGGATACGGCTACTTACGAGCAAGTTGCGATTAGCGACGAGACGTGGGCGACGTTATGGATGATCGATGGCACGATGGTTGAAATTTTATTTCACAACGGCAATGCGATCGGCAGCTGAAGTGCGCAAGTAGTCGAGTTAAAGATAGTTGAGACTCCACCACCAAGGGCGATACACAAGGCGGCAAAAAGCCAGCTACACTTGGAGAGCGGCGCGGTAGTTCAGATACCATTTTCACGTACTAGAAGGCGAGGTCATCCGCGTTGGATACAGTTCGTGCGAAAGACATCGAGCGCGCAACAAATAACCACATTTAGGCACGTTAATGGCTGAAAGAGAATGGACGAGCTATCGCTCGCTAAAGCCGCTATTTAAGGATAATGGCTTTAGTAAGAGCGCTTTGGGGCCCTCTACATACCCACTTACTCTGCGTTGTAATTTTTCAAAAAGTAGTTGAATGACTCCCGTAGCAATATGAGATTTTTATATAAATTGCGCATTTATGGCTCATTTATAGAGGCTACCCTTGGTAAAGAAGCACTTAGTGAAAGCCAAAAGAGTAGAGGTCATTTTAGAGCTAGGGCGCATGAAATTTTGCAGACAGGCCTTGGCGTACCACTACGATAGAGCCAGATAGTGACGTGGAAGAATGGCGGTAATTTATGAAAACGAGCTAATTTAATCTTTACGTTTCTCGACAAAAGCAGCCAGGAGGAAGTTCAATAGAGCTAATGCTTGAACAAAACGGCCTTGCAGCGATAAATCACTTTACGAATATCTTTTTGATAAAAGATAAAAGTGAATTTGATCTCTCATGCCAAAGAAGCTTTCGACAAGCACGGTAGCGAGGCAAGATGGTACTCAAAACCAGATAAATGAGCTACTTATTTTAAAAAGACGAGATAATTTAAAGAGTACTTTGAGATTAAAAGAACTGAGGTAGTTGCCTCGCCCTGCCAGTCAGCATTACGCCGACCTCTTCTTTCAGATATTTGCTTCATAAGAGTTGTGATCTCTTCGCGAGGAAATCTTGACTCATCGTTTCCGATGCGATCTTTCTTAGATAACATCGTCAACCTCGACGATGGTAGGGCCTTCACCATCTCCCACAACCAACTCGACTCTTGCATCACTAAAGTTCGCGCCGATCATCTTCGACACGAGAAGCTACCGGACGATAGTTTCAAGAGTTGCAGTAAATACTTTTACTAGCATGTTTGTCCTTTTCTTTTGTGAAATAAGCTTTGATTATGTACATCCTAACCAAACGAACGGATAATACAAGAAAGGAGGAAGAGAGTTATGAAAAAGGTGAAGCTGTGTGGATCTTAATGCCGATATTTCTTGAAGATGACCGAGGGCACTAACTCTCAGTTCGATGGCATATACGAAGGGCCGGTGCGCTTGGCCTCGGGTGGTCGGCCCAGATGACGCCCATGTCAGAGGAGCTCACAAGATAGCCGTAGAGCTGATGTCACACCTCGTGAGGTGGAGGAGCCAGGGCTATGATGCAATCGTACTTCCAGGAGGGCTGCCTGGTGCAGAAAATCTTGCAACTTGACATCAAGCCAAGAGAAATTTTTATGTAGTACTTGAGTGAAAGAGGGCAAAGCTCATTGTGAAAGCATTGTGCCGCTCCCATGGTGCTTGAGCGAGCTGGGGTACTAAAGATAGCTTTTGTTTGCCACCCTGGTTTGTGAAGAAAATGCAAGAAGCGACAAAAGAGGCTAACGTGGAGCGATAAAAACGCAAGCTAAAGATCAAAATATCATCACCGCAAAAGGCCCTGCATTTTCTATGTGAATTTGCGCTTATGCGTAGTGAAAAATCTCGTTTAGCGAAGAGGTCTCATCTTGTAAAGTAAAAAGTGATTTACTACAAATAGTTTATAAAAATACAGTAATATATATTTAATTATTTTGACTTTAAACTATGAATAATTTTGTTTGGTGATAGATATTAAAAATGCCGTGGTACGTGGATTTGTAGCTTTAAGGTATATATAAAATTTGTAGTTACCCTTTCTTGCTTTTTAACGTTATTTTGACGAAAAATTAGCCAGGCTCACACCAACCGAATAAATCGGTAATTTTGATGGAACCACAGAACATTTATAGGAAATTTGTCGCATAGAACGACACAGGCAGAGGCAGAGTTGAAGGAAAGCTTTGCAACAATCGCGAAGCGCGCGCGCAAAGATCGTCAAAAGATAGAGAGACAGGACTCGCCCAAAGGGGCTTTGGCTTTTGTTGGAGATGGGATGATGCGAGCGAGGGCCAGTGCCACGGACGCACCAATGAAAAAGAACTCGGCGGACGCACTCTTAAGAGTAAAATGAGGCTAGACCAAGAGACTAACGACTCATTTGCGCTCACTTGCGGCATAGTCTCGTATTAGCTCCCACGCCAGCGGCTATCTCACGCGGCAACGCCGCACAACTTCATCCCTGACTGAGGTCTTCTGGACGCGCTCGCTGGGCGGTGTTTTGCACGCGATCGGATGATTATGACCTGGCAGATACCGGCGCGAATGTTCAAAATATCTTTGATGTTTTGCTCTGGGGCTTTCGTTACGACAAAGGTGCAACAAGCGCTGGTGATTTTGAGCGAAATTAGCATTTCAAACAAGGGCTACAAAAGGTACGTGTGAGAAACGCACTAAAAAGCTAGATGAAATTTACATTCAGAATGCACTAAGAAGCTACAAAAATGCCTGTTGAAAACGGCAGCCTACACCTCAGTAATTTGCAAAAGATAAAAAGTTAGCATTTATAAAAGATAAAAACCGCTATCACGCTAAGTGTCTGATGAAAACGACGAATGGCAGGCAGGTGGCAGAGCAGATGGGCGATTTAAGTCATTTTATAAAAGCGATTTTACCCAGCTTATAACTTCGCAAGCGCCATAGACGATGAACACATGGGGGTACCGGTCGTTAGAGGCGAGGACCTGCTGCCTTGCACGCTAGCTCAAAGATACCTTGCAAAAGACTAATTTCTAGCCTTTTAAATGCCACGATCCACCACAAGCTACTTTAGAGACGGAGCCAAAAGCTTTTAAAAGCCTCGAAATCGCCGCCACTAGACCTAAGTCAAAACCATCACTTCGACTACAAAATACTAGCAAACGATCTTGGACCACTAAGCTCAGCAGATAGAAATACCAAACCTGCTTTATGGAATTTAGCTTACATAGCAGAGAAGTTGATGGCTCCTACCTGCTAGAAACTTAGATTTTGCGACTATTTTATGCACCTAGTAACTTCATTCACCGCAAGAGTTGACTACTGTAACTGACTTCGTCGCAGCTTAGCTCACCCAGGAGCTGAAATTACCGCTCACGAAACTTGTGAAAATTTGATAGATTTTGTTTGACAAAACGCATGCAGTGTGTGAAGCACCAGCTACGCTACTCCTGAACGTGTGCGAGGGGATTGAGGGATTTGAAGTGAGATGGGCGGACGGCTTGCTACTTTTCAAGTCCCCTTGTCCCCTCGATAAAAAGAAATTTTGGCAATGAACAAAGCTGTTTTTGTAATTTTAAAATCTTACCTCGCTCGCCTTAATATACCACCTTCACCGAAGCGTGATATGCCAGCTCTCCACTTTTCACTGTCAAACGCCAACAGCGCAGCATGACAGCATAATCGCGCGCTGCACTCTTCCATAGACCGCAGCTCTCACCTAAAAGCTCCCATTAAGCTTTTGTCAAGCGCCTTTACTAGCTCACTCTTGTAAAATCCACTCATTAAAAAGTGATGTATGAGCGAATTTCTAACTCAAGCACACCTCCATTTACACACCGAATACTCGTTTGACGGAGCAAACAAGATAAGAGCTTGCTGGTATGCCGCACATCGTGGCGACTGGCGCTGCGGCGATAACAGATCACGGCAACATGTTTGGAGCGATCGACTTTACAAAACGATGAAAAGCGGGCGGCATAAAAACCGCCACTGGCATCGAAGCTCACGTGCATAACGGCGAGCAGCCTGACAGGCAGCACCAAGCAGCGCTTTCACTGCATACTATCGCCAAAAACGAGACTGGCTATATGATGTATCTTAGTCTCCAGAGCTGCGGATCGAGAAGCTCTACGTACTATCCGCGTATCAACAAAAGATACTACAAAAGAGCACAGCGAGGGATAGTCTGCAGTCTCAGCTTGCTGCAGGGCGAGTGTGTGAGCTCGCATCTAACGGGCGATCGCAACGTCAAACTCCTGGCGCGCGCGCTGAGAGCAAAAGAGGTCGCGCTGAGTACGTGCCAGTGCCTCGGCGACGACTTTTACCTTGAGATCGCGCCGCCACGGCACAGGCGACCGCAAGGCGCGGCAGACGACGACATCTTGCGTATAGCGTTAGGAGCACTGGCATAAAGGTGATCGCCACAAACGACACCCACTTCACACTTTTTAAAGATAGAGCCGACGCACACGAGGTTTTCATGCGTATCGCGATGAACAAAACCCTTGATGACCTGCGCCGCTCGCACACAGCGCGTCCATGACTCTTTCGTTAAGAGCGCGGCGCAGATGAGGAGAGCTCTTTGGATATCCCAGAAGTGATAGAAAACACCGCAGGAGATCGTAAATAAGTGCGAAACTCGATCAAGCTGGCAACCCAACGCCGCCACGAAATTTACGCTTGAGTATGCCAAGGAGAGAATTCTGAGTTTCTTCCAGAGCCCGGAAAATAGATATAGCTTCAAAATGACGCTGCTTTTTGAGTATGAGTGCAGAAAAGGGCTTTGAGGAGAGGCGTACTGTCTGAAAAATCAATGAAGAGTACAAAAGCGCCTTGATATCGAGATAGATATCATAACAGGATGACTTTCAGAGATATATGATGATCGCTTGGGACTTTATGCAAATGAGGCCAGTAGGGGCGTGCCAGTTGGTCCAGGCCGTGCCTCGGCGGTTGGTAGCTTGGTCGCTTTACTCGCTAAAGATCACCGGACCTTGGATCCCATCCCATATAACCTACTTTTGAGAGAAGTTTCTAAACCCAGAGCGTGTTAGCATGCCAGATATCGACGCGACCTTTTGTCAAAGCAGACGTGGCGAGATCATCGGACTACGTCACGCATACGTGGCAAATTTGAATCGTTGCTGCGTTATTACATCTGGTAAGTTGCCTTCGCAAAAAGGGTGTACTCAGGAGACGTCGCCAGGGTTTGTGATATGCCTGGCGCGGAGGCTGACGCGATGGCAAAACCTCATCCCTGATGCCGAGCTAAATATCACGCTAAAAGATGCCCACGATAAAGAGCCAAAGATAGCCGAGCTAATCAGCCAAAACCCAAAGGCGGCTAAAATTTGTCGGTTCCCTGATCTTGAGGGGCTAAAACAGAAAATGCCGGCCAGCACGCAGCAGGCGCTGTCATCTCTCAAACGAAGAGCTTTGACAAACTCCGCCATTTCGTCAGCCAAACAGCCCAGAAGATCGCTTTGTTACGCAGCACACACAGCACCTTTGAGGACGTGGACCTATCACCGGACTTTGACTTTGGACTGACCAACCGTTATCGACAATGCGATAAAGCTCGTGAAACAGCGCACTGGCAAGGATATCATCTGGGCAGCAGATCGATAAAACGACTCTGGCGTTTATAAGATGATGCTGGCGAAGTGGCCAAGCTATCGGCATCTTCCAGATAGAGAGCGCGAGGGCATGAGAAAGCTGGGAACCAGCTCTGCGCCCAGACCGCTTTTGAGGATATCGTCGCGATGTTGGCACCTACCGCCCAGGGACCGATGGAGAGCAGGCATGCTTTGATGACTTTGTTAAGAGAAAAACATGGTGAAGCGGCGATCACATACGCATTTAAGGAGCTTGAGCCGAGTCCTTGCGCCGTACTATTACGGTGACGGGACACAGCAAATCATCAGGAGCAGGTCGTGCAGATCGTGCAGGCTGTGGGTGGCTTTAGCCTCGCTGGGCGGACCCTAGTGCGCCGTGCGATGCGTACAGACCAAAGAGGAGATGGATGTTTAAAGGGCGAGTTTGTAAAAGGCGCTGAGGCCAAGCTAGACGGCCGTGATAAGGCGGACGATCTCTTTCGAGTTGATCGTTAACCGCAGGGATATGCTTTAACAAGTCTCACTCGGCAGCCCATGCCTCACGTCACGTTTCAGACGGCATATCTGAAGCGCTTACTATCCGGCTGATTTGATGGCTGCGCTTCTACCGAGCGAGGAGGGCAATGTCGATAAGATCGTGCGTTATATCGATGAGATCAAGCGTATAAATATAGGGCATCCTGCCGCCATCTATCAACAGATCATGCGCGAATTTAGCGTCGTTAAAATGAGGGTCACGACGGCATCATCTTTTGGCTTGGTGCGATAAAGGGCGTTGGCGGAGCGGCTATAGAAAACATCATCGCTGAGCGTGACGCAAAGGGCGACTTAGTAGTATGGACGACTTTGTCTCGCTGATAGACCCATTTAAAAGTCAATAAAAAGGTCTTTGAAAAGCCTTATAAAGCTGGCTGTTTGACATAGCCGAAAAATGCTTATACAAAACAGAAAATATCAGAGGCGTGCACAAAACGCAGCTCAGAGATACGCAAAATGCTACAGCAGAGCCCATGTTTGGGCGAAGATGAGGAGTATGAACGACGTGAGATCACTCGTCACAACAAAATGACAGATTTGACGTCAAACAGATGGTGCATTCTGAGCAAGAGGAGTAGTTTGGCATCTACACTCAGGGCATCCGCCAGTATGACTCAGCAAAGATGGAGATAAATAAGATCACATACACGCTAAGCTCGAGGTTTGAGACTCACGCAGAGTGCCGGAGTACTGCTGTCAGCGCAAGATCGAGGACTTCTTACATGAGGATACCAGCTAGCAAGAAAATGGGCACTATAAACGTGCTGGACTTTCACACGTGCAACATCGAGGATCGCCGTCTTTGAAAGGGAGCTGGCAGCATCGAGGACATCAGCAAAGCGAGGCAAAACGCGACGCCGCCTTATGCGTTTGAGGATAAATATCTCCGCGCGACGATCAGTTTGCCAGGACCACTAAACCGATTCGGCACGAGTCTTTATAGCCCAGAAGATGCGCAGAAACTTTAGACTTTAAGACCAGAAAACCCAAGGCGAAAACTCAATTTAGCAAAATGAAGAGAGTAGCGCGCCTCAAAAAGTAAGAGAGTATGTGCCGAGCTAGAGGTGTGCTTTTAGGTGCTGGAGTGAGCTTAGCAGGCAAAGCTGGAGCCGACCTCGCTACTCTACTCCAAAAGTGCACGGAGAATCAAAAGGCTCATTTTTGAAGATAAAAATGGAAAGCAACTGGAGCCATTTTCACATATAAAACCAGATTATCGAATGAACCGAGCGAGGTCGCAACAGAGATAGAGCGGCAGCTTCTGGCGTAAATTTGAGATGATTGAGAATGTTTGGTATTTTTGGAAAAAGAGCCATTTTTAGATATGAGCTTGCAGGATAGATAAAAGGTAGCTGGATTACGCAGCTCTTTGCAAGCGCATGCGTGCCGACGGAGTCAATGCTGCTGCAAAAGAGGGTGCTAAGGCTTTTTGGTGCAAGATGGCAAGCGGCGAGCCGACTTTGAAAGCAGCGTACCGCTCAGAGTACTTTGGCACGATATATGATTTTTAATATGCAGTTCATCGGCTCTGGGAGCTTTTCGTCAAATGTCTTAGCTGATAGGGATATAAATAGCTTTGACGAGCGCTTGCTTGGGCTAGCAAATAGGGGCGCAGTGAGTTTGGCGAGAAATTTGGCGTTGTTAAGGCATTTAGTGCCGCCGCAGTTTGAGCCTAGATGAAGAGATAAATGGTCATACACAGCTTGGACATGCATGCGTAGCGCTTGAGCGAGCGAGCTGCTACTAGTAAGATCGGATTACGACGGAGGTGCTGCGTATGGCAACAGCGTTTAGGAGCGGAGCTATCTTTGAAAGAAACCAGTTTTAGCAAATGAAATGTACTAGCATAAGTAAATGGAGTGTAGAGCGCCACGTGAAGCTTGACTCCACAAGCTTTTATAAAGAAAGGACTTTTGACTTCAGCTGTGGCATTAAATTTGATGAAAAACCTACTCGAGATTGTGACTCAATTTAAAGACAAGTAAAGTTTTTGCATTTGATAAAGCTAAATAGAAACGACAAACTGCTTCTGCGAAGTTGTGGCTTATATTTGGCTGGATTAATAGAGGCACTTTGAGCTGAAGTAACCCAGCTCTTTTCTTAGTACCGACCCCATCTCATCACCATCTTTGTGGCTTTTAAGCTCTTTCCTGACAAGCGATGATACTGCAGCTTAGCGGGCATACCTCCTTCCATACAGGGCATGCACTCCAGGTTTAGACGTACTATGCGCACGCATTGCCCCAGCGGCAGTTTCACGGCGACTGCCTGGTCCGCGCGCAGATCAGTTGGCACATGAGAATGTGGCGGCTACGTGCATAAGATGCCATCGCCCAGTACTGAAAATGCCATTTTGGCTAAGCCCAGCTATGCGCTCGCAGCACCTGATGCTTGTTTTGCTCGGCTACATGGCAAGCTACGCCATTTTCAAATGTCTCAATTTTCTGCAAATTTTGCTCGCCTTTTGCCACCAAAGATGACTATCTCAAACTCATCTTCCTAAAAATCGAAAGCCACCTGCGCAAAATACTCTGATACCACTTTTTGCACCGTAGCTCGCACCTGGGGTTTAGAGCTAGTGTAGCTGGAATTTGAGGTGAAATATAGCCTAGCTGAGTAGAAATTTCCGCCCAAGCCAAGGGCATTTTTGCTGTAATTTGCATATTTTAGCACCTGATGAAGGATGGTTTATTTCTTTTTAAAGATGGCTTTTTCTTAGCGTTTATAAAATATCGAACTTGACTAGCAAATGAGCTTCCTAAAGCTAAAGACTAGATCAGATCTACCAAGCGTACACGCTTTTTGCAAGAGACAAAAATCTAGTGTTAGCTGCTCTCATCAACGACCACTTTTTCGCAGTTTGACAGTGGTTTTGTAGAAGCTCGCTAGGGCTAAGCAAAATGAGCCACGATTTGTAAATTTTCTCATTTTGCACCAGTACTCTATCGCAGGCTTGCCATCACGCTATCGCTCTAGCCGGGTTGGAAGCTCGATCAAAAACTCTCATTTAAAAGACTTTGTATCACTTTAAGAGTGAGCTCGGCGCGTTTTTCTCGATGCTGTAATTTAGCGAAAGCTGATGTAGGCCTTCTCTTGCAGGCTCGCCATAAAGGTCGTGATTTGTGAGAATTTCATCTATAATTCCAGCACGCTCTCATCATTTGGGCTTTGCAAGCACGTATTTATCTAATATCTCGCCAGCGCCATTTTGAGCCGTCGCAAAGACCACGTTTTTAAAAGCTAGGCGCCTCTAGTACGACATTTGAAAATGGTTCTACAGTGCGTTGGAAAAGATGAAAACATCACCTGCTTCTATAAAATTGAGCTGTGCTGCTCGCCGACAAAATAGGGCGTTTAGCCCGTGAGTAGCTAGGCGTTTGTAGCTTGAGATGTTTTTCATCTTTACAACGATTAGCGTATTTACGGGTGTTTTTAGCTTTGAAGCAAGGAGCAAAAACTCTTTTAGCCTTTCTTTTTGTAAGCCATTTCCACAAAAGAGTAGGGTGGCAAGTTCACTCTAAGTCCAAATTCTCACAAAGTGCGAGCTTTGCCTCAGCTTTTGCAGGAATCCTTTAGTAAATTTACGCCGTTATAGATGGTCGTGATCTTTTCTGGCTCTATGCCGTAAGTCGCGATAATCTGCTCTTTGATGAAATTGAGTTTTGCATGATCTTTGGGGAGTTTTTAAAGCATCTCTAAGTATGGATATACGAAATTGAGAGGTTTAGCCACCAAAAGCTCTTTGTCGCCCTGTAAACCTTGTGTACGCTATCTCCAGCCCTGCAGATGTCAGCACAGCTCGCGCTCTAGGCTAAAAGTAAATCTCATCCTTTGGCGTTTGTACTTGGCGTTAAATGAGTGCTCCCAAGAAGAGACGCTAGTATCGCCAATATATGAGCGAATCTCAGTTTGGATACCAAAGCTCATTTAGGGCCTTAACACAAGCCTTCCTAGCTATCCAGCACCTCCAACTGCGCTTTGGATTAGTTCTTAAAATACTATCATCTATATCCTAAAGCCAGCGCCCAAAAACAAGAGCATTAAAAGCGCGTTTTCAGTGGTAGAATGTCGTGTTTTACAAGTGAAATTACGTTTTGAAAGAAACAAGCATCAAAAAGCGCTACAGAAAACTATGCTGTTTTGTCTGAGGTTTTAATGAATTTACAAAAGTGATAGTTGAAATACTAAATATGCAGCAAGAGCTGATGATTCCTTTTTCGGTTAAAAATGTTAAAAGGTGTTGTGCGTGGCTGACATGAACTTCGACATTGCCTGGAAAATATTTTTGTTATATCAATAATTTTAAACTCTCAGATCCTATACCAAAGAAAAGGATGCTCAGGCCAAGTATAAAAAGCATCAGCGAAGATCTGGATATCTTGTCTCTGACCCTAACACTCTCTTTGTTAGCTGACTGTAAATCTTTTCATCTTGAGTGATATTTGCTGATATATATGTATATGAAATAGCTAAGGATACTAAAAGAAAAATAATCAAACTAAATGGAAATTTTAAAGTTGGCTTGTTTATTGGCAATTTGATAAAATAAAACCACGAAAGCAATGACGGTAAAAGATACATAGTGGCTCTTGAACCAGCGATCATAATGCCAAATACACAAACCTCCAGCTACTGTTATAGCTATATATTTTTCGTATATCTTTTTAAGCTCAGCTGCTGATATTAAAGCTGCACAAAAATTAGAAGCATAAAAATAGCGCTAAGTGATTTACGTGACCGATTGATTTAAGCTCAAAAAGTGCGCCATTGGATCGTTTGATGTAATCTTCAATACAAGCTGGGATAAATGCAGGATCAAGCCAGCAAATAAGGCAAAATAGAATGAAGTTTATTTTCTCAACACCAACACTTCTAATTACAGAGAAAAATAACATACATCTTAGTGGATCAAGTGCTCTGAAGGTGAGACTCGTTTATAAAACAACTTATAAAGTTATAAAACAAAGATATGCGAGATATTTATAACATCAAATTTAAATTTTGCTCTTTGACACGAGATACATCCCAAACAACACAAAAAGTGTAAGTGAATGGTATTTTAAGCCCTCAGTGACTGCAGCGTAAACAATAAAACAAACCAGATTGTAGAGCTTAGTTATAATGTCATTTTTCATGCGTATCCTTTAGTAATTCGAGTAGATATTTTAGCATTGATGAACCATAATATACAATTAAAACAAAAATTAAAAAGTAAGTATCAATGCCTGATGTGAAAATAAGCTTTTGTAGTGCCTGTTTTTGTCACAAAGAGGAGCATATTAGAGTTGTTTAATTGCTGATATCTCAAGATTTTACTGACATTGAGATAATAGTTATAGACGATGGAAGCAGCGATAATACATCCTACACTTTTAAAAGAGTATGAAGATAAAATAATATTAAAACAAAGAGCAATACAGGAGTAAGTGCTGCCAGAAATGATGGTATATTGCTAGCTAAAGGAAAATATACTATCTGCATTGATGCTGATGATCTGTAGAAAAAGACTCATGCTTCATCCGTTTATGATATTGCAGAGAATTTGATGCTGATATCGTGATAACAGATATGTGTAAGGTTTATAGGATAAAAAGCTCTTTTAAAGGACTTTGAGACACAAAGAAGACGGTGTCAATGATAAAAGCAGAGTATTTAAAAGGCTTTTAGCATCAAGGCACAACTAGTTTTGTATAATGCTGCAAACAAGGTAATGAAAACTGCAAATTTTGAAGCAGACTTTATTTCCAGTTGGGATAACACAGGCTGAAGATTTTCACGTTGAGGAGAAAATGTTATCGCTTCAAAACTCTTGTGAAATCTAAAATAGAGCGTTTTATAACTCCCAATATCGGAGAAAAATAGCACAAGTGGCTGAAAAAGCTGAAAAGCTGTAATGGATCATACTTGTTTATGAGGACATAATCAATTTTAAAAATAAAGATTTTGGCTCTTGAGATGGTGCCTGATCTAGAGCTTAGAAAGATACAAGTGTATATATGCCAGCTATTTCCCAAAACGCCACCGTATATATAGCTATGTAAAGGCGCTTGATTTATTTTATAAAGACATTGATTACTCGGTACCCGATGGTTTTTAAAGCCAGATCTAAAGCATAAGTTTCTTAAAGTCAGTATGTAAAATCATACGAAAATGTATCAAAAATTTACTAAAGCAATCAAACGGTTTTTATCAAATAAAAACAGCATCAGAGTAAAAATGATAAACGTGCTTGAGCTTGAAAGCTCTCTTGATTTTGGCAGTGCGTGGAGCACCGCACGCAGTGTGTGATAAATGGACTGGATACAGTAATTCATAGGTATGGTTAAACTGGCTCAAAAAGCCTTGAAAAGCAGATAGAGTGACTTGTCGAGTTTTGATCTCAAAATCTTTTAATATCTTTGAAATGCTAAATTTACCGGTAAAACAAAATAATATAAAAATCATCCCAACCCACTCTAGGCAAAGACGGCACCATAGGCGCAATCAGTAGGGTATCTAGGAGTTAGCGTGTTCGCACTAGACATTTGCAGCTGCCTATCAAGCTCTCCCATACCACAAACCTCCAAGTACAAAGTGGTCGGTGTTTTGCAACCTGTTTGCGCTGATCACTACTCAAAAGAGGTGTGAGAGAGAGAGGTGCAAAAATCACACAGGCATCGACACGCAATACGCAGGGTTAAGATAAATATGATTGGCGATGACGAGCTGATGGGCGTATGCATCAGTATCTGCACGGTCATGAGGCTGCCATCAGCAAGCTCTTAATCATGTACTCAGAAGCATTTTATGCGAAATTCGTAGAAAAATCAGCCCTTTTTATCGACTGGGCGACGGTCCTCAAAATAAAATTTACACGAGTATAAAAGATAAGAAAAATATCTTCTGCGCTTGGCATACAGAGACAGACGTGAGCGACTTTTGGGCTCGGGTTGATATCTGCGTGCCACCTTCAGACATGCGGAGGCTATCGGCGGGGCGCTACTTGAGGCATCTTTCGCGGTACAAGCTAGCTTACCATGTGGAAGCGATGCGCCGTTGTGCTAGCGAGGCTGTGAGCGAGTGGCAAAAGCGGATTTTATATTTGAAATGGCACAAAGAGGAGCTAAAGGTGCTTGAAAGGCTGAGTTTTAGATGAGTTTAAAGAGAAGCGACGGATGGGTGAGTCAGTGAGAGCATGTCAAAGACATTTAGTATCGAAAAATGATAGGAAAACACATTGCACGGATGAGATATGGAGCTTTGTAAAATGGAGCGTACCCAGTTTTGGTCGTATCATCCCGTGCTTGAAAAGAGACGGATTTAACGCTTTAGTAGCGTGTGGATGAGCTTAGATCGTTTGCGCGCCAATTTCCCTGGCGAGAAATGGCTATAAAACGTTAAGCATAAGTTCAATCGACGCGTACAAAAAGGGTGAGCTTTTGAGGCGCCTAAAGAGCGTTTTGCATAACGTTTACGGCGATGGCTGGACTGGATAACTTCACATCTATGCCTCATCCTATCGTGAAAGACTTTGGACCGAGCAAATATATTTATAATAACTGGCGTGGATAGAGGCGGCGCAAAAGGGTATCATGAGGTTAGAGACAGCTAGCTTTTTAAACGTCGGTGATCACAACGAGTGCAAGAGGCTTTGCTCCAATGCGACGCAGGATGTGATGGAGCAACCGGAGCGGATCGAAGGGAAGATGAAGTTGACTGCTTTATTTCACTCCCGCATACGCATGCGACATTTTGATGGATATTTGGACAGCTTAAGCTGGATGAAGAATCGGTCTTTGCCGTGAGTTTATGGAAGAAAAAGTACCCGGCTTTGAGGGTGACGCACCTTTGCTGGCCGCGTGGCAAACAGAGGTACGGCGAGCATCTGCAGCGTGGCTACAGCTGGCTCGCATGCGTTTTTCACGACAAAACGCGGCATAAACAAGGCTGACGCAGACGTTTGAAGAGACGCGCTAGTAGCAAAACTGTGATGAAAAATGGCACAGACGCATGTATAGGTACCAAAATGATAGTTTTAGGCTCATCCTACGCGGCGATAGGTCTTAGTGGGCCAAACTATTTAGTAAAAATACTACTCGTTCTTTTGCTAGATGCTTTTTCGTAATGTCTAGAAATTTTTATACCAGAGATTTTTATTATGTAAAAGAGAGATTTATCTTCTCTGTTTTTCTCTGTGCTTCAAAGGCCCGGGTTGCAGCTTCATCTTGGACGTGAGAAAAGACACTCAACAAGTACATTTTAACTCCCTATCTTCTTAGGACAGCTTCCACTTGTGTCTGTGGCTCCATACAAAGACCCATCTTTATAAAACCAAAAGAGCGTTTGCGCTGGTGTTAGTATGTAAAGCTGCTGTTCTCTCGTACTTGCATAGGCGAGAATGATAGCTCGAGATTACAAATCCGGCTCTATACCAAATGCATACGGAAATCTACTGCTAAGTCCATCTTGCACACCACATATCAAAATGCTGTCGTTGCTTATATCTTGGCATAGCAAAAGCGCTTTTTCTATCAAACTGTACCATCAACCCATAACATCATCTTCTAACATAGAGTCGCCATTCTGCACTGCGCTTTAGCCATAGGATCCTCATCAGGCTTTTATATGCGACACTGCAGCAGGCTGGATTCGCCCGGAGTTACTGCCACCTAATGGAGGGTATTTTAAATTTTATACTTTTCATCGCATGCCAGTTTGGTAGACAGTCTATCATGGCTGGTTACCTAGTGATTGTGTCAGCGCGCTAGCGTGCAGCGCGTCAATAACGTTTTGACGCATCAGTATCTGCCGCCAAAGCTGTTTTGTATTGGCCTCTCCTCTTCATCTCTTTTAGCGATACGGCCATAGATAGGATGAGTTCACTTTTTCTCCAATTTTAGATATTTCAGTTTTATTGGTGATTTCGGTGCACTCTCAAGGCCTGTTAGATCAAGCTCCTTTTTATCTATATATGCTTTTTGAGTGTTGGTCTCATGGATCTTCGTCGCGTTCGAGTTTTGCAATCAGCTGATTCTGTCCTCTTCGAACATGCTTAAAATGCAGATGACATCCTTGGGCATTTACTGATGCGCGCAAGAGGGTTGGCACTTGCGTGAGATCACAGCGCACAAATGGCATGATCGGTAACCGATGAGAAACCTTAGCATCAGGTCTAGCATTCCACACTTGATTTTACTGCCGGGCGCGTATAGAGATTTACGCTCAGCTCAGCACCATCATCTAGCAGCTATTTGGTATGGTTTAAAAGCTTTCCAGAAACCTGCTGCGCTCTGTAGCTCTTTTGCCGAGCGTACTTTTTGCCACTCATGAAGTCCGTCAGGGCTGACTATTACTTGTCTCTTTTAAAACCTCTTTTGCAGGTCGAGTCGAACTGCCTGCGCGCACTATTTATAGCCTCTCTATTTCTAAAGTCTAGCTGGAGTAAACTTTATGCCAATAAATGGAGTTGGAATATATAAAAAGCTTCTCAACTCTCAAAAATGTAGTCTCTCTCGCTCTTTGCGTTGTTTGAGATATCCGATGCGCTTTATCTTAACAATGCATCTCCCAAAGTGCAATATCCACCATCGATCACGCGCTAGAGCTAGTCACAATACTCTTTAACTATCCTTTGACAGCCTCAGCTCAAATGCCCTACGGAAAGCAAAGCCACTCTCTCTGGAAATAACTCTTTTATCTTGGTAAGCGAGTTAGAAAAGATCTTTCTCTTAGCCTTTGCTCATCGTCACTTCTACAAGAAAAGTGGCCCAACCATGCTATGGCTATCAGCTACGAGCCCACTCTCTTGCATCTGCACTGATCTCACTCCGCAATCTATACTCTCATCTCTATATCGCTAGTCCCTGATGTCTGGCTGCATTTTAAAGGAAAAATCGTCATAATCCTGCCTGAAAATCCCTGACCTTATCTGGCAGATTTAGCAAACAGCCGGGATGTTGGCTCTAAGAGGAGCTAGTTTGTAATTATCAAAATATCCATCATCAAAAGTTAGTAAAATCTCTCTCTGTTGAGCCTTTGCTCGGCCTGCCACGAGTATCACTAAACTGGGCGTAGTTTATAAATTTATAGCCTCGTCTAAGCGCCACCTGAGTGCTTTTTAAAGTAACTCTGGTTTAATTTGCAAAGTCCATTCCAGCATTATTATTGCAGTGAGCATCGTTGACAATATGTAGAGGTAGTTCATCTATGCTCCAACAATTTTTATAGCCTCTTTTAATACCCTTGTAGCGTAATTTCTCATCCACAATGTAAATGCATTTAGAGAGTGAAGTCTGGCTTTTCAGGCTCATTTATCAGCTCTAAAATGCACTCTTTTAGCGAAACTTCATCTACCTCTAGCACAAAGCCCACGCTCTTTATCTTTAACCAGCACGTTCATCGGAGCGTTATCTATAGACTCACAACAGGCACCTTGAGCCATCGCTCAAGCAAAACCGTACAAGCCCCTCAGAGTGCGAGGCAAAGACGTAGATATCAAAGCTTTTTGATAACATTTGCTGCGTCTTTTCTAAAGCCAGTAAAAGACGATCTTGTCATTTTTATCAAAGATAGAGGCGATCTCTGCTTTGTGTTATCATGATATTTCCGGAAAATACGATAGTTGCATTAGTTGTCTTTTTAGTACCTGCGAGGTATTTGCAAAGTCGTAGACACCTTTTTGCGGTAAAGCGAGGTAAAAGTGCCTATGACTAGCTCATCTTTTGAGATATTAAAGTCACATCTCAAATGTAATTGTGCTATCTATGAGTTTTAACATCAACCGTGTGGCATAAAAAGAGCCTATCTTTCGCTAACGCCGATGCTTAGAAGATACTCTTTGACGCTACCTGAGATATATAGAATTTTATCAAAAAGCTTTTGTGCAGTCATGAGCCGCTCTTTTGGAAAAAGAGATGTGCTTTCTTCATCAAATTTACGCCTCTTTTTGCAGGTAGCCCAGCTCTGGCAGCGACCCAGCTATCAGTCGAGCCATGTGATCACGACATCTATACCTATTTGACCCTCTACTTACCGCAAAGTGCTGGCACGCTTTTATGAGACTATTCATCTCGTGCGTGATGACTTTCGTAAACCCATCTTCTTTTGCGATGCTTGATCTCAGATTTGGGTTGCAAAGAGCATCACTTCATGACCCATTTCTCGCATGAAACGCATCTCATTCATGATCTTATTTTGTTGTCCACCCCAGTTAAAAAGCGTCTCCGTGTGAAGTATATTCACGCTGGTAGTCCTCACACTGCTTGATTTTTGCTTTTATCTGTGGTACTTTCGTCGCTAAAAACCATCAGCGTTTTTCTACGCCATGCTCTTTTCATGCCCTCTTTGTCGCAAGGTGCAAAGTCCCAATCCTTTTGATAGACGCTGTGTTTGCCCATGCTTTGGATGCCGTTTCGTGCAGTATAGCCATTTTGCATTAGTTTATTGTCCCACGGACCCCACTAAGCATTACTAGGGCCAAAAGGCGATTACAGGTCATCGTCATTTGCCGCTAGCTATGTGCGCGATAGCGGTATCTACGCCGATAGAGAGGCTTGAGCTGCTTTGAGAGGGACTGATCGCGTTTTAGATTTGCTGCCGCCCACTTTATGTAGGCTCGCTTTTTGCAGTACTTTGCACGTCTGCAAGCTTATTTAGCCATTTTTCTTTGTTGTCGCTGGTTAGTACGGACCTTTGCCACCAGGCTCTGCTTTTCGCGGTAGTCGATGGAGCTCAGCCATGCTCTCGCGGTTGCGCATTTAAACATCCAGCGGCTTGTTAGATGCACATGCCAAAGCAGTTTTGGTAAATCTGATGCTCCACGCCTCATCTGGATCTCACTGCTCACCGGCTCAAACCAAAAAGCCCTTAGCGCGTATTAAATCGATGACCCGTGGAGAGATGACAGTATTTTGCCTTTACGTTAAGAGCTTATTTATCGCCTTGCGTTGCCCTAAAAAGCCAACTATCTTTTGCTCTCTTAGCGTACTTTTGCGGATGATAACGCCGCGGTCTCCAGTGGTCGTTTGCACGCCATATCGTACTTCTTTTTGATCGCTCTTACAGAAGTCGTAGTCATTGGCTCAGCCAGAATCTGCACTTGCCTATCGTAAATGTGGATTTTATTTATGTAAGGATTGCCTTCTATCATCTGCCTTTTTCCGCCTAGAAAGTCGATAGTCGCGTCTGGGTAGTAGTGGTGCAGGTTTTTCAATGAGCGGCGTTATTAGCGTCGCCGATGTTTCTAAATTTTAATTACAAGTATTTTCATTTTATATATTTCCAAAATGTGTAGGCGTAAAGTCTAGTGATGGTGTAGCCAGCAAAGCCTCTTTAAAGCCACGCTTTTAGCACAAAAGCTGAAAAAATGTCCAAGCCGGACTGAGAGCGCCTTTAATCAATTTCTTTGCGCCCATGTGAGTAGCAGCGATTTTGCTTAGTGATAAACTGCTGATGCTCTCATACGCGTAGTGCAAGAATGATTTTTAAAGCGCGCAAGCTCTTTGTAGACCGTCATTTAAAACGACCTTTTCATGCACAGCTCACACCAATCGGCGTACTTGTTAAAGCCTCACCGTGTAGTCTGGATAGTCCCCATATCATATCGCTTTGCAAAAGATTTAGCCTAGCAACGTTGTAAGCCATAAATTTAGGCTCTTTAGCGTGCTAATGATCCCGTTTTAAGCTCGTCTGTTATCACTCGTCGCCACAAGCACAAAGACCCACTCGTTTTTGGCTGCATCCACGCCCTCTTTTGCTTTTTGCGCGCCAAATCCCAGCCAAGCTTGCTCGGTAATTACATACTAAAGCCATCGCAATATTGCTTTGTGTTATCTTTTGAACCGCTATCAACCACGATGATCTCATCAGACCGAGTAACTTTCTAGCACCTCTTTTAGGTACTTTTCGCTATTGCGTTAGGATTACGACGCTTACAGCATTTGTACTCATTTTCGTAAAATCTCTTAAACCTTGGTGAAACCAAAAGTATTCTTCTGGTCTTGTTTTCAACCATCGCTTCGCACGCGTTGCACCGCATCTCGCGTCGCTTTTTGCACGGCATCTTCTTTGTCAAACGTGGTTATATCGATAGGCTGCTCAAAGCACTCATTTACTTTCGCCTTTTTGGTAGATAAAATGCGTTTTATGATTAAAGCATTTGTCTTTTGCGCTAGCACGCTTGGCCGCTGGCGTGAAGCACATCTTTGCCGAAAAACTGCACCTTTATCCCATCTTTTGGTGCGGTGTTTTGATCGACTGTACCTCCTACTATTCGCCTAGCTTTTTAGCGCTTTTAAGATATCTTTTTGCGCCGCCATCTTTGTCAGATTAGCTCCACGTCAAACTGCGCTCTGTTTGCCCTTACAAATCTCATCCATGACGCTGCTATCAAGCTTTCTGCCAAGCACCGAAGATGGCCCAAAATGCGCTGCAACTGCTAGAGGAATATCTCCCACTGCCCAAAGTGCGCCGTTGTGACGATGATGGCCTGCCAGATCTTATCGCATCAAGCAAAGTGCTCTATTTTTAAAAACAACTTGCTTAAGTATCTTTGCTTTGTCGTGTTTTTGATTGAGGATGAAATTTATACCAAGATATTTTGCGAAGTTGTAGTAGCATTTTTGGCGATTTCTAGCTCTCTTCTTTGCTCTTTGTCTCGCCAAATGCAAGGTTTAATTATCATCACGACGTAAAAACGCTTTTTAAGCTTCATAAAGGCAATGCTGAAATAATTTAGCAAGCAAGTTTTGAAAGGAGCTTTACAATATAAATATAAGATTTTTAGAGTATAAAAGCCAGCTAGATAGAGCCTCATCCATTTAGCAGCCTTTTTGCGAATGGTGCAACCGTTTCAGGGTAATTTTCTTATGCAAAAGTCGTTTTTATCGATACTTCTAGCATCTATTTGCTTGCCCATATCAACAACAAGGTTTATGTCCGTGACGTAGGCGTTTCGGTGGCTTGGTCGGTTGCCAGTGCGTGATAGAAGGCCTATTTACAGCCCATAGGGCAAGGTGCGCTAAGCCGCTATCATTGCCGATTACTAGATCGCAGCTTGCGATAAAATCTATGCATATCTTTTATGCTTAGTTTTCAAGCAGTTTTGCTGTGTGCCTGAGATGATGGCCTCAGCCCTTGTTTTTCGCTCACTCCCGTAGCAAAGGTACTCACAACCATCAAGCAGTCTAATCATCTTTAAATCGGTCATGGACACTTTTACTCTTCACTTGCAAAAGCAGCTATTAATACGCGTCACTTTCATTTAATTTTCTTTGGTACTTACAAGCAGGGGTCGATACTCATCCCTATCAAAGCCAAAATTTAGAGCGTATCCAACAAGGCTTAGGTTTCTAACTATGATATTTTCGTTGTAGTCGATCTCGAATTTATGCCTATAAAGCCTGGCTGCAATCTTTTCTTTGACGCTTTCTCGCTAAAAGCCATACTTTTTTGCCAAAGTAGTTTTGCAACGACGGCCGATTTAAAAAGTCCTTGCAAGTCGATCACTTTATCAATTTACCAAGCGTTTTTATGATCTTGCTAGCTAAAGCCTCTTTATGGCAAAACGACTAGCTCGTCGATAAGTGGACGATCTTTTAAAAGGCTTGCAAAAACGGCATCAACGAGCCATGTGGATGAGTATTTGGGCAGTGCTTTTTGATAAACTGAAGCACAATGGCTGCGTGCACGATGTCCCCAAGAGCGGAGAGCTTGACGATGGCTATTTTTAGCTGATTTTCTATCTTGCATTGGCTACTTTAAATATCGATGTCTTGGTATGATTTTTATGCTTAAAAAGGGCTCAAAATGGCGAAAAGTTACATCTGCGTCTTTTGACTGCGAGACGATACCTGATGCAATTTTGATCAAGAAAAATTTACGGCATTGACGGGAGCGACGAAGATGTGAGCGTGCAGGCGATGGCCTTGCAAAAAGAGGCCAGCGGAGCGACTTTTGCCTGTGATGCTTTCATAGAGTGGTAGCGATCTCGCGGTGATGGCCGATGAGTACGGCAATACCTTAAAAGTTGGCACGATGGAGGCGGCGAGCGTGAGATCATCGCTAAGTTTTTGTAATTATAAATGACTATAACCCAAGGCTTGTTAGCTTTAATGGCCGTGGCTTTGACCTGCCCATGCTAATGAAAAGTGTGCGATGCGCTGGGCAACCCAAAACGCAGCGGCTTATTATGAGAGCGAGAATAAAGAGCTAAACAAAAATAAATGGGAAAAATTATAGCTAGATATTCGCCCACTTTTCACCTTGATCTGCTTGATTTTATAAGCGATTTTGGGAGCGTTAGGACCAAGCTTCGATACGCTGCGCCAGCTAACTTTACCTGGCAAATACGACGTGCACGGTGATCAGGTACTTGAGCTTTACTACGGCAGGCGAGCTTGATAAGATAAACGAATACTGCGAAAGCGACGTGCTTAACACCTACTGGCTATTTTTAGAATTTGAACTTTTTGCAGGCAAATATCTTGCAAGATGACTACACATCACTCTAAGCGTAATGAGCGAATTTAGCCAAAAACTGCGCTCACAGGGGATACACTGAGGTCTTTTGCTCTGCGTATAAGCGACGAGCTATGTAGCAAGGCTTGGTGGAGAGCTAGACTACGAGATAAAGGTAGATAAAGAGGCTTTTTGATTTAGCGAATTTGATGAGGTAAGGCCCATTAGCAAAGAGGAGCTAAACCGCGATATGCTGGGCGGTCTACTTGAGCAAGCGATCTAGCCAAAGAGCCAGAAAACAAGACACTTTTGAAGAAAAAGTGCCTCGAGATACATTCTAGACGACGAATAAGCCAAAAATGAAAGGAAAAATATGAAAAATTTTAGTAACTGGAACAGCTGGATTTACAGGATTTCACCTTGCAATGCCCTTGTGGCGCGCGGGGATGAGGTCGTTGGATATGACGTGATAAATGACTATTATGATGTACCTTTAAAAGCTTGCACGCCTAAAAACGGCAGGCTTTGACGTGAGCGAGATAGAGTAGGCAAGTTTATCACCTCAAAAACACATCCACTAGAGTATAAAAGCAGACCTCGCTGACGAGAAAAGACGATGAAAGAGCTTTTGCTAAAGAGAATGGACGTAGTGGTAACTTGGCGCATATGCTGGCGTCCGCTACTCGCTCATAACCAAAAGCCTCATATGCAGACAGCAATATCACAGGCTTTATGAACATCCCAGAGTGCTGCCGCCACAATGAGATCAAAAACCTAGTCTATGCAAGCTCTAGCTCGGTTTATGGCTTAAATGAAAACATGCCATTTTCTACGCACGAGGGGTCAATCACCCTATAAGTTTCTACGCGGCGACCAAAAAGAGCAACGAGATGATGGCGCATCACTAGCCACCTATTTAACGTCCAACGACTGACTTCGCTTTTTACGGTTTATGGATCATGGGGACGCCCTGATATGGCGCTATTTTTGTTTGCTGATGCTGCGCTTAAAGATAAAACCATCGACGTCTTTAACTACGGCAAGATGAAGCGCACTTTACCTACGCAGACGACATCGTAAAAGGGCATATGAATGCATCGACAACCCAGCCAAGCTCAAACCCAGCTTGGGACGCAGAAGCACCCAGACCCGCCACTTCAAAAGCGCCGCTTAAGGTCCATAATATCGGCAACAACAGCCCAGTTGAGCTCACGGACTACATCAAGGCAGTTGAGATAAAGATCGGCCGTAGATCAAGCAGTACTTCTCTCCCACTTCAAGCCAGGCGACGTGCCAGCGACATTTGCAGACGGAGCGATTTGCGGCGGACTTTGACTCACAAGCCAAATGCAAAAAGTAAAACGACGGCGTGGCTAAATCGTGTCGAGTGGTATAGTGAGTTTTATGGGACTCGTACTCGAAAATGAGACGTTGCGAGTGGGCTAGCGGGCGAGCTTGACATAGCCTACCACGACAATGAGTGGGGGCAAGGTCATAAAAGATGATAGGTACATTTGAGATGATAGTTTTAGAGGGCTTTCAAGCGGGACTTTCGTGGCATGGAGTGCTTCAAAAAGAGAGGCCATGAGAGTCGCGTTTGACGGCTTTGACCCTGAAAAGGTCGTTTTATGGCGAGGCTGGGATAGCTAATATATGCAAAACGAAGGGCTGATACGCAATAGACCAAAACCAAAATCGCTTTCTGTAAACGCCCTTGCATTTTTGTTCAGTGACGCACAATTTGGCAGCTTTTTATGACTATCTTTGTGACATTTGCTAAAGAATTTGACCCCAATTTGACGGCAAACAGATCATTAATCATACCAAAATATCAAGCAGTGCAGCAACCACGCCGATGTCTCGACTTGTGGGCAAAGGAGCTAAAAAGCGAGGGTTTAAATTTCTAGGGCTCTGTTAGCACCTATGCCTTTTTGCAAAGCGCGGGCGTGGTGGATGATCATATGGACTATTGTTTTTGTAAGGCAAAAAGGCCGATTAGGATAGTTTTTGCACTTTTGGTGCTTTTAATTTTGTATTTTCTCTTGAACTGCTGCGCCTTAGCGACCGAAGATCAAAACGTCATGGCTGGCTAGCTGAAGCGAGAAGCTTGATGGCGTGCGCCTACTGGGACGGAGAGAATGACCTCAAGGCAGGGCAAAAAGCCAATGCACCGCTAATTTTTACTGTAATTTCCCTAATGGCACTTGATGGCGAGCTTGACGCAAAGGGAGCTACTTTGAAGATTCGCGTGTTATGGATAAGCTGCCATATGAAGCGTGGAGCAGGCTTTACTCATATTTTTGACGTGCCAGAGGCGAGCGGCGGACTACTTACACAGACTGGTAAATGGCTACCTCTAAAAACGAGCCAAATGACAATTTGATCATCATAAAGCAGATAAAATGCGCGATAACGCTCACTTTTTAAAAATTTTGTTGAGGAGATTATCTCAAATGGCGGCGAAGGAGCCAGGTGCGTGAGCCAAATGCGCCATACGAGCGAAAACGAAGCAAAAATGCGCCTCATTATGAAGAAATTTGAAAGACGCCGAGTGTGAGGTGATCTCAATAACATAAAGGCAGCGGCAAATATGTCAATCTTACTGGCTCGCTCACCTGCAAGGCACATTTGCAGCAAAGATGATAAAGAAAAAGCTGGCGAGCCAAAAAGAGGGCACTATCTTTAAAAATAGGCTCAGGGCTAAGCGATGAAAATCGTCAAGATCCCCAAAGATAGGCTCTATCATCACATATAACTTTTTCGTACATGAACGACTAATGGCAAGCCAAGATTTCCCATATTTTTAAGGGTTAGAGAGGATTGAGTTCGTCCGCGATCCTTTTAATGCCCTAAAAAGAGTCAAGCTGCGCATCCTCGTCAAAAATGAAGCTTTGAGTCATGATCTCATCGACTTCAAGTCTGTTTTGAAACTCTAAAACTTGCTCTTAATGCTTTGCTTGAGCCTAAAAAGAGCACGCCATCATCTCTTCCTGTGACGATTCTTCTCTATAGCTCTATCTGCTCAAAGTCGATCGGCCCAAAATGAGGAGCCTTGGCACCTGTTTTGTAAGACGCAGCAAAGACCTCGTCGTTGTCCCTTTTTGGCGGCTGCAAAATACTCTTTTCGCCAGTTACTACGTTTAAGAAAAAACTGCGTTTTGCGTAGTGGCTAAACTTCTTGCTAGCTCGTCGCTTTGAGCTATTATCACATTTTGCTCCTGCGATGACATAGGGCGCTTTTAAAAAGGACGATGGTTTGGTACTTTGACGATAAATTTTCACCGCTTTTTCTAGCGCACGTGGTGCAAAGTGCGACGCAAAGGCGTAAGGCAGACCAAACTCAGCTGCCACGTATGCGCTATATATGCTTGAACCAAGTATGTAAATAGGCGGAAAATTTTTTCAATTTTTGGATAGGGCTTTTTACGGCTCTTTTTGGCGTTAAAAATAGTCCATTAGCTCGTTTATCTGCACAGTTAAATTCCACCTCTTGCGCCGCGTCTAAGCACCGCAGCCGTCTCTTGGTCAGTCCTCGGAGCTCTGTCAGCCCAAGATCGACGCGGTTTGGAAATAGCGTCTCAAGAGTGGCGTACTGCTCGGCGATGGAGTATGGGCTGTGGTTTGGTAGCATCACGCCACCAGAGCCCACGCGAAGGCTTTTGGTATGCTCTAAGATGTGTGCGATGATGAGCTGCGTGGCTGAGCTTGCTACACTTTCTCATATTGTGATGCTCGGCGACCCAGTAGCGCTTTATGCCGATATCCTCAGCAATTGAAGCTAGTCTAATGGCTGCATCTATGGCAGCTTTTGCATCACCGTCTTGCTTTTATCGGCAGTAATTTAAGATCGAGACATTCATTTTTATCCTTTTTTTGTAGATGAAGGATTATAAAGGTAATTTAAAAATAGATTGTAAGTCTATTTTAAATTTTATAAAGGCAAAAGATCTATCCACGCAGCCTTCTGCTGTAATTTAAAAAAACTAATCTTGCTTTACTTTTTGCTTTACTCTATTTTTGATAAAAATTACACACTTTTTAATGAAAGGCTTAAACTTGAAAAATTTAGTAACAGGTGGAGCTGGATACATCGGCAGCCACGTAGTAAAAGCACTTTAAAGCAAGGCAAAGATGAGATAACCATCATCGACACTCTGCAAGGGCTCACAAAAAGCACTTGAAACACTCAAAAGATAGGAAAATTTCAATTATAAACGCAAATTTAGAGGATGATCTAAGCGAATCTTTCGCAAATGGTAAATTTGATACGATCATCCATTTTTGCAGCGTTTATCGAGGTCTTTGAGAGTATGAGCGAACCGCTAAAATACTATCTAAACAACACCGCAAACGTCGCAAGGGGTGCTAAGATATGCAAAAACCTACAATGTAAATATCTATATTTAGCTCAACTGCTGCAGTTTATGGCGAGCCAGACGTGGCAGAGGTGAGCGAGACAACGCTCTACAAACCCGATAAAATCCATACGGCAGAAGCAAAGCTTATGAGCGAGCAGATCATCAAAGACTACGCCGCTTCAAATGAAAATTCTCACATGGTAATACTGCGCTACTTCAACGTCGCAGGCGCAGACGAAGAGGGCTTATCGGTCAAAAACTATCCAAACGCCACGCACCTTATCAAGGTAGCCGTCCAAACAGCACCTGGCAAGCGCGAGAGCATGGGTATCTTTGGCGATGACTACGCGACAAAAAGATGGCACATGCGTAAGAGACTACATCCACGTTAGCGACCTAGCAGACGCTCATATCAGCGCGCTGGAATATATCGGAAAAACGGCAGCGAAACCTTTAACGTGGGATATGGCAGGGGGATTTAGCGTAAAGAGGTGATCGAGAGCGCAAAAAGGTAAGCGGAGTACCTCAAGGTGCAAAACGCGCCAAGAAGAGACGGCGACCCGGCTATTCTTATCTCAAACGCAAGCAAACTGCGCTCGCTAACTAGCTGAAGCCAAAAAGAGACGATCTAGCGCTCATCATAAAAAACCGCCCTTGAGTGGGAAAGAGAGATTTAGGGGAAAACATGAAAATAGCAGTAATTGGAACCGGATATGTTGGACTAGTAAGTGGTGCGTGTTTTGCCAAAATGGGCAACAGCGTCATCTGTGTCGATGTCGATAGCAAAAAGATCGAGGCGCTAAAACGGCGTCGTGCCCTATATATGAGCCAGGACTTGCATATAGTGAGTGAGTGCTACAAAAACGGCTCAGCCGCAATTTTAGCACTCAGATAACCGAGGCGCTAGAGCATGCAGATGTGCTATTTATCGCAGTTGGCACGCCCTATGGGTGCTGATGGGCAGGCGGATTTAAAATATGTCCTTTTCAGTTGCGAAATCTATCGGAGAGTACATCGAAGCAAACCGCTAATCGTGAGTCGATAAATCAACCGTTCCAGTAGGCACTGGAGCTAAGGTGCACGAGGTGATCGAGAGTGAACTTAAAAAGAGAAATGTAGAGGTTAATTGAAGTAGTCTCAAACCCAGAGTTTTTTTAAAAGAGGGTGCGGCGGTTGAGGACTTTTTAAAGCCAGACCGCGTTGTTATCGGCGCTAGTAGCGAGTGGGGGCTTTGGCGTGACGAGAGAGCTTTTACGAGCCATTTATGAAAAAAATCACGACAGGCTTATTTGCATGGACGTAAAGTCAGCCGAGATGACAAAATACGCTGCCAAAATCTGATGCTAGCAACCAAGATAAGCTTTATAAACGAGATAGCAAATATCTGTGAACGTGTGGGTGCTGATGTAATTTAGTAAGAAAAAGGTATCGGTAGCGACTCAGCGATCGGATATAGCTTCATCTATCCAGGCTGCGGATATGGCGGTAGCTGCTTTCCAAAAGACGTCGAGGCACTCATCTATACGGCCAGACAAAACGGCTTTTGAGCCAGAGCTTTTTAAACGCGGTCGAGTCAAGAAATAAGGCTCAAAAAGAGTTCTGTTTTGAGATATGTATAACTTCTTTGGCGGCGATTTGAAGGGCAAAACGATCGCGCTTTGGGGCTTGCGTTTAAGCCAAATACCGATGATATGAGAGAAGCTAGCTCGCTAACTTTGATAAAGCTTTTTAGATGAAGCTGGCGCAAAAGTGGTCGCTTACGATCCAAAAAGCGAGCGAAGAAGCTAAAAATATATGCCAATTTAGATGTGAAATATGCTAAAAATAAGTACGATGCTCTGATAACGCCGATGCGATGGTAGCTATGGACCGAGTGGAGCGAGTTTAGATCGCCTGATTTTATGGAGATCAAACAAAGGCTAAAAACGCTGTCATATTTGACGGACGCAACCAGTATAACGCCAGAACTTTTAGCCGAGTATGGCTTTTCAAGTATTTTCAAATAGGCGTAAAAAGCGTGAAGCGATTTTATCTTTTCTTTAGAAGTTTGCTTATGCCTTTTACGCTCTTAGCTAGCGAAATGGCAGGTAAAAACAAAGCAAAAATGCAAGAGCAGGTTTTTGAACTACCTATCTCAAAAGATGCCACACTATTATTTTTAAATATGAGGCTGCGTTTTACGGAGATAGAGACTGACTGCAACTTTGGCTTTTACTAGGTGGAAAGCTCGAGACAAAAGAGGATGCGCGTGGGATTTATTATGAATTTAGCGGCGGCAATGAGCTATCAGAGACGCTTTATGCACTGCAAAGACGGAAGGAAAAAGAGGCAGGTTTATTATGAGTTTAAGCTACTTCTACCTGGCATTAGCCCCATAGGATCTGTAACTCCACAAGGCGTGCAGGCTGAGATAAGAGTTTTTGAGCTCGCAAAGACATTAGAATCAAAAAAAGAAAGGAAAAATAGATGAAAAATAGCAGTAGTAGGACTAGGATAGTGGGACTCCACTAGCAGCAGCTTTAGCGAGAAGTGAAGTAGTAGGCTTTTGACGTAAATGCAAAGCGCATAGAGGAGCTTAAAAATGGCTTTGACCGCACGCTAGAACTAAGCACCGAGCAGATGAAAAAAAGCGATCGATAATGGCATGAAATGTAGCCCATCTAGAGGATATTAGAGAGTGCAACTTCTTTATCGTGACTGTGCCAACGCCGATAGACAAGAACAAACGCCCAGACCTAACCCCTGTGGTAAAGCTACGCAAAGTGTGACAAAAAGTGCTAAAAAGGCGACATCGTTGTTTATGAAAGCACCGTTTATCCAGGCGTTACAGAGGAATTGCGTGCCACTTCTTGAAGAGAGCGGACTTAAATTAATAAAGACTTCTTCTGCGGCTACTCACCAGAGCGCATAAATCCAGGCGATAAAGAGCACACGGTAACTAAGATCAAAAGATCACAAGTGGTTCGACGCCTGAGATCGCTGACAAGGTCGATGAAATTTACCGCTCTATAATCACGGCTGGCACGCATAAAAGCTTCGAGCATCAAAGTAGCCGAGGCTGCAAAAGTCATCGAAAAATACCCAGCGCGACATAAACATCGCTTTTATAAACGAGCTTGCGATGCTATTTGAAAAGCTAATATCAACACCTATAGACGTGCTTGAGGCGGCTGGCACAAAGTGGGAATTTCTTCACTTCCGTCCAGGTCTGGTTGGCGGACACCGCATCGGCGTGGACCCATACTATCTAACCCACAAGGCGCAGGAAGTGGGCTATCATCCAGAGATGATCCTAGCTGGCCGCCGTATCAACGACGATATGGGCAAATACACAGCCGATCAAGTGATCAAACCAATGATAAGAAAAAGGCGTTTTGATAAACAAGGCTCGCGTGCTTGTTCTTGGTATGACATTTAAAAGAAAACTGCCCAGATATCCGCAACCTCGCGTCATAGACGTGGTCGATGAGCTAAAAGACTTTGGCTGCAAGGTCGATGTGACCGACCCTGGGCTGATAGCGCTGAGGTAAAAACATGAGTACGGCTTTGATCTTGTAAAAGAGTATAACCTAGACGACTACGACTGCATCGTGATCGCCGTAGCTCACAATGACCTTTAAAAGCTCAACCTAAAAAGGCCACTTGGTTTATGATATAAAAAATATCTACCCAGACGCCGACGCTAGGCTGTAGGGAATTTAGTGCACAAAGTAAGCGTAAATTGTGTAATTTACTTTATCTTTCTAGCTGCTTATCTGTTTGGATTTACAGCTAGGATGCTTTGGGTATTGTGGGCAAAGGGATATGCCAGAGTTTTACTTTAATGGCGAATTTGATGCTTACGACAAATGACGCATACTATTACGCAGAGGGCGCTAGAGATATGCTTGCTGGCTTTCATCAGCAAAAATGACTTTAGCCCCTTTAACCACCCAATCTCAACAATAGTTTTTATATTTGCATATTCTACCTTTCAAGATCGAAAGTGTGATGTTTTATATGAGTGCGCTTTTTAGCACCGCTTATAGAGCGCTTCCAGTTATCTTGATATCAAATGAGTTTAAGACCCTAAAAGCTGGGGCTGTGGCTGCATTTATGAGCGTTATATTGCCAGGCTATCTTGTAAGAACGTCACTTGGTTACTTTTGATAGCGATATGTTAAATGTCACGTTTGCGCTTTTATCATCTATCTTTTGATCAGGCTTTTAAACACAAATAAACAAAGATTTATTGTTTTGCCTGCTCTTTTTGTATCGCTTTATCTTTGGTGGTATCAAAGCTCTTATGCCCTTATTTTGAGCATTATCTTTATCTTTTTTTCTCGCACGCTTGCTTTTTATGCGAAGCAGGACAGAAAACTACCAAGCGATATTTTTTATGTTTATAAGCATCGTTAGTTTTAATATTTTTCAAAAGATCCGCTCATTGCAAAACAAAAATTTTGATTTTAAATTGAGCGGTTATTGCTTCATTTTACGCCATTTTTGCAAATATAAAAAACTACTTTCACCTAGAAATTGTAAGCATTTTTCTAGCTATTATGCTAGCTATTTTTATCTATTTTGGTGGCTTTGATTTTTATTATCTCAAAGATTGGCAGTTACGTTTTAAAAAGCAGCTCAGAGGTTGCAAGTAAATTTCACTTTATAAGCGAATACACGCTAATTGATGAGGTAAAAGCGCTAGCCCATTATATTTTGTCTATTTCATGGCTGGAAATATCCTTATTTTACTAGCAGCAGTGATTGGTTATTTAGTGCTTTGTTTTAAATTTCGCCTATTTTTACTTTAGTTTGCCACTGCTTGGACTTGGCACTTTATCGCTATTTGGCGGAGTTAGATTTGCTATGTATATAACGCCGCTTGTTGCACTTGGTTTTGATATTTCTTGCACTAAATTTATTTGATCTTAGAAATTCTCTTAAAGAAATTTATCCTTTTTATCTTTGCAGTAGCTGCTCTGCTCCAAATTTGGATATCGCTACCTTATAGACCTCATACTTTGATCACGCACGATGAGGCAGTAGCACTTGATCAGTTAAAAAGCCTCAAAACGTGATGACTACGTGCTTTCATGGTGGGATTATGGATATGCGATAAGGTATTTTGCCGATGTTAAGACGCTAAAATGATCCTGGCAGGGCAAGGTGGCGAGAACGGCTATTTTGTTAGTCTTGCTTTTAAGAAAAAGATGAGGCAACCTCAGCCAAGCTAGCTAGAGTAGTGAGCGAGTATAGCGACATCTCGTTTGAGAAAAAAAGAGTAGAGCTAGAAGAAATTTTAAAAGATCACAATACAAGCGATCTAAACCTCTTTTAAGCCAGCTTGAAAGCGCAATTTACTCTGCCAGCGGCAAAAAAGAGGTTTTTACTATCTTGTGCCAGATATGATAGATATCGCCCCAAACATATTTAGATATAGTTACATCGACGTTATGAGCGGCGAGAGGCCAAAAGAGGAGTTTTACTACGTTAGCCCTATAAGTAGCGTTAGCGAGGCTGGCATAGATCTTTGAAATGGCTATATCTTGCCACTAAAAAGAGCCAGTTTATCACACAAAACGGCGAAAAAGGTAGCTGTAAAGTCCTTTTATAAGATAAAAAGGCTCTGGCAAAGAGCTACAAATAGATGAGAAAACTATCGATGAAAGGGCAGTACTTTTCGTTTTGTTTTTAGAGGACTATGCGCGCGTGGTTTTAGTTGATGAAAATGCCTAAATCTCAGCTCTTGTGCAGCTTTTTATATTTGAGCGAGCCGATGAGCGATACTTTGAGCCATTTATCATCTCAAGTGGCGTAAAATTTATAGGTTAAAAAGTCTCAATGCTAATCAATCTAATAAGCTCGATCGTCGTTTTTTTGTCGTATCAATGGGCATACTTTTCTTTACGCCATTTATCTTAAAGAGTCTTGGCAACGAGGCATTTGGCTTTGTGGGTCTTAGTAACGCCATCGTTAGCTACGCCGCAGTCGTGAGCGTGGCTATAAACTCAGTGAGTGGCTCGCTTTGTCGCTCGTGCGTGGCACAAAAAGATCTAAGCCTTGCAAACACCTACCACTCATCAGTGCTTGTTGTAAATATCTTCTTTGCGCCGTTGTCGTGGTGATAAGCTCTGTTTTCATACTACATGGTAAAGCTTTTTAAATGTCCCTGAGAAATTTACTATTTGACGTGAGAATGACCCTTTTGTTTTTACTTTATACACTTTGCGTTGGGCTATTTAACGGTGTTTTTGACGGTCTGCGCCTTTGTGACAAAACAAGCTCTATCTACCTCCATCAGAAATGCTATCTCAAGCGCGATCCTAGCGATCCTTATCGTGGCACTCTTTTTCTTTTTAAAGCCATTTATCTCATACATCGCTATCTCAGCTCTAGTTGCTAGCCTTTTTGTCTTTTAGCACCATTTTTATGTCAGCTCGCATCACACCGGATCTAAAAATTTAGCCTAATAAATTTGACTTTTTCTAAGATCAAAGAGCTTTTAAGCTCTGGCATTTGAATAGCTTTAACGCGCTAAACCGCATACTTTTAACAGGCATGGACCTATTTATCTGCAACATCTTTGTAAATGCAAACGCCACTGGCCTTCTTTCAGTAGCCAAGGCCGCCCCTATCATACTTGAGAGCTTTGTAGCGCAGCTTAGTGGTATATTTGCACCGTAATTTGTCGAGCTTTACTCTAAGAATGTGATCACGGACCCCATAAACGAGGCTACTTTTTCGATGAAGGTGATCGCCTTTGTGATGAGCGCCCGGCCGCATTTTTCGTCGTTTTTGGGCTTGATTTCTACACGCTTTGGCTGCCTTTTTAAAAGCGCAGATGAGGTCAATTATCTACAACGTCTCGATGATCACGCTAGTGCTCATCGTATTTATAAGCTTTGTTTTTTTCGCTTTTTAACCTTGATAGCGCGACAAATAAGCTTCGCCGACCAGCTATTGCCAACACTATCCTTGGCGTTAGCACGATCATAGCGCAGATCGCACTGCTTAAATGTAGTGACTACGGCGTTTATGGCATCGTCATCGTCGCAGCTGTTTTTATAGCATAAAGATCTCGGCTTTGACCTCATAAACGCTGCTTTTAAATTGAGGTGAAACTCACCACATTTTACGGGGTTTATTTTTGTAATTTAGCTGTTTTTGCGCTCTGCGTGCTTGCGATGTTTGCCTGCAAGGACTTTGTGAGCCCAGATAACTGGCTGTAATTTGCATATCTTTGCTGCGATATACGCTGGCGCAGCTTATGTTTTTGGGGATATGTTTTTAATGCTTTGAGCGAGGCATAGTTTGGCGTGTACAAGCAAAATGTAAAAAGGTCTTAAATGAATGAAATTTATCTGATCTCTTTGGCTAAAGACACCAAAAGGCGCGAGCTTTTTGCAGCAGAATTTAGCTCTTATGATAGCTTTTAAGCCAATAGACGCAGTTGATGGCAGGAGCTAAACGCGAGGGAGTACTATAAGATCATTTCGCCGTCATTTAAAGCTTACGGCAAGGTTTTACGCCCAGCAGAGGTTGGCTGTTCGCTCTCACACGTAAAAAGCCTACGAGGCGTTTTTGGCGAGTGAAGTTAATTTGCCCTCATCTTTGAAGATGACGGATAGGAGGTGACCTAGCGATAAAAGAGGCCTTTTGGCAGCTAGCAAAAATACCAGAAGAGAGCGTGCTGATATGTGCATGCAAGATGGGCTAGAGGGCAGGTTTAGCGCCTTTGGCAAAAAGGTGGATACTAGCCCTAAGTAAGCCACTTTGGCAGGTCTCAGCACTCATTTTCGAGCATTTATAGAGCAGGGGGCTTATGTGCTAACCAAAAAGCGCTAGTAATCGGTTTGAAATTCATAAGCGGGCGCTTTGCACGACTGATGTTTGGGACTATTTGCTTGGCGTTAATGATATGCAGATGTATTTTTTGCGATCTTTTGCGCACCCAACCGATCTTAGTGGCTCAAACATCGAGGGCGAGCGCCCTGAGAGGGGATACAGCGCAAATTTAAAAGGCCTACATAAAAACATTTAATTTATACTTTTTCTCACGACTTGAGAAGCTTCAAGGCTATGAGGAGATTTTCAAAAGGGGCTAGATGAGCGAGCCATTAATCAGCATAGTAACTGCGACCTATAAGCGTCCAGAGCTTTTTAAAAAAGGCCATAAAAAGCGCTCTAGCTCAAAGCTATGTACTTTAGAAATAGTTGTAACCGACGACGGCGATGACGAGAGTGCGAGTGAATGTGCAAGAGTTTTTAACGACGCAAGGATCAATTGTAAAAATAGCGCTCACAAAAAGAGCCCAAAATGGCAACAAAAATAACGGCTTTTGACAACGCAACAGGCGAGTTTGTCTGCTTGCTTGACGATGACGATGAGCTTTTTGCCTGAGGCGATTGCTTTGTGTTATGAATTCTAAAAAGTGGCGAGTATTCGTGCGTTTTTGCAGACGCTATCTGCGAAAAGATGGCGTGATGACCGAGATGATAGCTGGTAGAAGCCCATATAGCAAAGCGGGGCGATGAGTAAGGCTGATTATCACTGCGGGCGGATAAATGGCGAGTATTTTAAGCTTTTTCGCGTGAATTTATAGATGGATTTAGGTTTGATGAGAGCAGTTTTTGGCGGCGAAAATGAGCTTTATATCCGCTTTTTGAAAAATGTCTTTTTATCTTAAAAAGCCACTTTACATCTACCGCATCGCAAGAAGCGATAGTGCGACGCTAAACGCCAGCAAACACGCGTTAAACGTGGCAAACGCCTACATAAAAACAGCAAATATGCACTACGACATCGCTATAAAAAAATGAGCCGTAATTTCTAGCTATGCAGTATAAAAACGCCGCTTACTACGCCAAAATAGCGGGTGAATACGGCCTTATGTTAAGTTGTATCTTTTAAAAGCCTTAGTATCAATGTAGTAAAGAGGCGTTTATTTTCTTACTCGCTTGAGTCCGCTTCCAGCGGCATTTTACCGGCACTCTCAAAGCTACGTGTAAAGATCAAGCAAAGGTTTGGCGTATGAGGATATTATTTTGTCACATCAACGCTTAGAAGTGGCGGTGCGGAGCGAGTTTGCGCGGTGATTGCCTCGAGATTTAGCATGGATCACGATGTAAGCCTTGTTAACTGGACAAAGATGAGCCATTTTACGAGCTAGCAAGTGGCGTAAAGCTTATAATTTAGGGCGTTGGGGCTGATGAGCTTGGCTTGGTTGGAATGAGAGAGAGTTTTTAAAAGGTGCTTTTGCCTTTAAGGGCGCTCATAAAGAGGGCATCGACGTCGTCATTTCTTTTTTTAGACGCCGTAAATACCTTGGTGCTCTTTTAGTTCAGCTGGGCTGAAAACGCTCTATTATTATAAGCGAGCACACAAACTACCTTGCGCCAAAAAGGGCGATCTTTAAGGTGCTAAGACGCATAAGCTACCCATTTGCTAAACGCACTTAGCGTCTTAAGCGACGAGGGATCTTGGCTACTACTCGAAATTTTGCAAAATGTGATGAAAATTTACAACCCGCTCTTTTGAAGAAATACGCATTGAGAGCTTTGATAAAAGTGACTTAGTCATCTTTTGTTGGCAGGCTAAATAAGATAAAAACTGCGAAATGTTTGTAAGAGTGGCTGCAAACTTAAAAGCAAAGCGGCTATAATCTTGCTGTCGCTGGAGATGGCGGCGAGGTCAAATTTAGTAATCTAGCTGCAGCGCGTTGATGTCCAGTTTTTAGGCAACGTTAGCGACATCGCCTCGCTTTTATAAAAAGAGCAAAAGTGCTGCTTTCTTGCTCAGCCTCGAGGGTCTTGGAAATACCTTTGATAGAGGCGATAAAACTATGACTGCGTGCGGTTGCGACAAAAACTAGCGGGGCAAAAGAGCTTTATAAGAGATGGCTTTGATGGCTTGCTTTTGCGAGATAAATGATGCTAGGCAGATGAGCTGAAAAAGCTTGCAAATTTGGTCAAGATGAGGCAAAAATGGGCGACTCTGTCAAAAACGCAAGAGCTAGACTTGATGAGTTTGGCGGAGGGAAACTTTATAAAAAGTGGCTGGAGCTTTAAGGCTTGGAGGTGTGAAGTGAAAAATTCTTTTTGTTATAGCCGCACTTAGAAATGGTGGGGCTGAGCGCGTGCTAAACGTGCTTGCAAATGAGCTTTGCAAAGACAATGAGATCACTATCGCTCTTCTTGAAGAGGACCTTGGGCTTTATAATTTAGTGAAAAGATAAATATCATAAACCCTTAGCGTCAATGGCTCAGGGCTTGCTTTTAGTATCTAAAAATCCTCGCTCTAGAACGCTTTTTAAAGAGCAAAGGGCTGATCTGATAATTAGCTTTATCGACTGGACAAACGTCGCTTGTGTGCTGGGCAATCGGGTCTCAAAGAGCAAACTACTAGCAACCGAGCATCACGAGCATAGATACTTAAAAGCAAAATCGCAAGCGCTATGCGTGATATTAGCTACCGCTTTGTAGATGGCTTAAGCGTGCTGAAGTAAAAGCGACTACGACTACTATAACGTGCTAAAAATCGCGAGGGTCATCCACAACCCACTTTTTATCGACGTGCCTGAAATGGCGAGAAGCAAACGTCATCTTAAGCGTGGCTAGGCTGGAAGCGGTAAAGGGCTATCGATATCTATTTTGAGGCGCTTAGCAAGGTGGATAAGAGCTGCTTTGATGGCTGGGAGATAAAGATCGCAGGCAGTGGCAGGCAGGAGGCCGAGCTAAAAGCAAATGGCGTCAAATGTAGGGCTTAATGTCAAATTTCTTTAGGTCACATGAGCGACGTCACAAAGCTTTATAGTGAGGCAGTATTTTTACTCTTAGCTCACGAAGCGAGGGGCTTTCAAATGTGCTAATCGAGTCAGGTGCTTTTTGGTTGTGCTAGGCTGAAGTAGCGACACTGTGGGCGCGAGAGAGCTTATAAATGACGGCATAGACGGGCTTTATCTTTAAAAATGGCGACGCAAATGATCTAAAAAGAGAAGCTGAAATGCTTTTAAAAGATGAAAAATTTAAGGCAAAAACTAGCAAAAATGCCAGCGAAAGTGCAAAATTTATTTAGCAAAGAAAACATCATCAAACAGTGGCGAGACTATAAAAAGGTTGTTAGCAAGTGAAAAATTAGCCGTTTTTATACTCGATGGGCCTGGCGGGCTGAGCGAAATGTGCAATTTGCTGCCATTTTGATCAAACGTTATGAAGTTCATCTCATCTTAATGAGCAAGGTCATCGCTTACGAGATACCAAGCGAGGTGCAGATCCACTTTATAGAAAAATAGCGATCCCTACGAGAGCGGACTAAAGAAGCTTGCAAGGCTCTTTTTTAGCGATGCCAATGCTTGCCTTTAAATATATGAAAATTTTTGTCAAAAGCTTAAACATCGACACGCAGTTTGTGCTGATGAACCGCCCTTGTTATATCGCTGGGGTCGCTAGGATATTAGGGCTAGGCAGGCTGGTTATCAGCGAGCGAAGCTGTCCGTCGATCTTATATAAAAACGATCTGCGCGGGCGAGTTAATAATCTTACTCACTCATCTTTACAAAAAGCTGATCTAATCCTCGCAAATGCAGCTGGTAATAAAGAGGATCTGGTGCGACATGGCATGAGCGCAGACAAAACAAAGGTGCTTTATAACGCCCTTGGATCTAAAAACTATAATTTGCTAAAAAGATGAGCCACTTGAGGATGGTTTTAAGCCATTTTTCATAAACATAGGCCGCCTTGATAGTGGTAAAAATCAAGCCATGCTAATAAAAATAATCGCTTTTGATTAACGACCCTCGTGCCACGCTTGGCATCCTCGGCAAAGGGCCTTTAAGGGACGAGCTACAGTAATCGGATAGACAGCCCGGCGTGGGTGATCGAGTAAAAGCTTCTTGGCACCGATAAAAAACTTTTTAGGCATATAAAAACGCCTTTTGCTTTGCTTTGTGCTTCGCGTTTTGAGGGCTTTTCAAACGTTTTGTTTGAAGCACTAGCGTGCGAAAAACCATCATCTCAACCGAGCACAAGAGCGGTGCAAAGGAGCTTTGGGCGATAGTGAGTTTGGCATCTTAGTGCCTGTTGATGACGAAAAATGCGATGAAAGAGGCGATGATAAAGGTGCTTAACGAGCGTGAAATAAGGCGAAATTTGAAAAAATGTTGCGTATAATCGGGCAATTTTTGATAGTGAAAACATAGCGAGCGAGCTTATAATTTTCTGAAAATCCTAATGAATAGAAATTTGTTTTTAAAAATTACTCTTTATATCTTATGATATTTGCCGCAGTCATCTTTGGCATGGTTTGTAGGCTTTACTCGGGTCTTTTGGGCGAGCGAGTATCCGGTATTTTTCTGAACAACGAGCTGATGATCAGCACAAACGACGGCTATGGCATTTGCCGAGGGCGCAGGATATGCTAGCTGGCTTTCACCAGGAAAAACGACCTTAGCTACTACGGCTATCCGCTCGACGCTTACTTACTGGATCGTGAAATTTCTGGGCGTTGCTCGAGACGGCGATGATTTATATGAGCGTCTTTTTCTCGTCGCTTGTGGCTGTGCCTGTTATCTTGATCGCAAACGAATATAAAGCAAAAATGGCTGGCTTCACTCGCTGCACTTCTGCCGTCGTCGCAAATAGCTACCACAACCGCACAATGGCGTAGGCTACTACGACACCGATATGCTCATTATCCCACTTAGCGTTTTTGTCGTTTTGGGGGCTATCAGAGTGCTTGAGAAAAAGGACGCAAAGAGCCTGATAATCGCGCCTTTAAGCGTGCTTATTTATATGTGGTGGTATATGAGCGCCTTTTCGCTCATTAGTATTTTAACTCGGGCTATTTTTACTACACGCTCATTTTTGATAGGGAAAAATCCACTTTTTACCTTTGAAAATTTCTCACTGCTTACTTGCCATTTCAAACCTTGATCTAACTCTCAATTTATCGCTGTCACCAGTATTTACGCACTTCTGCCTGTTTAAAAAGAGGTGATAATGTAAAACTGCTCTTGGCATTTTGGCAATTATCTTGTTGTTTTTTGTCATCCGTGGCGGCTAAACCTATAATCTTTCAACGCAATTTACGCGTCTTTAGAGATGCGCCTGAAGTTGGTGGCATGAGTTTTCACTCTTTAATCGCTCAATCAAACCATCCAAGAGTCAAGCGTCGTTGATTTTACGCTATTTTGCAGAGGATCAGCGCAAATGTCATCACATTTTTGATCTCGCTTGTTGGTGTTGCTCTTTTTGCTATAAACACCGCTCTTTTGCCGTTTCTCTTGGTATGCTGGCACTTGGATTTTTGGCATTTAAAAGCGGCCTTTAGATTTACCATTTACGCTGTGCCCGTAATGGCGCTTGGTTTTTGGCTATTTGCGTGAGTTCGTGCTTTCAGCTCTAAAGCTAAAAGGGTTAGTTTTTAGCTCTGTCAAGAGTCGTCATAACCGCGCTCTCTGCCCCTAACTCAGCGCCTCATCCATATCTATGGCTACAAGGCTGAGCCAGTTTTTTAGCATAAAAGAGGTTGAAATTTAAATAAGCTAAAAAGCATAGCAAACCGCGAGGACTACGTGCTTGCGTGGTGGGACCATGGATATCCGATTAGATATTACAGCGATGTTAAGACACTCATTGACGGCGGAAAGCACCTGGAAGGGAGAATTTTTGCCGTGAGCTTTGCGCTTGGTAGGCGACGAGATGAGCTCTGCAAATATGGCAAGGCTTTGATGTTGAGCATACGGAGCGAAATACAAGGAGAGATTTAACGGCAATTTGGCTCAATGCAAGAGAGAGAAACACAAGCATTAGATAATTTTTTAGCGATATAAAAGAGGCAAATCTAGCCTCGCCAGCACAAGAGATATTTACTACTACTTGCCAGATAGGATGATCGGCATATTTCCGACCATTTTGCAGTTTAGTAAGATCGATCTAAAAAGTGGTAAAAACCCTAAACAACGGACTTTTGTTGCGACAAGAGCGATCTCGCAAAATGAAAAAGGCATTAGGCTAGGGTGGTGGATTTACGCTAACGAGTGATGTCACAGGTGATCTATGAAAAAACAACGTCTTACCGCTAAGATCTTTCATAGAGACCGACTACGACGAGTCTGGTGCTAAACCGTCAAAGAGTATAAAAACAACGAACTCTCAAACATTTCTGTCATTTTTATGAGAGACTATGGCAGGTTTATCATCCTTGATGAGAGCATTTTAAATAGCACCTACATACAGCTTTTTCAAAGCTAGAAAGATACGATCCAAAGGTCTTTGAGCCAGTCATACTTGACGGGCGGCAAAAAGCTATAAGCTAAAGAGGTAGATATGGCACGCATAGGGTTTTTAAAGCCACGCTGATATGAGCATACATAGGCGGCCCATTATGCAGGCTTTAAAAGATATGGGGCACGAGGTTTTTGCTATCGCTCAAAGGGCGACTTTACAGATGAGCTTGCAAAGAGCTTTCATACCGTTACCTACGAGCTTGATAAGGCTAGCCTAAATCCGCTAACCGTGATAAATAACTCAAAAACTATCTCAAATTACAGCCGAGCTAAAGTCAGACCTGCTTCAAACTGGCGCCCACAAGTCAAATGTCTTTGGCACATTTGCCGCTAAAAATGCTGGCATAAAGCACGTGATAAATCGCTGAAGGGCTTGGTAGCTTTTATATCGATGATGATATTAAAACAAAAGGCTGTGCGTTTTGTCATGAGAGCCTTTGTAAAATTTTCCTTTGCAAAGGCTGACGCATGCGTATTTAGAAACGACTCGGACGCTGACTATATGATCACGCGAAATTTGATAGAAAAAGCAAAGTTTGCCGCATAAAAAGTGTCGGAGGGATACTGCACAATGTGACCCAGCCATCACGCAGGCGGCTGACCTTGGAGAGAAAAAGGTCATTTTAATGATCGCAAGAGCTATGTGGCACAAGGGCGTGCGTGGATCTTACGAGGCAGCAGAAATTTAAATGGCTACAAAACTGCGGAATTGTCTTTGTGGGCGAGGGCTTTGAAAGCTAAATCAACCGCAGATGAGAGATTTTTAAAAGGTAGCAAAGTACGCTATTTGGGAGCTAGAAACGATATCCCGCAGCTTTTTAAAGGCTTCTTATCTGTTGGCACTTCCTAGCTACAAAGAGGGCTTTCAAGAACAGTTTTAGAGGCGATGAGTATGGCAAAAGCAGTTGTCGCAAGTGACGTGACAGGCTGTAATGAAGCTGTAAAAAGAGGGCTACAACGGACTTTTTATGCAAGGTAAAAAGACGCAAGCGACCCTAGCAGATAAAATCGTGAAACTACTGCTTTGATGACGAAGCGCTTTGCGTAAAACTTGGACAAAATGGCAGAGACTGGGCAGTAAGCGAGTTTTGACGAGAAGCAAATCGCAAAAGATATATAGAGATTATAGGAGAATTATAGATGTATAGGAAATTTTTAAAGAGGGCGATTGACATTTTGGGAGCTTTGTTTTTGCTTTATTTTAACATCGCCCATCATCATAGCAACCGCGATCTTTATCTATTTTTAAAGTAAGCCGTGACGTCATTTTTCACGCAGGCAAGACCAGGGCTTAATGAGAAAGTACCTTAAAATTTACTAACTTTAAGACGATGAGCGACGAGCGCGACGCCAAATGGCGAGCTCTTGCCAGATGATCAGCGTCTTGGTAAATTGGCAAACTGATCCGCTCTCTTAGCCTCGATGAGCTGCCACAGCTCTTTAACGTGCTAAAGGGCGACATGCAGCTTCATTGGACCAAGACCGCTTTTTGGTTGAGTATCTACCCATCTATAACGAAACGCAAAAAGCATCGCCACGACGTGCGCCCTGGTATCACAGGTCTAGCACAGGTAAAATGGCAGAAACGCCATAAGCTGGGGAGAAAAATTTGAATACGACGTCTATTACGCCTCGAAATTTAAGCTTTATGCTTGACGTAAAGATCGCCTTGCAGACCATCGAAAGGTGCTAAAAACGAAGTGGTGTAAGCAAAGAAGGGCAGGCGACGACGGAGAGACGTACTGGCAAAAACTACAGAACTCGACATCTACGGAGCGAGCGGTCACGGCCTTTGTAGTCGCTGATATAGCAAGATGCAACGGTTATGATGAGATAGTTTTAGATGATGCTAGCGAGCGTAGTCTAGCTCAGAGCTTGAAAAAGCTGACATCATAATAGCCATCGGACAAAAATAAAAACTAGAGAGATGATAAGCAAAAGAGTCGAAGCTGCTGGCTTTGAGATAGTACGTGATCCATAAAAAGTGCGGTTGTGAGTGAAAGTGCTGTGATAGAAAAAGGCGTAGTTGTCATGCCAAATGCCGTTATAAACGCAAAAGCTTGTATATAAAAGAGGGCGTTATCATAAATTCTGGTGCGGTGATAGAGCATGTGAGTGCGTGATAGAGTAACGTGCTCACATCAGCCCAAATGCAGCCCCTTGCTGGAAACGTTAGCGTGGGCGAATTTACGCATGTTGGTATTGGCTCAAGCATTATTCAAGGTATAAGCATCGGCAAAAACTGCATCATCGGCGCTGGAAGCGTGGTCGTTAGAAGATATAAAAGATGGCACAAAGGCTTACGGCGTGCCAGCATGCGACGCGCGCTAAGATACTAACGGTAAAAATAAGTGCTAAAATCGCCAAAAATCACGAAAGGGATGAAATGGATAGGGTTTTTATCTCCACCAAATCATGAGCGGAAAAGAGCAGGAATATATAAAAAGTTTTTGAAAGCACTATATAGCGCCACTTGGCGAGTATGTTATCATTGAAGAAAGTATAAAAAGCTACACCGGAGCAAAAGATGCTCTTGCACTAAGCGCTGGAACGGCGGCGCTTCACCCAGCACTTCGCGTCCTTGGCGTAAAAGAGGGCGACTTTGTGCTTGCTTCTAGCTTTACTTTCATGGCTTCAGTCTCGCCGATACTTTACGAAAAGCAACTCCAGTCTTTATAGATAGCGATGAGAGCTGAGATGAGTCCAGAACTACTTAAAAAGGCAATATCAGATTTACCTAAAAAGCCAAAGGTATTGGTCGTCACTCATCTTTACGGACAAGCTTCAAAGATGAAAGAAATTGTGAAATTTGCCAAAAACGAGGGCATCGCTTTGGTTGAAGATGCAGCTGAAACGCACTGGTGATTTTTACGGCGGTAAGGCACTTGGCACATTTTGGCGTGATGGGTGCATATAGTTTTTAATGGCAATAAAATAATCACCACTTCAGGTGGTGGGTATGCTAGTTGGCGACAAGCGAATTTGTAGAAAAAGCTAGATTTTATAGCACTCTAGCTAGAGAGCCACTGCTCCACTACGAGCACACAAAGACTATGGCTACAACTATCGCTTAGCAACGTACTAGGTGCCATTGGCGTAGCTCAGATGGAAGTTTTGGAAAAAGAGTCGAGCAAAAGAGAAGGAGTCTTTGAAATTTATGAAAAAGAGCTTGACGACGTTTTAGAATTATGCCAGAACTGCCAAATTTCTCGTGGTAACAGATGGCTGACAACTGGCGTTTTTGCTAGATGCACATTTAAAAGTTATCAAAGCACTAGCTGATGAAAAATATTGAGAGTCGCCCACTTTGGAAGCCTATGCATTTACAGCCTGTATTTAAAGGTGCGTTAAGTTTTATTGATGGATATAGCGAAAGATCTAGTTTTTCAGAGGAACCCTTGCCAAGTGGCAGCGATATGAGCGAGACAGACACAAGAAAGAGTGATAAAAATAGTCAAGGAAAAATGCGTAAATGTTTCATGCAACAAAGTTAAAAAGGCTTGTATTTTTCCTTCTTGGCGATGTTTTATATTTATCTTTTTCGATATATGTGGCTTATCTTTTAAGATTTAACGCTGATATCCAGATATCTACGTCAAGGGCTTTTTGTAACGGCTGGATTTTTGATCGTATTTAAGCTCTTTTTATGTGGATGTTTAAATTTACAAGGTGCCGTGGAGGTGGATTAAATGAAGCAAGAAAAATTTTCCTAGCTCACGTTTGCTCAGCGGTTTTTATTTACGATCATATCATTCAAGATTTTTAAATCCATACCCAGAAGCGTCATTTTCATTGATCTTCTTATTTCATGCTTGCTTGTTGGGCTTTTTAAGATTTCAAAACGCATGGTGCTTGACTTTTTTCAAACAAACCTCACAAGGGAGAGCCATGCGTGGTAATCGGCGCTACCTCAAAGGCACTTCACGTTTTGCGTGGCTTAAAAGCAGGGCTATCTTGACTACTACGCGGTTGGGTGGTGAGATGGCAGGAGTGATCTTGTTGGCACTTATTGTGATGGATTTTAGTGCAAGATAAAAAGAGATGCAAGCCTTATAAAAGATTATGACGCAAAGACCGCTATCATTGCGCTTTGCGCTAGATCAAGACGAGCTTCAAGCCTTAGTTGATGAGCTAACTGGATATGGCATAAGAGATATGAAACTCTTTTCGCTTATCGAAAATGAGCCGATCAAAGATATCTCGATCGAAGATTTGCTCGCTAGAGCCAAAAGACCTTAATCCAGAGGCTATTTCACATTTTCTTAAAAGATAAAAGAGTGCTTGTCACCGGAGCTAGCGGTAGCATAGGAAGTGAGTGTTAAGCAGTGCTTAAAATTGGTGTAAAAGTGAGCTTATAATGGTTGAGCACAGCGAGGTTTAACCTTTATAAAAATAGGCGAAGATACAAAAAGATAAAAGAACCATTAACAGCGTTTGTAAATATCACAAATTAAAGGACTTTGAAGAGGTTTTTGCCGACTTTAGACCAGAGATCGTCATTCACGCTGCAGCATATAAACATGTGCCACTTTGTGAGCTAAATCCTCGCTCAGCAGTTGAAAACAACATCCTTGGCACAAAAATGCAGTCGATCTTTCTATATGGCGTTAAGAAATTTGTCATGATCTCATCAGACAAGGCTGTGCGCCCAACAAACATAATGGGTACAACTAAGCGTGTTTGCGAACTTTACGCACTCAAAATCTCAAAATGAAAGCAGGTGTTTGCGAGATAGTTTGCGTGCGCTGGTAACGTCCTGGCTCAAGCGGATCAGTTATACCCAATGTTGAAGCGCAGATCGCTGCAAATAGGCCTTTGCGTCACCCACCCAGAGATCTACAAGATATTTTGTGTCACATCTGAGGCGTGTCAGCTGGTCCTTCAAAGCAGCCTCCATTGCAAAAGGTGGAGAGCTTTTTCGTACCTGATATGGGCGAGCTGACAAGATCGTTGATCTTGTATAAAAGATGCTGCTTCTTTCAAACAAAGAGCATCTTGGTATCGAGTTTTGTGGGACTTAGACCTGGCGAGAAGCTTTTATGAGGAGTTGCTTATCAACAAAGATGACGTTCAAACTAGTATGAATCGATCTTTGTGACGCATTCAGAGCCTTTACGATTTAGCGCTTTTAAACTCGCAGATAAATGAGCTTTTTGCAGCTTGAAGACGAGGAGATCGCACCTGCGCTTATATCGTCCCAGAGTTCAACCACGCATTAAGTTTAAAGGAATAGCTATATAAAAGATATTAAAGATTTAGCGATACTAGATACAAGGCAAGGGCGTATATATGCTATTTATTTAGTAATGGACCAAATAGACTGCCTGGGGTTTGTCGGAAGAGTAAAGCTGGCTTTGATAAGATCAGCCACGAGATAGAAAAATTTGACGCACTATATATTTTTGGATGAAAATGGCATGCTGGATCGAAGACTCGATCAGCCTAAATGAAAAATACAAAATCCCAAAAGGCGAAAAACCGCGCAAATAAGGCATATTACTACACCGCAGTGCGCGAGAAAAGGTGCGTTTTAAGCGATCCATATCCATCAAGCCTGCAATGGAAATTTATGCGTTACTGCAAGCGTACCTATCTATAATGATGAGCGACCCATAGATTGCATCGACATAAGCTTAGAAAATATTCTAAAGATGGTCGATAGTGGCTTTTGTTGAGGAACATTTTGTAGATTTTTAAAGACTGTTTATACACCATTTTTGCGCTTCTCTTTTTGATGATCTGCGCCTTTTTGTTTTGGCACGGCGTAAAGAGCTTTATCTCAAAGAGTATCGAGCATATAAACGTAGAAAGGCCTTGAATCAACCATCATTTTAACGCTAGCCCTTGCTATTTTTGACCTTGTAAAAGACGATATTTGAAGAGGAAATGGGTAAAAATCACGAGAGAAAATAGCGTGATATATAAGACGATGGTTAGATTTATCGGTTTATCATCATCGCACTTGCGATCGAGGCGCTCATGCTTGTCTTTCATTGCTATCACTGCACCTGAAAATATCATAAATGCTATCTATCTAATCGGCGGTGGTGTGGCTGTGCTAATGGCGGCACTGAGCTTTTATCTCTCTTTGGTGTAAAAAGGCAAGAAAATAGATGATAGCGGAAGATCGACCTGACGGCGTTGGAAACATTAAGCGCGATAACGAGCGAATTTCGTTACAACGATAAAAAGTGCGTTTTAGTAAAGTGTGAGCCAGAGAGCGTTTGAAGAGCACTCACATCGTTTTGCCAGGCGTTGGGGCATTTGGTGAGGGCTATGAAAAAGCTTGATCCCAAAGGCATGGACGAGGCGATAAGAGGCTGTGACAAATATCCGTAGCAGGGCGCCTATAGAATTTGCCTCGCATGCAGCTTTGTTTGAGCTATGAGGTTGGCGAGCACACGAGGACTTGGGCTGATAGCTGGCGAGGTGAGGATCAAATGGATGAAGCCAATTTGACAAGCCGCTAAAGATCCCGCATGTTGGCTGGAATGCGCTTTTGTCAAACAAAATGGCCCTTTAATAGGGACCAAAAGACAAAACACCACCACCAAAACCCAAACCCACAACCCACAAAACCCACCCCACCAAAAAACCACACAAAAACCAAAACCCAAAAACAAAACACAACACAAACCCCAACACCCAAGCAGGACCAAGTAAGCTGCAAGAGGTTTGAACACCCAAATGGCTCATGTGGTCGATCTGGAACAGCAGGGAGAAACAAATTTAACACGATCGAAAAGATATTAAAACAAAACCAAATCTACAAGTCAGATCATATGATGAAGAGTATAAACGCATTTAGATCTTCAAGTTACAGATGATCTTGGCTCATTGCCTTCGTGATCCAGAGTACAGCAAAAATGGCTGGGACTTACAGGGTCGTAGTTGGCATAGACGCGAAAGATGGCTATGCAAGCAGTTGCAAAGGAGCTGGGGTGAGGTTTTCAAATATAAAAGCGGTCGATCTTTGGCATTGCAGATGTGGGTGTAGAAGCACGAAACGAGGTTTGCACCTGATATTAACAAAGATGGAATGCTTGACGGAGTTAATGTTGGGTGAGGCTTGCAACAGCATAGACACAGCAAGCTTGAAACCATAGCAAGTGGCGAGTGATGACGATGATGAAACCACAGTTTTAGCGCTAAAAGAGACAAAGCGGAGACGGCTGGCGTGATCGTTGGTAAAGCTTACTATGAAGGACGACTTGATTTTGAAAGAAGCTTTCAGACAAGTTGGCTAGCGTTAAAAGCTTTTACTCTAGAGTACACAATTAGCCAGGAATAGGGCACTACTAAAAGGGATATTATGTAGGAATGACTGCTGTAGGACGACAGTCGTCAACAATGAGAAGGATCATTAAGAAATACTTTTTACAAAGGCTAGGACATCAAGAAAATTCTTTTGAGGCCGAGCACATGGCGTTGAAGCGCATGGAATATCATGGGACAAATGAAGGCATTGAGGTTCTTATCACTGACCGGAACATGCCTGAGATGAATGGTCTTGAACTTGTTAGTAAGAGCAGAGCAAAAAGTATGTTGACATGCCTATCATAATGGTAACAACAGAGGGCGGAAAAGCTGAGGTTACTAACGGCTTTAAAAGCAGGTGCTAATAACTACATCAGAAAACCTTTACGCCACAAGTTTTAAAAGAGAAGCCGAGAGACGTTTTGAGTTAACGAAAAGATAGCGCTACGAATTACGGGTACATCTCAACTTTTATGATGAGGTACTAGAGTTAGTTTCTCTTTTTGGAGTCACCTGTGTTGAAGAGCTAGATAAGCAGAATCATCGTCAGGGAAGAGTATGACCAATGACATAGCATGCATAGCAGCAGTACGCAAAAAGGCGCTATCTAGCGCACATAAAATCTCCAAATGATCTAGCATTTCCTATCGATCTTAAAAGAAAATAAAGCTGGCTAGGTAATTGAATATAGGCTGTAAAAGCCTATTTTGGTTGGATAAATTTATAGTAAGGCCTAGCTGGGAAGAGCGCTTAATGGCGTAACAAATACTGCACGACCCAGCTCTAGCCTTTGGCTCAGGGCACCACGAAAGCCTAGCACCCTTGCTTGCTTCTTTTACAGTATATATACAGCGTGCGTGATACGCCTTTAGATGTGGGTTGCGTGAGGTGGGATATTAAGCGTCGCTTTATGCAAAGCTTGGCTGCAAAGGTCGATGCTTGCGATACACGGATCGAGCAAAGCATCGCAAAGCCCGCTAAGCAATGCCCAGCTAAATGAGGTTACATTTAATAGACCGGACGGGTTCTATATCAAATCGAGCAAAAATATGATATCGTCGTAGCAAATATCATCGCCGATGTCATTTTTATGCTCTCAAATGACTTTCAGAAGAAACTCGCTTTAAAAGGCGGCTATTATTAGTAGTGCGGGAATTTTAGCGAACAAATACGAGGATAGGATCAAAGACCACGTCTAAGGATTTGAAACTAGAAGAGATAAAAACAAGCGAACGACTGGGTAGCCTTTGTTTATAAGGAACAGATGAATAACAAAATAATAAATTCAAAACAATGGCGATAATAACACGGATCAACAAAATCCTATCTTTATCTTTTGCTATCTGCGATAGTGATGGTGCTTGCTTTTAGAAGCTTTAGCGGAGATGGACTAGGCGGCTCATTTGGAGTTGGCAACAATACTCAGCAAGATGGTGGCATACTCAATGGGTAGAGATATGCTAAAAACAAGCTTAGCTTCAAACGAGGGTCGCGATATCTGGAAAGCTAACCACTAAAAGGTGTGTGGGTGGTGACAACAAAACCATCTATCTGTCAAAACGCATAAATGATCCAATGCTTATAAATTTGCTTTGAGCAAAATGGCATAACTGGCATAGCCGTTTTACAGCGAAAAATAACCGGTTTGGCGATCTCTTGTTTTCGCGGATCATACCAGTATTTATATGCTGTTGGATGTTTATCGCCAGCCGTATGCATATCGGCAGGCCAGCATACTTGGCACAGGAAGCGCGAAAAAGCATATACCCTGAAAACCAAAAGTTCAGTCGGACGATGTCGCATGAGCGTTGAAGAGGCAAAAAGAAGAAGTTCAAGAGATAGTTGTTGACTATCTAAAAAGCCCAGATAAATACCTTAAGACTTGGCGCATCCCAGTGAATTTCTACTAGTTGGCCTCAGGCACTGGTAAAACGCTTCTTGCACAAAGCGTGATTGCAGGCGAGGCATAGCGTGCCATTTCTCCCGCGTCCAGCGTCAAGTTTTATCCGAGATGTTTGTAGCCAGGTGTTGGTGCAAGACAGGGTTGAGAGACCTTTTGAAAATGCAGAGGCAGCGATTGTAGTTTATAGACGAGATCGACGCGATCGGTAAGAGTAGAAATCTGGTCCAATGGGTGGAAATGACGAGGAGGAGCAGACGCTAAATCAGCTTCTTTCTGAGATGGACGGACTGACGCGGATAGTCGCCAGATCATCGTTATAGCTGCTACAACAGACCTGAAGTTTTGGACGCTGCGCTTTTAAGACCGGGTAGATTTGACAGACAATTAGCTTGACTGATAAAAGCTACAGTTTTAAGGGACGTTGCGACATTTTATAAAGTTCATATGAAAGATGCAAAAGATCGGCAGAGACGCTAATATCGAAGATATATGCAAGGCTTACTTACGGGTTTAGCAGGGAGCCGATGCTTGAAAATATCGGCAGTAGAGGCAGCTCTTCTTGCGGGACGTAAGTCGAAAGACTTTCTGTTGAGCAGGCTGATCTAGTGGAGGCTGTTGAGAGATCGATCGCTGGACTTGAGAAAAAGTCTCGCCGTGTAAAGTCCAGAGAAAAGATACCTACATACCACGAGTGCGGACACGCCTTTGATAGCTGAAGTGACAAAGGCGACAGAGAGTCGCAGTTGTCTCTGTCGTGCCACGCGGTCTTCTGCAGCACTTGGCCATGCCATTAAACACGCACCTGAGGAGAATAAATTATGATGCAAAAGCACGAACTTTAGCTGAAGTTGATGTGCTGGCGGGCAGGAGCAGCTGAAGAGGCTCCTGCTAAAGACTAACCGGAGCCAGCAACGACCCAGAGCGTGCGACTGATATTATAAAAGCTATGGATTAGCATGTATGGTGTGAGTGACGTTGCTGGTCTTATGGTCCCTTGGAAAAGCAGCGCGCGACATATGGCGGACAGACGATAAAAGACTATAGCGACAAGATGGCTGAAAAAGGTCGATGACTTTGGCAAAACATTTGCTTCACGAGAGATATACAGCCGTACTTGGTTGCTAGAAATTTATATGGGCGCCATTGAAAATATGGTTTCGGCGCTTACGAAGAAAGAGACGATTGAGGAAAAGAGTTAGAGAGATCATCAAAAACTACGAAGAAGATATGGCCTTGAGGAGTAAGCTCAGTAGAGCACGAAGAAGACGAGAGGCAAAAGAGGAATAAATGAACGGTTCAGCTTTACGTCGCAAAGCGGGGTATAACATATATTTGTCTTTTTGATTTTATTTCTTTTGTCTTTGCTATTTGAGAATGCGCTTCTTTACATTTTTGTTTTTATTTTTCTATGGTTTTTAGAGATCCTGAAAGAGAGACTATTTACCGACGATTAAGCCTCGCTTTCGCTTTTCGCCGATAGATGGCAAGATAAAAGAGGCGGACTTTCTATAACGGACGATAATGAGAGTCGCTAAGATGAGTCATACAAAAAGCCCTTTTTGGTGTTGGCACGCTAAGAGCAGTTAGCTTGATGCAAAAGTTATTGATATAAAAAGAAGAGCACGGACTATAGTGACCAGGCGATGAGACCTCAGAGATACTAAACGAAAGAGCGATCATCCGCTTTTGAAAAAGATATGGATCCATTACACCATGCAGATCCTTAGCCGAGCTTTGGCAGAAGCTTTAGAGCCTGAGTAATGTAAGCGCGCTTAAAGCCTCTAGGGAGGTGGCTTTTTGGGAGAGCGGCGAGGTGATCTTGCATCTCACCAAGAGATACCAAAATCTGCAGTGAGTGTCGGCGAGAGCGTGAAAGCTGCTTCGCTTTTCGGATATTTTGAAGGGGATAAACAAGATGAATAGCATGCCATACGAAGTTACTAACTGTATCTTGCCAAATGATTTACGGCCGCGAGAGTGCTGGGTGTTATAAGCATCATTTCATCGATCCAAGGAAACCACTAAAGCGATCATCTACATCGTCCTTTCACTTATCCTAGACGGACTTGATGGCCGCGTGGCAAGACTTACAAAGACAACTATGCAATGTTTGGCGTAGAGTTCACAGCCTATGCTGCTGATCTAGTTGTCGCATTTGGGCGTAGCTCCGGCGAGTCTTGTTTTGTAACTAACTATCGAGCAGGTACGGCAGGTTTGGAGCGCTTATCACAAGCTAGTGTTTGTGAGTTTTGGAGCAGATCAGACTTTTGCTCGCTTTAACGTCACCACGAACAGGCCACGTATGATCCGGGCTTCCTATACCAGCAGCAGCTATCATGGCGTGCTTTGGGTTGTTTATGTGGATTATCACATTGCGGCTGCAGGTTTTCGAGTGGTGGCGATCCCTGCCGAGGCGGTATGGCGTTTTAATGGTTGGTAACATCCGCTATCCAAGCTTTAAAGATACTTTACAAACAAACTCACGTGAGTACACCTAACGCTGGGCCTTGTGCTTGCATTTTCGATGCTATCTATATCCATTTGAGAGCGCGACGCCAGATGAGCATTTATACGCTTTATGGCATCGTAAGAGCGACCGCAGTGTTTAGTGTATCCCATTAGGAGAGCGAATGAGCGAAAATGGCGTTATAAAATCACGCAAGTTACTACCAAAATCGAAATCAAAACTCTCTACTGCTACTTTGCAGCAAATTTTCTCTATTTATCTCATCA
>BNJT01000878.1_pt1 | contig 193431 bp, 397 predicted proteins | sample 8540491 | NCBI WGS metagenome assembly BNJT01 (sample SAMD00202455, study PRJDB9452) | human saliva metagenome | host: Homo sapiens | reverse complement strand
TCAGTTACGTATTGCTAATAATTTTGAACATTGTAAATAGGGATAATCACACTAATCAGTGGTGTTGACAGTTGCTTAATTGTTTGTATCATCTCATCCGGTGTTTTGAGAATTTATTATAATTTCATATTCAGGATTTTTACTCGTACAATCAAAAGCCAATATTTTCTTATGTTGTCGAATAAATTCCTCAACGAAGCTCTTTTTGATTATTCCCAAAAATGTGTATCGAGATATGCGTCACAAAACACTTGTCAACTCATCAATTACATCACCTACAATCTCAGGATAAAGATACACATTCTGAATAATGATTAAGCTCCAACAATTTATCTCCCATTTGTGTATAAGCTCCAATGTGAAAAAGCAACATCTGGCAGTGATTCTACTAATTCTTTTTATATAAAGAAAAATCTTGACTATCCGTAAATGAAAAAGATTTACAGCATATCGTTTGTATAAATTTTTTTAAAATCAAATTTCCCCATATAGTGCATTTGAATTTGCTCATAAGTGAGGGAAAAATAATCAAACCATACATTTCGATAACGATAACCAACAATACTATTCCATGGTTTTCTGTGAGTAGTATAATGGATGATTTTCGGTAAATCTTTTGACATAAAAATGTTGAGTCCAATTTCCATAATATGCATAAGTATCATGACCTACTTGTAAATTATACAGTTGTTCTAAAGGAAGCCAATCTTCTCCAAAGACATGATTCAACACATCTTGATCTCCGATTAAATTCTGTTCATTGGTAACATTCTCAATAGTTTGATGAATAAGCTTTTTAGTAATTGAACAATTACGCCATTTTTGATTATCTATTACCATCATTCCAGAATTAAAACCTATTCCTTTAGCATCTTGAACTGCTGCCAAAAATGTCCTTGTAAATCTAACTCAAACAATTCATCTAAAGATTGTTGAACAATCATGTCGCAATCTAAATAAATAACTCTATTTTCCTCTATTAACTCCGGAATCCAATAGCGAGCAAAAACCAATAGGTGAAATATGATCAAATGTCATCCAATCAGATTGCACAGTATCTTCTTTCTAAATGAATGATTTCTAGCACACTTTCAAGATTTGTAACTTCTTTTTAATCGTTCTAACCAATCTGTTGAGACATCCTGATGAATAAAAATAAATTTTCACACCTTTATGATGATATAAGATAGATTTTATTGCCGTCTCAATGGGTGTCAAATAAGTAGCATCCCCTGTTAAAACGAATGTTTTCATAACTAATCTCCTTTAATCTGCTCAATAAAATTTTTGAATATCCTTTACTAATGTTTCTTTCTCTACCAAATCATATTTTTTTACTATAGTCACTCACATCATGAGATGTTTGATAAAATGAAAAAAATAGGAATTTGTTTTCTTTCTTTACAAATTTCAATAATATTAAGAATTTCATTTTCATAATTAATATCTAAGTAAAAATCAATTTTGTGGATAATTTCTTCCACTTTTAATTCTTTCAATTGCTGGATAAAAAGCGATGTTTTTTTGTAGGAACGTACTCTACATATCTTCCCAAAAAGTATGCGCTCCAACATGAAATTGAACTTGAGGGAATGATGTTGCTAAATATTCCAGTTGTTCGACATTTGCAGTATTGGTAAAAATCGCAGTGCTAACATTTGGTAAGTCTACTAACTGGTCCCAATGAAGATAAGCCATTGGTTTTTCAGAAGAATATCTGACCATTCAAGCATATAATATTTCCACCAAACATCACGATAACGATTCATTCTGAAATTCTTTCCATGGTTTTTTTCCTTGAGTGTATAATGAATAACAACTGGAATTTCTTTTTAGTTTTTCTCAAACCAATCAGAAGAACCAATTAAATTTAAATAATTATCAGCACCCACTTGTAAATTATATTTTTAAAGGGAGTTTTAACCAACACTCTTTAAAATATTCATTTAAGACGCCTTGATCTCCATAAACATTTGCCCCAATTTCATTAGTTAGTTGTAATAAAGATTCCGAGCAACGTTCTTTTTCTCCATTTTGTAACATCAATTACTAACAGTCCAGAATTAAAAGTACTCTTCTTTTTTGGTAAATCAGGCACTGCAGCAATCATATAATTATCTAAAGAGAAATCAAAGAGTGATTCCAAGGAATCTGTTACAATCATATCGCTATCTAAATAAATGGCTCGATCTTCTTGAACAAATTCACCTATATAATACCTATAATACGCTCGATAATTAATATGGGAACTTGGAAGAACAAAATGACTAACTGTCTCTGGATTTATTTTTTTATATCTGTTACTTTAGAATCAATCACTTTCAATCGACGATTCATCATTAAAAACCATTCTTGAGGAATATCATCATTAAAAAAATATAAAAATGAATCCCTTTATTGTACAAACAAATAGACTTCATTGTTGTACTTATTTTTCTATATACGCATTGTCACCGCATAATACAATAGCATGATATGACATATATATCCTCACAATTCGTTATAATTCATTTCCACCCTTATTTAACCAACTAATGACATCCCAAGCTTGTAAAGGAGTATTGATAATTCCAACTTCATTTTTCACAACTTTCTACTACTTGTTGATGAGTTAAATGTGGATATTTTTTATGTACTAAAATAATTTTATTATGATATGGTAATTGATCTATTTTTCTCCAATAATTCATCACTTATGCCATCTTTATTATCGAATTTAAAATAAATATTATTCCAATTCATTCGTTTTTCTTCTATTCCACTTATCTCTTGCTTCCTCAATACTATTATAATGCAGAAAAATGTAATGTAACATCTCCTAAATGTCCCACAGGATAAAAAGCTTGATCAGGTTCAAATAACTTCAGTTCATCATCAAACACAATCGGTAACTCTAAATAAGTACGAATATCTTTCGTCAAACGATAATAATCTTCTGGCAAAAATAAATAACCCAACAAACGGTGTTGTGTATGGGAGTCCCATTTGTTTATAAATTAATCCTCCAACACAATTATTACTAATAATGGTAAAAATCTAATGATTCTAGATCTAAAAAGGGAAAAATACCATTTTCTGCTGTTATTAACATTTGATAAAGACGCTTTGCTTCTTTGATTGCTCCTTCGTTTTTAAACCATTCAGAGTAATTAGCTAATAACTGGATATAATGTTTTTCGCCTTTTTCAATAGAAAAATTGCTCAAAAATCGTCCCAACTTTCATCAACTCCTGAAAAACTTTGTAGTGAATCCTCATAATTAAGATTTAATCGGTATATCACGAGATATTCTTACATAGCTAGGATAATTAACGTAGGCAATATTTTTAGCGTCAATAGCTAATCGCCAATTTAGTTGAGAGGATATCCATGAACTTATATTATAAAAACAATCGCTTATGAAACAATTTTCCTTCAAGTGAACCGTAAAGGGAAGTATTAGCTGTTTCACTCGAAGCATTATTTTCTAAATAGGTGGTATTAGAGATTAATTGTACTGTCCAGTCCTGTCCAAAATTGTAAAAATAAAATTGTCCATCAGCATAATCTGCATAATTTCCCATTGCAATGTCCGCATCTGTTAAAAGCGGCTGTATAATATAATTTTTCAATAGATTCTTCAAACATCGAATTGGAATCATCGATGAACATCACATACTTAGTATCTGATTGAAGCAATTCTTCTACTTGAAATTCTGTCATTCCCATTGGTAAACAAGAAGTTGTGTTTTTCATTGAATACTCTTACGATAAGATTAGGATATGTTTGCTTTTTAATGATTTCAAAAATTCGTTCTAGTTGGCTAGAGTCTCCATGATATAAAATGATAATCATTATCACTGGTAACATGAACTACACTTCCTTTAAATAAGTTTTTGATAGCGTCTATCATTTGATGAATTTCAAAAGGTTCAAATTTCTGACTATACTCACTATTATCATGACTAGTCGTTGTAAAAAGAAAAATTGGTTTCTTCTTCTCTTTTACTTTTGAATAATATCAAAAATTTCATCCTCATAATTAATATCTAAATAGAAATCCATATTTTTCCAGCACTCTTCGGCATTAAATGGATTAAAATTAGAATAAAGAGATAAATTCAAATGACGTTGCTTATCAATCACACTTGATGCAAAAGTCTGTATGTGCGAGTATGCTTATATGAACTTCCGGTAAAGCATCTAATAACAAATCTAACTGTTCCATACTTGCTGAATTTGTAAAAAAATACATGCTTGGTAACCTGAAGGGATACTAGTGTTAAAAAGTCACGTTTAACAATATCGTTTGATAACAAAAACATCACTCCAACTAAGTCCATAATAAAACCACCATACTTTTCTAAAAACGTGTTAAAGTTAAATGAAACCAAGGTTTTAAATCCCATTTCATAATGGATAACAACAGGGAGATGATTTAAACGATATTGAGAAGAAAAACCAATCATCTTTTTCCCCTTAAATGCATAAAAACTATCAAGTCCAACCATAAAATTATATTTTTATCCAATTGAAGCCACTGATTTTCAAAAAGCATATTCAGAATTCCTTGGTCTCCAAAAAGAGCTTTCATGATGAATTTCTGTAATGCTAATAATTGATGGGAAATATTCTCTTCACGCCATCTCTTTGCAGAAATTACTAGCATTCCAGAGTTAAATAATTCAAGATAACCTGTAACAATATAATCACGAACATGCAGCAATTGGATAGCCTTTTAAGTCAAGATAAAAATAAATCGTCCAGTGAATTTGTCACAATCATATCCGAGTCTAAATAAACAATTTGATCTTCTACAACAAAATCAGCAATAAAAATATCTAAAAATGCAGCATAGCTTATAAATACAGTTGGTAGATGAAAATCTTTCAAGCAATGATCTGTAATCTTGATATTTACAATCTCAGAACCTATAACAGAAAGATGTTTTTGCATAATTTGAAACCATTCTGTAGGTAATTCATCATTAAAAACATAAAAATCTTACTTGATGATTGTGACAGAAACGGATTTTTATTAATGTTTTCAACTTTATCCATATATTGAGTATCTGCACATAAAGCAATCGCTTTTTCATATATTTTCATTTTTCAAATCCTTTTCTTTTTAAGTAATCTCTAATAGCTGTTATCATTGTTTGAATATTCGTTGGTTCAAATAATTGACTTTCTTGACGATTATCGTGACCAGTCGTTGTAAAAGCAAAATTGGTTTTTCGAGTTTTTTTACTTTTTGAATAATATCATAAATTTCTTCTCCATAATTAATATCTAAATAGAAATCCATATTTTCCAAAAACTCTTCGGCATTAAATGGGACTAAAAATTTAGGATATAGGGATATATTCAAATGACGTTGCTTATCAATCACATCTGATGCAAAGTCTGTATGTGCGAGTATGCTTATATGAACTTCGGTAAAGCATCTAATAACACGTCTAACTGTTCCATGCTTGCTGAATTTGTAAAAATACATGCATGGTAACATGAAGGGGATACTAGTGTTGAAAAGTCACGTTTAACAATATCATTTGATAACAAAAATGTCACTCCAACTAAGACCATAATAAAACCACCATACTTTTTCTAAAACGTGTCAAAGTTAAATGCGTCCAAGGTTTAAATTCCATTGTAGTAATGAATAATAACAGGGAGACGATTTAAACGATATTGAGAAGAAAAACCAATCGTGATTTCCTCTCAAATGCATAAAATTATCAATTCCTACCATAAAATTATATTTTTATCTAAGTGGAGCCACTGACTTCCGAAAAGCTATTTTAAAATTCCTTGGTCTCCATAAGTATTTTCATGATGAATTTCTGTTAATGCTAATAATTGGGTGAGAAATATTCTCCTCACGCCATCTCTTTGTAGGTATTACTAACATTCCTGAGTTAAATGTTTCAAAGATATCCCGTAGGAATATAATCTCGAACTGCAGCAATAGGGTATCCCTTCAAATCAAGATAAAATAAATCGTCCAGTGAATTTGTCACAATCATATCCGAGTCTAAATAAACAATTTGATCTTCTACAACAAAATCAGCAATAAAAATACCTAAAAAGCAGCGTAGCTTAAAAATTCATTTGGCAGATGATAGTTTTTAATGAATGTGTTGTAATTTTGATATTAACTATCTCGAACCTATAACAGAAAGATGTTTTTGCATAATTTGAAACCATTCTGTAGGTAATCTCATCATTAAAAACGTAAAATCTGACTTGATGGTTATAAACAGAAACGGATTTTTGATTAACGTGTTTCTACTTTGTCCATATAATGATTATCTGCACATAAAGCAATCGCTTTATCATATGTTTTTCATCTTTTAAATCCTTTCTTTTTGGTAATCCTCGAATAGCTGTTATCATTGTTTGAACATTCGTTGGTTCAAATAATTGACTTTCTTTACGCTCATCGTGACTAGTCGTTGTAAAAAGCGAAAATAGGTTTTTGAGTTCTTTTTACTCTCTGGATGATATTGTTACACTCATCAAAATAATTAATATCAAGATAAAAATCCATCTTCTCTAATACTTGTTTTTCTTCAAATGGATCAAAATTTTGAATATAAACACACATTTGGATAGCGTTCTAACTCCATTACTGCATTAGCAAAATAAGTGAGACTAATATATTAAAATTGAACTTCACTAAGCTCCTTTACAGAGTTTCTAATTGTTCCATTTCTGCTGAATACGTAAAAATGGCTGTATGATACTTTTAAGTTATTTACGACTTCTTCCCACTTTAAATGAATTGTCGGACTATCAAGTAACATCTTCCCAACTAAATCCATAATATAACCACCATACTTCTCTAAAACGATTAAATTTTTAATTGCTTCCACGGTTTATTCAAAGTGTATAGTGAATCACTTTTGGTACTTCGAAAACAATGTATGCCATGACATATTCCTTGACGAAATTCAACATGATCACTTCCGACTTGTAAATTGTAAGTTAACGGCAATGATTTCCATTGTTGTTTAAAAATAAGTATTTAAAACACCTTGATCGCCATAAGTTTGTTCATGAATTTGTTCAGTCAATGTAAGCAGTTCTTCACTAATATTTTTCTCTCCATTTTAAAACATCTATTACCATTAGTCCTGAATTAAACCCCTCAGGGACAGTTGGTAAATCTGGAACTGCAGCAATATCATAACCATCCAAACTCATCGTCCAAAGTTCTTCCAATGAGTCTGTAATAATCATATCACTATCAAAAATAAACAGCACGATTTTCTTCAACATAATCGGCAATTAAGAAACGAAAATACATTGCTTTTATGTAAATGAAACTTTGGTAAGAAAAATTTATCAAACTTCCAAAGCAGGCACTTTAACATTCACAACTTCGGAGCCAATTTCCTTTAACCGTCGATTCATCACTATAAACCACTCTGTTGGGATATCTTCATTTAATATATAAAATTTTCAAATGACGATGATGCGCACAAATTGATTTCATCGTTGTTTCAATCATTGGAAAATAAGCGGCATCACCATTCAGTACAACTGCTTTTTGAACCATATTTTCATCTCCCTTTTTCTCATTGAAAAATTTTAACTATATTTATCTGTAAAAATCAATAATTACTCACCATTAATACGAAAAGGAGGATTACAAAAAGAATAGCGCAAACTAGCACGGTCAATTTTAATTCCTGTCCTTGTCTTCCAATAACCTGCTTTCTTATTTTGAACAGTCAAATCATTTTGAAAAATTTTGCATCTGACGAGGTAAAACTTCCTATTAAAAATCATTAAGAGAATAGAAAGAATCGTTAACAGTGTTAAAAATAAATTGATGCATCTAATCACCTCAACAAACCTAATAACGTTATTAGTAATCCAAAAAATAATGACTAGACCTAATGAAATCGAAAAAGTTTTATTTAATTTTGGAACTAATCGTTTCTTTTTCTTCTTCTATAGGATGTTGTTTCATATATTCAAGTTTTTGCTTCTATTTCTTCATAAAATAGATTATCTTTTTCACTCATAATGAATCCTTTCTACTTTCCATCACGTACGCCAGCTGATTTCCGTTGTTGAATAAGCTCTTCTTCAAAACATTAGTTGATTTTTCAATACATCTTTTAAGTAATTCAATCATGTTATTAGTATTCTCTAATTCAAAAAATATGTTCTTTAGCAACATATTGTCGTTGATGAATGAGTATGGCTATACGCTAAAATAAGTTGATTCGACAAGAAAGCTCTTCTTATTGATAGAGGAACTTCCTGATAATGATTGATATCTAAATAAATATCACATTGTTGATACAAATCATTTAATTGCTCTTGAGAAACAGTTTGATGCAACACAACATTTTTGTAGCGAATATAATCCATTAATGTTGTATGACATCTCCGTTGGAGCAGCTATATGAAATGTCAATTCTGGTACGCTCTCTACTAGAGTTTGAAAGTTGTTCGATTTGATCAGAATTTGTTACAATAAGAGCTTGTTTTTATACTGATTTTTCTTTTGTCCATTCATACATGTATTCAAAAGGTTCAAACATACTTTTTATTCTCAGAAGAAATAAGTTGTTGAATACGATGATACGTTTCAGGAATCGGATACAAGAATTTTATTGCAACGGATAGAACGATTGTCTAGAATGAATTGCATATTCCCTGGAGTTCATCATTGATTTCTTCTTGCCAAACTAATACATCATTGCCAGAAGTTTCTAAACCTAACGAAACAAAAAAGAATAGCTAAACTATTGAAGATAATTTTGACTCAAATCATATTGACGTTCTTTTTAAAAAGAAATATAAAAATGCCACACGATCATGAAACACACGCATTCCTTCTTCTACCATTAACAAAATATCATGGGTTACATGATTTTCAATGATACGCTCATATCCCAACTCATCATAATAAATCGTTTGAAATGGTTGATTTTTCCTCCATATAATGAGTTTTAGCAAAAAAATTTCTCCAAACTTATTATAATGGTCAACGCTTTTCACACTTCCATGATTATCAAGCCATTCAACGGCTTTTTACTTGACGGAAATGGAGAGTCAGGTAAATAAATAATATTAGCTCTCGTTTTATTCTGTTGACGAATCCATCCACGATGAGCATCTCACTTGAATTTCCCAAAACTCTGGAACAATAACTTGATTAAAGAATAATGGTTTTGCCTTCTTTTTGCCGATTACCTAAATAATACAAAAAGGGATTTTTCGATATCAGAAGGTAGAAATCCATCTGGTTCTAAAGGAAATAACTACATTTTTCTGTCCCAGTCTATTCAAAGTATAAAACTAAATCCTTTGCTAACTGTGTCCATGCATCTACTATAATCATTTAGCAATCTCCTTCATCAATAATTTTTCCATTTTTCCACAAGATTCTTTGTAAGAAAATTCTCAGCAAGACGATAACTTTCATTTTGCATATAGGATAACGCATTTGTGTGATAAAGGCGAATGATTTCTTCCGAAAATGACTTCGCAATTACATCTTCGACACGGTGTTTACTTAACGGAATAAGATAACCATTTTCTTCATTATTTATAAAAGTTTGATTTCCATACGGAACATCAAATCCAATCATCGCTAACCCTGAACCAATAGCTTCTAGTAACGTTAAGCCAAATCCTTCACTTGTAGATGCCGTTAAATAAACTTCCATATTGTTGATAAACATCCTTTAAATCACAATGCCCTTAAGACGTATATATGTCTCAGCATGGTACTTTTCAATCGTTTCTCGAATTTTTCCCTTCTTCTCCACCACTGCCATAAATATCAAATGTTAAATCAGGAATAACCTCATGCGCTAGTGCTACCCCACTTACCAACCAATCTACATGCTTCTCTCCTGCTAAACGAGAGGCTGTCATTAAAGAAAATGGTTTACGGTAATCACTCGTCTTCAAACAATCAATACTCCCTACCGGAAGAACAATAATTTCGGGGTTATGTGGAGTATATTTAGCAAACTGTGCTGCTAATACATCTTTTTGAGCTTGAGTTGATACAATAATCAACTTTATCAGCATTCGTAAACTGATAATCATAAAAAGTTATTCCACAAAAGATAGTCATCTGTTTGAGATAGCATCACTAAAATGTTCCAGCATGAACTACCACTCCAAGTTTAGCTCCAGCACTCACCGTACATTCAAACACTAACGGACCTATATCCGTTTCTCGATCTAAAAATAATGATATCCTCTGTTGTAAATTGTAATTGTTCAAGAAAATAAGCTATAAATTCAGTTCTACCATAACACACATGATTTTTAAAACGAAATAGCACTTCTTCTCCATTTTCAATTAGAATTTCATAAGCTGTTATTCCATCTGAGTTATAAATCAGTACGATTATAACAAACTGCAACACCATTTTTAGGAACACTCACTCAAGTAACGTTTCGTTGAATAATAATCTTTCCGTAAAAAGTTTTCCTCGAAAAACAAATTCAGCATGCTCAACTAATTGATTAGAGTTGCGTACGAAATAACAAGTTACAAATGAATCTGTTTCTGGATAAAAATATCGGACTACTCTATCGCTTAATTTCTCACTATACTCTAGGTTCCAACAACACCCGATAAAACTTCTTCAACGGTCATCGTTGTTGGATGAATCGGAATATCACTAAAAACTGATAAAGCCAAATAATCTCTGAATGATGAAATCCCATATTTTGAGTCAAATGAGCAATATTATCTGCTAAAATCAAATCCATAAAAATAAATTTAGCAGTTTCATTCGTATTTCTAAAAATTTTTGCGCGATAGGCTTGAGCATATTCAACACCGCTACTAGCCCAACCAATTCAAGATTAATATTATAAACTGTCATAATTTTAAGGGAAATTCATATAAATTTTCCCTTATCATTCACCTCAACGTACTTAATAATAAATTTTTGAACAACTTGTACAGCAGACTTCATATCTTCAAAGCCTTCATACGCTTCTTGATAATATTCTACTAATGGATGTGACACATAATAACCACTCACATAGCACTTCTGAGCTGTTGCAAATAATCAACTACTCAATCAATTGGCATCAATCGCTTTTTAATATCGCTAATCTATGAAACTCTTGAATACGATCAGAAGTTTGTAATAGGCTATATTTACAGTTTAATTCATCATTTGCAATTCTATGAATCATCTCCGAAACTGCTTGAGAATTCGTTACATCTACTTCTTCAAAAGCAAGCTTGATAACTTATATTATCTAATATATAACGATATAAATCCATTGAAGTTTCATATTGATTTTTGAAGCTGCTTCAAATGTTCATGAAGAATATTTTTATTTCATTAGAAACATCAATCTGCCCTTCAATCATCAAATTTCGACGAGAATACATCATTTCGTTGGATATTCATACTCTGTGCATATTCAACAGTGGATTGTCGTTAGCGATTTTCCCATTAGCTTCACTAGCTTTTGAGCATTTTTGATAATTTTTCTATATTTTTCTTTTTTAGTTCATTAGGGAGTAAGATTTTTGTGTTTTTACTTTGTAGTTATTATAATTTTTCCTTACCCAATTTGGTCCCCATTTTCGAATAACATCATCTTCAAGAGATAAAAGAAATTTTGAAATGCCAGGATCACCTTGTCTTCCACTTCGTCCACGAATTTGTAAATCTACACGTTGATTTTCCATTCTTTCAACACCAACAACGACCAAACCTCCAAGGTCTCTCACTTCTTTAGAAAGTTTAATATCAGTACCTCTACCAGCCATAGATGTAGCAACTGTTACTGCACCAAATTGTCCAGCTTCCTTTAATGATTTGCGCTTCTCTAGCAGCATTATTGGCATTCAACAAATTATGAGCAATTCCTTCTCTTAAAAAGTAAATTTGAATAAATGATGGATAATTCAACTGAACCTGTAAAAACAAGAATAGGATTTCCTTTTTCATGATATTCAAGAATCATTTGTAAACTCGCCACAATTTTTCTGGGTTGTCGCGTACAGTTGATCTGGTAAATCTTTTCGTATTACAGGTTTATTCGTTGGAATTTGTACAACTTTCAGAGAATACGTCTCCATAAATTCTTCTCGAACTGTCCAACCCAGTTCCAGTCATACCAGAAATTTTTTTAAACTTCTTAAAGAAATTTTGGTAAGTAATGGATGCCATCGATCTAGTTTCTGGAGAAAGTGGCACTGATTCTTTTTGTTTCAATTGCTTGATGCATTCCGCCTTCTAATTTAGTACCTTCTAAAAGCACGACCAGTCGCTGAATCCAATAATAGGACTTCTTTTTATTACGAACAATATAATCTTTATCACGTGTATAAAGATTATGAGCTTTCAAAGCTAAATAAATATGTCGAACAATTTCTTCGTATGATTCCTCAAATAAATTCTCAACATCGAAAATATTGTTCCGCAGCTTTGATTCCTTTTCTTGTAAGCCAAACTTGGCTTTCTCTTTATCTACTTTTATAATCAATATCCTTGTCTAATGTAGTCACCAAATGTATTTACAACATGATAAAAAAATTAGAATGTACACGTGGTGCCCTAGAAATAATCAACGGCATTTTGTGCAGTGTCAATAATACTGAATCAATTTCGTCAATAACAACAAAATTAAATTCTGGCAGCACTCGATCTGACAGACTAGAACTAAGGTTTTTCAATAAGATAATCAAATGCTAATGTTGCATTTGTCGTATAAACAATATCAGACTGATATAAATCTTGCTTTGAATCTTTGTTGTCAGATGCCATTTCATCTTCTTTGTCCTCTTCACCGCCTACAAAAGGCAACACTAACCCCAGAAATTCATATATTGGTCCCATTTCTTCAGCATCTCTTTGCAAGATATCCATTTACTGTTACAAGTATAGCACTTTTTCCTGATAATGCATTAAGATATAAAAGGGCATTGTAGCTGTTAATGTTTTACCTTCTCCGGTTGCCATTTCGGCAATACGACCTTGATGGATGACGATTCCACCCATCACTTGAACATCATATGGGAATAACCCTAAAACACGACGAGAAGCCTCTCTGCAAACTGCAAAAGCTTCTACTAAAAGACTATCAAGTGTTTCTCCATTTTTGAATACGTTCTTTAAATTCCACTGTCTTATGTTTTAATTTTTCATCACTAATTGTTTCTAATTCTGGAGCCAAAGCATTAATGACAAGCTTTCTTAGTAACCGCTGATCACGATTCATTATCATACGTATTCACTTCCTTTATCTCTAAATGGTGAAATTCTAAAGCAGTTAATCCTGCACTAATGAGTTGAATTTTGTAAGAATACGCATTTTTAGGATAATCAAAAAATAATTCATTAGATTTAGTAACTTCATAATTCACTACATCTCCATACCGATTATAAAATATGATTTTTTTGTAAAAACACTTAAAGTTGGCGTTAGAATCATATCAAAGAATCAAATGGTATTTCTTATTTTTTCAACAAAGGTAATGGAGTAATTTTTCTAGTAGCTTGATAATTTCCAATCGAATACCATTCCTGAATAACTTCTCCCTGGAGAAGTAATTCATTATCAAAAAACATGATTACGTGCATAAAAATGTTAGAATTGTTCCAAAAATCATAAGAATTACTATCTCCCCAATAGATATAATCATTTTTCTTCAGTACGTATATTCAACATTATTTTCTACCAAAAATCCCTTTCTAGTATATGCTTATAATAAATTAAAAACCAATGGATTGCAGCATCGGCAGCATCAGAATGTCGACCAGATAATCCTTTACCAATAATTTTTGTATGTGGTGATACAGATGAGATAAAATATCAAAATAAGCAGTAGGGTCATAATCATCTTCCTTCATATACACAATTCCAAATGTTGTATTTTCATAATTTCCAGAAATAAATTTTTTTCCCAAAAGCGATTTTTGTAATTTCTGAACGTGGTCACTAGATAATCCCTCTGTAAATTTTCTTAACACATAAAGTGAAGTCGCATGAAACTTCCAGGGCTAAACGTTTTTATTCAAAACTGCCATTTTTCCCTAAATTGGCAAGTGGTTTTCCCTATAATAATAGCATGAGGATTAAAAATCAGAGCATAATACAACGAACCATATGTTCCCATGGATAAGCCTGAAAAAAATCAATTCTCTGTTGAAAATCCTAATAAATCTAACTTATTTTTGGATAACTTCCCGAACTTTTGTTCTAACTCACCGCTCCCCCATATAGAAAAGCTCCCCCAAGTAATCGTTGATCAGAAATTAATAAAAAATGGCGTTTTCATATTCTTCATCATAAAATATCCTTCAAAAGCCTTCAGCTGAACGAAAACCTGAAAAATAAACACAAAGTGGTGGCTTCATATCGCCAGGATGGAAAAAGTAATTAATTTCATCTTTTGAAGAATCACTACAATATCTCCACCTAGCAAGAATTTTCCAAATCCCATTCTGCTCCATCGGACATGTAAAACTCCTACTTCAATCTTTCCACTTCCACGAGCTTCTAGTGTAATCGCAACAAATCCATTATTTGTTTCATCTAAAACAATTGCTTTTTGTAACTCTTCATGTGAATACACTACATCACTATTGACTTGTTCGATGGATCCTTCTTGAATTTGACGGACACGTAATTGTAATTCAACTTCTTCTGAGCATTCATGCTCAAACCAAATTTCTAAATTTAATCCGTTAAAATTTTGACGATTGAATCTCCAGGAACCAATAGGACGAAAATGTTCTGAACCAAAAATCACCTTCAATTGTAAAATGACTTAAACTATGGCGTGTGACAACTTCTTTTAAATGTCGGTTGTATAGCAAATTCTGCAACAGACATCTTATCTCCATATTGTCCATTAAATAGCGCATGTTTAAGAATATGATAACACTCTGAGTAATTAGATATATCTATTGGGAAGAATCCATAAAGTTTGCTCCAATTTGGTAAAACGATTTTCTGGGAATTTCTTTATTATAGAAAAACGGTATATGGTTGAATCCATTTCTTTAACAATGATAAAAACTGACATTCCATTTTAGAATTTTTCTATTACAATTGCATTTATTTCTCCGATAAATTTTTCTACAGAAAGATGAGTTGGACGAACTTCTACTTTTTGCATTTACATTTATTTTATCCTTATCTTTCATTTGACGCATTTCAAGTGTTGCCATTTCAAATTCTTGCAAATTTGTTATAGAATCACTAATAAAAACCATTTATCTTCATCTTGTTGTGTATCTCAATTGTATCTAACCAATTCTGTGAACCAATTTGTAAAAAGCGCATTCTATCCCCTACTTTCTGTTGCTCTTTGCCATTTTTCTACAAATCTATTCCCAGTATTTTTCACGAATTTTTTTCAATAGCATGAACAAGTGCTTCATTCCAATATTTTTAATTGATCTAAATAATAATGTGCTGGTTCATAAATTGCTGTGGATTTTTGAATGATATACCCATTTTCCAAATGTTTTTACATATTCAGTTTCTACTAAATTGATTTGAGGAATTCCAGCACTAATACTTGCAATTTGAATATAGACATCAGGTGTTCGACTAAAATCAATCACTAATCTCGTTACATCCAATGTCTTTAATAACATCTAACTCACTCATCAATTGAGTAAAATTCAATTCTTTTTGCCATTCTTCTTCTCCTGGAAGAATATTTTCTTTATCATCTTTAATTTTTCATTTGTAGATAAAATCAATTTTGTATTTTTCTAACCAAGATTCAATTTGTTCTTGATATGGAGTAATATCAGCATTAATAGATTCCTACTGTTAATTTAGAAAACTGATTCGATGTTACATATTGTAAAAACAGGAATAATCATTTCCATTGAAAAAGTCTTGAGGGTTTACATGAAAAATATAATAATTCCATTTTATTTTGTTGACTAACTCCTAAACGTAATCGTGTGTCAAATGCTGGCATATAATGAATTTTTTTCGTTCATCATTGGAAGTTGCTCTTTTAAATACTGAGTAGTATCTTGTCGGTCAACTAATATAGCCTTACTTCGATGAAATAAAGCCCCTTTTAGAGCAAGAAAAATCTTCTCTACTTTGTCTCTCGATAAAAAGTTGTTGTTACAAGTGATACATCATCTGGTAATAAAGGTAAAACTGTTGTTTCATGATGAAAGGCAGATGGTAAAATTACTTGGTCTCCATTTTTTAGATGAATCCCTATCCAAATTCGTAATCTTTCTTCGATAAATAAATCGAATGATGAATAGGTTAATGACATAAATTTATAACTAAGTTGTGGATTTACAATAATTTGTCCATTTTCAAGCAAACGAAATTGCCACATACCTTCTGCATTAAAAAATTCATGAGAAGAAAAACTGACCGTTTTCATATACAATAACACTCGATAAAAAAACCACGATCATCAAAAATTTGTGTACGAATCAGTTGATCATTCTCATAAAAAAATTCAAGTGGGAAATAATACTTTCTTGAGTAAATTCAATTGTAGCAAAATGTTTTCCGAACCGATAAACACTTACTACAAAGGGAGTATAAACAAATTCACACCACTCATCCCATTCAAAATCTTCTATCTGTATTGTACGTGATTCAACTGAGGTAATCCCTGTAAATCATCAAATAAAGAAATATGAGAAATTTCATACATATCGTGACGATGCAAATGATATCTTAGTTGAGGGATATAACTTAATAACATTAATTTTAAAGGGACATTTTGATTATTTAGTATTCGTACTTGATGAATCGTTTCATCAAATTCTATTTTTTTGTCCCGTGAAATACCAAAAGGGATTCGTGGTGATTGCCATGATTTTTCATGTTCATACCACGCTGGAAAAATAATACATCAGTTTCCCCTCCTTCATTATTTAAAAAGAATTTTTAACAGATTCCTATTTTCCATACAGCAATTTAAATTTTTATACTTCGTATTCACAATCATTGCTTGAACTTCATTTTTCAATTTGTAATACCATTCCATTAAAAAAATCAGAAAAAAATTCCAGGAATCATTCCAAGACGCATTAATCTAGGATCTTTAATCACTAAAAGAATTGGTAGAAAAGCCATCATAATCAAATATATATTTTCCAACGAAGGCAAAACGCCATAAAAAAGACCTGTAATATATTTTTCTTGTATCCTTCCCAGGATAAACTCCATAAATATATTCCCTTGCTTCATCATATTTTCTGCTACTTTATCTGGATTTACATTAATAAATGCAAAAAGCATAACCTAGTAATACAATAATTATAAAATAAATTAGAAACCAACCTGGTGTCCCAATATTAATTTCATCGCTGATTCGTTGAAATAAAGTATTCTCTGGATAAAAATACTTGTAAAAGAATAAATACATATTGAGGATTGCTACAATTGTCATCGCATACATCACTGGCATACCACCAGCAGGATTTAATTTCATTTCATAATAAGAATATTTTTTTAAAAACGATTATGTATACTAACCTTATTAATTGGAATACGATATTTTGCTTTTTCAACAATAATCGAAGATAGAAAATAAAACAACTGTTATCATTCCAATAATGATAAACCAATACGATTCTAATGGAACTTGAGTGAGTGTATCCATAACATCTTGAGGTAAGTAAGCAATCATCCTGGAATAATCAACATCATTGATCCTCCTACCCCCATAAGCAGCATTTAAATCAGACAACCATACCATCAAAAAGTTCCAGCCATTAACACTAACACTGACACTACCATTACTTGTGGGGTCGAATATCCTTCAATAAAGTTGCTTTCAATACAATCACTAGCGCTTGAATGATACTAATAACAGCAGTCATTATCATCTGAGCAGTTTCTTGATATTTAACAGGTAATTTGTCACATCCAAACATTTTGGTCACTACAATCATCTGCCAAATTAACATGGCTGACATCCAAGGAGACAATCCTAAAGAAAAATAGTGACAGTTGCCTTAAGTTTCCTCCTGTAATTGCATTTGCAAATATAATAGAATCTGAAGCCCCACCTATTAAAAAAACTTTTGAAATGTCAACATACGGTATCACTAATTTATTTCCTAAAAAAATAAAAAGAAAATAATTAATAGTGACCAAGTAAATCTAAGAGCTACATACCAATAACTTTTTATTCATAAACATCACCTAGATTATTTTTTTAATGTAAATTGAATGTATTTTTTTCCTTCAATTGTAAAAGCTTCTTCTGTATATCCATTTTGTTCTAATAATGAAATATTACTTTTAACTGCAAATTTATAAATGGCATAAAAAGATTCTATCAGGTACTCCAATTCAGGATGTTCTTGAATATAAGCAAATCTTTCCTCAAGTGCATCAATGTATGATAGATGACTTAGGGTCATAATTTTGCGTTAAACTTTGAGGATTATATCGATAAACATATAATGCTTGATGAATTGATACAGTTTTATTACTGGCTAAATACGCTTTCCATGTAAAAAATTGTTCTTCGGCATATCGGATTCCATCTGGAAATCTTAATCCATCTAATACACGAGAAGAAAATAAGTTCCCCATACTGTAGAAAACATAAGTAATGGAAAATCAGCAAGACTATCCATTTTTACTAACGCTTCCGTTTTTGACCATTCACGAACAACATTGTTTCCTAAGTAATCTTCAAAACGATAAACATTAAAAACAATTGTCCATCCACAACATATAAGCACCAATCACAACATCAGCATCCGTTAACTTTGCTGTCAAAACGAGTTTTTCTAATGCATTTTTCTACTAGAAAATCATCAGGATCTACAAAAATATATAATCTCCATTAGCAAAGTCTAAACCTAGGTTTCTAGTGAAGGCAACACCGTGGTTTTCCTGTTCAATAAATATAAATCGTTCATCACCAAGAGTTAAAGTACGAGCGATTTCAATACTGTTATCAGGAGTGCCATCACTAATCACAATCACTTCAAAATTCTTATAAGTTTGCTGTAATAAACTATTCATACAATCAGCAATGTAGCTTCTACCTTATATACAGGAATAATAATACTAATTAGCGGTGTCATTTTTCTCTCCTTCTAGTAAATCTGTGCCACTATTTGACTATCGTAAATAGGGTCATTTGTAAAAATAATATTTTCATCAAAAATTATGTTCTGCAGTATGTTTATGTGGTAATTTTACTTTTTGATGTAGCCCCCATCTTAAACCATTCATACTCCGAATCAATATGACCAATATCAATCGCCCAATATCCTTTTTGAGCAAGTCGATACGAAAAGCACTTTTTGCTGTTGGACCTAACATCAATAAAATCAATTTATTTTTCACCATATTTTTGGGCAGCAATTTCTAAATCATCTACAAATTTATAAGCATTAGAAGAAGGTCCAATAATTCTTGTAATACTTTTTTGCATTGTCAAATAAATCATTCCCTACTCCACTTCGACTTGTTTTTACCTTCTATCATAAGAACATCCTGATTTTTGCCATAATCTACGTAGTTGATCAAAATATTCTGTACAGTGAGACTTATCCATTAAATCCATATATGGACGAGAGATAAATGTCGAACCATACCAAGGATTCGTGCTTAATTCACGATAAAAGAATTCATAATGTGACAGATGATTTATCCAAAAATTTTGAGCAAATTCATTATATCGCTCCAATGATTCAAAAAACATCGGATTGACATACTACAAAAACTTTTCATCACTAGGACGTTGATAAATGATTCTTAACTCATGTGCAAGTGTTTCGTCATAATCTTGATACGGAATAGATTGTCCAGTCATTATTTCCATCTCTCCATCACCAAATCGAGCAACGCTCGCTTCATTAGTTTCAATGAAGTGCAAGGTGTCAAGAATAGAAAGTACTTTTAATTGGCAAATTAGGATTCGTAAATTGGTTTATTATTTGAGAATCACTTATACAGTTTAAACTAGCAAAATGCTCACTACAGTTTTCTGTTTCTTCTGGTAATATACGTACAACTATAATCAGCTTGATGATGATAAAGTACTGAGCCATTTTGTTGAAAACATTCTTTTAAAGATTTGATTCTTCTAACTCAACTCGTGACAGATTTGGAATCTTAATTGATTTTTAAAAGGGATGTTTTAATAAATGTATTTCCTAATCTGCGGTATGCTTCATCTTTTGAATTCAAATATTCCAGTTGCTGATACACTCGCTTAGTTGTCTGAATAATACGATTTTTGTTCTCCAAATACATGAAATAGAAACTCTGAACTTTCTGGTAAGAATCGAGAATAATTACCAATGATCATATCAATCTCAGGAGTTCTGAGTGACTTTTTGAAAAATTTTCTACATAAGTAGGTTCAATCCAGTCTTTTTGCATGAACGATAGTAATGTATTCTGTTTCAATAGTCGAGATAACTTGAGATAACGCATCAAAAAGCTCCAGAATAAATATAATGCTTTATTCTAATTGGTTTTTCATCACTATGAGAAATTGTATCCATTGAAAAAGTTGCTTTTTCGTCTTGTAAAAGAACTAACTCAAAATTATTTTTAGTTTGTCGAAAAATAGAATCAAGGCATTGTTTACAACAAAACTCATTTGTAGAATCTATTGTCAAAATCATTGTTAAAGATGACATCATTTACAACCCTTTTTAATTGAAATATAAGCTTTTCCTAGAATTAATAATTTTTATTAACTCTAGGAAAAAGCCGCATCCTAAAGCAATGCGAGACTTTTCTAAAAATTTAGATTTTACTCTAATTCCTCATCTTCATCTTCTTTGCGTTTCACTAGTCCTAATCCTACAAGAATGGCCATCGCTGCGTTTCCAAACACAGATGAGAACTCTCCCTTAGTTCCTGTTTTTCGGTAAGGATGCTTGTCTTAACGAATCAGTATTCGTTGGTACCGTACTTGTTGAGTCACTATTCGAATGATTAATATTATTCGTACTCATTGAATGTGAATGACTCTCTAAAATACTTGTTGAATGACTATTGCTTACTGATGAACTTCCACTGATTGATTCTGAAGAATAATTCGAATTTGAATAGTTCATAGAAACACTAGTTGATACTGACAACGATGTACTCAATGAATTCAATTCACTAATTGGGAAACTCAGAAAGTGATTGACTTAATGGCTCTCCTTTAGATGTAATAACAATAGAAGATGCACTTGTTGATGCCGACGTACTTGCTGATATCGACGCACTTGTCGATGCTGACGTGCTTGCTGATGTCGATGCACTTGTTGATGCACTCGTTGACGCTGACGTACTTGCCGATGTGCTTGCTGATGTCGATGCACTCGTTGATGCTGACGTACTTGCTGATGTCGATGCGCCCTGTTGACGCTGACGTACTTGCTGATGTGCTTGCTGAAGTAGACGCACTTGTTGATGCTGACGTACTTGCCGATGTACTTGCGCTTGTTGACGCTGACGTGCTTGCTGATGTCGACGCGCTTGTTGACGCTGACGTACTTGCTGATGTCGACGCGCTTGTTGATGCTGACGTGCTAGCCGATGTACTTGCACTCGTTGATGCTGACGTACTTGCTGATGTACTTGCGCTTGTTGATGCACTCGTTGACGCTGACGTACTTGCCGATGTACTTGCACTTGTTGATGCTGACGTACTTGCTGATATCGATGCACTTGTCGACGCTGATGTGCTAGCCGATGTACTTGCTGATGTCGATGCACTCGTTGATGCTGACGTACTTGCTGATGTCGATGCACTTGTCGACGCTGATGTGCTTGCTGATGTGCTTGCTGAAGTAGACGCACTTGTTGATGCTGACGTACTTGCTGATGTACTTGCGCTTGTTGATGCTGATGTGCTAGCCGATGTACTTGCACTCGTTGATGCTGACGTACTTGCTGATGTCGATGCACTCTGTTGACGCTGACGTACTTGCTGATGTGCTTGCTGAAGTAGACGCAGCTTGTTGATGCTGACGTACTTGCTGATGTCGACGCGCTTGTTGATGCTGACGTACTTGCTGATGTCGACGCACTTGTTGATGCTGACGTACTTGCTGATGTCGACGCACTTGTTGACGCTGACGTACTTGCCGATGTGCTTGCACTTGCTGATGCTGACGTGCTAGCCGATGTACTTGCACTCGTTGATGCTGACGTACTTGCTGATGTCGATGCACTTGTCGACGCTGATGTGCTAGCCGATGTACTTGCGCTTGTTGATGCTGACGTGCTTGCTGATGTCGACGCACTTGTTGATGCTGACGTACTTGCTGATGTCGATGCACTTGTCGACGCTGATGTGCTAGCCGATGTACTTGCTGATGTCGATGCACTTGTTGACGCTGACGTACTTGCCGATGTACTTGCGCTTGTTGATGCTGATGTGCTAGCCGATGTACTTGCACTCGTTGATGCTGACGTACTTGCTGATGTACTTGCGCTTGTTGATGCACTCGTTGACGCTGACGTACTTGCCGATGTACTTGTACTTGTTGATGCTGACGTACTTGCTGATGTCGATGCACTCGTTGATGCTGACGTACTTGCTGATGTCGATGCGCTTGTCGACGCTGATGTGCTAGCCGATGTACTTGCTGATGTCGATGCACTTGTTGACGCTGACGTACTTGCCGATGTACTTGCGCTTGTTGATGCTGATGTGCTAGCCGATGTACTTGCACTCGTCGATGCTGACGTACTTGCTGATGTCGACGCACTTGTTGATGCTGACGTGCTTGCTGATGTCGACGCACTTGTTGACGCTGACGTACTTGCTGATGTCGACGCGACTGTGTTGATGCTGACGTACTTGCTGATGTCGATGCACTTGTTGACGCTGACGTACTTGCTGATGTGCTTGCTGAAGTAGACGCACTTGTTGATGCTGACGTACTGCTGATGTCGACGCACTTGTTGATGCTGACGTGCTAGCCGATGTACTTGCACTCGTTGATGCTGACGTACTTGCTGATGTCGATGCACTTGTCGACGCTGATGTGCTAGCCGATGTACTTGCTGATGTCGATGCACTTGTTGATGCACTCGTTGACGCTGATGTGCTAGCCGATGTACTTGCACTTGTTGATGCTGACGTACTTGCCGATGTACTTGCGCTTGTTGACGCTGACGTGCTTGCTGATGTCGACGCACTTGTTGACGCTGACGTACTTGCTGATGTCGACGCGCTTGTTGATGCTGACGTGTAGCCGATGTACTTGCACTCGTTGATGCTGACGTACTTGCTGATGTACTTGCGCTTGTTGATGCACTCGTTGACGCTGACGTACTTGCCGATGTACTTGTACTTGTTGATGCTGACGTACTTGCTGATGTCGACGCGCTTGTTGATGCTGACGTGCTAGCCGATGTACTTGCACTCGTTGATGCTGACGTACTTGCTGATGTACTTGCGCTTGTTGATGCACTCGTTGACGCTGACGTACTTGCCGATGTACTTGCACTTGTTGATGCTGACGTACTTGCTGATGTCGATGCACTCGTTGATGCTGACGTACTTGCTGATGTCGATGCGCTTGTCGACGCTGATGTGCTAGCCGATGTACTTGCTGATGTCGATGCACTTGTTGACGCTGACGTACTTGCCGATGTACTTGCGCTTGTTGATGCTGATGTGCTAGCCGATGTACTTGCACTCGTCGATGCTGACGTACTTGCTGATGTCGACGCACTTGTTGATGCTGACGTGCTAGCCGATGTACTTGCACTCGTTGATGCTGACGTACTTGCTGATGTACTTTGCGCTTGTTGATGCACTCGTTGACGCTGACGTACTTGCCGATGTGCTTGCTGATGTCGATGCACTCGTTGATGCTGACGTGACTTGCTGATGTCGATGCACTTGTTGACGCTGACGTACTTGCTGATGTGCTTGCTGGAAGTAGACGCACTTGTTGATGCTGACGTACTTGCCGATGTACTTGCGCTTGTTGACGCTGACGTGCTTGCTGATGTCGACGCACTTGTTGACGCTGACGTACTTGCTGATGTCGACGCGCTTGTTGATGCTGACGTGCTAGCCGATGTACTTGCACTCGTTGATGCTGACGTACTTGCTGATGTGCTTGCGCTTGTTGATGCGACCTCGTTGACGCTGACGTACTTGCCGATGTACTTGCACCTGTTGATGCTGACGTACTTGCTGATATCGATGCACTTGTCGACGCTGATGTGCTAGCCGATGTACTTGCTGATGTCGATGCACTCGTTGATGCTGACGTACTTGCTGATGTCGATGCACTTGTCGACGCTGATGTGCTTGCTGATGTGCTTTGCTAAAGTAGACGCACTTGTTGATGCTGACGTACTTTGCTGATGTACTTGCGCTTGTTGATGCTGATGATGCTAGCCGATGTACTTGCACTCGTTGATGCTGACGTACTTGCTGATGTCGACGCACTTGTTGATGCTGACGTACTTGCTGATGTCGATGCACTCGTTGACGCTGACGTACTAGCCGATGTACTTGCACTCGTTGATGCTGACGTACTTGCTGATGTCGATGCACTTTGTTGACGCTGACGTACTTGCTGATGTGCTTGCTGAAGTAGACGCACTTGTTGATGCTGACGTACTTGCTGATGTCGACGCACTTGTTGATGCTGACGTACTTGCTGATGTCGATGCACTTGTTGACGCTGACGTACTTGCTGATGTGCTTGCTGAAGTAGACGCACTTGTTGATGCTGACGTACTTGCTGATGTCGACGCACTTGTTGATGCTGACGTACTTGCTGATGTCGACGCACTTGTTGACGCTGACGTACTTGCCGATGTGCTTGCACTTGTTGATGCTGACGTGCTAGCCGATGTACTTGCACTCGTTGATGCTGACGTACTTGCTGATGTCGATGCACTTGTCGACGCTGATGTGCTAGCCGATGTACTTGCTGATGTCGATGCACTTGTTGATGCACTCGTTGACGCTGATGTGCTAGCCGATGTACCTGCACTTGTTGATGCTGACGTACTTGCCGATGTACTTTGCGCTTGTTGACGCTGACGTGCTTGCTGATGTCGACGCACTTGTTGACGCTGACGTACTTGCTGATGTCGACGCGCTTGTTGATGCTGACGTGCTAGCCGATGTACTTGCACTCGTTGATGCTGACGTACTTGCTGATGTACTTGCGCTTGTTGATGCACTCGTTGACGCTGACGTACTTGCCGATGTACTTGTACTTGTTGATGCTGACGTACTTGCTGATGTCGACGCGCTTTGTTGATGCTGACGTGCTAGCCGATGTACTTGCACTCGTTGATGCTGACGTACTTGCTGATGTCGATGCGCTTGTCGACGCTGATGTGCTAGCCGATGTACTTGCTGATGTCGATGCACTTGTTGACGCTGACGTACTTGCCGATGTACTTGCGCTTGTTGATGCTGATGTGCTAGCCGATGTACTTGCACCGTCGATGCTGACGTACTTGCTGATGTCGACGCACTTGTTGATGCTGACGTGCTTGCTGATGTCGACGCACTTGTTGACGCTGACGTACTTGCTGATGTCGACGCGCTTGTTGATGCTGACGCGTGCTAGCCGATGTACTTGCACTCGTTGATGCTGACGTACTTGCTGGGATGTACTTGCGCTTGTTGATGCACTCGTTGACGCTGACGTACTTGCTGATGTCGATGCACTTGTCGACGCTGATGTGCTTGCCGATGTACTTGCTGATGTCGATGCACCTCGTTGATGCTGACGTACTTGCTGATGTGCTAGCCGATGTACTTGCACTCGTCGATGCTGACGTACTTGCTGATGTGCTTGCGCTTGTTGATGCTGACGTACTTGCCGATGTGCTTTGCACTTGTTGATGCTGACGTACTTGCTGATGTCGATGCACTTGTCGACGCTGATGTGCTAGCCGATGTACTTGCTGATGTAGACGCACTTGTTGATGCACTCGTTGACGCTGATGTCTAGCCGATGTACTTGCACTCGTTGACGCTGATGTGCTAGCCGATGTACTTGCACTTGTTGATGCTGACGTACTTGCTGATGTACTTGCGCTTGTTGACGCTGACGTGCTTGCTGATGTCGACGCACTTGTTGACGCTGACGTACTTGCTGATGTCGATGCACTTGTCGACGCTGATGTGCTAGCCGATGTACTTGCTGATGTAGACGCACTTGTTGATGCACTCGTTGACGCTGATGTGCTAGCCGATGTACTTGCACTTGTTGATGCTGACGTACTTGCCGATGTACTTGCGCTTGTTGACGCTGACGTGCTTGCTGATGTCGACGCACTTGTTGACGCTGACGTACTTGCTGATGTACTTGCGCTTGTTGATGCACTCGTTGACGCTGACGTACTTGCTGATGTCGACGCGCTTGTTGATGCTGACGTGCTAGCCGATGTACTTGCACTCGTTGATGCTGACGTACTTGCTGATGTACTTGCGCTTGTTGATGCACTCGTTGACGCTGACGTACTTGCCGATGTACTTGCACTTGTTGATGCTGACGTACTTGCTGATGTCGATGCACTTGTCGACGCTGATGTGCTAGCCGATGTACTTGCTGATGTCAATGCACTCGTTGATGCTGACGTACTTGCTGATGTCGATGCACTTGTTGACGCTGACGTACTTGCTGATGTGCTTGCTGAAGTAGACGCACTTGTTGATGCTGACGTACTTGCTGATGTACTTGCGCTTGTTGATGCACTCGTTGACGCTGACGTACTTGCCGATGTGCTTGCACTTGTTGATGCTGACGTACTTGCTGATGTCGATGCACTCGTTGACGCTGACGTACTAGCCGATGTACTTGCACTCGTTGATGCTGACGTACTTGCTGATGTCGATGCACTTGTTGACGCTGACGTACTTGCTGATGTGCTTGCTGAAGTAGACGCACTTGTTGATGCTGACGTACTTGCTGATGTCGACGCACTTGTTGATGCTGACGTGCTTGCTGATGTCGACGCACTTGTTGACGCTGACGTACTTGCTGATGTACTTGCGCTTGTTGATGCACTCGTTGACGCTGACGTACCTGCCGATGTACTTGCACTTGCTGATGCTGACGTACTTGCTGATGTCGACGCGCTTGTTGATGCTGACGTGCTAGCCGATGTACTTGCACTCGTTGATGCTGACGTACTTGCTGATGTACTTGCGCTTGTTGATGCACTCGTTGACGCTGACGTACTTGCCGATGTACTTGCACTTGTTGATGCTGACGTACTTGCTGATGTCGATGCACTTGTCGACGCTGATGTGCTAGCCGATGTACTTGCTGATGTCGATGCACTCGTTGATGCTGACGTACTTGCTGATGTACTTGCGCTTGTTGATGCACTCGTTGACGCTGACGTACTTGCCGATGTACTTGCACTTGTTGATGCTGACGTACTTGCTGATGTCGATGCACTTGTCGACGCTGATGTGCTAGCCGATGTACTTGCTGATGTCGATGCACTCGTTGATGCTGACGTACTTGCTGATGTCGATGCACTTGTTGACGCTGACGTACTTGCTGATGTGCTTGCTGAAGTAGACGCACTTGTTGATGCTGACGTACTTGCTGATGTCGATGCGCTTGTCGACGCTGATGTGCTAGCCGATGTACTTGCTGATGTCGATGCACTTGTTGACGCTGACGTGCTTGCTGACGTACTTGTTGATGTAGACGCACTCGTTGACGCTGACGTACTTGCTGATGTAGACGCACTTGTTGATGCTGATGTACTTGCTGATGTACTTGCGCTTGTTGATGCTGATGTGCTAGCCGATGTACTTGCGCTTGTTGACGCTGACGTACTTGCTGATGTACTTGCGCTTGTTGATGCTGATGTGCTAGCCGATGTACTTGCGCTTGTTGACGCTGACGTGCTAGCCGATGTGCTTGCACTTGCTGACGCTGACGTACTTGCTGATGTACTTACGCTTGTTGACGCTGACGTGCTTGCTGACGTACTTGCTGAAGTAGACGCACTTGTTGACGCTGACGTACTTGCTGATGTCGACGCACTTGTTGACGCTGACGTACTTGCGCTTGTTGACGCTGACGTGCTTGCTGGAAGTAGACGCACTCGTTGACGCTGACGTACTTGCTGAAGTAGACGCACTCGTTGATGCTGACGTACTTGCTGATGTCGACGCGCTTGTCAATGCTGACGTGCTTGCTGAAGTAGACGCACTTGTTGATGCTGACGTACTTGCACTTAATGATGCTGATGTGCTAATTGATGTACTTGCGCTTGTTGACGCGGATGTCGACTCAGAAGCTTTTCATAGAGACGATATTCTGAATCATCTAATTTTGGCGTCACTGTATCAGAAGTCGAATCATCGTAAGTAACTGTTACTGTCCCATTATCATTAACAGTAATGGATCTAATTTGTTTACCAGAATTTAGTTGTTGAATAGCATCGTGAATTTTCTTTTTATCTTTTTCTGTTGGATTCGTTTTTGTTTTGTTACCTGAATACTTGCTGGTAAGGCTGGATCATACTTCTCGTTTAGAGGAGCCTGTTGTAATCCATATTCAACAGAAGTCGTATTATCCGACAAATCACGAACTCTTGCAAATCGTGTCCATTTATTATCTGAGCTATATGTTTGGTCAGAAGTATAAGTTCCTTCTTCTGTCAATTGACGTGTATCTGGTCGATTTACAGAAGCCTCTGTAACTGTATTTGTAAGTTGTTTTTGCACGACCATCCTTTTGCATACGGACTTGGAATTAGATTTGTAGTTACAAAGCTTGTATCTTCATTTGTAGCATTATTCCATGCCTCAATATTTTTAACCTTACCACTGTTATCAGTTGTTGTTACAGTCACGCGGAATTTATCACCAGCATAGATTTTACTCTTTCCATCTGCGGTCTTAGGAGCTTCTACCCATACATTTTTTTCGCATTGTCATATACTTCAACCTTAACAGTAACATTCAGATTTTTCATTTTCCTTAGTAATTTCTTTTAGTCGTTGGTGCTGATTCTAATAGATTATTTTGACCTATCGAAGTATCTGGAATTGCTTGTTTAACTGTTACTCTTCCCGTTGGAAGTAAACCGTTATTAGCATTGTAAGCTTTTTCAAGATTTGTTGGCGTGAAGCTTAGTCTTGTTTCGTTAGGTCCAGCTACCTTAGTAAATGTTTTATCACCGATTGTCAAGGTTACTGTCGCACCTGGTGTAACATTAGTTACCTCGATACTACGATTTGGTAAACCACCTTTTTCAGTCAATTGATCATCTGAAATTTGCGGCGCTTGTGGTTTCACTGTAACATTTACAGGAACTTCTTTGGAAATTCGAGTACCATTTGCATCTGGCGGAAGTGTCACTTTAACTTTTTTCTCAACAATTCCTGGTGTAGCAGTAGATGGCGCACCACCTACCCACTCAAATTTTGTTCCTGCCGGGAATGCTTCATTTGGCGTCCCGTTTGCCAAAGTTTGTTTAGTATTATTTTTTAGAACATTCTCAGCCGAAGCAACATTTGTTTCTCCCTGAACATAGGTCAAATCAGCTTTTTTAACAGGGTCTACAACGATTTGTCTGACCGTTACGTCCTTGCTAAGTTTAGTCGTGCTATTATCAAATCGTCCCTTTGGATAGGTAACTTTCAGGCGATACTCGTGCGTTCCTGCAACGTTTTTCTCAGGAATTGGCGAAGTATTTCCAACCACTTTTCCGTTCGCATCATACCAAGCCCCATCAGTTCCAGGCGGTATATTGTCATTACCACTTTGTTTTAAATATGGTGCGCGCTCTCGTCCATAGAGTGGTGCTTCTCCAGCCCAATCATAAATTGGTGCCTTAGCATCATAAGTAGACATTGTACTATAGGTTACTGGGACTCGCTTAACTGTTCCATCCCTATAAGTCACTTTTACTACGGCTTGTTTGTTGTTTCCTGAGTTTGTCACATCTGGTGCTTGTTCCCATGTTACATCAGCATCACTTGGAATAGTGCCGCCATTAACAGCTTTAATGACATCTTTTGGACGAATGGTGTCACCTTCCCCAACATAAGTGTAGAATACACTACTTGCAGCTTCAACACCATAGTCCAAATTAGGAGTTACAGTATTAGTCGTACCGTCCTTGTATGTGATGGTTACTGTACCATTATCTGATATGCTGTAACCTTCATTTCCATCTTTGATACGATTCGTATCTTTAGGATTAGCTCTCTTAACAGCTTCAAGAATCTTATCGCGATCCGCTTTGTGTTAAGGAGTTTGGATTAGCAACTGAAACCGCATCAGTTGGCTTTTTCCCTGGGAATTTTTTTCACTTAGTTTCCCTTGAACAATCTTAAAGGTAGTGTCATTATTCGTATTTTCAGAAAAAGTCTTTTGTATGAATCTCACGTGACCAAACATTTCTTGCTGCATATTGTTGATTTGCGTTGTACTGACCTTCGATTGTTAACGTAGCTGGCTTCGTAGAAGTAGCCTCTGTCGGAGTTCCAGTGATATTAGTAATCGTTCCATTAGAATTATAATTAGTATCTGTCATGTTAGTTTGAACAGTGCGACCATCCCAGACTTCTACACTACGAACCTTACCACTGTTATCTGTAACTTTGATAACAAAGCGATATTCATCACCGGCATAAAGTTCATAACCTTTAGCAGAGCGTCTTTGTTCGTCCGAATCATTGTTACGAACAGCTTTTAATAGGTTGATCAACCCAATTATTATTCGCATCTTTAACTTGCATAACAACTTCTACTTTTGGTTTTTCAGTTTCCTTTAGTAATTTCTTTTAGTCGTTATTCCTGATTCAAGTGCTTCTGGTTGGTTTGTTGTAGGATTAGTAAATGCCTTACTTTTGTTTAACAGTTACTGTACCTGTTTGAAGAAGACCGTTACTGTCTGCTAATTCATCTGCAGTAAATGTCACGCTTCCACTGCTATCTGCTGTTTTTAGACGGAAGTTGTCTATTATTGATTGTTAAAGTAACTGTCGCACCTGGTAAAAGCGTTTGTTACGGTAATTCCTTTATTTGGAAGACCACCTGTATTCGTTACCTGATCATCTGCAATTTGTGGCGGTTTAGGTTTGACTTTAATTGGAACTGAAACATTTTTACTATTTCTTCCAGCATTATGTCCTGGGTTAGTCGTACTTTCTGGAAGAGTCAGTTTGACCTCTTTAACATATATTCCCGGATTAGCTACTGTAGTAGCATCCGGTGTCGATACCCAGTTATAATCTGAACCTTCAGGAAAGACTACATTTGGATTAGCATTTTTCAAGAGCAGTTTTTGGATTAGCAATAACACTCTTGAGAGATTCTATATTTCCAACTGTAGTTGAAATATCTTGTTTAGGTTGCGGATCTACTACTGTATAGTCAAAAGTCGCTGAGCTTGTTAAAAGCAGAATCACTAGCTGACGCTGTTCCAAAAACGTCCTTGTCGATATGTTGCAATAATCTTATAAGTCGTATAGGGTGAGTTGTAGGTTGATTATCTGTAGCACTCTCAACTGTTGTATGCCACACACTACTAAAGGCAGGAGAGCCATCTTTTTGTGGTTAATGGTTCACTCTGAGAATTGTTTAATCTATACTCATATTTAAAACTTGCCACATCTGAAAGAGTGTCAATATTTGTATATAGTTTTGAAAAACCGCCAATATTATTGGCATACATTTCCCCGACAATTCCATCTTTACCTCTATCAGCTTTAAAGGCGTAGAACTCCCCACTTTTACCGTTACGTTCCCTAAGGCTTTACTTTTCCTAAGACAGTATAGTTATACTCAACTTCCTTAGTATCATTTCCTTTAGAAACGAGTAGAGTAGCCGTTTTATTCCCCGGTGTGGATAAATCAAGAGTTCCAGTTTTCCAAGTAACAGTGGTTGTTGAAGGTAGTGCTCCACCATTACCATCTACAACAAAGTCACGAGGGTTAAGTTGAGTGGAATTTTCTCCTTCTACGGCATAAAAGCGGTCTGATTTAGCTTGATAAGGCGCTTTTGCAGTACCAGTGTTTGTCGCACCATCTGAGTTGAAGTTATAAGATGTAGCTGTTACATCTGTTTTATCTTTAACCGCCTCCTCAGAGATAGTCAAGTGACCATTACTTTTTATTTAATGTCACACCAGATGGAAGGGGATCAGTATTTTCCCATGTGGTTCCAGATTTTTAATCGTAATTTGAGTAATGTTAGCAGTTGTAGACGTAGTCGGTGTATAGGATATATTCACCTTATCATTATCGCCCGCAGGACTAACAACAACACTACCATCATTTTTAGGATCAACATTTGGTCTTGTTGCTGTAGACTTAGCAACATTTTCAAAGAATACTTCTGAAACATCGACTGAATCGCCACCAACATTATCTTTATATATTGTTCTAAGTTGCTTACTTAGACCTATCTTGGTTCCAGTAATTTGTGCTTTTCCATCTAAATCATGGTACTGAAGAATCTTCTGCTTATCTGCATTAGTCAAATCATCTCCCAATCTTGAGATATCCATATCATTATGTGACTTTTCAGTCCGTCACGCTCCGTAGGTGCGTGACAAATAAACTCACCCGCTATGCGGGTGCGCATCGAAGGTTATACCAAAAACTCCAATCGCGATACAATAAAGGTGTTCAAGCCTCATCATATAGCGAGAGGAGAAAAAATATGGCTGAAAAAGCTAATAGTTTATCACATACAAAATGGATGTGTAAATACCACATTGTTTTTACACCCTAAGTATAGACGGAAAAGTTATCTATAATCAATATAGGAAAAGTTTGGGAGAAATATTTCGTCGATTGTGTAGTTATAAAGGGGTAGAGATTATAGAAGGACATCTTATGCCGGATCATGTTCATATGTTGGTAAGTATTCCACCAAGGATAAGTATTTCAAGTTTTATGGGGTATTTAAAAGGAAAAAGCGCACTAATGATGTTTGATAAACACGCAAATTTAAAAATATAAATTTGGGAACCGTCATTTTTGGGCAGAAGGCTATTATGTAAGCACAGTAGGTCTCAATGAAGCTACCATAAGAAAGTATATACAAGAACAAGAAAAACATGATATAGCAATTGATAAAATTAAGTGTAAAAGAGTATGAGGATCCCTTTTAGGGGTGATGGTAAGTAATACAAACGCCTCTTTAAGAGGCAAGTGACGAGTCAAAAGCAATAAGGCTTGAACAAAGTGAAAGCCAGCGTCTTGAGGCGCTGGCTTTGTAATCTGGGCTTATAGCCCCTGTTCAAACCACCCGTTAGACGGGTGGTCATGATTTAAACTAGAGTTTGATACGCTAGTACTTGCCGATGTTGACGCACTTGTCGATTCACTAGTAGATGCGCTCGTTGAAGCACTCGTCGACAAACTCTTCGATGCACTTGTTGAGACACTAGTCGATGTACTGTTTGAAACACTTGTTGATTCACTAATAGAAGCGCTCGTTGATATACTTTCTGAAAACGGCTAGAATTTCTTTCTGATTCTTTTAACGTTGTACTCTCAGCATTTTCTTCTGATGTCTTAGTAATGTCAGAATGACTTTCAGTTGTCTCTGAAGCACTATTTAAGAGAGAATTAGCAGAGTTTGTTGTCTCACTAACAGTATCTGTAACACTATTAGAAACAGATGCATTTTTCTGGAACAGAACTATTGCCTCCGATTTTCCGCACTGTTTGCAGTAGCTAAAAACATTACCTGTATTCAATTGTTTTTCTAACGCAGGTTGTTCTTCAGCTTCAACGACAGATTGAGTTAGAGTGACTCCACCTAATAATGCTCCAGTGGCTATCAGTCCCCTAACAAATCCAATTTTATCATTTTTATATTCGTCTTCATTTAATTCTTCGATTACCTGCTCACGGATAGTTTGATTTTTTTAGTAAATTTAAAAACAATAATTTTGACAAACCAACCCTAATCCAATTTTTACCTGATTTAACAAGTTTGAAACGGGTTAAGCGATTAGTTTCAATTGAGTATTTTTTACATGTTTTTCTTCCTAAAACATCATAAAAATTCTCCTTTCATTCTTTAATTATATAAAAATTTCCAAAGTAAGAATATGATACAACAGATAGGTTTTATAATCAATTCAAAACCTTATAAACTCGAAAAAGTAAGCGGTTACTTTTCACGCTTACAATTACGAGTATATAAAAATTGAAATAAAATTTCTCTGCAATTTACTTCAATTCATAAACAAATCAGAAGCAGTATCAAGAATTTTGTGTACACTCCGCTAGTTATCATTCAAACTACTAATCCTGACGCTCTATGAATTAATTTATATTGGTCTATACAAAAATACTTCCGGAAACGATCTTAACTATCCTCTAATGAAAATTGTTCCTTCGCTCTTTTCGTAAAATCATCGTCATTGGTCAAAATATAATTAGCTTCTCGCCACATTTTTAACCTTAGCTACATTAAATAAAGCTCTGTTTTAAACGTCCAAATTAAAAACGAAAAAATTGGCTTCTAAATGTAGCTTTAGCACTATAAGCCAGATGGGCTTATAGTGCAGGAAAAACTTGAGACCTTAGGCTCAAGTTTTTAGGCATGAAAACAGCAAAAGCTGTTTGCTGCAAATCCTTAGCTACATTAATATGAAGCCATATTATATAAATATTATTTTGCTAACAACTGTGCGATTTCAATAATGACATCACGTGCTTTTTCCATTGATTCTACAGCGACGAATTCATAACGTCCATGGAAGTTTTTCTCCACCTGAAAAAATGTTTTGGAGTTGGTAAGCCCATAAATGAAATTTTTAGAACCATCTGTACCACCACGAATTGGTTCAATAATTGGCGTAATTGATAAGTTTTTCCATTGCTTTTTGAGCAACTTCAACAGCTCTAAAGTCTTTTTCAATGATTTCAGCCATATTGTAATATTGATCTTTCATATCAATTGAAATGCGATTGCTATCTAATGATGCGTTTAGTCGATCTGCAACTAATTGTAAAGTAAGCTTTTTTGCTTCGAAATAATGTACGGTCATGGTCACGAATAATATAAACTAGTTTTGCTTCTTCAACGACACCATTAGCATACATTAAGTGATAGAAACCTTCACGACCAGAAGTATGTTCTGGTACTTCAAATTCAGGTAAAGCATTTTGGAATTGACGTGCAATTTCTAAGGCATTCACCATTGTATCTTTTGCAGTTCCTGGGTGAACATTTTTTTCCCTTGGATTGTAATTTCAGCTTGAGCTGCATTGAAACTTTCATACTCTAATTCTCCAACTGGTCCTCCGTCCATTGTATAAGCAAAGTCACAGCCAAATTCTTCCACATCAAATAAATCAGCCCCACGTCCGATTTCTTCGTCTGGACCAAATGCGACACGAATTTTTCCGTGTTCGATTTCAGGATGAGCTAGTAAAGTATGCACCAGCAGTGACAATTTCACTAACACCTGCTTTATCATCAGCTCCTAATAATGTTGTACCATCTGTTGTAATTAATGTTTTTCCCTACATAATTTTTTTAAATTTGGAAAATCTTTTGGAGATAAAAACAAATTTACCTTCTTTTATCTAATACAATAGCTTCTCCATCATAATTTTCATGGAATTGAGGTTGTACATTACGAGCTTCAAAAATCAGCTGTATCAACGTGAGCAATAAAACCAACAACTGGTACTTCTTTTGTAGTTGTAGCTGGAATTGTTGCCGTTACAGAAGCTATTTTTAGGATTTAATCTTACATCTTGATATCCTAATGATACTAATTCTTCTACTAAGTCTTTTTAAAAACTCTGTTTGACTTGGTGTTGATGGAACAGTTGTACTTGCTTCATCTGAACGAGTTTCCTTTTTACATAACGAATAAAACGATCAATTAATTGATTTGGCATATTACATTCCTACTTTCTTATAAAAATTCAAATGGATCTGTATCAATCGTACTTTTAATCACTGATACATTCCAATTTTCTTCTTGATTCCATTGTACAAAAGCCAGTCTGCTAATTTTTTTCAATACAAACGACTTCAATATGATGTCCTGCATCGACTAATAACATCGGTGATTCTTGAATATCATGAGCCACATGATACGTAATATCACCAGTTACAAAAAGCATCTGCCCCTTTACCTACAGCTGCTTGGTAAAAACTTCCACCAGAACCCCCTAAAACGGCAACTTTATGAATCTTGTCTAACGAACGATTTCGTGGAGTAACAAAACGTAATCCTTTTTAATTGGAATTGATTTTTCACATAAGTGACAAATTCTTCGACAGATAATGGTTCAGGTAATTGTCCAATTCGTCCAATTCCTAGTGTTTTTGCATCATTTTCTAATGCCCAAACTTCATAAGCTGGAACTTCATAAGGATGACTTGCTTTCATAGCAGTAATAATAGCATCCACTTGATTTTCATAACAGATAACTTCTACTTTTTTTCCTCAGCTACTTCTTCTGCTTGATTCACTTGTCCAATTGCAGGATTTGCTCCTTCAGTTGGTGTAAAGCGTCCTACTCCATTAGTTGTAAAACTACATTCCTTGTAACAATCACCGATTTGTCCTGCTCCTGCTTCATGCATTGCTTGACGAACTGCACTTGCTTGTTCTTTTCGGTACAAACACGGCAATTTTTCATTTGACGAAAGTTTTCCTGTTGGAGATAGCACTTCTACTTTTTTTCTAATTGAAGGACTTCACTTAACCAATCATTTACTCCACCTGAAACAACATCTAAGTTTGTATGAGCTGCATAAATGGCAATATCATGTTTTAAAAATGTCTTGATACATTTTTATGTTGTGGATTTGTTAAATCAAACTGTTGTACAGGTCTAAAAATTGGTGGATGGTGCGCTATAATTAAATCGACATTTTTCAATCGCCTCTTGAATGATTGAAGGACGAATATCTAATGACGTCATCACTACTTGGACTTCTTGATTCCAATCCCCAAAATGTAAGCCAATTGGATCTTTTCCCATTGCTAAAGACTTCGGAACTCTTTTGTTCAAATTTACGGATAAGTTTCTCTAACGGTTGGCTATTGTTAATCAATCCTTTTCAATTCAAGATATTGATGGTTAAATGTTTCTACTTTTTTTCAATTGGAAGTTCTTTGCTCTGCTTCAATTGCGCTAAAAATTTCTTCAATTTTTACGTAATTGTCGTTCCCATTTACGAATCACTAAATCCGTTGGATTCTCTATTAATTTTGGACCGAAATTTAATTTGCGTTGCTGTTAATGGGACACTCTGTTTCTCTTTTTCAGCTACAATAATTTCATATAAGCGATGATGATCTTCCACTACAACTTCTTCTAAAATTTCATAGTGATGGTCCACTAACCACTGTCTTAATAAATGTTCAGCAACATTTGGCTGCAACACTAATTTCTCTTTTCCTGTTAAAGTTCCATTTACTCGACCTTGTTCTAAAAATACGAGCAATCAATTCTCCACCCATTCCACAAATAGAAATGGCTGCAACTTCGTCTTTAGAAAGTAACAACATCTAATCCATCTCCTAAACGAACAGAAATTTTATCCGTTAAAACATAGTCTTTGAACGGTTTGCTGTGCAGACTCGAAAGGACCTTTCACCACTTCACCTGCAATAGCACTCGTAATCAATCCTTGCTGAATGGCATACACTGGTAAATAGGCATGGTCAGAACCAACATCGCATAATAATGTCACTCCTTCTAAAAAGAAGCAACGGTTTTCAGTCTTGGACTTAATTCTACTGTCATCTCCTACTCCTTTCTCACATTAAGAAATAAATAAAACTTTTTACACCAATACTCTTTTAAATAAGCAACTGTTTCAGCATCAGCGGAATAATCTGTAATCAAATGCGTAATCATGGAACAATCTGCCGTATGGAAATTAGATTCTCTTCAACTTTAGCTCCTTCTGCAACAACAATCTTAGGGACCATTCGTCCGTTCTAAAATGACACGATTAACTGCTGTTTCAGGGTAAAAGCAGCAGTCGTAATTCCATTTTTATTAATGCCACCGACACCTAAGAAACAAATATTCGCACGAGCTTTTGAAAATGAATTAATGGCAAAAATCTCCGACTAAAGATTTCTTTTGTTCAAAAAATTTCTCCTCCACTTAACACAATCGAAGCTTTTGAAGAGGCTTTTTAAAAATAGAACGTCCATTATTCGTTAATATCGTAACATTTTCATCTGCTAAATAATTCAACAATAAAAAGGCTGTCGAACCTGAATTAATAAAGACCATATCATGTTCACGTACTAAACCAGAGGCTCAGCGTGCAATATTTTTTTCTTAGTGGAATTATATTGTTTTTGATCAATATTTTCTTTTTCGATTTTTACCTGTGATATATTTTTGCTCCACCATAAAATCGTTCGATCAATCCTTGATCTTCAAAACGTTGTAAATCTCTTCGTATTGTAATTTCGGAAACCTCTAATCTAGAAGATAACTCTTCAACTGAAAGTTGCCGATGTTCTTGTAATAATTTTAAAAATTTCTTGTTGTCGTTTTAAACACAACACCTTTGCTATTTTTTTCATTCAGTATTCGTTCCTTATTTTTCTCTATGAAGAACAGAGGAGAAGCCTTTAAAGACTTCTCCATTGCTCATTTTTTAGCGAATTTTTAATGATAATTCTTGTAATTGTTGTTCAGATACTGGACTTGGCGCTTGTGTCATTGTATCCATTGCTGAACCGTTTTTAGGAATGCAATCACTTCACGGATGTTATCTTCCCCAGCTAATAACATGACTAAACGGTCTAATCCTAATGCAATTCCTCCATGTGGTGGGAATCCATAATCTAGTGCATCCATTAAGAATCCAAATTGTTCTTGTGCAGATTCTTTTGTGAATCCTAATACGTTAAACATTGCTTCTTGCATATCTCTTCTATAAATTCTTAATGAACCTCCACCTAATTCATATCCATTTAATACAATATCATAGGCTTGAGCTTTAGCTGCTGCTGGATCTTTCTAATAAAGCATTGAAAATCTTCATTTGACTGGACGAGTAAATGGATGGTGCATTGCTACATAACGGTTTGCATCTTCGTCATATTCTAATAATGGCCAATCAACAACCCATAAGAAAGTTGAATTTAGATTGATCAATTAATTCATGTTTTTCTACCGAAGTGTAAACGTAATTCAGATAATGATTGAGCTACAACACTTGGTTTATCCGCACAGAAGAAAATAATATCTCTAACTTCTGCATCTAAACGTTCTCTTAATGCTGTTTCTTGGTTTTACTAAGAATTTAGCGATTGGTCCTTTTAGACCATCTTCTTCAACTTTCAACCAAGCTAATCCTTTTGCATCCATATTTTGCAACAAATTGTGCTAAGCTATCTGCATCTTTACGTGAATATTCATCTGCTAATCCTTTTTAAGTTTAAGGCTTTAACATGTCCACCATTTTCAACAACTGTACTGAACACTTTTAAGTCAGAATCTTTTACAATATCTGCTACATCAATTAATTCTAATGCAAAACGAGTATCTGGTTTATCATTACCATAACGGCTCATTGCTTCAGCAAATGAAAGACGTGGGAATGGAGTTGTTACTTCTACTCCTAATGTATCTTTCATCACTTTTTTTCAATAAACCTTCCATCATTTCTTGAATTTCTTCAGCTGATAAGAAAGCTTGTTTCAATATCAACTTGTGTAAATTCAGGTTGACTTTGTCTCCACGTAAATCTTCGTCACGGAAGCAACGAACGATTTGGTAGTAACGGTCTAATCCCCCACCCATTAATAATTGTTTAAATGTTTGAGGTGATTGTGGTAAAGCATAGAAAACTTCCTTCATGTACACGAGAAGGTACTAAATAGTCACGAGCTCCTTCCGGAGTTGATTTTTGCTAAGTATGGAGTTTCTACATCGATAAATCCTTCAGTATCTAAATATTCACGAATTGCACGAGTTGTTTTATGACGTAAACGTAAGTTTTCTAATACAGGTTTACGACGCATATCTAAATAACGATATTTCATACGTAATTCATCTGATGCTACTTTTGTCATCTTCAATATAAATTGGTGGAGTTTTAGCTTTTGCTAATAATTCAACATCATGTACTTCTAATTCCATTGTACCCTGTTTTTAAGTTTGGATTTGCTAATCCTTCTCCACGTAAAAGCAACAGTACCTGTTACTTCAATAACATATTCTGAACGTAATGTATCTGCAATTTCAAAAGCTGCTTGGTTATGTTGGGGTTAAATACCACTTGCATTACACCTTCACGGTCACGTAAGTCGATAAAAATAACTCCACCATGGTCACGACGTTTTTGTACCCAACCATGTAATGTAATTTCTTTTCCTACTAATTCTTCTGTGACTAATCCACAATAAATTGATCTCTTTTTCATACAAATCCCTACTTTCTATTTTTCCAAAAATATTCATCAATTGCTGTTGTATCCATTGTTGCTTGGACGGAATAGACTATCAAAATCTTCATATACATCTGCTAAGTCAACTTTTACTTCTTTACCAGTGCTCATTACTTTTCAGTGGAACTTGACGACTTGCCAATTCTTCTTCTCCCTAAAGTAATCACAACTTTTGCTCCATATTTTCTGAGCATTTTTAAATTGAGGTTTTGCTTTTCTACCGAAGAAATCACGATCTACAGAATAACCTTGTTGACGTAAATGAGATAGAAAGTTTTAATACTTCCTCTTCGTTTCTTCTCCTAAACCAACAATATAAGCATCTAATTCTTGTAAATCAGGAATTTCTACTTGTTCATCTTTCATTAATAAGACTAAACGTTCCATTCCTAATCCCAAAATCCAAATCCTGGTGTTTCTGGTCCATCTAATTCTTGAACAAGACCATCATAACGTCCACCACCACAAATCGTCGTTTTAGCACCAAATGATTTTGAATCCGTCATAATTTCAAAAATCGTATCTTGATAATAATCTAATCCACGAACCATTGTTTCATCAATTTCAAATGGAATTTCTAAAGCATTTAGATATTGTTGCACTTTTTCAAAGTGAGTACGTGCTTCATCAGATAAAAATTCTAAAATACGTGGTGCATTTTTACAATTTCGATATCACGTTTATCTTTACTATCTAATACACGTAATGGATTTTTGTGAAGACGATTTTTTGAATCTTCACTTAATTCTTCAGTAAATGGTTCTAAATAATCAATTAAAGCTTGACGATATGCAATACGGTCAGCTGTTTTTCCAAGTGAATTAATCACTAAACGCATATTGGATAAGCCAAGTTCTTTTTAATAAATCCCATGCCATTGCAATTGTCTCAACATCCGTTGCTGGATTTGTTGAACCAAACACTTCTACACCCTAATTGGTGGAATTGTCTTAAACGTCCTGATTGTGGACGTTCATAACGGAACATTGAGCCATATAGTAAACTTTATAAGGTTTCTTATGTTCTGGTCCAAATAATTTATTTTCTACATACGCACGAACGATAGCTGCAGTTCCTTCTGGACGTAATGTAATATGACGGTCTCCCTTTATCATAAAAATCATACATTTCTTTTGAAACGATATCCGAAGTATCACCAACACCTCGACTAAATAATTCATAGCTTTCAAACATTGGTGTACGCATTTCTTCAAATTGATAATCTCCTAAAATAATGCGAGCTGTTTCTTCAATGTAATGCCAAATTTTTATTTCCTCTGGTAATAAATCGGCTGTTCCTTTTGGTTTTTGAATCATTTTATCCCTACTTTCTATGATAAAAATATAAAAAAATCCTGACTCATTCAATGAGTCAGGACGATTATTTTCGTGGTACCACCTAAATTTTTGAATAGAGTCATCCCTCTATTCCTCTACTAAATAACGGCTCTTTTGCCGGAATAACTTTGCATTATTCTCCTCCAGAGTGTCTTTCAATTCTTTTCAGTCTTATGAGAAACTTTCAGCCACGATTTCTCTCTCTAATTGCTGTGAATCTACTTAGCTCCTTCACTGGATTTCCTATGAAATTGATACTACTTTACTAAAAAAAGTTAACCATTTGTCAAGTAATGTGAATAGTAGATATGAATTTAGGTATTATTCTTCATTTTTTCTTTACTACTGTTGGTGTAGCTAATCCTAAACCTGCAAGGATTGCTAGTACAGCTGATGTAAAGGTTGCTAATTCTTCTGTACCTGTATTTGGTAATTCTTGTTTAGATACAGGAGTTGAAGTTTCCACTGATGTAGAAGGTTGTTCTGGTTTTTAATTCAGGCTTAGGCTCTGGTTTTAGCTTCAGTTTAGGCTCTGGCTTAGGTTCTGGTTTTGGTTCTGGTTTTAGGCTCTGGCTTAGGCTCCGGTTTTGGTTCAGGTTTTTGGCTCTGGTTCTTTTTTCTACATATTCCCAAAGTCCTAAAAACTGAGACATTTTCTTTATTGATTACTTTTTTTATCTTCTTTTGTAACCTTTAAATACCCAGTTTCCTTTTTCCATCATTCACCTCTGTTGTTGATGGTGATTCCGCTTTTAACTTCGTTTCCGTTAATATACTTTTTTTTATCAGTAGGAGTTAATTCGGTTATATTCTTTCGGTAGTTCTTTTACCTTCTGTTCCACTTTGGAATTTGTAGGTTACTCCATATTTATTCAGCTGTGAATTCCCATGTTCCTATAAACTCAATATCTGCTTTATTTACTACTTTACTTTTCTGCATCGTAGCTCTTGAAGACCCATTTACCATCATTTACCGTATCAATATACTCTTTAGTTGTTGGTTGAATTGATGTTACATTTGCTTTCATTTGCGTAACGTAGCTATATCTGTTGGTTTATAGCCTTCTATTGCTGCTGGCAATGTCTTACCTGGTGTTCCACTTTCAAATTTGTATGTTACACCATATTTATTAGCTTGAATTCTCATTTTCCTATAAAACTCTACATCTGCTTTTGTTTACTTGTTTTTTTTAGCTTCATCATAACCTTTAAAAATCCCATTTACCATCATTTACCGTATCAACGTACTCTTTAGTTGTTGGTTGAATTGATGTTACATTTGTTCCATCTGCGTAAGTAGCAGTGATCTGTTGGTTTTATAGCCTTCTGTTGCTGCTGGCAATGTCTTATCTGGCGTTCCACTTTGGAATCTATAGGTTACACCGTACTTTATTAGCTTCGAATACCCATGTTCCAATGAACTCTACATCTGCTTTGTTTACTTGTTTTTTTAGCTTCATCGTAACCTTTGAAATACCCATTTACCATCATTCTCAGCATCTGCATACTCTGTAGATGTTGGTTGAGTCGCAGTTTATTTCTGCCTGATTTTCATAATGATTTTTGGTCTGTTGGTTTATAGCCTTCTATCGCTTCTGGCAACGTCTTACCTGGCGTTCCACTTTGAACCTATAAGATACATTATAAAATGTAACATAACCTAGTTCTAAAAACATTAGCTTCTACTTTTGTTAATAGGTAAATTTGTGGCTGAATTCAAACTCAAACTATTTTTACCCTGCATTTGGATGAACATTACCCTCAACAGAACCTGTTACTCTTAGAACTGTTGTCACCATTTTGTATCTAGCTAACCCTTTGGCTTTTTTTCTTGATTAATACGAATAACCATCTGATTGATTTCTTCATCACTCTTATTAGGGAATAATGCTTTTAAGTTCTGTTGATGTAAGAGATCGAAGTGTCATATTGCGCATAATTGTTTCGGCAATAGACTTACCTGCATCCGGTTTTACTACGTTCTCAGCTATACGCTCATTACGTTCGTTTTCTGGACGATTACTATCCTTATCATTTAAACGATCTAAGAATCATTCTGAATGTTATATTATGGTTACCCTTAGTTTCAACACCAAATGTGACTCTAGGGTCCGTATTACTAACGATTGAATTAAAAGCTATCTTTGTATTTCCTAACGCTATTCCATCTTTTGAATACATTTAAGATTTCCTTCGTTCCATCTTCCTTAATTCCAAGAGCATATAAAGGTCTCCATGAATAACCATTAAACTCTGTATATAATTTTTCTGGAACAACTAAATCTTTGTCTAAATTTACATTTAAGTCTACATATGTGTAAGTTTTTCTCCTTTCGCCCAATTCAAATTGATTCCTTTATATGAATTAGATAAAACAGGACCAACATATCCTATATGAGGATTTCTATACACAGTCATCGCTGTAGTTTTATCTATTTCAAACTCAGCTTTTAAAACAACTTCATTCACTTTTTGTAGTATTATTATTTTTCCAGTTTATACTCATCAATGATACGACGTGTATTTTTTTCTTTATCTTCTGTGTCTTTGTTTAACTTAGTATTTGGGTAATACATCATCCGATTTTTACATTTTGTATCAATATTAACCTTATTATCGTTAATTTTAAATTTATTCATTCCACCTATAATCGCAAATCCCTATAGAAAATTTATCTGTAGGGAAAGGCTCATCTTGATCATTTAAACTAGTATAAACACTCATACAGTTTGGAATCAGCTTTCAATCCATCTGGAAATGCTGTGGCCAAAGTGTCTTCTTGGGGAGAACAATCTTGCTCCTTCTGCAATTTTTCCATCTACAGGTGGTTTGTCAGACCAACCAAGAAAAAGTTTTTCAGCAGCACGGAAAAGACCGGGATTTGGTAAGGGACTCCTAATTTATCAGTAGCATTCTTATATGTATTTTCAGTATCTCGTGTGATTCACTTTGTCCATTGACCGATAAGACTGACTGTTTACCATCATAATTAGCTGTCGTATCTCTTTTAATTTCTTCTAGTTCTTGAAGGTTCGGGAGTTCGTGCAGTTTCTGAACTACCTGAGTTTGATGAATTTTCTATTGTTCCTGTAGTTGTTGAAGCTGAACCACTATTTTTATCTACTGTATTAGATGTATGAATAACAGCATTTGATTTATTTGTTTCAGTATTCTCTAAATTAGTATGTTCAATGTTTGAACGGTCATTAGTCGAAAGAGAATCTTTTGGCTTTATTATTTTCTGATAAATGTTCATTTGCTAATTCAGAAGATGGTATCCCATTATCTTTGCATATACTGCACCACTTCCTATAAATAAATATAGCACTAACAGCAACACTAACTGCACCGACATGATATTTTCTAATTGAGAAAACGTAAAGTTTTTCTTTGTTATTTCTTTTTAAAATTTCATACTTCAAGCATCCTTTCTTGTTAATCAATTCACTAGCATGTTAATTATACATTTATTTACAAATTTTATCAAACATTACTAATTTTCTATTCTTATTTCTTCATAAACTAAAAATCCCTACTATTTTGTTAGTAAGGATTCTTGTACATTTTATTCTATTCAAAAATATTCATTCTTATGTTTTTAGTCTCATGAATTAAAAGCATCCATCAATCGACCCTCTTTTAACACAATAACATTCGGAACAAATCGCCTCAATTAACGACTGATTATGATTAATAAATACTATTGCATATTGGCTTTCTTCTTGAACTTTTGTAACACTTTTAATACTTTATCCTGATTTCCATCATTCTAGTGAACTTGTTATTTCATCACAAAATTAAGCATTCTGGTTGTGCTAAAACAGCCCTTTGCAATAGCACAGCGTTGACATTGTCCTCCAGATAATTGATAAGGATATTTTTCTAGCCAACCCAATTCTAAGCCTAGGCTAGTAAATAATTCCTGTATTATTTGAATCTCGTTCTGTCTTATTCTTTATTTTCCGCATGAATCTTAACGGTTCTTCCAGACTTTTCACTATCGTTTGATTTGGATTAAAAGATAATAAAGCTATTTTGGAATAAATATTGAACTCTTCTGTAATAACTTTGTTTTTCATGAGCTAATACTTCTCTTTAATTCTTTTCCTTTCTAATCAGAATATTACCTTCATATGGAATAAAAGCCAGATAATATCTTTGCAAGAGTTGTCTTTCCTGCTCCTTGAATGTCCGATGATTCCTGTTACTTCATATTTTGAAATATCCAGTGTAAGATTTTGAAGAATAACAAACTCATCTTTATAATGGTTCGACATCGTTTTTCAATTGAAAGAATACTTCTTTTTGTTCACCATAGTTTCGCACAAAAGAACATTTTTCTTGTAGCACTACCTTTTTATCGACAAAATGACCCTCTTCTAAAGTCAACACTGTCGTACAAAAATTGATACGCTAACTCTGTTGATGCGTCACCATAATCGTTGCAGTATCATATTGCTTTGCAAGATTAACAATTAATTGCATCATCTTCATTTGCAATGAGAATCCATTGCACTAAAAGGTTCATCAGCACTAATTAATTTCGGATGATTAATAAACGCCATTGCAATCATCACTCTTTGCAACATTCCTCCAGATAATTCGTGAGGATATAATTGTAATACTTTCTCTCTAATTGAACCATTTTTAGTGCTTCTATCATTGCTTTGATAATTGGGCTGTACCATTAATTCTTCCAACTGTTGTCCAATTGTAAATAAAAGGATCTAAACTATTTTGTCCATTTTGGAAAATAATGCCAATATCCTTCCTCAAATATTCTCTTCTCTTTTTACTAGATATTATTAACCAGTTTTTCTTCTAAAAACTTCATTTCACTCGCATTCATCACTACCTTTTTGATGAATATTACCAAGATACATTCTAAAAATGTCGATTTTCCAATACCAGACTCTCCAATAATGCCAATGACTTCCCCTTCTTTAATGGAAAAGTCTAAATCTTTGAGGACTGCTTCCCTGTCCATATGAAGCATTTAATTGTTTGACTTCAAAAATTGTTTTTCCCATTAGTCTTTTTACCAATTTATTCGTAATATGATAAAAATCAGATGGAGAAAGTTCAAAATGATGAATATAGTTGTTCAGTTACTCCATGTAAATTAACAAATCCAATGTAATCAACTAACTGCTTCTTCTCTTTGATAGTCTTGAATTTCTGCCACTTCACTACGTATTTTAGCTGCATCTACTTCATGAGCTAAGGTTGTAATCATCTAACCATGAGTCTGAATTTTTCACATAATTTGAGGCTCCATCACTAGATAAAGTTGCATTTAAGAAATAATGAGGATCTCCCGTTGGTAATGTTAATGCGGAAGCTAATGCAATGTCATAATCTAATTGATTTAATCCATCAACTTTTTCTTTGAATATCAATTTTTAAATCAATTCCCACTTGTTTAAATTGTTGTTGGAGTGCTGTAGCACTCAATGGCTAATCTTTATAAGTTTTTAGAACAATTTTGTAACGGCTCATTTTTGCGCATTCACTAAAATTCCATCTGCATTTTTAGTTTGATAGCCAGCTTCTGCTAATAATTTTCTACGTCAATTCTGGTTGGTATTGTTTATTAGCAAATGTACCACTTGAATAAATACTAGAATCTAAAAAGGCGCCATCTGCAGGAGCACATGACCTTTTAGAAGTCTTGTGTTAATTCTTGTTTATTAATCGCATGTATCAGCTTGACGAAGTTTTTATCTTGTAATCTTTGCTTTATTCAGTCTAAATGATATGTTCTTGTACTTGGTTGATTATACACTCTGAACAGAAGAATCTTTCATTAATGATTCAGCTACATCATCATTTTAAATCTAATCCACCATCAACTTCTTTTGATTTAATCGCTAATTCCAATGTTTTTGATCTGGGAATTAATTGATAATGAACTTCTTTAATCGAAAGCTATTACCATCCCAATAATGAGTCGAAGCGTTAATGTAAAATAGAATCGTTTGGTTTAAATTCTGTCACTTCATAAGGGCCTGTTCTACAATCTTGTCTGTACTTGTTAGCATCTACAATAGCTGTTTTTAGCATCCACTAATTCATGAATAAACTGAGAACTTGGTTTTTTCAGTATGAACTGTAAAAGTAGTGAATCATTAGCTGTATAAGTAGCTGTTTTTGAAAATTTTACCTGACTTATGGTTTTCTCCTACTCTTTGAAGACTAGCAATAACTGCATCACCTCGTAACAGAGTTCCATTTGAAAAAGTAGATTTTCTTTTTAAATGAATTTCCCATGTTTGATCATCAATCTTCTTATAAGAGGATGCTACTCAAGGTTCTACATCAAAATCCTTTTGTTAAACGGAATAATGTTTCACCAATCCCAAAAACGAATCGTATACCAGCCTTCCCAATCTTTGCTTGGTCAATTCCTGCTGTAAATTGAGAATACCCTATTTTAAATGTTGAATTTTGGCTACTTTCTGTTGTTGAGATGCTGGCTGTACAGGTGCACATCCCACTCAATACTGCTGCTGCAATGGTTAATAATATATTTTTAATTTTCACAAATTTCTCCTTTCTTCTGTTGAATCCAATGATGAATTCCGTTAAACATAATAGATTGTTATCGTAATCACAAGTCCTGGCGCAATCCATTAGCCATGGCGCTTGTTCAAACGATAATCTTCCTCATTAATACTGTCCCCCATTCTGGTTGAGGAACTTACACCTATTCCTAAAAAGATAATGTAGCTAAACTTAAAATAGTACTTGAAATATTGACAATCATATACGTCATCTAATGGTACTGAATATTTTTAAAAATCGTAACCATTCGATACCATAATGGAGCTCCTTGCACTATACATCACAGTGACATAATCTCGTACTTTAATTTTTACGAATTTCTACTTGTTAATTTCGCATAATACGGTAAAATAACTAATGACCAGAGCAATAACTCCATTTCTTAATCCTCCACCTAATACTCCAGCTACCGTAATGGCAATCAGTAAAACTAGGAATGGCTAATAAAATGTCTAACATACTTGTTACGATTCGGTCGATCCATCCACCAAATATTCCTGCTAATCCTCCTAGAAGAATGTCACGCCTAAATAAGATAATCCAACAATGAACAGCGAAGCCCAATTGAAAATCTAGCTCAACAATCACACGAATAAAAACATCACGACCAAAATCATCCGTACCAAAACCAATGACGAGAAGTTGGTGGACTTAACAAATCATTGGCATTCATTGTTTCATACATTTAGGAAAAATAGTACTCCACAATAGTAATGCAACTAATAAAATAATAATTCCAATTCCCCATTTTTCCTTTTTATCATGGCAACTCACCACCTTTAATACGGGTATCTGTCCTATTTTTGTAGTCCATCAGAAATTTGAGTGAGCACTAAATATAAAAAGCTAATTGAAACTACAATCATTTGTACGAGTGGATAACTCTCGAACTAATACTATCCATTAATAACTTCCCAATTCCAGGCCAATAAAAATGGTTTCTACTACAACAACACCAGCCATTAAAGAACCAAATGATAATAAAATAATGGTCACCATTGTAGGAAATATATTTTTCAATAAATGTCGTTGAAAGATTTTTGACTCTTCCATTCCACGGTAATAAAGCACTTTAACATATCCTGTTGTAATTCTTGTTCTAACAATGCTGAAAATTGTTGAATAAATTTTGCACTCACAGGAATAACAATTGTAATATCGGCAATATTAATCCAATACCACCTTGTTTGAGCTAGTAAAGGAAGCCATTTTAATTGAACACTAAATACATAGTAAGAAATAACCAATGACGAAAGATGGTAATGACATTTTTAAAAATAAGATTAATCGAAAAAGTAATTTTACAATTCGATTTTGACATCTTACAAAAATATCGATAACGGAATGGAGATTCCTAATGAAATTACTAAGTAATAATTGCTAATTGAATTGAATTTCGAAAAGCAGCTGGAATCATTAATTTCTCCGCACCGATATCAGACATTAAACTCTTTCCAAAATCACCATGAAGAAATTTAGAGCCAATTCCTACATTGTACAAGTAAAGGTTGATTCAGTCCCATTTCCTCACGCATGAGTCGACAGAGCTTCTGTAGAGACACGACCTGTTGCAGCTGACATTTTTACAGAAGCTGGGGTCACTAGGTGCTATATGAATGAGTAAAAATACAAAAATGAAATACCGACAAATAATCCAACTATCGTTAAAAATTTTTCAATCCTTTAAACATCTACTACCACTCCTTTACTTTTTAGCACATAGTAAGAATAAAGGTGTTGGATTATAAAATTCATCTTTTTCTAGATAAATTCTTTGGCTAATCGATCGATCAATTTGAAGAGAATCCACTTCTTGATTTAATAAAATTGCACATCCCATTGAGGTCGCACTTCACTGAAATAGATAAACTCTTTGAATCATTTCACATTCTGTTAAGGTTTCTAGAGATAAATGATGATGAGCATGATGCTGAGGTAAATGGCTCGTATCCGTCATACTAGAAGCACCATAATTCCCATCAATATTTATGAGTAATCCCCTTTTTAATACTCGAAGCCATTCCTGATAAGCTTTCGGAACATCTGGTAATGTCAAGTAACATTTCTTGCAATGACGATATCAAACTCGCATCAGCAAATGCTAAATTTTGAGCATCCATCACTAAAAATTTAGCATCAAACTTTTCCCTGATTCGCAAAAACAGTAGCTAAATGAATCATTTCTTGTGTTACATCAATACCAATTACTTCGTGCCCCATTTGACTTAAAAATGCCTGTGAAAAATCTGTCCCACAGCCAATATCTAAAAATTTTTAATCCGGTCTTTTTGTGGTATATAGTTGTTAAATTCAGTAATCCATCTCTCTTTTAATGGACTATGAAATTCTCTTATTCGTTGTTCCAAAAAGAGCACTTCGATTTGTCCAATATTTTTCAACTCGTTTCCTGTATCGTTTGTTCCAGTGTCATCTTACATCTCCTTTACGACTTTTGATACAAAACATTGGTATTGCACCATAATTTAATTGTTCTTCATAATCCCACACTAAATCTCCAAAATTTTCTTCCGTTTCTACTGAAATACCTTTCAGTGAGGAAAAAAGTAATCCGTATCCCATTGAGGTCTTTGTTGATAGGTTAAAGGTAATTGTTGAACAATCCAGTTCATTTTTTTCCTCATCTACCCCTTCACCTTGCCAATAATCTTCTAATTTTTCTTCAATGGCTCTTTTTACGTTTTTCTTTAAATTCTTTTTGCTAATGATTCATTTTTGAAGAAATGCATACCAATTCGCATCAAAAATAAATAAAGCTCCATTGGGTTTCAACACTCTTAACCATTCTGAATAAGCTTGTTGTGGTTTTTCTAAATTCCAAGTTACATTTCGACTAACTATGATATCAAAACTTTCTGATTCAATCTCTAACTTTTGGGCATCCATTTGCATGAGTTGAATACTTGAATGTTCCTTACCATATTTTTGAATATTCTCCTTGGCAACTTCTAGCATTTTATTAGAAACATCAATCCCCGTTATTTTTGTATAACCCTAATTCTTCTAAAATAATTGTTAAAAATCCAGGACCTGTTCCTATATCTAATACTTTAAGAGTTTGATTTCCTGACAACAATCGTTTCAATTGTTCTTTCCATCTTTCTCGTTGAATTCCTCTAATTCTTTTTGATTCACTTTAGAATATCCTGTATATCGATGATTCCAATATCCTTGTATTTCTTCTAACAAGTTCATTTGTTACTCCCTTAATTCCTAACTCGATGCTAATCTGCTACAAGTTTATCAAAGTGTTTTTGAATTTATGTTAACAAATAATCACAAAAACGGAATTTTTCTATATGTATGTATTTTTAAAAATCAATAAAAAGAATTCCAAAAATTAATCTGAAATTCTTCTTAATTCATCACTTTTATCGTAATTTTTCTTCTTCCAAACTCTATTGCTTGTTGTACTTCCGGATAATGTAAATCAATTCGATTTTCCTTTAATATCTCCACCTGTATCACCAGCAATCGCAATTCCATAGCCTGGTACTTCCACTAACGTACCTAAAGGAATTTGAGAAGGATCGACAGCAATAACATTAGGATTTGATCTTAAATCAATTCCCATTGCTGTATAATTACTTAATCCAGGTTGTTTTATAAGAATAAGCAGTTGCTTCTGCAGCGAATTCTTTCCCACTTGAAGTAGATTTCACTTCATTTGAAACTGCCTGACTCTTAGGAGAAGTCTCAGTACTACTCTTAGATTCAATTTTATTTTCAATAGTTGAAGATTTGACTTCCGTTGAACTAACTTGTTTTTGTTTCTTGAACTACTTCTTCTTTTTCTTTTTCCTCAGGAGCATGATGCGTTGTTGGTTCTGTCTTTTCACTTAATTGTTGAACCTTACTTTCTTGTTCATGGATTGCAAACAATGCTTCTTTATTATTCGCAAGATTTTGTTTTAAAACTTGAATACTATCCGCATAAAGGGTAGACTCTGTTTGTAAATCTTCTTGTTTTTTTCAATAAAGTATCTTCTGTATCTTTTAATTCTTTTTTGAGAATTTTCTAAAGTTTGAACTTCTTTTTGATAATTTCGAATTGTTAAAATATCCGCTTTGAATAATTCTTGAATAACGATTAATCGATGAAAGAAATCCGAAATACTTGTTGCTTGAAGCAGTTGAACAAATCGTTGATAAATCACTCCACTTGATTGTAAAGCTATCATTCTTTCTTTTACAACCTTTTCTTTTTTTCTTCTAATTTTATCTTGTTGTTCAGCTATTTGTAATTCTAATTCTTTTTGATTGGATTTCAATTCATTTTAAGTCTTGTTTCAAACTTTCAACTTGTCGATATTTCTCATTTTGCAAAATTTAATTTTTGAGAAATTTCTTGTTCTAATTGTTGAATCGATTCTTGAGAAATTTCTTGCGCATGAATGGACATTGGATAACTAGTCCATAATAAACAAGCTATTCCACTAATAACCATACTTTTTCTTAATCGTTTATCCAGTATCCTTCACCACACTTTCTCCATCGTATTCTCCATTATATAATTTAGATATACGTAACAACCGTATTACAGTGTTGTTACGTTTTTACCCTATGATCTTTATTCATTCAGAAACTTTTTGAACGAGAAACCATTTACTTTCTCTAAAAAGTAAAATACAAACAAATAAGATAACATTATTAAAGGGATAATAGTTAATCCCATACTCCCACTTAATTGTGCATTATGAATATTTTTGAGGGCAATCTTCCTGTTAAAATCTCAACTGAACGTAAATAAGTAAATGGAATAATATGCGCTACTCTCTGTAGAGGTTCAATAACATTAATACCAAAAACTAATCCACCGATTGAAATTAACGAGATAAATAAAGCAACTGTTTTTGTTTGAAAAAGAAACTAATTAAATAGACTACTTCAACAATAACGATAAATACTAAAAATTCTAAAGGCTAAACTCTCCAATAATATATTCTGTATTTTAACAATCACTATCTCTTGCTTAGCAACATCAAAAATTGGATATGGATATTCAAAAGTTCCTAACCCTTGATTGAATAATCCTAAAAATAAAAAGAAATAGCACAGATTACTAGAAACACAATGGTTTACATACCCAACTCCTACTCCAAAAAGAACTAATAGCAAACTTCACTTTTGAAAAAGGGAGTAATTTTGCTGTATCCAAATTACCTTTAAATCGATCTGTAAATAGTTGTGTTAACATAAAAATAATCGAAATTAAAAATAAAGTTGGAATAATAGTAGTTAATGTCCAAAACTACTTGATCAATGCCATAAGTTGGAAAAATCTAAAAATATGCGCCTTTAATATTTAATGGATATAAAGCTTCATACACCTTCCATTCACGATATACTGCCCGTTTTAATTCCGCACTAGAATGAGCCTCTTTTGAAATTCTACTGAAACTCTTTTCTTCATATTTCGCTTGTAAAGCATAAGCCTCTTTCCACTTTTGTTGTTCTAATAAAAGATAGAATATGTTTTCTTTCCTCTAATTGATTCTGTTTCAATTCTAAATTTTTTTCTTTATAAACTGATATTTTTCTGATTCACTATCCGTCTCTTTAGATAAAAGTATCTTCATTTTCTTTAATTATTTGTTCATTTTCTACAATACTACTTTGTATTTGACTTTCCAAACTAAGATTCTTTGCCGTTCTACTATTCATATATAATGCAATACTGATGACAATTGTTAGTAATACAACTATAATGACATTCAACCGACTTTTTAAGGCTTTTTACTAAAAATAAACTAAAAATGTTTCATTACTGTACCTCTTCTATTCGACAATTTTCAATCTTTACAATTTTGTCGCAAACATTCATCAATTCTTCTTTGTAGTGAGAACTTATAATAATCAGTTGTTGTGAATGGATTTCTGTTAATCGATTGAAGAATTTAGTACGATAATACTCATCTAAACCATTTTGTAATTTCATCCATTAACCAACAGTCTACTTGACTCATAAAATACATCGCTATTAATAATCTTTGCTTCATCCCTAGTGAATATTTTTGAATGGGTAGATGAATATAGTCAGACATTTCCCAATACTCAATTTCTCATGTTCTAAATTTTTGAGAAGAATTCCAAACATTTTTGATATAAAGTAAATAATCAATTCCACTCAAATTTCCATCGAACCATCTCAATCGTTTCATAGTAAAATAGTGAAGAAGGAGCTATAATCTTTCCACTATTTACCGAAATTAACTGACTGATTGCACGAAATAATGTAGTTTTTCCAGAACCATTAATGGCAACCATTCCATATATATTTCCCTTTTCAAAGGTAAAGTCTATATCTTTTAAAAATCATTTCTCTTGTTTTTAGACGAACTTGATTCAGTGTAATCATACAATCCCCCACTTTCAACTAATTTGCATCTTATGTTTTGATATCGTTTTTCATTTTATCATTTGATTTCATTTTTTACAATAAGGAATTAGCGTATTCTATATCTTCCTTTAAAAGTCTGAAATATTCTCATCATACTCTTTCTTTAAATAATTATTCCACCATCACTCAACTCAAAAAGGGAGGATGAAAAATCAACCTCCTTTGGTTTTTCACAGTTTCCTTCTGCACTGGATATGGGTTTTCAGTCTCCATTCCGACCTCTGGAAGTAGGTTTAACGTCTCATCCGACTCAGTACTAACAGTACACAAAATAATTATTCAATTGCCAAAATACTTTCATTAGTTTCTGCAATATGATTAATCAATCAAAGACTGATTTAATAGACTTACACTAGTAATTACTATGTGCAGATTACTTAAGCCATAATATAAGCAGGTAAAGCTTCTAGTAATTCTTGCGTACTTGAGAATACTTCCCCTCTTAATTTAATGAGACCTACTGTATATAAATTTGCATATGGGAATCTGAGATTCAGCAACTTCTTGTAATGCTACTAATTTTTCTGCATTTTCAGCCCTATATTGACGACTATCACTATATAATGCCAAAATTGGAATACCAGCGATACATGCAATTCCAATCTCACTAGCAACACCTGCATCAATAATCGCACCATCTAAAATGGCAATAACTAAATCTGCATCTAGTAAAGCATCTGTATCATCATCTAGCAATCATCGTTGAATCTGCAAAAAGAATTTTTATCATTAATCGCCATTTGTTCTTGAGGGAAGGTAAACTTCCAATTGCGGATATTCTTCTCGAATTCGTTTAACAAAACTTTCGTTAAAAAGCTAATTCCATTTCTGAAAATAATGGACTGGCAAAATAAATTTTTTCATAGCTCTTCTCTCCTACAGCAAATTAAAGTCGATCTTATTGATATAAAAGCATCTACGTGCTTGAACTTCGTCATTTTCTAAGAATTCATCATATGTTGATTCTAAACGATCCACAACACCTTTTGGGTCCGATTTCAATAATACGGTTTGCTGTTGTTTGAATAAACTCGTGGTCATGACTTGAGAATAATAATGAACCTTTGAAGGCAATTAAGCCATCATTTAATGCTGTAATAGATTCTAAGTCTAAGTGGTTTGTTGGGATCATCTAATAATAAGACATTTGCTTTTGATAACATTAATTTAGATAACATACAACTGGACTTTTTCTCCTCCTGAAAAGAACTGTTACTTGTTTCATAACTATCGTCTCCAGAGAATAACATACGACCCAAGAAGCTACGTAAGAATGTATTATCTTGTTCTTCAACCGGTGCATATTGACGTAACCATTCTAAAATATTTTAATTGTGGATTTGAAAATTCTTCCGTCATATCTTTTGGTAAGTAAAGCTTTTGACTATTGTTATCCCCATTTGAATGTACCGCTATCTGCTTCCATTTCCCTGTTAAAAATTTTGAATAATGTTGTAATCGCAATATCTGAACGACTTACGAAAGCAACTTTATCATCTTTTTCAATTTGAAGCTTACATTTTCAAAAATCACTTCGCCATCAATAGTTTTTGATAATCCTTCAACCATTAACAAATCATTTCCGATTTCTCTTGCAGGAGTAAATCCAACGAACGGATATTTACGGCTTGATGGTTGAATATCATCTAATGTAATTTTATCTAACATTTTCTTACGAGATGTCGCTTGTTTTGATTTAGAAGCGTTCGCAGAGAAACGAGCGATAAATTCTTGTAATTCTTTAATTTTTCTTCTTTTTAGCATTTTTGGTCTGCCATTAATTTAGCAGCTAATTGACTTGAATGAAACCAGAAATCATAGTTCCCTACGAATAGTTTAATTTTACCAAAGTCAACGTCAGCATATATGTACATACTTTATTTAGAAGTGACGGTCATGGGAAAACAACGATAACCGTATTTTTTCAAAATTAATTAAAAATTCTTCTAACCATGCGATTGATTTAGCATCTAAAACCGTTTGTCGGCTCGTCTAGTAATAGTACATCAGGTTTACCAAATAATGCTTGAGCTAATAATACTTTTTTACTTTTTCAGCTTTCACTAATTCACTCATTAATTTATAGTGTAAGTCTTCTGCAATTCCTAAACCTTGTAATAATTGTGAAGCATCACTTTCCGCTTCCCAACCATTTTAATTCTGCAAACTCTCCTTCAAGTTCTGCAGCACGAATTCCATCCCTCATCAGAAAAATCTTCTTTCATGTAGATGGCATCTTTTTCTTTCATAATATCAAATAATTGTTTATGCTCCATAATAACAGTATCAATAACACGTTCATCTTCAAAAGCGAAGTGATCTTGTTTTAAGACTGTTAAACGTTCATCGAGGATCTAAAATAACTTCCCTATTTGTTGGTTGTAATTCACCAGACAAGATTTTTAAAAATGTAGATTTACCCGCACCGTTTGCACCAATAACTCCATAACAGTTGCCAGGTGTGAGAATGTAATATTTACTTCATCAAACTAATTTACGATCTGAAAATAATAAACTTACATTTGAAACTTTTTAACATGAAATTCTCCTTTTATAACATTTTTATCCTTATTGATTGTACTATAATTATCTATAAATAACAATTAATCACTAAAAGATGACACGCAAATGGCATCATCTTCTCATCAGTTTATTCTAGTTTACAACCACTGGACGGCCTAATCTTTTGAACAGTCTCCAATATTTCTAAAGTGGTCGCTAATACGTTCCTAAAATTACTTAATAAATCCATGACGAAAATACCTGAATCAGCACTCGCAATTCCTTTATTCATTCGTTTCCATATATTTATCACGAATTTCAATTTTCAATCGGTCAATTTCTCGCTCAATGGTAATCACTTCTTTGACTTTTACTAAATTACCAGTTGATAAAGTATCAATCGACATTTGCAAATCCTTTTTGTACTAATTCAAATACATGTTCTAATTCTGATAAAGTCTTTTCATCTAATACAATATCACGTTCTAATACAGCTTTCATCAAAGTCTGCAATATTTTCTGCATGGTCACTAATACGTTCTACGTCATTAGCTGTACTAAATAATTCATCAATGGTTTCTTGGTCAGTTGATGAAACATTTTTGTTGAGAAATTTCTACTAAATATTCCATAATTGCTTTTTGAATTGATTCACTTTTGCTCTGAAAGCAAATGCTTTTTCAATTTTTCTTGACTACGTAAACGAATGGCATCAATCGCATATGTTAAAGTTTTGTCTGCCGCATGAGACATCGCTGCAAATTCATACATTGTATTTTTGTAACGCAATCGATGGTGTTACTAAAATACGTTTATCTAAATAAGATACTAGTTTCTCTTCTTCTTCCATTGTTTCAGCTTGTGGTTCTGGAATAATGAAGTCCGCTAATTTCAATAACACATTAGCAAATGGAATAAAACAATCACGTTTACAATGTTAAATAGTGTATGAGCATTCGCAATTTGTCTTGCAACATCAGTAGCATCCATAGATGTTACAATATTTGTTAAAATCCCTGTTAAAAACAGCATGAGTAAATAGTACCGATAATATTGATACTTAAGTGAATTACTGCAACTTGTTTACCTCTTCTAGATGTTTCCTAAACTACTTATTAAAGCAGTAGTACAAGTTCCAATATTATCCCCAAAAATAATATAAAGAGCTGTTGTAAATGGTAAAACTCCTTGAGAAGCTAAGGCAAATCAATACTCCCAATTGTAGCAGAAGAACTTTGAAGTGCTAATGTCATAATAAATCCAAGAGCTACTCCAAATAGTGGATTATGTCCATAATTGAGCAATCCATTCTGTAAAGGCTGGTAAATCTTTTAGTGGCGCTAAAAGCATCTTTTAAATAGTTCATACCGATGAACAAAATTCCGAATCCTACTAAGATTTCAGCTAATTCTTTCATCTTAGGATTCTTCACACCGTCTCCCATTAAAATTCCTGTACCAATTGCAATAGGTGCCCATTGAGAAAGATTAAAGGAAACCATTTGACCTGTAATTGTCGTACCAATATTGGCACCAAAAATTACACTGACTGCTTGTTCAATCGTCATAATACTGGCATTCCACAAATCCGACTACCATTACTGATGTAGCACTGAACTTTGAATCACCATTGCGACGAACATCCCAACTAAAAACAGCCATCAAACGATTTTTGTTAACGTACGAACGATACTTTTTAGCTTATCTCCTGCAAATTTTTGCAATCCATCCGCCATTAATTTCATTCCGTATAAGAACAAACTTAAACCTGCAACTGCACCTAAAAACATCTCTAAATACATGGTGTTTTTAACTCCTTTGTTGTCTATTAAATTTTTAAACGTTTATGTTCTATAAACAACACGATTGTAACATAGCCACTAGCACTTGAAAAGAGAAAAATACAAATAACTCCAATCTCTCAATAGACAAAAATCTATCCAGAAATTGGAGTTGTTCAATTGAATTTTATTACTCTAAATCTTTTATCAGTTTTTCTAAATGACTTGAAGCATGAAATACTCTAAGTATAGTAACTATATGATTCTCATATTTATAAAAATATAGCATGGTTATTTAACCATCAATCCTCGTCCTAAACTCATTAAAAAAATTCATTAACAGGACGAACATCTTCCCCTTCAGCATTCTGATTTTTCTTGAACCATTATTTTTACCGAATTCTTCAGAAGTCATATTTTCAGTGCATCATTCTTCCATCAACTTTATCTTATATTTTAAAAAATTTTATAAATAAATACTTCGTAATATAAAAAGTCAACAGCATACAGTAGTTAATAATAAAAATCCTATAGTAAGGGGACTGATTATTTTGAATCATTGGTAACACTATCATCATCCCAAATGGACTTTTAAATAGACAAAAATAGTACAAGTACCAATTAAAGTGAGAAGACAAATAATCGACAAAAATTTCATCTTTAAAAAGGAAAACAAAAATTTTTCTAAAATAAAAACAAATATAAGTTGACACCACTGGATAAAAATTGAAATTACTAACATATGATAAGCTGAATAGATCCTACTACCTTCTAACGTTGCAATAAGAAATGGATAATTATAAAAAAATTAACACCAAAAGCTATACAATATAAAGAAATTCCAATCAAAACGATTATTAGTGGTAAGAAATAAAACAAGCCAAGCGTATAAAACCACTCCTCTTTATTTAGACGTACCATTGAAATAGGTAATGCTTTGAGTAAACTTTTATGCGATAATTTTCGCTTATGAAAATTAGCAACCATGAGTATATAAAGAAATAATAATCCACCTAAAGCAAAGAAAATAAAGAATAATTTTTATCACTACATAAGTAGTTTTATAATGCAAATAATCTTGATTACTTTCACTTAAATATTCTAAAAATAATCTTTTCATCTTCCAATTTACTAATATCAGGCAACTTATCAATATAATTAGGTAACAAAGTTGTAAGAGTATTTAATAACTGAATGCGTTCTGTATAAATGGACAATAGTTTTGAAGTAACAGACTTTTTATAACTAAAAATTTTCTTCAGACAAGTTTTTGATAAGTTTTGAGCAATTTGCATTTCCGACTCTTCTCGAACATTACTTGGTATACTGTAATCTTTTAGTAATCAATGCCTGCAAGTCATCCATTATCATAAATTGAGTATTTAATACCTTTTGCGGAGTTTCTGTAGGAACCCATTCGTTGTAACCTATCAATAATACAAAAATAACAAAAAGAATCGCAGGAAGCTTTTATAAAGTAACCCGTTGAAACTAAATGAGTTATAATCTAATTTAATGGATGAAAATTTTTTCATAACTGCTCCGTCTTCTCCTTCAAAGTCAATATTCCAATAGAAAATATAAAACAAAATTACACTAGTAATTACAAGTACTAACACTCCTCGAACCATTGAAAAGTGTCCATTTAAATAGAACTCATTTTTAACACCATATATTACTGGTCCAAAACTAAAATAAGACGAAGGAATAAAAACCAATATAGAATTTCAACATTTAAAACTTTTCATGACCGTTTTCTAAAAAAATATAACGATTATTCCAAAAAGAAAAAGTTAGGATTTGATTACTAAATAGTTGGTTTAATAAACTACATAAGCTTACGATCAATAAATTCAATAACATTACAAAGCATAGGATAATGAGAAACAGACTGAAATAAGAAATAGTTATAGGCGTATCATTTTCAAATATCACCGTTTTTAAAGTAAAATCTCCTATTCCATTTTTATAGAAATCACACCAAAAATAGAACAGAAATGCGACAAATTGAACAAAACTTATAACAATCCATTTACTAATCATTTTTGAATACTATACCTAAAATTACTGATTGGTTTTGCATTCAATAAACTTCTATGTTTAGAATCCGATAAAAATATAGCATTAGACATCACCAGCGTAAATAAGAAAAAAGGAATGGTAAGAAAAATATTTGGAATTTTATAATCCAATAATGGTAAGAAAGACTGAACAGTAGTTATACCTATCAATTCATTCATTACATTCTTATCATCAAAAATTTTTGTCTTCTGGTGTTGATAATGCAACATTGACTGTTGTGTTTGCTTTTTAAATAATATTCCATTTTTAGATGCAGTAGATCCTAAAAGTATTTTTATTTGTAATCGTAATCTCATACTTTTCATGAATAGAGTCTTCTAATTCCCAAGTTTTAATCATTAATTGAATATATTTTCTATAATCTCTATTCTGAAAAGCATTTCCAGCATCTATATATGCATTATCAATCTCAACGAATAATTTTTCATCTTCATGTAACTCTCGTTGTGACATTTTACTATCCATTAATAGACTATTTTTGTATTGTTCATGGATTTTATATTTGTTTGAGTAAATTCATTCATCAATTGATACTGATGATTTAGCTCATAGAGACGTAAAATTGAAAAATAAATACAATAGAGAAAAAATGATTACCTGAATTCTTACCAAGTCGATTTGTCAATACCATGATAATCTGGCTTTTTCATATTACTCTCTCCCTTCATCATTTGAATGGGAACAGTTCTTGATAAATGATTTCACAACCTTTTATTCCATAAGTCAAACTGAATATGTCCTTCAAATTTGATTGAATCACGAAAATATAGAATCTAACTCATTCCAATCTTTAATGCTGATGAGTTAATTCTGATGGATTAGATAGTATATTCATATTCATAGAATTGTTGAGTAAACTCTTTATATCTATCCACTGATGAAAATTGTATTTCGAGTGATTGATTACACTGATCTTCAAGTTGATATTTTAAAGCAATCTCTTATCTTTTTAAGAAAAACACCTCATCAGCAATACTATTTAGATTATTCAACAAATGTGATGCAATGATAATTGTTTTACCTTCATTTTTAAACTTTGAAGTACATTAGAAATTAATTGTACGTTATCTGGATCCAATCCATTCATCACTTCATCTAAGAGCATAACTTCACAATTTGTTACAACAACTAATGCAAAACAAAGTCTCTGTTTCATTCCTAACGAGTAACTAGAAACTTTATTGGAGATATATTCAGTCATTTGTAATTTTGAGACAACTTCATCAACAAATGATAGTTTAATATTCCACATTTCAGCGTAAAATTGTAAATGTTGTAACCCTGTTAAGTCAGAATACAAATCATCTTGATTACACATTCTCACGATTTTTCGTTTCATTTCCAAATAATGATTCTTATAATTTTTATCGTCCAACAAAATACTTTACATCTCTATTATTTAAATTACCGGCGATGATCTCTATTAGTGTAGATTTACCTGTTCCATTTTGGCGCTACTAATCCAATAATTTTTAGGCTTATCAATTTGAATATGAATATCTTTTAGAACTTCTTTTTCCCCATACGAAAACTTAGCTATACTAATATTTAACATTCTACCCCTCCTCATTATACCCACTTCTTTTAAATAATTAAAGTTTTCACACTTTTTGCTTAACGGTTCGTAAAAACTCCCAAACATTTTAATGTTTTTTAATTATACTCTTCCTATCATCTAATGTAAAGGCTTTATTTATAAAATAAAGATCTTTTCCGACTCTGTACTGCATGCTATTTGGCATATTTTTAATGAAATTAACTTATAACAATAGAATAGAAATTTATCAAATAAGGAGTTATGGTTTTAGGTTAACGAATCTTTTAAATGGGACGTAAGCCAAAGAAAAAGCGCCAAAAATTTGGCGCGAATCCCTAGATTTTATAAAATAAATTTTATCTAATTTTTGAACTAATTTTTATCATCTAAATGATGTGAAATAATAATGACCGTTTTTCTCAGAATCTTCTACAATTTGCTCTTCTATAGCAACGCCGTTTTTAGCATCAATAGCTGAAGTTGCTTCATCTAAAATAATACATGGTGTATTACGTATTAATGCTCGAGCTAATGTAAGACGTTGTTTTTTTCTCCCTCCTGATAAATTATTTCCATCTAAAGAAATAATCGTATCTAATTTTTCAGGTAAGTTATTTACTAAATCATACAGTTTAACCTTTTTCAAAAATATCAAAAATTTCTTCATCAGTTTTCTTCATCCAAGTAGAATATTTTTCTCTAATTGACATATTAAAAAAATTGCACCTTCTTGACTCACATATGCAATCTCTTTTGAAAAAGAACATCCTTATTCTTTTCTTTAACAACGCCATTTACTTTTAATTCTCCATCAAAATTATTTATTCTACCTAAAAGAATATTGAGCAAAAGTAGACTTTCCACTTCCACTAGGACCTAAAATTGCGTATTTTTACCTTTTTCAAATTTAAAAGATAAATTATCAAAAATCTTTTTCTCGTCAATAGAATATGTTATATTGTTCCCTTCAATTAAGGATAAATTATCATATTCTATTGTTTCTACTATCATTTTAGTTTTCTAACTTCTCAATAATATCATTCATACCTTGCATTTGTATTACTATTTCTAGGAACATACCAGTAGAATTTAAAAATAATGCTAGTATTGCTGGAACTGATAATAACATTCCAATACTGATTTCCTTTTTTAATACTAAATAAAGAACAAACATAAACATAATACCTTCAAATATTCTTTGTGAACCATAAAATGCTAAGGTAGCAAAAGAAGTATATTTCTTGCTACAACTCTCTGATTCTCAAGATCTGTTTGAGCTTGTTTGATTTTTCTTTTTAATATAGAAAGTGCATTAAAAATTTTTAAAACATCATAAGCAGAAGTGTATTCCTGTAATGTATTAGTATATATACCACTTAATTGAGAAAAACTTCTGATATGCCATACCTATTTTCTTTCCAAATCGAGTTCCTACTATCATTAAAAATTATTAGTAATAAAAGTGACACAGATCCTATCTTCCAATTAATAGAAAATAATATAATTAGAGATACAGTTGATAATACTACATTACTAAACAGATTTAAAAACGGTTCAAAAATAACTTGTTGAAATTCGCTCTAAGTCAGTTGTGTACCAAGATATGTACTCTCCATGTTTTTATCTTATGATAGTTATCGTATCCCATTTTTCAATATTTTCACTAACGCCACTGCCAATTGAAACAATCCAATCTTTTAATCAACTTTGCATTATTTATTGATAGACAAGACTTTTAGTATTTCTGTAATTGCCATTACTAGAATTAATACAATGCCGTATAAAAATAATTATGATTATTTGCTAAAAATTATCGAGTATCAGAGTTCTTCCATAACTACTAAAGATTGTTCCTAATGCAATTAAGATAGTAAGAATGATTGTTCCAAACCACCGATATAAATTTATTGTAATATATATCATAAGTTCTCCTTTTTAAAAATATTTTATTTTTGTTATTTTTATTTATGCTTCTTCCTATAATCATATATTAACATACTTTTTGTCATCTTTTTTTAATTTAAAAATATTTTTTTATTGTTTTTATCAATTTTTAACAAAGATAATCTATAACCAAAATTTAATGTTTATACTATCATAAAATAATCTTTTAATAATAAAACTCTCCGAATCACTCGGAGAGTTTTGTTATTTACAACTTCATTGTTAGAAGTTACTTTATAATCAAAACTCACTTTAAAACTTCTAACCTTACGACAACTCTCGCTTAAGAGGTTGACTTTCAAAAATTCTTCACGTATGGAGCAATATTTTGGACATATTCTAATACACCCATATACTCTCCTGAGCATTTCGTACGGCATGATACGTAACATGAATCATTTTTATCTTCTTTTTAACCACATTTTCTTCTTTTTCTTGACCGGATCGTAATTGTTCAAATAATTGTGTCACAATAGCATGGCTTTTTGGTGGATGACAATTAATAACATCTCGACCAATCGCACTCTTTGTGCGTTGGAAGATCTTCTCCATTTCCTTCGTTGTAATATTTGACAATATTATCCTTATCCACAAATGATAGTTCCATTGGAAGTAAGTTTAATAATAAGTCTAATTGCTCTAAGGATAAGGAGCCAGTTGATAATGGGATATCTCCTGTTTTCTTGAATTTCTTCTTTCGACTGAATGATAGAGGGTTTCTTTTCTACTTTCCATTCTAGCTTCAGGAGTGACAATGCAATAGCCGTATTGTGGGGTATCTTGTGCCATCTTCTCCCAATCATCCACATGAAAAGCTTTGCGCAATCATTGGAATTAAAAATATTTTTCCTCTTTAAAAATCATTTCTAGTAATTCTTCTTTAGCTACTAGAAACTGTTCCATGACATCATCCGTTTGGTTATGAAATGCTTGTTTGAAATTTTTATAAATTTCCTGTATTTCATCATGAACTCCCACATCACTTTCGGTGGAGCTGTAATTCCTTTTGATTCCATAATCGGAAATAGGGCATATTCTTTTTCTTAAATAATGATTTTTCAAACTGATCGAGTAAGCCGATTTGACGTTTTAGTCCTTTTAATAGTTCTTCATCTTTTGAAGATAAATAAGCCTGTAACAATCGTTCAATACGATCAGTAGCTCCTCTGAGTGCTAAATTTTTCTTTTTCAAAACCATTACTGGATGCCCTTCTTTTTCAAAATCAGTCATCCCTTCTCCAGCTTCTACTTTTGTACTCATTAAGGAAGCATAGAATCTTACAAAGACGCATAATTTCTTCATAAGTAATGCCTTCTTGCATCAAGTTTCGTTCCATCACTTGAATTTCATAAGGAGAAACGGAATCAAAATGTTTGTTAAATTCTTCTTGAATAATTTCTTCTTTTTCCCCTTGATGTAATCGGAGCATTAATTCTTTTTAATTTTTCTTGACGTTCTAATGGTGACATTGCATCGTACCCATTGCTCTACCTGCTTTCTTTTTACAATATATCCATTCAATTCTAATTGACGAATAATTGAATCCAGTGGGATTTTAGCAATTTTAGATCCTTTTTTAAGCTTGTAATTCTTCCAACTGTTTTGAACCATCTGCGGCTGAGATAAAGGTGTAAATCCTAACTCAATGAGTAAATCTTTTACCTCAGGATGGTTTTTGTAATGTTGTATATACTGAATCGTCTAAATATATCGTATTCATCGAATCTCTCCCATCTTATAATCGTTGTAACCCTAATAAACCAACTAATAAACAAATTACAATATAAATCCATACAACCATTGTTGTAAACACAACCCCATAGGTTCCTTTTTGGAGTTCTGTTTGCTTTTATATATGATATAATTTCTTTACGGTAAAATCCATATCACAGACATACAACTAGTAATCACTAACAGCATATTCGTTACAGTATCTGCTAATTCTGTCTCCTAAAAAGTGCAGGCAAACCACTTTCTACTAATAAACTAAATCCAAAATTATTTAATATATGGAAAAAAATACTGCTCTACAGAAAACTATATTCCAGAGCAATATACGCAAACAATATCCCAACAAAGAAAGCAAAAACTCCTTGAATTAAATTCATATGGAATAATCCGAAAGCCATTGCAGAAATTAGAATACTAAAAATTTTTCCATAGTGTTTTTAATCGATAAACAACTCCACCACGAATTAATAATTCTTCTACAAAAGGACCTACCAACGCTGCATAAATCACCATCATCAATGAATCATCACCACTTGTGGCTGATTCAATCGCACCTTTTAGTACTTAAACCAATTTGATTTAAGAAAAATTCGAATAATTGAGCGCTTTGAGTAAAAATAAATTGGCAGCCAAACAGTATAATCGTAAATACTGCAAAATATTCCAATGTCATCTTCTTTTGACGATATAAGATCGTATCTTTCATATTCATCTGTTGTTTTTTTGTAAAAAATAGTAATGCCAACAATCACTGCAACAATATAACCAAAGTCAGATAAATTCTGCAGATAAGTCTCTGTTACCATTGGTAAAAAGTCTGATCTCACAGTTTTCACCATTTTAATTAGTTCACTACTAAGAATAAATAGAGAAAGAATTCCCATAAAAAAATAGCTGTATACACTAATAAATGTTTAAACAGTTGTTTTTATTAACTGTTTTAAAGGTGACTCCGTTTTTCACTACAATTTCTTCCTGAACTTCGACTACTTCTATTGATTTATTTTCCATGTACTAATCCCTTTTATCATATTTTTTGGACACTTCTTAATCGTAACATTAATAAGAAACAGTTTTGACATTAACCCTGCAATTAATGCAATCAATAAGCATACGTCCCTAAATTGGTCATCCAATCTAACATAATCCCTACTGGAAGACCAATGACCCAAAATCCTAATAAGCATAAAAATAAATGGCATTTTTGCATCTTTATATCCACGTAATATTCCTTGAATTGGTGCTGCAACGGCATCGAACATTTGGAATAATAAACTATAGGATAAAAATACCATTGTCAATTGAATAAAAACTTTCTGAACTTCCATATAAACCAGCAATCATTTGGGCGGTTAAAATATAACCACACTAATGTAAGTAATGCAATGTATACGGAAGTAGAAATTCCTAAACGAATATATTCTTTTTGCAGATTGTTGATTTTTGACCAATTTCATAAGAAATAATGATGGTTAAAAGCATTAGAAATACTCATTGGGAAGGCATACGCCAAATATGAAAAATTCATCGCAGCTTGGTGTGAAGCAATGACATGAGAACCAAATTTTGCCATTAATAAACCAACTAATGCAAAAATCACAACTTCACCAAATACATTAAAACCCAATTGGTAACCCTAATGCAAACGGCTCTTTCCATAATGGCAAATGCGGTCTTTCAAAAACTTAATATATGATAAGATTTCAACTTTGGATGTTTTTACTACCAAAATGGCAACCATTAATAACACCCAATATGCCATCATCGTTTCCAAGACCTGCCCCTGGACCTCCTAGTTCAGGTAGTCCAAATTTTCCATAAATTAATGAGTAATTAAAGAACATATTTAATGGGACAAGTAAAAATCATTAGAAACATCGATACTCTTGTTAATCCCTAAGGCATCAATGAAGGATCGAATGACACTAAAAGAGTAAAAAAATGGAATAAACCCAATTGATAAGAGTAATAAATAGTCTCTGGCAATCGTGGATACTTCAGCTTCTAAATGCATTTGATCTAATGCTGGATTCAATCCGATTAAGCCGATACAAAATAAAAGAACCGCTAATAATATTCCAATATACAAAAATTGAAACACAATTTTTGAATGCTTTTTATCGTTCTTTCCAAGTAATTGACCAACAATAGGAATTAGTGCTGCTACAATCCCATTTAATAGTGTAAAAATGGATTATATAAACTTCCTGCAATGGAAACACCTGCTAGGTGCATTTCATGATATTGCCCTGTCATAACCCGTATCAATAAATTGTGCTGAAAAATTTGCTAATTGATAAATTAAAACAGGAATTAAAATTTTAAATAATAATTTCAAACGTTCACTTGTATGATTGGTTTCGTACATATTCACTCTCCTACTACAAAAATCTAGTAGTTGTTCTACAGAATCTAATACTAATAAAGATTGTTCTTTCATTTTTGAAGATCACTACCACTCGTTAAAACAGCAATCCTCCACCACAATGTTTGGGCATATGCCATATCTAAATAAGAATCACCTACATAAAAATTTCATGTAAGGGGACTGCTAAATGCTCACTTGCTCCAATTAAGGAATCTGCTGCTGGTTTAGCAGGGATATTCATCTGGAGTAGCTACAAAATCAAATAAATGCCAAACCTTTAGATTTCAAAAAATCGTTTTTGTAGGAATATAACTATCATTCGTCACAACTCCTACTTTTTATCCCTTTATGTTTTAATTCAGAAATTAAAAAGCTACATCTCCAATTGGAATAATCATGTCTGGATGCGCTAATAAATATTGTCTGAAATCTTCAAGTACTACATCATATAGAGCCTTTTTATCAATGGGAAAGTATTTTCCAATCTCATCTAACATATCCTCAACCGTTCCTGAAGCGATGACACTATTTGGAACAATTTCTCCTTGAACAATGCCTAATAATTCTAGCATTTGCTCAATCGTTATGGGTGAATCTTGTTTAATATGCTGTTTTAAAATGTTACAGAATGACCATTTCTGTTGGTTCAACCCACATATTATCTATATTCGTTAAAGTACCATCCTTATCAAATAAAAATAGCTTTTACTTCTCGATTTCCTTTATTTGTTTGTAATTTCATCATGAGACCTACTCTACATTTTTGTAATTCAACACCGATAATATTCTCCATTTTTTTCTAATTGTTTTAAAAATGGCGGATAAATCAGTGGTTGATTCAGAAATATCTAACATTAATTGCACAATCGCTACACTATGAATAGCTAAACCTTGGAAAATAGTTAATACATTCATATTATGACTTGCAAATAAGTCTAATGTTTTTCGATAAAGTTCCTCTTTCGTTTTTTCATATGAATATTTGAGAAGCTTTTCGACCATAGGTAACAGAAGAAAATCCTTGAACTTTTCGATAATATTTATAATAAACACTACGTGAAATACCTACTAATTTTACCGCTTCAGTTACATCCCTTAGCTTGGTTTGTTGCTAATAATTCTTTTGCTTTTAATACTTTAGAAAAATACTGGTGGAACAGCATCTGCTGATACTAAAAAATGTTTTTTTGGTTTTCCATTAATTTTCACCTCGGTTATATTGTATACGATACAAGGACAAAATACTAGATTGATTGTTATTTTTATAAAAAATAATATAAAAAAACACTTATTTTACTGATAATATTACAAACAGACAATAATCTATATCTATTTGCTATTACGTGAAATAAGTGTTCGTTATAACATAATAAAAAAATCTAACTTTATCATGGTTTTTGTCATAAAAATCATATGGCGTTAATGCTTCCATTCCAATCATCGGATCAATACTGAAAGACTCAATTAATGCCATTGTTAGAACAGATGATTTTGTCTTCTTTTCAAGGACACTTTCAGATGTAACTTGATAAGTTTCCTCTACTTCTTGTACTGTACTAACTTCCATTATTTCTTTAGAATCCGTTAGCACAGCATCAATCGTATCTTTTTCTAGCGTTAGAGGTTCGGATGGATTTTCATCTATTTGATGATCAGCTTCGTTTCCATCGATGACTCTTCCTCAATAGATAAACTTTCAAAGCTATTTCCTTGTAACAAATCTTTTAAGCACGTTTGACGTCTGGCACTTTGACGATTTGCAGCTTCTTGGAATGCTTCGTATTGCCCACACATAATCAAGAATTTCTTACTTCTTGTCACTGCAGTATACAGTAAATTCCTCTGTAACATTCGTTGATATTGTCCAACCATTGGTAAAATTACCATTTGGAATTCACTACCTTTGTGCTTTATGAATCGAACAACAATAAGCATGCGTCAATTGAATAAAAGTCATTGCGTTTATATTCTACTTCTACGTGATCAAAAGAGACATAGATTTTATCGACTTGATCTTCATTTTCTTTGGCAAATATAATCGCAGTAATTTCTCCAATATCACCATTATAAATATTTTCTTCAGCAACATTGACTAACTGCAATACTTTATCACCCACACGGAACACTCGGTCGAATGATTCAATTTCACGAACTGAATTTCCGATTTTTGGATTTAAAATATTTTGCATCATTTTATTAATTTCATGAATACCAGCTTCTCCTTTATACATCGGAGCAAGCACTTGAATATCTTTCTTTTGATATCCTTTTTAATAGCTTTCACCACAATTTGTTCAATCACATCTAAAAATTTGAGTTGAGCGACATGGGATAAAGGTACGATCTGGTTGATTTTGAGTAAAGTCCATTGGCAAATGCCCATCTTTAATGGAGTGAGCTAATGTTACTATACTTGAAGAATCTTTTTGTCGGTGAATATGCGTTAATTCAATGGATGGAATTTGATTCGATAATAGAAAATCCGTTAACACTTGACCCGGTCCAACAGAAGGTAATTGATTTTTATCCCCTACAAATAAAATTTTCGTTTTCCCAGGAGTTGCACGAAGCAGACGATTCATTAACCAAGTATCGACCATCGACATCTCATCAATGATTAAGAAGTCACAATATAATGACCGACTTTCATCATAATCATCCTGCTCTAATTCCGAATTTTCTTCTGCAGAAATGCCTAACATTCTGTGAATAGTAGAAGCAGAAATTCCGTTAACTCATTCATACGCTTCGCTGCTCTTCCAGTTGGAGCCGCCAGTTGAATCGCATCAGAATCTACATCAATCTCTTCTAAATAACGATACATTTCCACAACACCATTAATAATCGTTGTTTTCCCTGTACCAGGTCCTCCAGTTAAAATAAACAAGGATTCTTGCATAATTTTTAATGAGTGCTTGTTTTGAGACTCATCATAAATAATGCCAAATTTCTTTTGAACATGCTGAATGGCTTCTTCTATCTGTTCCACAGTATACTGAGATTTTTGACAATTCCATACGATGATGAATTGCATTGACAATACCAATTTCCGCATAATATAACGAAGCTAATGATAAATGATTTTCTTCAGAAATAATAATTCCTTCTCGAATTAATTCATTTAATGCATTCACGATTTGATCTGGTTCAATTAAAATGAACGAGTTTGTTCTAATAATTTTTTTGAGCTGCAAGAACTACTTCTTTATCGATTAAATACGTATGCCCTTCTTGATAAGATAAATCCCTTACCACTACATAAACGGCACCTTTAATCCGGTATAAACTATCTGCTGCAATCTCTAATTGTTGCGCAATGGCATCAATCCTTCTAAATCCAAGTCCTTCAATGGACTGTAATAACACATATGGATCTTCTTTAATAATATCCATTGTTTTCTCTTTATAGAGCATCATAATTTTTTTGAGCAAATACTGGAGTAAATCCCATATTTGTTAATTCAAATAAAAATACGTTCTGTTCCCTGATTTTTCAATAATGATGTTCCGAATACTCTCGCATTTCTTTGTCGATAATCCGGGTACATTTTTAAGCAATCCTCGTTTTTGAATAATTTGCTCAATCGCATTTTCACCTAAACAGTCTACAATCTTCTCAGCTGTTTTTTTCTCCAATACCAGGAAAATCGTCCACTAGAAAAATAAGCTATAAGTCCTTTTTCCCAGTAGGTTGGTGTTGTTGATAACTTAAGACAGAAAACTGTTGCCCGTATTTTTGGATGCGAAACAACTTTTTCCATTAAAAACGATAAGGGGAATTATCATGAATCGTGCCAATAATTCCTGTTACAACTATCTCATCTGAGTTTAGTTGTACACTACTTTCCTGCACTCGAATTAATAATACTTTGTAGAAATTTTGCGGGTTTTTCAAAAACGTCGCTAAAAACTTCTCCTACAATGTATTCTTCACTCATGACTTCCCTCTTTTCTATCTATGATTAAACGTACTGACGTTCGTTTCCTTCCATATAAGCTTTATCAATAATGCCTCCACCTAAGCAAATGTCTCCATCATAAAAATACAACTGCTTGTCCAGGTGTAATTGCACGTACTGGCTCTTCAAAGTATACCATAGCTTTTTGTCTTATCGTCTTCTTGGAATACAACTTTAACTTTTTGTATCTTGTTGACGATATCTGAATTTGGCAGTACATTCAAATTCATTTGGTTTTTCTTCATCTGTATTAAATTGCAAATCTGTCGCAAATAATGAATCTGAATAAAGATTAGGATGATGGAATCCTTGTCCAACATATAATGTATTCGTACTTAAATCTTTTCCTACAACAAACCATGGATCATTTCGTTTTACCACCGCCACCGATTCCTAATCCTTGACGTTGACCAATCGTATAATACATTAAACCAGCATGGTCTCCTTTAACCTCTCCATCTAATGTCACCATTTTACCAGGTTTAGCTGGTAAATAATGAGACAAGAATTCATTGAAGTTTCTCTGCCGATAAAACATACACCTGTTGAATCTTTTTCTTAGCAGTTGCTAAGTCAAATTCTTCTGCAATTTTACGCACTTCTTTTTTTCTCTAAATGCCCAATTGGGAAACATGGCTTTTGATAGTTGTTGTTGATTTAATTGACTTAAGAAATACGTTTGATCTTTATTATTATCCACTCCACGTAATAAACGAACTACTCCATTCTCGTCTTTTTCCACTCGAGCATAATGTCCCATTGCTACATAGTCTGCTCCTAACTGAAGAGCATATTCTAAGAAAGCTTGGAATTTTACTTCCTTATTACACATGACATCCGGATTAGGAGTTCTACCTAAACGATATTCTTTTCAAGAAATATTCAAATACACGATCCCAATATTCCTTTTCAAAATTTACAGAATAATATGGAATTCCAATTTGTTCTGCAACAGCTGCTACATCTTTATAATCTTCTGTAGCAGTACATACACCATTTTTCATCTGTATCATCCCAGTTCTTTCATAAAAGATCCCGATGACATCATAGCCAGCTTGTTTTAATAAAAGAGCAGTTACGGAAGAGTCAACTCCACCACTCATTCCGACAATTACTCGGATATTTTCCTTATTCATTCAATCACCATCATTTCTAATTTTTCTCTGTTTTAACGATTTGAAGGTCGCTGTATCAATTTTATATCACTTTCTAAAAATTTTTTCAAAAATTTACTCAAAATCTTCTTAAAAAGCGATAACGGTAGGAATTATAGCCCTTTACCCATTTGACAAATAATTTTATTTTCACTACAATTGTTATTGGTAAAAGGGGGCATAAGTGTATGATAATATCTTTACGAGCAGCACGGGTTAATCGTAATTTGACACTCTTAGAAGCCGCCAAATACCTAAAAATTAATAAAGATACTTTAACGAAGTATGAAAAAGATTCTACGAATCTTCCTTACTCGTTGAGCAAACGCATGCAGGAGCTCTATGAGATTCCAGGCGAAAATCTTTATTTTAGCGATACTTTTTAAGCTTCGTGGCGCAGTTTAAGCCACTCCCTCACGAAGAAGATCAACACTAGTGATCGGAATACCTTCCCGTGCTATCTATAGAAACGAGACAGAGTAAACTCTGCCTCGTTTTTATATTTCTTCTAATACACCACGTTCTACTAAACCTTCAAGAATAAATTCTAATTTTTCAATCGCATATGCATTTTTTTTCATTTCCATATAATTGAACAGTTTGTAGTCCATCTTTTTGTTGTTGTTGAAATTTTTTTAATAATTTCATTGCTTTTATCAACGGAAACTTTTTAATTTTTAATCCACGATGTCCGACTACTAAGTCATCTAAACTACGAATTAATTGAAAATTACCCGCTTTTGTTTCGACAAATCCATTATCTCTTAATGTATATCCTTTTACCGTTGGAGATACTTGATAAACATGATTTGAGTTTTTTTAATGTTGCTGTTTGAGTAAATGCCATATGAACACTTCCTTTCATCACTTTCTTCTAGTTTAGCATACTATGGACGTTTAATCGAGGATATTGAGGAAATAAATGCATCAATATCTTCTTTAGTTGTCTCTCCTCCAAATGATAAACGAACAGATTCTACTACTCTATTTTTTTATTCTGAGGATACATGAGTGATAATACAGGACTAGGCTCTAAACTTCCTGCAGAACAAGCAGAACCCGCTGAAACAGCTACTTGATGTAGATCACACATAATTAATGTTTGACTGGCAGGAATACCTTTTAACCATACATTACAAATATGAGGGGCTCTTTTTGATGTATCCCCATTGATTTCAAAAGGAATATGGCGAGCTGTTAATTGTTCTTGTAAATACTCTGACAATTCAATATATCTGTTCTTCTTCTCATTTCTAGTTTGAATTGCTAGTACAAGAGCTTTTTTTGAAAACCAACAATATATGGAACATTTTTCAGTTCCTGCTCTCCACCCTTGTTCTTGTCCTCCACCTTTAATCAGTGCATGAATCGGTGCAGATTTTTTTCTTATAAAAAAATCCAATTCCTTTTGGCGCATGAATTTTATGCCCTGAAGCAGATAGATAATCAATATGAGTAGTCGTTACATCCATTTCTTCTTGAGCAAATGCCTGAACTGCATCTGTATGGAAATAAGCAGGATGTTCCACTAATAACTCACCGATTTCATGAATCGGTTGATACGCTCCAGTTTCATTATTAACTGTCATAATCGATACTAAACGTGTCTTCTCCGTTAAAAGCTTCTTCCACTTCTTTAACGGAAATACAACCCTAACTCATCAGGAACTAACACAATAATCGTGAATCCTAATTGTTTAGCATAGGCAGCAGATTTTTTTAACGGATGGATGCTCGATTCCTGAAATAATGATTTCTCCTTTTTTTCTTCTGCAAAAATGCTGACAAATCGATTCAAACACTAAATTATTCGCTTCTGAACCTGAACCTGTAAAAAAATAATGGAATCATTCGTAGCAGCATGTAACTCTTGTAATATATCTTTTTAGCAGCTTGAATCTTTTGTTTTTGAGTACGACCAATTTGGTAAACACTAGAAGGATTCCCAAAATATGCCATTTCTTCAAAAATTGCCTTTTTACTTCCTCTACAACCGGTGTAGTGGCAGCATAATCTAAATAATGCAACGATATCGTCCTTTCTTTTGGATAAAAATTTTACATCTATCATTTTCTACTCTTACTAGTATAGTATATTTTTTCAAAATAAGGTAAATATTTTTGACTCACGTCAGTATTTAAACTATGCTAAAATAAAACAGACAGAAAGTGAGGAGAATTATGAAAAATCAACCATTAGCATACAGAATGAGACCCACTTGCTTAGAAGAAGTTGTCGGACAACAACATATAGTAGCACCTGGAAAAATTATTGCTCGAATGATTGCCGCCAAACAACTCTCTTCGATGATTTTATATGGCCCACCTGGAATTGGAAAAAAACAAGTATTGCCAGTGCCATCGCAGGAACGACAAAGTATGCCTTTCGAACATTAAATGCCGCCACAGATACAAAAAGAATTACAAATTATCATTGAAGAAGCAAAGATGAGCGGAACAGTCATTTTTATTACTAGATGAAATTCACCGTTTGGATAAACCAAAACAAGATTTTTCTTCTTCCACATTTAGAAAATGGACGTGTTATTTTAATAGGAGCCACTACTGAAAAATCCATACATTGCCATTAACCCAGCCATTCGCAGTCGAACACAAATTTTCGAACTCATCCCACTGACACCAGAAGAAATTCATCAAGCACTCAAACGTGCATTAACAGATGAAACAAAAGGGATTAGGAAACTATAATGTAGAAATTACAGACGAGCGATGCATACATTGACGCATTTTTCAAATGGAGATGTTAGAAGTTCACTAAACGCTTTAGAATTAGCCGTGAAATCTACTCCGGAAAATGAAGATGGAAAAAAATTATTATTACAGAAGAAATCGCTGGAAACTGTCTAAAAAGAAAAGTGTTCTCACATGACAAAAACGGAGATCAACATTATGATGTCATCTCCGCTTTTCCAAAAATCGATTCGAGGAAGTGACGTAGATGCAGCACTTCACTATATGGCAAGGCTCATTGAAGCAGGCGAACTCATTACCTTAATTAGACGATTATTAGTCATTGCTTATGAAGATATCGGATTAGCAAACCCAGCAGGGAGCCAGTCGAGCCGTATTAGCTGTACAAGCTGCCGAAAAACTAGGTTTACCCGAAGCAAGAATCCCACTTGCAGATGCAGTGATTGAATTAGCCCTCTCCCTAAATCGAACACAGCCATTCTCTCCATTGATGCAGCACTCTCAGATGTTAGACAAGGGAAAATCAGGAAACATTCCTTCCCACTTACAAGATGCACACTATCAAGGAGCTCAAAAATTAGGGACGAGGAACGAATTACCAATACCCACATAACTATCCAAATCACTGGGTAAAACAACAATACTTACCAGATACACTCAAACATACACAATACTTTCCACCCAGACCCAACTTCGAAATTCGAAGAAGCGTTGAAGGAACAGTATAAGAAGTTTCAATAATAGGAAATATCCCCTGACAAGAAATTCTTGCGGGGATGTTTTCATAAGTCGAAACATACTTGGATTCATATAAAATCAAAATCTTCTTTATTTAATAAATAGTTCATATATCTCCTTTGAAATTAATTTATCGGTATATACTCTAAAAACAATATCACAAAGATTACCCTTTTTCATCATACCCAAAAATATACAGGATACTGTCCATCTCCAAAACCAGACTGAATCATAGGAATTGATAAATCTGTATTAGGAATTTTTAAAGTTTATCCAGTCTCCATCTTCTCTTTGAAATTTTGGATTTTTCATGGCATTTTCTTTAAATTCCTTTGCAAAAAAATCATTATAAATATCAGTATTTTCTTTATACCACTTCTCTACAAAATCACAATATTTATCTCTTGTTTCTACATCAACTATAGTTGCCAATCCTGCATCAACCATAAATCCAAAAATACTTTCATTATCTACACCTTCTAGGTTTTCATCACCTTTTAAAGCTTCGTAATAAATCACAGGCTTATTTTCATTAAATTTTACTCTTGTAAGTACATAACGATAGTGTTCTTCTTCGATTTCTGCTACCAAAGTTTCAATGCTATACTTTCCTCTTGGCACTTTGGTTAAGTAAGGTTTTTTTCTTCTCTACTCAGCCAAACCAAAGGATCTCTTACCAAAAAGTTCTCCCGTAGGAAATATGATTTCTCCCATTTCTAAAACAAATAATTTTTCCATGAATTTCATCAAAAAAACTTCTGCATAGTTCATAGGGGCAACTAATAAATGTTTTACTGTTTCATATTTTTTTAATCCATTCTTTTGTTGTATTCATATATACTCCTTTAAAAATTTATCATTCTACGCTATTCCTAATCTTTCACCACGTATTTTAAAAATAGTATCGACATCCATATCAAACATCTTGCTTTTTAAAAATTTATTTCTTCAAAATAATAGCTCACTTTTTCTTTGTCGAATTCATTTTCTAATTGTTTCCATAAATCTTTAGTTAATACCACAAATGCTAAAGTATCATTCCCAAGGCTTTCAATACAAAAAAACGAATTTCATACTTGGGTTGAATAAACTCATTTTATAGATTTAATGGTTGTATCTCTATCCATTTTTTTCCTTATAGGGTATCATAAATGACTTATCTTTATGTTTTAAATAAATATCTTCTCCATAAGGTTTCCCATTATCTTTTAATACTATTTCTATCTTATCTTCTAGTTTTTTTCATTTACATAAGAGATGATATCTTCATCATATTCTCTATGATCGACCCATATAAGAGTATCGGATTCTAAAAGTTCTTCAAAATTGTTCGTATCTTCTAAAAGATTTTAATCTTATAAATGTATTATCCATAAATTTTTTTCCTTATTTACTTTCAAAAATAAGATTGTAGAATATACATTCATAGTTACTTTTCTATGTTAATTATACCATTTTGCATATACCCATATAAAGTGAAATAATTCATGGATAAAGAACAAGTTGATGTAAAAACACCAACTTGCACTTTTAGAATTACTTAAAAGTCAGATAAAAAAATTCAGAGTGTACACTCTCTTGGGCTATTCTCCTGAAGTAACTTTCATAATATTATAGCTTCATGCAAAGTGTAGCAATATAGTCATTTCCATAATGGGTTAATCTATTTCTTTTATCACATGATTCATAAAAATCGATCATAGCAAGACCATTTTTAAAGTTGTCCTCGAATCTGATTTTCCAAGGTATGACTAAATTCATAGCCATATTCTGGATTTATAGTTATTTTGCCTTCTTGTTCAAGCTCTTTTGAATTAAAAAGGGATTGAAAACTTTAAAAAGTAATTCCTCATCAGGTCGATCCCATACAATATCAGCATCATACATGTAAATCCATGGATTCATAAATCCAACCATTAAAAAGTCCACCTTTTTCAATACTCGAGAGGCTTCTTTATACATATTTTCTAGATCTTCGATATATACATTTTGAAACTGGATTGAAAATAATATCAAAAGTTTCATTTTCAAATGGGAATGGTTTTGTCATATCACCTTGAACTGTGTTGATTGTTAAGCCTTCTCTTTCAGCAACCATTTCATCTCTTTTCTAATTGTGATGTAGAGAAATCCATTATCGTTACATCGTAACCTTTTAACGCAAAAACTGGCCCCTGCTGTCCACCACCACAAGCTAATCCTAATATCTTTTTCCATTGGCTTTTTCAAACCATTCTTCCGGAACTTTTTCCAATTGTTAATGCAACAGAAATGGGCTTATTTTTAAGTTCTTCTAATTGTTCATGTGTTAATGGCTCAGTATAGTCATTATTTACATTATTCCATCTATTTTCATTAAATTTTATATAATTACTCATCTTATTATCTCCTCGTAATTTTCACCATTATGATTTATGTTAGATGTATTGTCAGTACATTTTCTCAGCTCTACAAGTTTTTGAGTTTTCATTTTGACCCTCATAATCGATACAAAAATTTCTATTAAACAACGTTACAATCACACCACTATTAGAGAATGTTTATTTATTTTTCTTCATTTCTTGTTTTTCTTTTTCCCGACTTAAATACCAAAATGAAATATACACTATCATTGCAATGAAAATATTATGGAACAAACCTAATTGCATTTGATTGAAAAACAAAATAATATATTGTAAAAACTAATGCAATCACAATATTACTTTTAATAATTTTTAGACCAAACTGTTCTTTTTCCAATCAGTATAATGAATAAATGGCCTAATAGTATCATTATAATTGACAGTATTATAGAAAAACTCTGTTGACCTTAACAAAAAGTGTATTCCCTAAGAAGAGTAGAATAAATCCGTAAAACCATTTTTATTGTGTACCATAATATTCATTCCCCTACAAAAACATATTTATTCGCTTTCATTTTACTATTAGTTTACCAAGCTTTCAATATGATTTAGGAGAAATTACATCCATTCTAAAATGCAACAAAAAGGAATACATCTCTCCAATAATAAAAACTAATGACAACACACACTGTCATCCTCTCCTACATCGAAAAGTCATATTCCTATTTTTCTTACGCTTCAATTACTCGAACACTGTCATCCAACTTCGCCCAATGATTTGTTGGGCTATGTCCATTTCCTACATAGATTGGTTGAGCAATCGCACTTTGTATAAATTTACGAGCTGTAATGATGCTCTCTTTCAAAAGGCTGTCCTTTTTGCTAATTCAGCTGTAATACAAGCGGAGAATGTGTCTCCTGTTCCATGGGTAGAAGCTGTTTGAATTCGTTTAGCTTCTGTCCAAAATGCTGTTCCGTCTTCTAATAAGACAAAGTCTTTTACAATATCCAGTGTTCCATGTCCGCCTTTAATAATGACATTTTTACTCCAAGATTTTGTAAAAATAGCTGCAGCTTGCATCATATCTTTTTTTCTGTTAAGATTTTCTTGCCAATTAATTCTTCTGCTTCTGGTAAATTTGGTGTACAAACTGTGGCAATTGGTAATAATTCTTTTTAATCGTTTCAATTGCTTCTGGTTGTAATAATGGATGTCCGCCTTTAGCAATCATAACTGGATCCACAATTAATGGTCCAAAATTTGCTTTTTATAATTTTCTACTACAGTGCGAACAACTCGACTATCTGCTAACATTCCTGTTTTTGCTGCACGAATATGAAAAATCACTTGCTAATGATTGAAATTGCGCATCAATAAATGCACTGGGCACTTCATGAACTGCTTGTACTCCTAAAGTATTTTGAGCTGTTAAAGCTACAAAAATACTCATTCCGAAAAACTTGTCGAGCTTGAAATGTTTTTAAATCTGCTTGAGCTCCTGCTCCGCCTCCTGAATCAGATCCAGCAATAGTCACTACTTGTATAGTTTCATTACTCATTTGCTTCCCTCCTAAAATTTCCGTTACTTTTTTCTTAAACAGTGACATTTTTTTGTTTGATATCTTTAGCTTTCATTATCTCACTGACAATGGCTACACCTGCTATACCTGTCCTTTTTAAAGGTTCAATATTGTCTTCTTTAATACCACCAATGGCTGATAGGAATCGATACAGTTGTTGCAATTTCCTTAAGAGTTTCAATAGAGGTTGGTTGAGTAATGACTTTTTGTCGTAGTTGGATAAATGGCTCCTACCCCTAAATAATCTGCTCCATATTGTTCTGCTTCTACTGCACATTCAACTGTTTTAGCTGTAACTCCTAATATTTTTGTCTTTGCCAATGAGTTTTCGAACTACTTCAACAGGTAATTCATCTGCTCCAATATGCACTCCACTAGCATCCACTGCTAAACAAATATCTACTCGATCATCAATGATCAAAGGAATGTGATACGTATCTGTGATAGTCTTAACTTTTTGAGCTAATTCATAATATTCTCTTGTACTGCATTCTTTTTCTCTTAATTGCACAAGAGTCACACCTGACCTACAAGCTTCTTCTACTTTTTCAAGAAGTCTTCCTCTTTCCAATCATAACGTGCCGTTACTAAATAAAGGGCTAAAGTTTTATTTAACTTCTTCATTTGTCCAGTCCTCCATTTTTAACATTTCTTGCCAATTTTCTTGGTACAATTTTGATAGTTGATTACAAGTTTCGATTCGAAAACTTTCCATTCCTTGCTGGAGTACCTTGCTTGCTTTTTCTCCACATACATTAAAATAAGTAATCGCTCAATTGCTAGCTTCTAGTGGTTCAATTCCACTTCCTAAAAGGCCCGCAATTAAAAGCTCCCACTACATCTCCAGTACCTGTAAATAATTCTAAAGAATCTACTCCATTTTTTAGGCAAAAACTGTTTGAATTCGTAACAACTAAGTCTTGTTCTCCCGTTGCTAGAAAAAAACTGTTTGAGGATAAATTTTAGCCAAATTTCTTAATGCGTGAACTAAGTCTTTTAATTCCATTGTACTTTGGTCTTCCTTAGCATTATCGACTCCTTTGGCACTATCTCTTTAGTCCAGCCAATCGTCTCATTTCTGAAATATTTCCTTCACAACGGTAACGCCTATGTCTAATAAACGTTGTACTAAAATAAGACGATTAGATAGTCCAACTATTCCAACAGCATCTACGACAAGAGGCTTTTTGATAAGCATTTCCAAGTTTTGCTGCTTTTATAATGCAAGCTTCTTTTTGTTCTGTTAAATGTCCAATATTTAGTAATACGGCAGATGATACTTGAATAACTGATTCAATTTCTCGTTCGTCTTCAGCCATCATTGGTTTTGCCCCTACATATAATAATGCATTTGCCACTAATTCCTTTGTAATCCCATTTGTGATGCAATGAATCAGAGGACGTTGTAATGGGAAACTATTTTCTAAAACTTTTTGCATAATGGACATTCCTTAGTTGGCGCAAATAATTTTTGAATACGTTGGATAGTTGATACGTTTTTAATTTTTGCCCAAACTAACCATGCAATCGCTGAACCAATAATCGCTCCTCCACAAAAACGTGGTGTATAAACAAACCAGAATAAACCTGTTGTTGTTCCAGTAAACCAAAACCATTACAGGATAAGATAATATAGAACCAATTAAACCTGTTCCAATAAATTCACCAATCATCGCTCCATAGATGTTCTTAGTCATTCTTGCTCCAATCCCTGCTAATAACGCTCCAAATACAGCACCAGTTAATGCTAAAGGTGGAATTGCTAATAAAGTCATACGAAGAATCGCTGTTAAAAATGCCATAGCTACTCCGTATACTGGTCCCATTAACTATAGCTGCAATGACATTAATCGTACTAGACATTGGCGCCATTCCTTCAATACGCATTAATGGCGATAACACCACATCTAACGCTACCATCATTGCTAAAAACATAATTTTTATTTCTACTCATTTTATTAATCCTCCAATTTCCATGTTTCGTGTGTATATGCCATTTCCCAAAAATAGGTACTCAAATTGGCAACTACGATAAAATGCTTCTATCATTTCTTCTTTTTGTTTGTACTGTTGCTTCTTCATACAATCGTTCAATAACGCTACATCTCATATTGAACCGCTTCTTTTACTATCTTCACCCGCATACGTCATAATCCATCGTTGATACATTTCATGAGGCGAACCTTGCTTAATTAATTGTTCCCCAATAGCTTGATATAACCAAGGACAAGGTAACATTCCTGCACAAGCTACGACGACATTTTTCTGCTAGTTGTCGATATAAATGCGATACATAATTATAAGTAGTTGGAGCAATCGGTGTGTGTTTAATTTCTTCTTCATCAATACCCAATTCTTTAAAAATTCTTCTCGAATTAATTGTTCTCCTAAAAGCTAAATGTTGCGAATTTCTACGCATTAATTCTTTTTCACTTCTGCATCATCTGATGCATCAGAAATAATTTGATAGATTTTACTAAAATGTTCTAAATAATAACGATCTTGTAATAAATAATAACGAAATATTGAATCACCTAATGTCCCATCTTGTAAGCCTGTTATAAATGGATGTTCAAAACTTCCTTGCCAATAACGTTTAGAAACTTCCATGGCTTTTTCTGAAAATGTCATTTTTCTACCTCCATAACCATCCAATACTATTTCCTACTACAAATAATAAAATCATCCATCCCAGAGCTTTTACCATCATTTTTCCAAATAATCGATGATGTTCGTTTTCCTTTTTCATCAAATCCATGGCTAATCATCGCTTGTTCATACTGTTCTTGTAAGTGATAAGCTGTAAAAATGACTTTGATATAATATAAACTTGACCATGTAAGGGACGACCTCTTAATTGACTCGCTTCCTTCATTTTGCACAACTTTTCGAATATATGGAAAAGCATGAATAATGACTAATAAGCCATAGACAAAATGAGGAGGCAGTCCTTTTTGTCTAGAACTAATAATAATTCTTCCAAATCCACACTAAATGCCAATAAAAAATCCTAATAGTGCAAATGCAAATGTTCTTGTAAACATTACTGAAGCTAGCTCTAGATGAATTCCTTGAACACGAATCGACCAATAACTACCAATCGCTGGAAATAATGGAATAAAGATTGTAGCAACAATGACTCTCCCACTGCTTCTTCCAAAGAAGATAGAGGAATCCAACACACAATACAAAAAATATTCAAGACATTTGAAGGAACAAACGATAATTCAATCGTCACGAGTATTAGAAAAAGAGAAAAGCTAAACTTTTTAGACTGTTTTTCCATTTTGCATCCCTCCTCCTTTTTGTAATGTCTGCTCAGTGATTTGAATATGATGTTGACTCACGCCTTCTAAAGGGGCTAATCGATGAGAAACAACTAATAATGTTGATCATGCGTTTGTTGATTCCACTCCATCCATTCTCCTATCAATTGGCAACTTTTTATCTAATCCGGTAAAAGGTTCATCCAATAATAAAAATGGAATCTCAAACTTAACATACAGATTAGCTGAATCAGCTTTTGTTCTCCTCACTTAAATACATCAAACTCGTATCCACTTTTGAAACCTAAAGGGGTTTCTATGAGAGCTGTTCTTAGCCACTCATGAGTGGCAGCAAAACTCTTCATTCCAAAATTCAATTCATCCCTTAGCATTAAAGTGACAAATTGATGCATCGCTTCTTGTACGGTCAATGTTAACAATTTGGAGCGATTTCTCTAGTTATTTTTGACCTTCATACATAAAATTGCCTTTTACTTTTTGATAATTGAACCATCGCTCTTAGTAAAAGTTGATTTTTCCGACACCATTATCTCCTGTTAAAGTCGTAATCCCTTTTTCTAAAGAAAAGTCTGGAATCGACCATAATCCTTCTTTTTATAACATTTTTGAAAGGTAAAAACTTCTCTATTGATGCACCTTCTTGTTTCCTAATGGAATAACCGAATGTTTGATAAGGAAGAAATCGGAACCGTCTGCAAACAACCTTGCTGAATATGTAGTAACATGACTCAACATATTCGCTGTAAACCATTCGTATCATGATCACTAACAATGACTAATTTTTCCTTTTTGAGAAAGTTCAAATAATAATTTCATTAAGGAGCGTCTACTTTTCTCGTCAACACTTGCAAATGGCTCATCTAATAATAAAATTGGAACATCCATTGCTAATAAGACAGCAATCGCCGAACGTTGTTGCTCCCTCCAGATAATTGAACAAAAGGCCGATCTAATAAATGTTGCGTTACTGTATTCATCGTAACGTGATGAATTCTTTCTTGAATTTGTTCAAAAATCATACCCTAAATTTTCAGAGTAACGTTAATTCACTCCGTAAATTTTTCATTGTAAAATTGACGATATGCTTTTTGGAATACAGTTCCCGCAATAGCTGCTCTTTCTACAGGTGTCATAGAAGAAATATCTTTTCCTAACAAGTAACACTGTCCTTCAAAAATCATCGGTTTAATTCCCGATAAAAATTGAAATAGAGTTGACTCCCACCCCCGTATCACCTGTTAATAAAATGAATTCTTGCCCATTTCCAGTTTGCAACGGAGATGTTGAAGAATGTTAGTTTTCCTCACAAACGCTCACATCTTCTAAAGTGATTCCATTCATTGATTAATTTCCTCTTGTAGCTTTTTACTTTTTCTAATACATTCATCACAATTTTTACAAATACTACTCCGAAAAACAAAAAACAGAAATAAAACGAACAACGATTAATGCAACTAAAAATCCACAAAGAATAAGCGCCATATCCTAATTTGAAAATACTATAATAAAGCTAAAGACAACTGTACCAATCGCACCTAATGTAAGAGAGAAAGTATCATATCTCTTATAACCTCGTCAAAAATCCTACTTCAGTACCCTTGAATAAAAACCAGAAACTAAAAACTCCAACTCCAAAATGAGAACCATTAACATTTCCTAAGAAAGCAGCTAACATTTCCTCCAAGGGTCGAACTTCTTCTTCTTCTTCAAAAGTACTCCAATCATCGGAGCAGCCATCGTCCATAATCCAAATAAAATTTCATTTGCAAAAGGTTGATACCCTCCAGGCGTTAATGCCACTTCTAATGCGACATGCAAAAATCCAGCTCCCATAAAATACGCCCTCAGAACGCTAATAATGCCATTAAAATGACATCCTTCAAACTCCATTTTCCATAAAACTCCTTCGTTTTTCAAAAACAAAGAGGCTCATTCACTAACATTATGCACATAAGCAATGAAAACTAAATTTTTGAGTTCGACATCAAAATAGCCTAAAAACTATCTTTAATATTGAACAAACAAATCATTAGAAAACATTACTATTGTAACATTCCACATTTCCTTCGCTAGTACTATCCAGATCAGGTTCAATGGGTATAATCTCAGCCAATTGGCACCCCCAAATGTTTTGGTTTATTAAATTTTTCCTTTATCATATCATATTTGAAATCATTTTCAACTTATCTGCTTTTAAAAATATTTTGCACCTCAGATATAAGTAAACGCTATCAATATAAGTATTGATTTTTATATAAGAGTGCTACTATAGTGACATAGAAATCTGAGATGTGCGCGGTATTTACTAAGTGTTGACCGAGACAATTAATGACTTTTTAGGGATTCAGATTGTTGTTATGGATAACGAAGCCATTGCACGTGGAAGTTAGGAAGTAACTCATAGAGCCCACCTGCTTAGAATGCGGGTTCAAAACTATCAAATACATCAAACGGCATCACCGGAAATCTATCAATAAAGTTTTTACTTTGGACCACTCTTTGAGTGGTTTTTCTTTATAAACGGATTTTATCTTTATGAAAGCCCTTTTAAAAAGTATTTCAGAGTGGTATAATAAAGGTATAAAGATGAAGGAGTGATTGTTATGTTCCATGAATATTCAAAAATTTTAGTTCCAGTAGATGGATCAAATGAAGCTAGATTAGCTTTTGAAAAAGCAATTGAGGGTCGCTCAAAAAGAAATCGTGCTCAAGTATTAATTACACATATTATTGATACACGAGTCCTTCAAACTCCTACTGGTTTCGAGGGAAACTTTTAATGAAGAAATTCAAAGACAAACAGAAAACTTATTCCAAGAATATCGTCAATATGCCCAAGAACATGATTTTAATGACATCGATTTTTGTTTTAGAATACGGTTCACCAAAAGTTTATATTTCTAAAAATATTCCAAAAGGATTATCAAATTGATTTAATTATGATGGGCGCAACAGGACTCAAACGCAGTAGAACGATTATTTATCGGTTCAGTATCAGAATACGTCATCAGAAACGCCCACTGCGACGTCTTAGTAGTCCGCACAGACCTAGAAAAACCAACGACAATAAAAAGTCTCCAACGCCTTATATGTTAGTGCCACTAAAAGTATAGAAGAGAACAGAAAAAGACTTATCGTAATAGTTAACGTAATAGCCAGATTGGCTTTATTACTGGAAAAATTTGAGACCTTAGGGCTCAAATTTTAGCTATGAGATTCGCTTTTTGCGAAGCTGCTGGCGTCCAAGCTATTACAAATCATAAAGTCTTTTCAGTTCTCTTTTCTATTACGCCCCATTAACGGTTTTTGAATCCAACAGGATTGTCACTGGTCCGTCATTTAGTAACTCTACTTTCATATCCGCACCAAACTGCCCCGTCTCAACAGGAATCCCAGTCTCTTAACAAACCATTAAACTGCTCAAACATCTCAAGCGCAACATCCCCAGGAGCTGCCTTTGAAAAACGAAGGACGATTCCCTTCTTCGTATCCGCATATAAAAGTAAACTGCGAAACCGATAAAAATCTCACCGCCAATATCTTGAATACTACGATTCAATTTTTCCTTCTTCATCTTCAAAAAATTCTCATCTGAACAATCTTACGAACAAGATATTCCATATCTTCCATTACATCATCATGCATTACACCCACTAATAAAAGAAAACCACGCTGAATCTGTCCAATGACTTTCTCCTCAACTGTAACACTCGCATGAGAAACACGCTGTAAAACAACTCTCATAACTCTTCCTCTTTCTCGCATCCGATTAAGAAATTAGACGACGAACACTATAAACATCAGGAATTTGATTAATTTTTCTTCACAATAAATTCTAATTGTTCCGTATTATGAATCCCAATATTAACCGTAATTGTAGCCATTTTATTAGAATCCACTTTACCATTTACAGAATTTAAAGACTTCGTAATACTATTAATGACATTTAATACCTCATTCAATAAACCATTACGATTGTATCCTTCAACAACTAATTCAGTATCATATTGTTGCTTAGAATTACCTGTATCTTCCCAATCTACATCAATTAAACGAGTTTGTTGATCTTGTTGAACTTTAACATTCGGACAATCTTTACGATGGACAGAAATGCCACGCCCCTTTGTAATATATCCAACAATTTCATCCCCCAGGAACCGGATTGCAACAACGACTTAAAGCGAATTAATAAATTATTAACTCCTTCAATAATGACACCATTTTTCATGTTTAATACTCATTTTTGAGTATCTTTTACGTTGATGTTTCTCACTCGTTTGTTCAAATGCTTCTTCTTGCATTTTTGTTTTTCAATTTCTCGACGAGCTTTATCCGTTAATCGATTGGCAACCGTTTGAACAGAAACTTCTCCAAATCCAATAGCTGCAAATAAATCATCTTCATTTTGCAAAATTAAATCGACCAGAAATTTCTTTTAATTGAGTTTTTGATAAAAAAGTCTTTAGGGAGAAAAATTCTAAATCAACAATTTGTTTTTCTAGTAAATCACGGCCACGAAGAATACTTTCTTCACGATTTTGTAATTTAAAGAATCGACGAATTTTATTTTTCCACTGAGTCGTAAAGACTAAATTAATCCAGTCTCTTGATGGACTAAATGAGTTAGCAGAAGTTAATACTTCTACAATATCTCCTGTTTTTAACTGATAATTTAATGGTACAATTTTATTATTAACTTTTTGCGCCGACTGTTTTATTTCCAACTTCCGTATGAATATTGTAGGCAAAAATCTAACGGCCCTGAACCTAATGGTAACTCAGAAACATCTCCTTTTGGAGTAAAGACATATACTTTGTCTCCAAAAATATCTTCCTTCACACTATTCATAAAATCATTCGCATCTTTTGAATCATCTTGTAATTCAATTAAATCTTTAAACCAATCTAATTGTTTTTGAAGTGGATCATTCGATACTTTTTGAGTATTTCCTTCTTTATACGCCCAGTGAGCGGCAACCCCGTATTCTGCAACAGCATGCATTTCAAATGTACGAATTTGAATTTCTACCGGTTTACCTCCAGGACCAATAACTCGTCGTATGAATCGATTGATACATATTCGCCTTTGGCATTGCAATATAATCTTTGAAACGACGAGGCATTGGTTTCCATTTCGTGTGGATTGCCCCAACAACTGCGCTAACAATCACGAATACTATTCACTAAAACACGAATCGCTAATAAATCATAGATTTCATTAAACTCTTTCTTTTTATCTTTCATTTTTCGATAAATTGAATAAATGTGTTTTGGTCTACCATATATTTCCGCTTCTATTTCTAATTCTTTGTGTGGCTTCTTCGATATTCACCACTGTTTCATGGATATATGCTTCACGTTCATCACGTTTTTGAATCCATTAATTGAACAATACGATAATACTGTTGTGGGTTTAAATATCTTAATGATGTATCTTCTAATTCCCACTTAATTTTATTCATCCCTAGTCGATGAGCTAAAGGTGCATAAATCTCTAATGTTTCATTCGCAATCATACGTTGTTTTTCTGGTTTATGGAATTTTTAAAGGTTCTTAAATTATGTAAACGGTCAGCCAGTTTTACCATAATAACTCTTAAATCATTCTGCCATTGCTAATAACATTTTACGATGATTTTCCGCTTGTTGTTCTTCATGTGATTTATATTTAATTTTCCCTAGTTTTTGTAACACCATCTACTAAAAATGCAACATCTTTGCCAAATACATAATCAATGTCTTCAATACGTAAATCCTGTATCTTCTACATACATCGTGCAAAATCCTGTTGCAATGGTATCTGGATCTAATCGCAATTCCGCCAAAAATTCCAGCTACTTGAATTGGGTGAACAATATATGCTTCGCTCAGATTTTCTTACTTGATCTTTATGAGCATAAGTCGCATATTCAATGGCTTTTTCGATGAACTGAATACTTTTTTCATTCATATATTCACGACAAAGTGAAAATGACATCTTCAGCCGAATAATTTTTTTATTTTTGACATATACGTTTTTCCCCTTAATTCATTACAGTAACCGTATGAAAATGAGTTTGTTACTGTCTTTTTAACTTTAGATAATACTTATCCTATCTCTTTCTTAGCTTTCCGTCAACTATTTCTAACCTTTTAAAAGCTCGAAATGATAGGGACACTGCAGCTAGTGCATACATGGGTGCTGTTTCAGCTCTTAAAATTCTTGGGACCCAAAGGCACAAGAATGGATTTCTTAGCTATTTAAATACTCAATTTCTTGAACATCAAATCCACCTTCTGGTCCAAAATAAAAGGCAATCGAATCTCCTTTTTGTAATCAGAAGTCAACATTTGAACAAATACTGCTGCTTCTCCCTCTTTAGTAACTTCTTCAAAATGCAACTAATGCTTTTTGTCGATTGCTTTAGCTAAACACGACACTTTCCTTTTAATGTCATTAAAGTCTAACACTTTTCGGAACATGTAGTCAGTGGGATTGTTCTGCTGCTTCTTGAGCAATTTTTCTGTAATCTTTCAATTTTCTTTTGAGATTTATCCTTAGTCCATTTCACCATATTCCGTTTCATTTCTACTGTACAATCGTATGAACGCCCTAGTTCTAGTAGCTTTTTGGACAATTGTTTCTAATTTTATCTCCTTTAGAAAGTCCTACAAAAATCGTAACATCAATCGGTAATTCTACATGTTTGTTCTTTATATTCTTCTATTGTTAACTCGACTGGAGATACTTTGCATCAATTTTTGCGATATATAATTGTTCTTTTTCATCTACAATTTCACAACATTCTCCAACATTCATCCGCATCACTTTTACCATATGATGCTCTTGCTCTTTTAGGAACGGATATCATTTCTCAACTGTTTGAATGACTTGATTAATAAAAATAACGTTTGCATCGATCTTTTCACCCTAGTCTTTCACTTTTTGTCATGATAAATGTATTCCATTCACCCATTGTAAATTGTTGTTTTAAAGTAAAACCAGCATTTTCATAAGCAGCACGTACTTCCTCTGCTTTTGATTGAATAATTCCTGATAAAATTAAAATGCCATTTTCATTTTAAAATTATGATAAGCATCAACTGGCATCATTAATAAAATCTCAGCTAAAATATTCCTACAATTAAATCGGAAGGTTGATGAATTCCTTGTAATAAATTATTTTCATAAACAGAAATTTCTCCAACTTCTGGGTTTAATGAAATGTTTTTCTTTTGAAACTCTTGTTGCCATTTCATCAATGTCAAAATGCTGTAACTGTACTTGCACCTAACAGTTTAGCAGCAATACTTAATACACCTGAGCCTGTTCCAACATCTAATACACTCTCTCCACCACGAACATATTGCTCTAAAAGCTGCTAGCGATAATTGAGTCGTTGGATGTGTACCTGTTCCGAAATGCTAAACCTGGATCTAATCGGATTAAGCGTTCATCTTCTTGTTGTTTTTGATATTCTAACCAACTAGGTACAACTGTTAAATATCTAGTTACACGAACTGGGAAAATAATATTTTTTTCCAAGCTTCTGCCCAGTCTGCTTCTCCTACTGTTTGTAATGTCACAATTCCCCTTACCAATTGTTAATCCGAAAAGATTTTAGTTCTTGAACTCTATTCATAACTGTTTCCGTCATTTCATCATTCCATTGATTTGGTTGGAAATAAGCTTTGACAAAATACTTCATCTGTTTCATATAAAGACTTTCTTTCTACTGAAAGCCATTCTAATTGTTCTTGATTTAATTGATCATAATCGAGCGGATCTTCAATCGAAACGCCTTTAGCTCCAATTTCCATAAAAATTTCACTAACTGCCTCTACACTTTCTGTATGAGTTACTACTGTAACTTCTAACCAATCCATTTATTAACTCTCCTTTTGCGTATATCCTTGTTCACAAGACATTATAACAAAGAAAAATAAAATTTGACTAAAAAAATTTAATGTAACATATTTGTAATTTTTCTGAGATTTTTAGTATGATATTGAAGATAGAAAAACAAGAGAGTTTTTCACTGCTTTGCAAAAAGACAGTTATGCATCGAGTAGCAAGTATACTAGACTGAACTATAGAATGATTAATATTAAGGAGTAATGAAACCATGGCAAGACATTTATCAACAAAAGATATTTTTAAATAAACAATTTAAACGCTCATTTAGAGGATTTGATATTGAAGAAGTAGATGCATTTTTAGATCAAATTATTCGTGATTATGATGAATTTCAAAAAGAAATTAGCTATTTTACAAAGTGAAAATGAACGCTTATTAAATAAAGTTGATGAATTATCCAAACAAACAAGCGTCACAAAAGTACTCGATCAGCAAGTATTCCTTCTGCTGGTGTGACAAACTTTTGATATTTTTAAAACGTTTAGCGAATTTAGAAAAAAACATGTATTTGATGAAAAAAATTAGAAGAAGATGACGAAGATGATTTAGATAAAACTCGTGTTATTACCCCAATTAAAGATTAATAATACTTGTAAACTTTGAGTAATCGCGGTAGTGATTTGCACTACTGAGGAAAGTCCATGCTCGCACAGACTGAGATGTCTGTAGTGTTCGTGCTAGCGAAACAATAAGCTAAGGCAACAACTTGTTGACGGCAGAAAAAAATGGCTAAGGAATTTCTATGCCAAAGTATTCTTGAAAAGTGCCACAGTGACGAAGCATTTTCTGGAAACGGAAATGGTGGAACGCAGTAAACCCCTCGAGCGAGCAACCCAAACATATGGTAGGGGCACTCTTTTATTAGGAAATGAACGAAATAAGAGGCACATTTGTGTAGACAGATGATTACTGAAATCAATTAGAACCTGCTAATTGATGGAACAGAACATGGCTTATAGAAGTTTGCATTCAGGTTATTTACCGGGGTCTCCCGGTATTTTTTTGAAAAACAAAACTTTCATAGAAAGGAAATGATTATGACAACTTATAAATTAGTCGCCACTGCTGCAGCTGGCATTGAAGCTACTTGTTGGAAAAAGAATTAAGAACTCTTGGATATGATTGCCAAGTAGAAAATGGAAAAGCTTATTTTACTGGAGGCGATTATGATATTGCGAAAACGAATATTTATTTACGTACCGCAGATCGTATTAAAAATCGTTTTTGGTCAATTTACTCGCTAAAACTTTTGATGCTTTATTTGAACAAACAAAAGCACTTCCTTGGGAACAAATTTTACCAGTTGATGCAGAATTTCCCGTATCAGGAAAAATCTGTTAAATCCACGTTACATAGTGTTCCTAACTGCCAATCTATTGTAAAAAAAAGCAATTGTTAATCGTTTAAGTGCAGCATATGCACGTAGAACACATTTACCAGAAACAGGAGCACTCTATCCTATCGAAGTTTCTATCCTTAAAAGATGTCGTAACATTAACGATTGATACAAGTGGAACAAGTTTATTTTAAACGTAGCTACCGTACTGAAAAAAAGGTGGCGCACCATTAAAAGAAAAATATGGCTGCTGCTCTTGTCATGTTAACAAATTGGTTCCCGGATAAACCATTTTACGATCCATGTTGCGGTTCAGGTACTATTCCTATCGAAGCTGCTTTAATTGGTTTAAATATTGCTCCAGGATTAAATCGTTCATTTGTAGCTGAAAAAAATGGACATTCTTTGATCCAAAAGCATTTGACACTGTTCGTCAAGAAGCAAGAAAAGAAATTCGTACAGATGTAACATTAGACATTCTTGGAGCTGATATTGATGGTTCTATGATTGAAATTGCAAAACAAAAATGCAATTAAAGCTGGCGTTAGCGAGCATATTGAATTTAAAACAAATGCAATTGAAAGATTTCCGTACGAAAGAAAAGAAAATGGTGTATTAGTCGCTAATCCACCGTATGGTGATCGTTTATTATCTGAAGAACAAGCTCAAAAATGTTTACCGTCAAATGGGACAAACGTATGAACCATTAGAAAACTTGGAGTAAGTATATTTTAACGAGTGATTTTAAGTTTTGAAGAACATTACGGAAAACAAGCCACTAAGAAACGTAAACTATACAATGGTGCAATTCGTACCGACTACTTCCAATTCTGGGGTGTACGTAAACGTAAACCGGTAAGTGAATAAATACAAAAAGAAAAAAACTTTTCTATGTAGAAAGGATGCCAGCAGCTTCGCAAAGCGAATTCATGGCTAAAAATTTGAGCCTAGTCTCAAATTTTCCAGTACTATAAGTACTACTACTTAGAAAAGTTTTCTTTTTGTATTTATTTGTTAAATTTCCATATTATTCTTCAACTACATGAAACGTAACGTGGTCTGCTACTACATCACATTTTTACGGTATTTCCTGGTAAAATACTTGAACGAATTAATTCTTTTTGCTAATGGTGTTTCAATTTCACGTTGAATATAACGAGCAATTGGTCTAGCACCATAAACTGGATTATAAGCATTTTTCAGAAATCCAATCTTTCAATTCATCCGTGAACTCTAATTGAATCTCTTGCTCTTGTAAACGAAGATTCAAATCTTTCAACATCTTACCTATGATGCCATGAATATGAGTTCTTGATAATGGTGTAAAGAAGATTGTTTCATCAATACGGTTTTAAAAAATTCAGGTTTAAACGTAGCCTTCAAGACAGTTTCCACTGCTTGTCTCGTTTCAGCATCAATCGTTTCTCCTTCAATTTCTAATAAAAATTGAGAACCAATATTACTTGTCATAATAAAGACCGTATTTTTTTAAAGTCAACAACTCTACCTTTTTGAATCTGTTAGACGACCATCATCTAATACTTGTAATAAAAATATTAAAGACATCTGGATGTGCTTTTTTCGATTTCATCTAATAACACAATCGTATATGGATTACGACGAACTGCTTCTGTTAATTGACCGCCTTCTTCATAACCAACATATCCTGGAGGTGCTCCAACTAAACGACTCACAGAGAATTTCTCCATATATTCACTCATATCAATTCTGACCATATGGTCTTGGCTATCAAATAAGTTTTTCTGCCAATGTTTTTCGCTAATTCTGTTTTTACCAACACCCAGTTGGTCCTAAGAATAAGAAGCTACCAATTGGTCTATTTGGATTTTTGTAATCCTGCACGAGAACGTAAGACTGCATCTGCCACTTTTTTTGAACAGCTTCATCTTGCCCAATCACACGTTCATGTAACGTATCTTCTAATTGAAGAAGTTTTTCTCTTTCTCCTTCTACTAATTTAGTTACTGGAATACCTGTTAATCTACCAACAACACGAGCGATTTCTTCATCTGTTACAGCTTCTTGAACTAATCGATTATCTTCTTGAGCTTGAAGTTTTGGCTTGAGCTTCTAATTCTTGAATTTCTTTTTTTCTAATTTAGGAATACGACCATGACGAAGTTCTGCAGCTTTTTTTCTAAATTATATTCAGACTTCAGCTTCATCTAATTCATGTTTTAAGCGATCAATTTCTTCACGTTTATCACGAATTTTTATTCACTTCTTCTTTTTCGATTTCCCATTTCATTTTTCAAGCTATTGGCTTCTTCACGTAATGTTGCTAATTCTTCTTGAAGAATCGATAAGCGTTTTTTTACTTGCTTCATCTTTTTCCATTTTTAATGCTTGTTCTTCAATTTCTAATTGCATTAAACGACGAGTAACAGCATCTAATTGTGTTGGCATTGAATTCATTTCTACACGAATCGTTGCACATGCCTCATCGACTAAATCAATCGCTTTATCTGGTAAATACCGATCTGTAATATAACGATTTGATAAAGTTGCTGCTGCTACTAAAGCATTGTCATGAATATTAACACTATGGTGAATTTCAAAACGTTCTTTTTAATCCACGTAAAATAGAAATAGTATCTTCTACCGTTGGTTCATGAACTAATACTTTTTGGAAACGTCTTTCTAAAGGCTTTATCTTTTTCCATATTTTCACGATATTCATCTAATGTTGTTGCTCCAATACAGTGTAATTCTCCACGAGCTAACATTGGTTTTAGTAAGTTTCCGGCATCCATTGACCCTTCTGTTTTACCAGCTCCAACAATTGTATGAATTTCATCGATAAATAAAAAATGATTTGCCCTTCTGATTTTGTCACTTCTGACAACACTGCTTTTAGACGTTCTTCAAATTCTCCACGGAATTTTGCACCCCAGCGATTAAAGCTCCCCATATCTAATGAGTAAATCACTTTATCTTTTTAAATTTTCAGGAACATCTTTACGCACAATTCTTTTGTGCAAGACCTTCTACGATAGCTGTTTTACCTACCCCCAGGTTCTCCAATTAATACAGGATTATTTTTTTGTTTTTTTCTAGATAAAATACGAATGACATCACGAATTTCTTCATCACGTCCAATCACTGGATCTTGTTTTTCCAGATTTTACTGCTTCATTTAAATTTTGCGCATATTGTTTTAATGCTTCATATTGATTTTTCTTGATTTTTGACTAGTCACACGACTTCCTCCTCTCAATTTTTCAATTCTTTTCTTGTAATACTTGTTTTGTTACTTGATGTTTCAATAAAAATTCTTTAATTGGATGATTCATTTCCATTAAAAGCTAGTACAATCACTTCAGTTGCTAAATATTCATCTTGAAATTGTTGTCTAATTTCATCTGCTTTCGTTAGTAATTGGTAGAAAGATGGACTTAAACTTTGACCATATTGGACTTGGCTTCCTTCTACTACTGATAATTGATCAATCTTTTTCATCCACAAATTTTTTTCTAATTCTGAAATTGGAACATGGACATCTTCATATAGATTTCTCACAAAATGATTTGGGCGTTAAAAATACTTTCCACAAATGTGAGACATCGATTTCTTGATGTTTTCTATTTTGCGCAATTTCTTGTGCCTGAGCAAGTGATTGTTGCATCATCGTTGTCATTTTTTTCAATATTCATCTTGCTTCCCCATTCTTTTTCTTCCATTTCTGTATCAAATTTCTTTGATGTTTATAGTATACATCCATTTAGTCAATAAAGGTCAAACATTTTCTTTGACTTTTTTTGACTTTTTTTGACAAAAAAGACTATTATTTTTGCGTCCTTCCCGCAATGAATAGTCTTATTATTTATACAATTATCATACTCAAAATGAATAAATTTTTATAGTAGCTGAAACAACATAAGCCAAAAATGGCTATGTTGTAGAAAAATGAGACCAAGGCTCAAATTTTAGGGCATGAGACTCGCTTTTGCGAGGGCTGCTGCCGTCCTAACTACAATAAAATTTCTATTCAAAAATCTATCCATTCAAATCGATACGCATTACTTTTCTTACGCAATAATATCCTGGAGTTAACTCTTTCTCCTTATCCTCAATACCCCTCACCACGATAATACGAAGACAACGGCAATAAATTAATAATCGGTGCCTTTGTGAGTCTCCTCTAACCAACCACCTTTGTAAACAGATACATCATCAATTAATTTCCGGACCAAATTCAGCATTCGCAATCATTAAACCAAACATATTCTCTTTCCATAAAGGAGAAATATTTTTGCTGGAATAACTGACGTTTTTAACTGATTTCCCCATTTGAATAAACGACGACAACTTGCTCCACAACAATACTCCCATTCATCTTCACTTTAATAATCCAAAACCATGACGCTCCACTTCTCTTTTTCACATCAGAAATAAGAAATCGCATCATCTACATAACAATCAAAACATATCAGGATTAACTTTGATTTTGCTGAATTAATAAAGGAGATTTTCTCACTGCAGTAGGATAATCTCTGTAAAAAAATGATGCTTTCAAGCTCCTCAGGCATTAACAATGATTGAATCATCTCAAGAAGATTTCATCAGTTTGGATTTTCCAGAGAAGTTAATTGACCCGAAATCTACATGATATTGACCGATGTATTTCATTCCAACAAATTGAGGTCTCTTCTCTACTAATAAAAGCTGGAATATTTCACTTCTCGAAGTGGCGAAGTTGAAGCGATTAATTTTTCTCATCAATATATTCAGTTGTTAAACGAATATGAGAAAAATCTTGATCCAAAAATCCTTCTTCTGTTAAAAAGTGAACTTGTCAATTGTTGATTACAATAACGTTTTTAAAGCATATCTTAATTCTTGACGTTCTTCACTACAATCAAGACCCAGATAAATCCTACTAATCCACTATCCCATCCCTAAAATACATTTTTTTCTGCCCTGGTACAAATATATATTCTCTACCGTCTATTTCTACTTTCAAAAGTATCTGTTTTTATAGCCCCCAAAATGATAACTAACTGGCGTAACTTTTTGTCACTTCTAGTATTGGATTTACAAAACTGTCTTAAAAACATTTTGTATGACTACTTCTTTCATTTCATTTTGATAGTGTCTTTCCATATTGGGATTAAAAAAATTACATCTGAAATAAATTATTAGTCATCCCCCATCACCTCAATCTCTATTCTCAAAACCAATCTTAACACTTCACCATTTAAAAAATCAACATCGATTTGTTATAATACATTGTACATTAAAAGGAGATTACTATGCATTTAATTATTATCGCAAACCCATTTTTCTGGTGGAGGAAAATGGAAAAAACAATTTCGACTGATTAGTCAATTATTGCCTAAAAAAACAACATTACATTTTTCAACTTATTTAACACAATATTCTGGAGAAATGATTTGAAATGATTCCTCGTATCATTCAAAAACTTATCTTCAGAACAGAAAAATTATCATTATTGGTGGAGATGGTACGTTGAATGAAGCTATATCTTCTCTTATTCAATTCAACCAAGAAATTCCTGTAGCTTACTTACCCGCAGGCACAGGAAATGATTTTTGCAAGAGAAATGAAATTTAACACATGATATTCCGACATTTATAAAACATCTTCAAAAATGAAACAATTAAAAATCTTGAAATCATTTCATATCATGAAAAAAATGAGTCACAAAAAAGGAATTGCAGATTAATTCCCATTAGGGTTTTGGAATTGACGCTGCTATTTGTCAGTTAAATACTTTCCAATCAAAATCACAGAAAAACGATTTGGTTTAAATAAATTATCCTATTTAACACCTATAATCAGATGCCTTTAAAACATCATCAAAGAAATTTCAAGCTTCGATTCAAATCGATGATGAACCTGTTCAAATGGCTGATAAAAATTTATTAGTAGGACTATTCAATCACTCTTATTTTGGTGGAGGAATTCAATTTGTGCCTACTGCAAAACAAAATTCGCATCATTTTGAAGTTGTCGTAACTAGAGATGTTACAACTAAAGTCATTCTTAAAGCTTTTCCATTTATTTTTATGGAATAAAGCAACATTTTGAACGATTTCCGAATCACTTATTGAAACAGACTGCTACTAAAGCCTGTATCAAAATTAAACAACCAATTCTCATGCAAACAGATGGAGAAGTCACTTCTTTTGAAATCAGATTGATTTAGAAGCTAAATTAATTACATATCCCAATCTATTTTAATCCCTAAAAAAACTGGAGTCAATAACGGCTCCAGTTTTCTTTTTAAATTAACGATCACTTCTCACTTGTGCTACATATTGTTGAATGGCATCACATGCATATTGCCCAACACCTTTTCCATATTTATCTAAGTTCGTTCTAAACTCTTCATTTTTAGCATATCCAAAAGCCTATACTTGAAAAATACATCAATTGTACAATCAAAGGCATACTGACACATATGTTGATGTAATTCTTTTAGCTAGAGTTACATTTACTGAATCTGTTGCTGGAATTCCTTTTCTCATATTAGATGCATAAGCAAAGAAAAATTCGATTAAATCCTTCAGCTACAATGTCTTCTTTTTCCATTTTTGCTTTTTCTTCAGCTTCATTAATCACTTCTTCACCATATTTTTTTATAGCTTCATTTTTATATTTTTTTCATTATCTGAAACACTAAATCCTTTAAATTTTTCTTCTGATGACATCCTAATTTTTCCTTTCTGTAGACAGAATTGTCTTTTTCTAATGTATCAATTAATGTTAGAAGTTTTTTTCCTTTTTCATTTTGCATTAACATTAATTGTTTTTGTAAGTGTGGTAATAAGTCCTCTTCCTTCTGCTGCAAAAAGTGACTGAATTTCTTTTTAGAGAAAAATCCTAAATATTTATAATAAAGAATCGTTTGTAGATAAGATAAGTCTTCTTCACTATAATATCGATAACCATTTTCGTCTTTTTGTGGTGAAAGTAAACCTATATTGTCATAATGATGTAAAGTGCGCACCGATACACCACTAAGTTCACTCACTTGTTTAATGAAATACATCTTTATTCCTCCTAACAATTATAGTATACAGGTATGACGTTAGGTTATAGTCAAGCTATTTTTATAAAAATACACCTCCAAAATGGAAGTGTATTTTATCATTTATGATTTTGGTTGATACGTAAATCCTTCACCAATAACGTGTGTGACTTCAGTAATAATTGTAAATGCTTCTGGATCCACATCATGAATGATTCTTTTGTAATGTCATCACTTGCAGACGGTTAACTGCTACGAAATAGATACTTTTCTTTCTTCACGAGAATAAAAAGCCATGACCATCTAAAATCGTTGTACCACGACCAATTTTTTTCTTGAATTTGAGCACCAATCTCTTCATATTTTCTTTAGAAATAATCATAAATGATTTCTTAGAGTTAAATCCTTCTAATACAAGATTAATCATTCTACTTGCTGTAAATAAATAAATTAATGTAATAATTACTTTTTCTAAATCAGAAATAATGGATAAATGGACTGACAACGAAAAATATCTAATAGTAATAATGAAACTGATACATTCCATCCTAAATATTTCTTCAACATCATTGCAATAATATCCGTACCAGCAGTAGTACCATTTCCTAACATCACAACACCTAAAAGCTGCACCCAGCCCACAACTCCACCACCAATAGCCGCTAATAATGAATTATGTGGAACAAATTGATATGATCCTCTTGTAATATCTAAAAAAATACAGACATCAAAAATAACTGCATAAATGGTATAAAACATCGTTCTTCTCTCTAAAAATTGATAGCCAATTAATAGTAAAAGCAATATTAATGACTAAAGTTAGAAGTCCCCGGGATTAATACCAAATATATAATATAGTAACAAACGTAATTCCCTGTTACACCACCACTCCCAAACTGATTCGGGAATCACAACTGCATTAATCGTAAACGAAAAAAATAAAAGGAACCAATGGTAACCATTAGTATTGAAGTGAGCGTTTCTTGATTTAATATTTTTTTCATAGAGACTTCTCCTTTCTCTTACTCTGGGTCTCGATGGAATCTTCCATAGAAAGTTTTCTGTTGCAAATTGATTAATGATAATCACGAGGATCAGCCTCTTTTAAAACAGAAATTGCATCAATCAATTCATAAGAAGATAACACGGTATGTAATAAATACATCTCTTTCATGACTAAATCCACCAATGGCTTCTACACACGAAATACCATGACGAATATTTTTTTAAATAAGCTTGCATCACTTCTTCACCATAACGTGTTGTAATTTGTAAAGTGACACGATGGTAACGTTGATGGAAATTACTAATCACTTTTTGTTGAAATATATTGGAATAAAATTGAGTATCCTGCATATTTCCAACCAAAAATAGCACCGAAATATTAATAATAATAAGGTATTAAAAGAAAGAAATACTTCTTGCCAAATTGTTTTTACCATTTCGATTAGAAAAAGAATAAGGCAATAAAAATCCATTCCACCTGTAGAGGCATTTCCTTTTAACGCAATAGAAATATAAATCCCGTTCAACACTCCACCAAAAATAACATTTAATAAAACATCATCAAAAAAATAGGTTCAAAAGTTTAATACTCGATATGAAAAAAACTTCCACAAAAAAACTTGTAAAAATGGAATAAAATGTAAATCTAGGGACTAATTCCCTCGATAACAAATAATAGCGACAGGAATATTTAATGCTAACATCATTAATGAAATAGATAAATCCATTCCAACTAATTCCCCAATTTGATGAATTAAAATAGAAACCCCTAAAAAAATCCACTTGATAAAGAAGATTGAAGGTTGAATAAATACTTTTAACGTAAATGCTTGTAAAAAAATCCTGATACTAAAAATGGCTAATAAAACTTACTAGATGACGAACTTTTGGATCTTTTACGATATTTTACGATACATTGCAGGGATTTCAATAAACTCATAGACGTTCACCCACTTTTAAAGTGATAACGAATATGATCAGGGTGTTAACACTCAATTCAGAATCTTGATATAAATAAGGCCATTCCATTTCTTCTAAACGCTCTACAATGGACTCCAACACTTTAATTTCAGGGACAAAGAACATAATTTCTCTAACACCATACATCGTATGAGTTTCGAATCAATTGCTTGCCACTCATTAATCGCAATGGAATAATAATGGTCATTAAATTTGAAAATTAATTGACGTTCTGCAACATAATCATAAGTTGTTTTTAAATTGAAAAATGTTTGTTAAAAGTCAGAAGTTTTCTGAATATCTTCCACAATATAATGAACTTGATTTAAACGTGTTTTTGCAGGTAATCCATGAACTCCTGTATCCCCTAATTGAAGAAATTCTTGAATAGGAATCGTCACTTCGATTTCCTTCTAAATATTGCATTTCATGATTCACATCTTCTAATAATAAATCTTTTTTTACACAATAAAAATTTTCAAACGATTTTTGCTCCGGATCCATAATATAAAAATCCTTCACTATAGCCATCATCACAAGTTGCCATAATCATTTGCTCTTCTAGTAACAAATGATTACTTAAATCTCCTAATAACTGTTTTCTTAGGAATTTCAAACCCTAAATAATACGTTAAATTAGTTTTACGAGTTCCAGAATTTTCTAGCTGTTATTAGATCGAATCATTGGAATACTTCCTTGAGGTAATCCTAATAAAATTTCTGTTTCAAAATCTTGTAAAATGGTCATCCCTAAAACTTGTGTATAAAATCTCTTCATACTATGAATATTTTCTACAAATAACGTTACTTGAGCAATATCCCATTCATTTTTTTGTGAACCAGAAGGCAATAAATTTTTTTACATAGTCAAATAAATGTTTTCACTACTCTTCATCCTTTATTTGTTTCCATTTTTAAAATAAAAATAATCCGAACATCATATCAGATTTGTAGTCATCAATAGTTCGGATTCAACATAAATTCATTCTAGTTTTCAAATGCAACTGTTAAATGGTGGTACAACTTGTTTTTACGAGATACAACACCTGGTAAAAATCAATAAAGCCATTTTCATACTCAGTATTAAATGCTTTAGCAACAGTATCTAATGCTTCCCCTACCACTAATCCAGTAGAAACACTTGTTAAAAATATTTAGTTACTACTAATAAGAATGTATCGTAACCATGAGTTGCATTTGCTTCTTTCATGCTAAATTCTAATGCATCTCGTACGAGCTAATAATTCTTGTTCATCAACAACATTCACTTGAGCAATACGCATATTGTAAAGAACCCATTGGGAATGATTTTAGCATCTAAATCAATTAACTCTGCTTCAGATTTTAGTAGATAAATTTGTACCCTGCTTTTAAAGCATTTCTAATCCATAAGAGTTTACATCAATTTCAGCAATACGAGCTAATTCAGTTGCTGCTTCAATATCTTGTTGTGTGCAAGTTGGTGATTTAAATAATAATGTATCAGATACAATAGCTGAAACCATTAATCCTGCAATTTCTTTTTGGAATTTCGATTCCATATTCTTTATACATTTTAAATAAAAATTGTATTTGTACATCCTACTGGTTCACAACGATAGAATAGAGGATTTGCCGTTTGGAAATTAGCAATTCGGTGATGATCCACAACATAGTGTACTTCAACTTTTTCAACATCACTAGCACTTTGTTGAACTTCGTTATGGTCTACTAATGCTACTCAATCTGTTTCTTCACTTAATGATGTTATCAACACGTGGTGCTGTTCTATTAAAAATAGTTTAGTGCATATTGAGTTTCCTCATTAGGGCTCACCTAATGCAACTGCTTCTGCATCTTCTCCCTAATTGTTTTTAATAAAATAAGCATACGAAATAGCTGATGTAATCGCATCTGTATCTGGATTTTTGGTGTCCAAAAACTAATAATTTACTCATCTTTTATCCTCACTTTTATAAATTTTTATAATGATTATTTTACCACACAATATTTAGAAAACCAATCTAAACTTCTAAATATCCTTTATATTCTTGTGTTCTTAAAATACGGTTCGCATTTGCAACACGTTCTTTTCGTTGGTGGTTCAATATGTTCTAATTTGTATGGAATTCCTAAGTTTTTTTCCATTTATAAACACCCTAAACGGTGATATGGTAAATACTTCGAAATTTTCAATACATTTTTTTAAATCCTGCTACAAAATCACTTAAATCTTTGTAAATATTCATCATAATCTGAACGTTCAGGAACTAGTACGTGACGAATCCAAACTGGTTGACCTTTTGTCTGATAAATATTCTGCTAATTGTAAAATATTTTTTTATTAGTCCAAGCTGTTAATTTCTTATGTTGTTCATCATCAATATGTTTAATATCTAATAAAAATTAAATCTGTATATTCTAATAATTCTTCGAATTTACTAAAAGAATGGTTCATCATACGTAAATGGCATTCCACAACTATCTAATGTAGTGTGAATCCCATTGCTTTTACAACGTTTGAAGAAATCAATTAGAAAAATCAACTTGTAGTAGAGGTTCTCCTCCACTCACTGTTACACCACCTTTTTACCCCAAAAAGGCACGATAACGTAAAAGCTTCCTCTAATAATTCTTGACTTGTAATTTTTTTGTCCTGCTCCAATATTCCATGTATCTGGATTATGGCAAAAACTCACAACGCATTCGGCATCCTTGCATAAACGTTACAAAACGGACTCCTGGTCCATCAACAGAACCAAAAACTCTCTGTAGAATGAATATATCCAACAACTGGCTCACTCATTCATTATCCCTCCAATTATATCTATCTCTTTCAATGAGTATTATATCATATAATATAAATAATAAACATATTCTTTGTGAAACTACAGTAAAGTTTTTACTTTTTATTCGTACTTTTTTAAAAAATTTTGTTCCGTATTTGTTCCGTAACTTTCATATTTTATCAAAATTTAGAGAAAAAGAACGTTGATAAATCAACGTTCTTCAAACGTTCTACCCATCATTAGGGTCTAAAACGTTCTAGGAGGGATTCGAACCCCCGACCGTTCGCTTAGAAGGCGAATGCTCTATCCTGCTGAGCTACTAGAACAGTACAAAAAGTTATTATAGCAATATGTCTAATAACTGTCAATACTTGGAATGAATAAAATTTTGCTTTCTTCTGATAAAAATCTATTATAATCTTAGAGAACGTTTCATTTGTTGTTTTTGGATAATACTTTAGTCGGAACTCTTGTAATTGATTTAAGGCATAATCAATCACTTTCTCCAAAAAGTCATCGAAACTTCTGTAGTTCTTTGTCTTGTTTCTTCAGGCATTTCAACAGTATCTTGTTCATTACGATAGGATAAAAAGAAAATTTTTGTTTAAAAATCTGGATCATAAGTTAAAGCAGCTAATACTTTTCTATTTTCACTATATGGAGCTGCACAATATAATACATCCGCTGTAAATTCTAATATATAAGTATACATTTCATCAATTTCATGTTTGATTCATTTGATTCACCTCTTCAAAAGTTTAGTATACTAAATTTACTCAATAATCACAATATTACTAGGAGGATTTCATGAATTCATATATCACAGTAAAACAAGAAAATCATTTTTCTCCTATTTTATTGTCTATTCCTCATTCTGGAATAGAAATTCCTGAAGGAAATTCAAAGTACGAATAAATCCAAAAGCAAAACGAATTCATACTGATTGGGAAATGGATACGTTCATTAAAGACTTTCCATTTACAAGTATTTCTTCAAAACTATCAAGATATATCGTAGATGTGAATCGATCTAAAATATACTTCTAAAAACTTCTACACATCCCAATCATTCCAAAAATATGATGAAGATGGAAATCCATTATTTAATCAATATCCTTCTAAAGCAATCCAGCAACAATGGCTGAAGGAATTTTATAATCCTTATTACGATGCGATATTGGAACAACTATCCTTAAAAAGAACAAAATTTTTCAAAGATTTGTTTACTAGATTTACATAGCTATGATGATCAATACTTTTCATACAAATAAAAATTATTATTAGTACTAGAGAACATTCAACAATCTCAAAAAGAATCGTTGAAGTTTATTGTCCATTGTTTTGAGAAAGCTAGCTTTATCCATTCAACTCGATAAGCCTTTTAAAGGTGGAAATATTATTCATGAGGTATCAAAAGCAACCAAATGTAGAAGCGATTCAAATAGAAATACCTTATTCACTCTATCTTCATAACAATACATTGGATCTACAAAAAAATCGAAAAACCTTACAAGAAAAAAATTACTACAAATCTTTTTACAAATTGAAGAATATTATAAAAAAATAGACGACCGAAGTCGTCTATTTTTGCTTTATGACCTTTTACTCACTAAAAAAATCAAATAAGGATAATTGATTCTCATCTGGTAAGTCATCTAATACTTTATTCTCAGTCATATAATCAATTAAAGTTTTAGAAACTTTCCCACGTGTTGCTAAAGTCTTTTTAGAAATAAATGGTTGTTCTTGTCTTGATTCAACAATTTTATTGGCTACGTTTAGTCCTAATCCTGGAATCGATCTAAATGGAGCAATTAAACTATCTCCTTCAATCACAAAAATTCACAGCATCAGACTTTTTCAATATCGACCATTTTAAAACTAAAGCCCACGTTCACACATTTCATTGGCTAATTCAAGTACAGTTAATAAGTTTACTTCTTTAGTACTTGCATCATTTCCTTTATCACGGATTTCCTTCATTCTTTGTTTAATCATTTCTTTGCCTTGTGACATTGCCACAATATCAAAGTCTTGAGCACGAACTGAGAAATAAGCACAGTAATATAATAAAGGTTTATGAACTTTAAACCACGCTACACGTAAAGCCATTAATACGTAGGCTGCCGCATGGGCTTTCGGGAACATGTACTTAATCTTCAAGCACGATTCAATATACCATTCTGGGACATTATTTTCTCGCATCATTGCTTTGATAGTCTTCCGGTATTCCCTTTCCTTTACGTACGCCCTTCCATAATTTTTGAAAAGCTGCACCGTTTTCAACACCTTTATGAATTAAGTACACCATAATATCATCACGACATCCAATTACTTCAGAAAGTGGGATACCATGTAGTCGAATTAATTCTTCTGCATTTCCAAGATATACGTCTGTACCATGAGATAGTCCTGAAATTTGTAGTAACTCTGTAAAGGTAGTTGGCTTTTGTTTGTTCTAACATTCCACGTACAAATTTTTGTACCAAACTCAGGGAATTCCGAGTGTACCCTGTATTTAGAATCAATTTGTTCTGGCGTAACGCCTAATACTTCTGTTCCACCGAAAGATTTTCATCACTTCTGGATCATCAGGTGGAATATCCTTTCGGTTCAATTCCTGATAAATCTTGTAGCATTCTAATCACAGTCGGATCATCGTGTCCAAGTATATCGAGTTTTAACACATTATCATGGATGGAATGGAAATCAAAGTGAGTTGTTTTTCCACTCTGCATTTTGGTCATCTGCTGGGAATTGGATTGGAGTAAAGTCATAAACATCCATATAATCTGGAATTACAATAATTCCCCCTGGGATGTTGTCCAGTACTTCTTTTTACTCCTGTACATCCTTTTTGCTAAACGATCAATTTCCGCTTGTCTAAATTCTAATCCTAAATCTCGTTTCATATCCTTTTTACATATCCAAAAGGCTGTTTTATCTGCAACAGTACCAATGGTTCCTGCACGATACACATAATCTTCTCCGAATAATACTTTCGTATAGTTATGCGCTTGTGGCTGATATTCCCCTGAGAAGTTTAAATCGATATCGGGTACTTTATCTCCGTAGAAACCCTAAGAATGTTTCAAATGGAATATCATGTCCATCTTTTTGCAAGGCGTGTTCCACATTTAGGACAATCTTTTTCAGGTAAGTCAAATCCTGAACCTACAGAACCATCATCGAAAAAAATTCTGAATAACAACAGTTTGGACAACGATAGTGAGGCGCTAATGGATTTCACTTCAGTAATTCCCGTTAATGTTGCGACTAATGAGGAACCAACAGATCCACGAGATCCTACTAAATACCCATCTTCATTACTTTTTATGCACTAATTTTTTTGAGAAATTAAGTAAATAACTGAGAATCCATTTCCAATAATACTCTTTAATTCTTTATCGATACGTTTCTCAACGATTTCTGGTAATTCTTCTCCATACCATTCATGAGCTTTGTCATAACTTAATTTTGTGATTTCATCTTCTGCTCCCTTCAATTTTAGGCGTATATAAAGTCATCTTTAATCGGAATAATCACTTCTAGCTGATCATTGACCCAATGAGTATTTGTCACAACGACTTCAAAACGCTTTTTTTCTTCACCCAAAAAAGGCAAATTCATCTAGCATTTCATTCGTCGTTCTAAAAATGAACATCTGGATAATTTAATTTTTGTCCATTATTTCACAGATGTTAATAAAGATTTCTCGATAAATTTTATCTTCCGGATTTAAGTAGTGAACATTCCCTGTTGCGACAACTGGAATATCTAATTCTTCTCCTAATTTTCACGAGATTTTTTTAATAATTTCTTCTAGATGGTGTTCATTTCGAATGAGTTCTTTATCAATTAATGGGCGATAGACTGCTTTTGGCATAATTTCAATATAATCGTAAAATTGAGCCTTTTTCTTTTAGCTTCCTCATAGCCTTTTTGCATCATTGCTTCAAAGACTTCCCCTTCACTACATCCAGAGCCCAATTAAAAATGAATCTCTATTTTCAATTAACATGCTACGTAAAATACGAGGAACTCTGTAAAAAAATATTGCACATTTGAAGCTGAAACTACTTTAAAGAGTTCTTTCAATCCTGCTTGATGCTTTGCAAAAGATCGTTGCATGGAATGGACGACCATTTTTGAACACTTCTTCCGGATGTAAAGTTCGTATTCAATTGGTCATGATAAATCAGTCCATGATCATTGGCAGCTTCTTTTTAAGAAAAATATGACATAAATGTCCAGTTGTTTCTGAGTCAAATACCGCACGGTGATGTTGTTCTAAGGCAACATTATAACGTTTTGCTAATGTATTTAAACGGTGAGATTTTTAATTGTGGATGTAGTAATCTGGATAATTCTAATGTATCAATGACCGGTTGAGTTGTTTTCTCCAAGCCTTCTTTTTCATATCCAGTATTTAAAAATCCCATATCGAAACTGGCATTATGCGCGACTAAAATGGTATCTTTTTGTAAAATGCAGCAAATTCTTTTCAATACTTGAGCTTGTGATTTAGAACCACGAACCATATCATCTGTAATACCCTGTTAATTGAATTGTTGTTGCAGATAAAGGATGTCCTGGGTCAATAAATTCTTCAAACTTATCGATAACATTTCCTTTATGCATTTTAACGGCAGCTAATTCAATAATGGAATCATAAATGGCTGATAAACCCAGTTGTTTCCACGTCAGAACACTACATAAGTCGCATCTTCTAATAAAAAATATGTTTGTGGATTATAGGCAACATTGACTTGGTCATCGACAATATTTCCTTCTAATCCATATAAAGATTTTAATATTATTTCCTTTTTCCTGCTCCATGAGCTTCTGGATACGATTGTAAGTTTGCATGGTCTGTAATCGCTACAGCAGGATGTCCCCATTTAGCTGCTTGTTTCACTAAATCACTCGCAGAATTCGTTGCATCCATGACCGACATATTCGTATGCAAATGTAATTCAATTCGTTTTTTTGGTCTTCAGGTGCACGATCAATTCGATCCAATATGATCCACTTTATTCATATCTCGAACAATCATGTTTAATTCTTGAGAAAAATTTATTAATCTCAATATTTCCATACGCTTTTACCCATGTTCCTTTTTCAAGGCAGCTAAACGTTCTTCATCTTCAGCTGTTGATGGGGAATAAAGTCGCTCCCAATCGATGAAGTGTAGTCCGTCATTTTAATATTGGCAAAGGACTTTCCACTTGCTTTTCTTGTACGAATTTCAATATCAAAAGATTTGAGCTTCGATTAATACGTTTCTCTCTTCTTCATAAATATCTGCAATTTCTCTTGTTTCTAAATTACTACGAATCGCTTTTCCATATAAAAATAGATGAATCTGTATTAACTGCAGTAGGTTTAGAAGATGCAGCTTTCTTGAACTTCTTTTTGTTGAACAGCTTTTTTTCTTGATACTCTTGTTCAATCGTTTCATGTTTGATCCGTAACTCTTCTTCTAATTGACTACCCTAATTCGTCATTGACAATAATATCTACACCCATTTTTTTGGAAATCCAAAAATTCTCAAAATATTGTTGAATTTTTTTGATGTAATTTTCATTGACATGAGATTTGGTAATTTCATTTGGACAATGAAATTGTATTTTTTTCTGATTCCAAGTAGGGAATTTGTCCCTGATAGTAATTGAACTACAAGAGGTGATTCTTGTTGTAATTGGAAGAGAACCATTTCCCAATACGCTTGAATTTGTTCTTGAGTAATTTGCAGACTCTTCTCTCGTATTCACCATTAATTTTCACTCGAGCAATTTTTTTCATAAGTCTGTTTTAATTGTTCATAGAAACGTTTGAACTTTTTCATACTGAATCACTTGATTTGTTTCAATATGAAAAACACCATTCTGGAATACTTTTTGTAATATCAATTTTTGTTAATGAGGCTTGATCAAAAATCTGGTTGTAAAAACTCATCCGTATCTAGCTGCAATTGATTCATTAACGTTAAAAATAATTGTTGTTGATGTTCTGACACTTGATCACTCCTCTCTAAAACTGAAAAAATAAGTGTGGTTTTCTATTATGCTACTATAGAAAACCATCACTTACCTCCTGTTACTTGTTAAAATAATTTACTAATATCATTCCATGTTACTAAAAATCATTAAAATGATTAAGAATACTGCCCCAGCAATTGTAATATACGATTCTATTCAGGGTCTTTAATGGTTTCTTACGAATACCTTCAATGATATTTAATACTAATTTTACCTCCATCTAAAGCTGGGAATTGGTAATAAATTCATCATTCCCTATATTCGCACTAATTAATCCTAAGAAATTCAGAAACAGAAATAAATCCACTTTGAGCAACTTGGGAAGTTAATGAGAAAAATGGCTACAGGTCCTCCTAAATTGATTAATCGAAAAATCCTTTTTGTAAAGAAGGATGCCTATCATTAAGAATACTGAACTAATGACAAACCAAGTTTGAGTAAAATCCATAGAGTATTTTTAGATAATACATCTGTTTTCTTTGCAGATTCAATTCCTAACACACCGACTTTAGATCCATCTGATAAATCATATGCTTTTAGGCGTTACCACAACTCGTTTGTTGAGTTGCCATTTCGTTCAATAACAAGTTTTGTTTCAAGGTCAGCACGTGGAGAAATTTGTTTACTAATATCTCCCCATTTTTTTGTACTGCTTTGTCCTTCAATTTCAATAATTTTATCGCCAACTTGCAATCCGGCTACTTGAGCTGCAGAATCACTTGCAAAGTTTCCAACTACTGCTTCCTGAGATGGAACTCCTCCTGCTAGAAATGCTACGATAATAAATGTAAATAAATCGATAAAATAAAAATTATTCATCGGTCCCGCAAAAATTTGTTAACATACGGTCTTTTAAACTAGCTGAATTAAATTGACGTTCAATTGGAGCAAACGAGTTACTTCAGTTCCATCTTCTTCAATAATAGTTGCTGTTTTAGAAACCTTTAGGATCTCTAATTCTTCTTTTTGAGGTTTTATATCCTCTTACTACCATCTTTTCTTCTAAATCACAAGATTCAATTTGGAAAAGGAATTCCTTGTTCTAATTCAGTTGATGGGATCAAATGAAATTTGTTGAACCATTCCATCTTCTAATCGAAGTGTCACCATCATACCAGGTTTAATATCTTTGATCATCTTCCTCATGACCCGCCATACGAACATATCCACCAACGGGTAATAATCGTAATGTATAAACTGTTTCTCCCTTTGCGCACTTGGAATACTTTTTGGTCCCATTCCAATAGCAAATTCTTTTTACTAAAATACCTGCACGTTTTTGCAAAAATAAATAGTGTCCAAATTCATGAATAATCACAATGACACTAAATACAAATAAAAAAATGCAATAATTGTTTTTAATCATATGTCCTCCTTAATGAGTACCAATAAATTTCAACACAATTTGAAACATAAACATTGCAAAAAAATGTTGAATCAAATCGGTCTAATACTCCTCCGTGACCTGGAAAAAAATCTTTCCCAGAATCTTTTTACATTAAATCTACGTTTATAAGCAGATTCTACTAAATCTCCCTAATTGACCCAAAAACTGATAAAGCTATCATTAAAATGGTCATTTCGACAAAATTGAAATCCTAGTGGATTAAATAATTTTAACGCGATAGTTCCTAAAACAATAGCTCCAATCACTCCACCAATGGAACCTTCAATCGTTTTATTCGGACTAATAGCAGGAGCTAATTTATGCTTTCCAAAATGCTCTTCCTGTAAAATAAGCAAACGTATCTGTTCCCCAAATAATACAGAAAAACAAAGACAAGCATTCCAAAACCATATTCACGTACAAATAAAATTCCAGAAAATCCTCCGCCAACATACAAGGCAAATAAGAGATAAGAAACTCACATCTTCGATTGATAGAGTCTCACTTTTATAAACCGTTAATGACATTAATAACATGACACAAAGGAAGAAAAATATAAAAGAAATCTACTCCTACTGGCAATTCAATTATGGGTGCTCTTGCAAAAAAATAATCGATAAAGGTAGCAATTAAAGTTAAAACTCCTTCAATAGAAAAAAATCGACAATTTCTTCATTTGAAAAATTCAAAAAAATCGCAACAAATGATAAAAAAATGCAATAACTGCTTTTAATAAATGTCCACCAATGATTAAAAATAGGAACAAACAACATCAAAGTAATAATAGCAGTGATGATCCGTGTCTTCATGAAATTAATCCTCCATATCGTCTCTGACGTTTCTGGTACGTTAAAATCGCTTGTTCTAAATCTTCTTTACTAAAATCTGGCCAAAAAAATATCTGTAAAATAATATTCACTATATGCTAATTGCCATAAAAGAAAATTACTTAACCGTTGTTCTCCACTTGTACGAATCATTAAATCTGGTTCGGATAAATTCTCCTAAAAAAATTTCGTTTGTAAATGATTCGCAAATACTTCTTCATTAATAGATTCTAGCATCATACTCACCATTAGAAACATCTACTGCAATTTCTTTTTACTGCTTGAAGAATTTCTGCTCTAGAACCATAATTTCAAAAGCAAAAACAAAGCGTCATTCCTGTATTGTCTTTTTGTATCCTCAACAGCTTTTTTTCAACGACTCTTCTTGTTGCTTCAGGTAACTGATCGGTAAAAACCAATTAAACGGATACGCATATTTCGCTCTTGCAATTCAGGCATAAAATGAACTAAAAAAAGTCACCAGGAAGTTTCATTAAAAAGCTCACTTCTTCGGTTGGTCTCTTCCAATTTTCTGTACTAAATGCATACAATGTCATAGCCTTTACTCCTAATTCATCTGCAGCAATGGCTATTCTTTTTAACCGTACTCATTCCCTCTTTATGACCAGCAATTCGAGGTAAATTTCTCTTTTTTGCCCAACGTCCCATTACCATCCATAATGACAGCAATATGTTGAGGAATATTTGTTTTGATCTAATTCAATGGTTTTTGTTTCTTTTTCTTTTTTTCCAAAAAAAGCATCATTTCAATTCCTTTTACTTATGAAATACTCCCTTATTGTAACAGAAAAACAACGTATTGGGTAGTTTATTCCCATTCTTTTTAACCCATTCTTAGACAATCAAGGATAAACTCTTAAAACTCACTTTCTAGCATGGTTTTCTTTTAAACAAAAAATGCTATAATGCTAAAGGAAAAGAAGCAATAGGAGGTAGAATGAAGAAAATGATTACGATGAAAGATATTGTCTTTAGAAGGTCATCCAGCTTTTAAGAAAACGAGCGGAAAAAAATTAGTTTTCCATTGTCAGATGATTTGCAGCATTTAGCTAAAAGAAATGCTAGAATTTCTACATAATAGTCAAGATGAAGAAATTGCTGCCAAAATATGAATTACGTGCTGGAGTTGGGTTAGCTGCTCCACAATTAGAAAAAGAAATTCAAATGATTGCCCTTTTAATACCAGGTTATCAAGACGAACCCGCCATACTAGATGAAGTTTGGATTAATCCTCGCATTTTAAGAGAATCTGTTAAGAAAACTTGCTTTAAAAAGAAGGCGAAGGATGTTTATCCGTTAATCGAGAAGTTCCCGGAGTGGTATTAAGACCACAGCGAATAACAGTGAAATATTTCACCCCAGAAGGTGAAGAAAAAAAGTTAAAAACATTGACAGACTATGAAGCTATTGTCGTTCAACATGAAATTGACCACTTAAATGGAGTCATGTTCTATGATCATATTAACCAAACTCAACCACAATATATTCCAGAAGGAGCTGTCGTAATTGGATAAGAAAATTGCAGTGATATTTGATTTAGATGATACCCTTTTATTCTAAGAGTGAAGTGTTTTTTTAAAACGTTTTGTCAATTTGCAACACCAAGTATAGATGCGGAAAGTCTCTATTTAACTTATCAAAAACGAAGTGATGAGGCTTTTGAAAAATTTTCTGCAGGAGAAATCACTCTTTTCTCAATCGCATCAAGAACGAGTTTCCAATACTTTTTAAAGATGTAGGGAATTGAGTTATCCTTTGAAAAAAATTCAAGCATTTATTAAAAGCTTACCAAGACACTTTTAAATGCAATTACTCTTAGTAACGATTGGATTGAAGTATTTCAACAATGCAATAAAGAATCATATCAAATCGCTATTTTGACGAATGGTCCAACTGACCATCAGAAAAAAATAAACTGTACCAATTAAACTTATCCAACTGGATTCCTGAAGATTTTTGGTTTATCTCAGAATCCATTCAAGCAAAAAACCAAGTATCCATGCTTTTCGTCATGTCGAATCAAAAATTGATGCTGATGAGTATTTTTATGATTGGAGACGATATCCAAACAGACATTAAAGGGAGCTATTCAAGCAAATTGGCATCCGATTCAATTTACAAAAATATCATCACATGAATGCAGATTATTTATCTTGCGATGTAACGAAAAGAACCTAAGGAAGTATTTCCTTTAATTCAACAAAATACTACACAGATAATTGTACTTGAAAGTCTATTTTTGTGTTAAAATAATTTTTGAAAACTAAATTGAAACAAAATAAGGAGTTATAACATGATTTTTTTAAAATTACATACCAACCATCAAAAATGAAGCACCTCGTCGTGAAAAATACTTTATCTCTATATCTAGAAGCACAAGATAAAGTAGAAGCTCGTCGTCTAGTAGACGAACATACTGAATATAATGTTGAGTTCATTCAAGAATTAGATGAAAAAAACATCTTGCTTACGAGCAAAAAATCCCTGATTTCGAAATTACGGTGTTTAACTAATGAAACCAACAATCAAAAAATAATGAAACGGGCGTATTCGCTTTTGGTGGTTTAGGTGAAATCGGAAAGAATACCTATGGCGTCCAATTCCAGGATGAATTAATTATTTTAGATGCTGGAATTAAGTTTCCTGAAGATGATTTATTAGGAATTGACTATGTTATTCCTGACTATAGCTACATTATTCAAAACCAAAGCAAAGTCAAAGGTCTCTTCATCTCTCATGGACACGAAGACCATATTGGTGAGTATTCCTTTCTTAATTAAAGCAAGTAAATATTCCAATTTATGCGACTAAATTGGCAATGTCACTCATTCGAAACAAACTTGAAGAACATGGATTACTTCGAGATGCTATCTTACATGAAATAGATGAAGATTCGGTTATTAAATTTAGAAAAACTCAAGTAAGTTTTTACCGTACTACTCACTCTATTCCAGATGCATTTCGGAATTGTCATTAAAAACTCCTCCTGGAAATATTGTATTTACGGGAGACTATAAATTTGACTTTACACCAGTAGGACAACCAGCTAATTTACACAAAATGGCTCAAATTGGTGAAGAAGGTGTCCTAGTTCTTTTAGGGGATAGTACGAACTCAGAAGTTCCAGGATTCACTAAAATCAGAACAAGTTGTTGGACAATCGATTAAAAGAAATCATCCAACGTGTGGAAGGTCGTATTATTTTTCGCTACTTTTTGCATCGAATGTTTCTCGTTTAAAACAAGTAACAGATGTTGCAGTAGCAACTGGACGTAAAATTGCTGTCTTTGGACGTAGTATGGAAGCTAGCTTTTGCTACTTCTCGTGAATTAGGATATATTTCTGCGCCAGATGATACATTTATCGATGGTCGTGATATTAACCAATATCCTGCTGAAGAAGTGATTATTTTATGTACAGGATCGCAAGGGTGAACCAATGGCTGCCTTAAGTCGTATTGCCAATGGAAATCATCGTCAAATTTCTGTACAACCTGGAGATACGGTAATCTTTCTCAAGCTCTCCTATTCCAGGAAATACAGCTGCAGTAAATCGTGTGATTAACTTACTATCTGAAGCTGGAGCTGAAGTCATTCATGGTAAATTAAATAATATTCACACTTCAGGACATGGTTCTCAAGAAGAACAAAAACTAATGTTACGATTAATGAAACCGAAGTATTTCATGCCAGTTCACGGTGAATACAGAATGCAAAAATCCAAGCTAACTTAGCAAGTCAAGTTGGAATTCCTAAAGAAAATTCATTCATTTTAAGTAATGGAGATATTTTAGCAGTAACTAGTGACTCTGCTCGTCGTGCTGGACATTTCTATGCTGGAGATGTTTATGTAGACGGAAATGGTATTGGAGATATCGGAAAATATCGTTTTACGTGACCGTAAAAACTTTATCTCAAGACGGTTTAGTGATTGTCGTTGCAACGGTTGATTATGATGAACGTGAATTAGTAACAGGACCTGAAATTTTATCTCGCGGATTTATTTATATGCGTGAGTCCGGTGAACTATTAAATCAAGCTCAGCAAATATCTGAAAGAAGAATTACAAGCCTTCATTAATGAAGCTGATGAGCCTTTAAATGAGAGATCATTACGTAATCTCATTATCGATACGTTAAATCCTTATTTATATAAACAAACCGCTCGCCGCCCAATGATTTTACCAGTATTAATGGGTGTTAGCGCAGAAGATGTGGAAGAATAAAAAGGGCTCTTTTGTCAAATAGGGTTGATGAAACAATTTTAGTGAAGGAATTAAGCAGCGTCAGGTTGCTTAATTCCTTTTTTAGTTGTTGGAGTAAATAGTTTAGACATTAGTAGAATTCTATTTCTAAAATGAGTGAAACTACTGTAGCCATAGGCATTTCTTTTTAGTACTTTTATCTTGTTGTTTATTCCTTCAATAGGTCCATTTTGAAAGTGTTGGATACTCACATGTATTTTTGAATATACGGTAAAAATTTCTTAAGTGTTTGTAGAACACGATTTAATCCATCAGACAGATGTTTTTGTTTGTACAGTCATCAATTCTTCTTTGAGATTTATCAAAATTTCGCTCTTTAAAAGCTTCTCTTAATTCATGTACTGTTTCATATTCTGGTTTAAGCTGAAGGTACTTCTTGTAATAAATAATCTACAATTCCCTGAGAATGAGTTAACCAATCGAATAATCTGTAATAGTTGTGAGTGATAGGATTGGAGGTCATCTCGATTTTTAAGATTAGTTTCCAGTAACGTTTTTAATTTATTATAAAAGACGTCTGTCTTTATGGCGTATTTGATTCATTTTTCTTGTTCTTGTCTTGTTTAATTCTCTGTTTAAAGCTTGAATAATATGGAATGGATCAATAATAATTTTTAGCCTTAGGGAATAAACGTTTAATGACTTCAATGTATGGAACATACATATCAATTGAAATTGTTTTAACATTTAAGCGAGTTTGAAGCGAAACTGATTGAAATAACGAACTAAATTCTCCATTTTTCTATCTTGAACAACATCAACTAGTTGATGAGTAATAGCGTCACAATAAGTAAAAACTCATACTAGCTTCAGCTGAAGGCTACAGACTTAAATTCATCCCAACACATATGTTCAGGCAACTCATTTAAAGGCTTAATTCTAAGAGAATCAGCAGTTTCATTGACAACTCTGCGTACAGTATGAACGGAAACATTCATTTCTTTAGCGATATGAGATTCAGAAACTGTTTCGCAAGCTTTGACTTTAATTTCATTTTTACATTTTTAGAAATAAAAGCATTAAGATCAACGATACTAGTTGTATCAGCAGTAAAGCTATGGGAGCATTTACGGCAAAAACGCTGTTTTCTTAATTTAAGAAAGGCAGGTAAGCCAGAAACAGGATTAAGCGTGCAATTCTAAAGTACGAGTACCGTTTTTAACAATAGAAAAATTACGATTTACATAACCACAATTAGGGCAAGCATCTGGGCAGTAGGTATAGGTAGCGAAGAAAAATAGGCTTTTTCTTTTTAAAATACACTTCCTCCACATTATTTTCCCATTTTATATTTTTATCTTTGATTTGTAGCACGACTTCTTGTATAGTAGTCATAGGGTTTTTCATCTCCTCTTAAATAGTTTAGACGCTTTTAATATAAGGGATGAAGCCCTTTTATATCTACTTTCAAAATAGGGTTGGTGGATTTTCTCCATCAACCCTATAAATTATAGATCCTAAAAAGTCGACGAGAGTCGACTTTTTTTCTATATTTGTATGATTTTATTCGCAATATGATTGACAAAAACGTTGATCGTGTTCAATTAAAAATCAAGGTCGGTTTCACTTCTTTGATGAGTTCTTCAATTTGTATTCTTGAAATGACATCAATATAATTTAGAGGTTCGTCCCAAATATATAGATGAGCAGGTTTAGAAAGACTAATAGAAATTAATACTTTCTTTTTGACCATCACTATACAATTTCATATTTGTATCAAATAATTCTTTTCGGAAAAATCTAATTTACTTAATATTGTCCTACCAAAGTAGTTTTCATCTACTCCTTGACTATGAATATACTTCATTAAATCTCCTTCCAAGAATGAAGTATCTTGTGAAATATATGAAAATTTCTAAATGATTCGCTATTTTTCAATTCCTCAATATAATCAAGATATTGACCCAATAAAAATTTTTAATAAGAGTTGATTTTTCCACTACCATTTGCTCCATTTATAGCAATGATATCTCCTTGATGAATTTCAAAATTGATATTAGAAAATAGTTTTCTTTCTCTAAATTGATAGCTCAACTCACTAGCAGATACAAGCAAAGATTTATAATGTTGTAAAGGACGAAGAATAAACTATCTTTTCTTTCAAGATCTTTTTAATAAATTTTTCTTTTTCTTCGATTGCTTTTTGCTGACGCTTTTTCTAAGTTCTTTGTCTTTTGCATCATTTTTATGACAAATGTCCAATACGTCCCTTTATCTGGTTTTATACCAGAAATTTTCACACCATTCTTCGTATTTTCAATTTTATTCGACCAAACCTTTTGTCTGTCTTGCTGCCTTGTTTAATCGTTCAATCTCACTTTTTAATTTTTCATTTTGATTGAACTCATACTGATCTTTTTGCTATTTTATTTTTTCATACCATGACGTAAAATTACCTGATTGGACATCAATTGAGTTTCGATTAAAAGAAATGACATGATTAATACATCCATCTAAAAAAATCTCTATCATGAGAAATCAATAAAAATCCTTTTTACTTTTTAGATAATCACTTACAATTTTTCTTCCATTCACATCAAGATGATTTGTTGGTTCATCAATCAATAAAAATCCATTATCTTTCGTAAATAATATCGCCAAAAGAAGTTTAGTTTGTTCTCCTTTTAGAAAGAGTTTCAAATTTTTCTATCCATAATACTTTCATCTAACTTTTAACTGATGAAGCTCACGATACACTTTCCACTCATCTTCTTGCGAGGTCCACTCTTCCAGTAATTTCTATCCCAGTCTTTGAAAAATCCACATGATTAGGTGGAAATTGAACAAATTCAATACTTTTATGAATCTTTCCTTGGTAAGATTCTTGTTCTAATAATAACTTAAACAAGGTTGATTTTCCGATTCCATTTCTACCAATTAACCCCGTTTTCCAATTTGTGTCTAAAGAAAAAAACTTACGTTATCAAACACAGGTTTTGTAGATGAAAAATACGAAAATGTTAAATTTTCAATTTTAATCAATGACATCATATCACCTCCACTTTGAATAAACTTTAACATTATTATAGCAAAATTTTTATTTCTTTAATAGGATTAATTGTAAAATAAGGACAAAGACGACTTGCGTCGTCTTAATCATTATTGAAATACATGTTGTAAGTCTTGTAGCATTAATTTAGTAGATTCTAATCCTCCACCACTTAAATACCATAAGTCAGAGTTAAAGTTTACTACTTTTATTATTTTTACAGCATTTGTAGCTTGAATTAATTCATTTTTCATTAAGGCATCTGCTTTAGAATTATCTCCACCAATTGCTAATGTACGATTTAATACAAATAAAACATCAGGGTTTAATTCACTATACCTTCAAAAACTAATTTCTTGTCCGTGTCTGCTTTCTTCAATTTTAGCATCTGTTGGACAGAATTTTAAATCTTGATATAAGAATCCAAAAACGTGATTGTGCGCCAAAATGCAGACATTTTACCTTCGTTTAACATAATCGCTAAACTTTTTCGCTATGTTTTTCATTTTGAGCTGCAATTGTATCAATCACTGTTTGTAATTCTTTTACTTGAGCACTTGCTTTTGTTGAGCTTCTTCGTTAAATAAAGCTCTGCTAAGTTTTTACATTTTTGGACAGAACCCCAATAATCTTTGCTGTCTACACTAAAGATTACAGTTGGAGCAATTTCTTTTAATTGAGGGATAAAATCTTTTGTACGTGTAGAAGCAATAATTAAGTCAGGTTGCATTGCTGCAATGGCTTCGATATCTGGTTCTTTCATGCTTCCAACATTTTGAACTTTTTCTCCTAAATCTTTTAATATAAGTTGGTAAAGTTTTTTTGTTGGTATTCCTGCAATTGCATCTTCTTTTCCAATGGCACGTAATGTATCTGCTGCACCTAAGTCAAAAGTCACAATTTTCTTTGGATTTGTTTTCACCTCAACTGTCTCTGATCCATCTGTTAATTGAACTTGTTTCACTGAGTTTTTCTTGAGTAGTTGATGTCACATTTGTTGTTTTTGTACCACAAGAAGCTAATAAAAAATGTTGCTCCCATAACTACGGTTGTTAATAATTTTTCATATTTTTCTCCTACTTTACTGTAATATATATTTTTCCTGAAACTTCTATCACTTCGATATCAATTTCATATAATTCTGATAAGGTTTTGATTCGTAACCACATCCATGGTTTTGCCATGAAACTCACATTTTTCCTTCTTTAAAGGCTACTAAATAATCAGAAAAGTTAATCGCCATATTTAAATCGTGCATCACGATGACGACTGTTTTTATCTAGATTTTTCTACCATATAATGTAGTAGTTTCATAATTTCTACTGCTTGTTTTTAAATCTAAATGATTTAATGGTTCATCTAATAAAAACAATTTCTGTATCTTGAGCTAATACCATTGCAATAAACACTCTTTGCATTTGTCCGCCTGATAAAGTTTGTATCGAACGTTCTCTTTAACTCTAATAAATTCGTATGTTTTAATGCTTGATTAATCATTTGATAATCCAGTGTCGATAACTTTCCTTTTGAATAAGGATAGCGACCAAAGCTAACTAACTCTTCTACTGTTAAAGATACTTGAAATGATTGATTTTTGTTTTAAAACGGATAATTCTTTTGCGAGTTCTTTGGAATTCCAAGCTTCAATTTCTTTACCTTTAATCCATAATTGACCAGAATCTTTCTGTAATAATCGACTCATAATGGAAACTAAAGTCGATTTTCCTGCTCCATTTGGTCCGATAAAAGCTGTTAACTGATTTTTGGAATCGTTAATGAAACGGAATCGACAACTACCGTATCATATGCCTTATGAATATTTTTAATTTCACTACGGTACCTTCCTTTCAATAACAATACAAAATATAATAATCCTCCAAACCATTCAATAACGACACTAATTGGAATATTTAATTGGAAAACCTTCTCTATAACCAGTTGTCCTCCTAGTAATAAAAATACTTCCTAATAAAAATGCGATAGTCCACATTTGTAAGTGTCGGTAATCTTTTAATCCATTGATACGTTACATTGGCAATCATAAATCCTAAAAATTGCATCGGACCTACTAATGTTGTCGATAGACTTGTTAGTAACACAATTACTAATAAAAATCCACTTCTCTTCTTTTCGCTACATTTTACACCTAGTATTTGTGCTTGAACTTTCCCAAGGTGAAATACATTTAACACCATATGTTTTCTTATTAAATAGATTACTGAGATAGCTGTTAATATGACCACTACAATAACTAATTCACTTTGATGATGCATTCTTTTGGAAAAGATGGAAATAATTTTCCTTGCAATTTATCAAATTCATTTGGATCCATTAACACTTGAACAAATGTGCTTAAACTTCTAAACAATGTTCCAAAAGGCTAAACAAATAAATAATAGCATTGAAAACGGAATCGATAATAAATCATTAAAAGGCTCGATAAATGACGAAGAAAAAGATCATCTGCAATACAATCGTGAAGATTGAAATCCATAGATTTGGGAGCTGTTTCCATTCCTAGACTTAATTGTCCCTAATAAACCAATGTTTGAAAACAATACAAAAGACACTTTCAATTCCAAGAACACCTGTGTTAAAAATCGATTTTTGTACAATTGTTTGGAAAACTAATGGTCGATATCGAAACACATAAACTAACTAATAAAATGACGAACCATTTTAAAACTCTCTTTTTAAATAAAGAACAGAAAATTTTCCCATATTTCCGATTTGGAAAAATAAGAAAATAGCACTGATAATGAGTAATAAAGCTTACTAATGTAATTGGTTAATAGAAGGGTTCTTTTCTTCATCGAATGCTCCCCCTTCTTTGTGAGCTGATTCTTAAGATTTGACTAATTAAGAGTCCAGCTCCGACAATACCTAAAATCAGACTAACCGATACTTCATAAGGTGGAATCACTAATCGAGCAACAATATCGCATGCTAGAACTAGTACTGCACCTAATAGAGCTGTTTGTGGAATGGTCTTTTTAAATCATCTCCCGATAAATATCGTACTAAGTTTGGAATAATAATTCCTATAAAAGGAAGTGAACCAACTGTTATCATCGTAACACTCGTTGTAAGTGAAACGAGTAATAATGTTAACCATTCTAAAGTCTTATAAGAAATTCCTAAATTCAAACTAATTGATTCTCCTAAATTAGCAATCGTATAAACATGTGCTAATTTTGTAGAAACAATATGATAATTAAACCAAAAGAATAACCATTCATATTGGTGAGTTTGAATCATGGAGAAGGATCCTTGTGTCCATGACGTTAAACTTTGTACGAGATGAAATTGATACGATATCATATTTGGTAAAGGCTGAAATCATTCCACTAAAAATTAATCCCTACTAAAGGAATCATCCACTTCTCTTTCAATTGTAAGGATTGCTGAATCATAATAAAAACAATCGTAGGGCAAATGAACAGATAAAGGCACATAGCATTTTTCTGAAATAAGCTAGGTCCATTAAAAAGAATAAACTTAATAATAGCCCTAATTTTGCTGCTTCAGTGGTACCAATTGTACTAGGTGCTGCGAAATTCATTTTGCGTCATTGTCTGCATTAATAATCCTGCAATACTCATGGAGCTTCCTGCCAATATCACACTCAAGAGTCTTGGGTACTCGAGATAACCAAAAAGACTTGTTGCATTTTTGACATCTTGTTGGATGAATAATTCCCAAGAAAAATGTTTGTGCTCCAACTGATAAAGAAATTAATGATAGAATGAGCAAAAGGATGCATAAATGTTTTGAAATTTCATAATCTCTCCTTTCTAATTGATAATCATTCTCAATTAGATAAATACTAGTTTACCAAAAATTTCTGTGATTGCAATGGGGTTTTGGGGGAAGATTGGACTTATTCTAAAATGACATGCTTATTTATAGACTTCTTGTAGTACAGTAGTATTTGGACGCCAGTAGCCACCTTTGGTGTCTCTTGGCTAAAAATCAAGCCTATAGTCTTGATTTTTCCAGTAATAGAATCTGCTTCTGCAGATTCTGTGCTCATACTACTGTAAAGAAGTCTATAGAAGGAACATTCATTTACTCTTTTTTTCGCAATTGATTGTATTTCGTTTCTTGTCTGAAATTTTATGATTTGATTCGATAGCAAAGTGAACTCTAGCTAAACGTAAAAGTCTATGATAAAAGTCTTATCTTTTTAATCTTTTTCCATATTCAAATTTTTCATTCTCTACTTTATTTAGCGTACTAAATAAGGTATAATATTCACAAGAAAAACGTTATCAAATTTTTAATTTAATTAATTGGAGGTTTTGTTATGATGGTTATAGATCCTCAAAGGTATAAAAATGGAGATACTTTTTATTAAACTTTTAATCTAGAAACTCTATTGGATAAAGTGTTTAAAAATCATAATAGTATTTAGTCACTTTTCTATAAAGGAGGAATTTATATGAACGGTGTTTTTAATTGGTAGAGCTGTATTTGCGTTAATTGTTATTGGATTGATTATGAATTTCAAAAAGATAGTTAGATGGATTAAAAATATTTAATATCTAGTCAGTAAAAGGTATAAAAGCTTTGCTGTTGCTCTGCTTTTATACCTTTCTTTCTTATATAAATCTTCTATGTTTTGATTGGCTCCATTTTACGGTGATCCAGCCACTGAATGTTCCTACGATTGCTCCTGCTAGTACATCTGTTGGGATAATGAACGTATAAATACATTCTTGAAAAAGCAATGAGACTTGCTAGGACAAAAGCCATAATCCAATACTTTTTCATACGAAAGGAAAATACAATACACTACAATACTGTAAATGAAATAGCTGTATGCCCTGATGGGAATGAATAATCTAATGGTTTTGAAATTAATAAAGAAATCAGCTGAATTAACTCTCATATGGACGAGTTCTTGCTACAGATAGGTTTAATCAAAGCCATTACACAAAATTGTATTAACTACAACCGCAATCGCTAAAAGAATCCCTAACGATCTTGTTTTTCTTATTCATTAACAAAACTGCAATTAGCACTAACCAAATGAATCCAACATTTCTAATGAAGTAATAAAAATCATAATGGAGTCTAATATTGGATGATGAAATTTTTGAAATCCATCTAGAATTTGTAATTCTGTCATCTATTTAGAATCCTTTTCTTTTAATTTTTGTAATCCTAATACTAATAACAGACCTACTAAAGCTGCAATTGGTGAAAAATGTTGAAAAATTCATTGCTTCGAGGAATTTTTAATGTCGTTGGTCCCATTACAATCGTATAAAATGAACCAATCATCATTCCAATGATGCCATAAATCATTTGACTACGATAATGTTCCAGACAATATTTGATGGCTTTTAACAACAAATAAGGCTCCTGCTAATACCCTAAACTAAAAATAGCTAAACTTGGGGACATAAGCTAAAGTGGAAAGTTAATACTGCTTTTCACTGCAAAAAACAACTGGAATATAAGCTCCAAAATATTAATAATAATGTTGAACCAGAAATTCCTGGTAAAAACACATGCAAAATAGCAATCATTCCAATAAAGAACAATTTAATGGAATCTAGAATAGAAAAACTGGCTTAAATCAAAACTTCCTTTACCATCTACTGAGAATTTAGCCATGTAATTCCTGCAACAATAGCTACTCCGAGTAAAAGATAAAAATCCCCACTAATGGCTTTTTTCAAAGATTCTTTTTCTTCCATCATCATTAAAGGAATCGCTCCTGCAATAAATCCAATAAATAAAGAACTGACTCCATAAATATGTGATTCAAATAAGGAAGATAATACTAAATGGCACTGACCATTCCAATTACCCAACCAATACCTAATTTTTACTAAATAAGTAAAAGCTTCTTTCTTCTCCTTTGTACTTCCAAAAGCAATATCATGAATAGAACCGATAAATTGGTCATAAAACCCCATAATAAAAAGCTACCGTTCCTCCAGAAACCCCAGGAACACTATCGGCTAATGCCATACAAAAATCCATTTAAAATTTGACGAAACATAAGTTTCTCCTTTCATTTATAAATAAAGAGACTAGGCTACCGCCCAGTCTCCATCAGTACTAGTCTAAGAAATCTTTCAATTGTTTTGAACGACTTGGATGACGTAATTTATGAGTGCTTTCGCTTCAATTTGACGGATTCTTTTCACGAGTAACTCCAAATACTTGGCCTACTTGTTCTAATGTACGGATTTCTCCATTTTTGTCTCAGACCAAAAACGTAAACGTAATACATTTTCTTCACGATCCGTTAATTGTTCTAATACTTCATCTAATTGTTCTTTTAATAATGCATATGCTGATGTTCAGCTGGACTAGTTGCATTATCATCTTCAATAAAGTCTCCTAAATGTGAATCATCTTCTTCCCCAATTGGAGTTTCTAATGACACTGGCTCTTGAGCAATTTTTAGAATTCTCTTACTTTTTCAGTTGGTAAATCCATTTCTGCTCCAATTTCTTCAGGAGTAGGTTCGCGTCCCAAATCTTGTAATAGTTGTCTTTGAATACGAACTAATTTATTAATTGTTTCTACCATATGAACTGAATACGAATGGTACGTGCTTGGTCAGCAATCGCACGAGTAATTGCTTGACGAATCCACCATGTAGCATATAGTTGAAAAACTTAAACCCTTTTTGTATGGTCGAAATTTTTCAACAGCTTTCATTAATCCCATATTTCCTTCTTGAATTAAATCTAAAACTGCATTCCACGTCCTACATAACGTTTCGCAATTGAAACTACTAAACGTAAGTTTGCTTTTCTCAAATCTTGTTTTTGCTTCTTGATCTCCTTGTTGAATTCTTAAAGCAAGGTTTACTTCTTCATCCGCACTTAATAATGGAACTCGATCCAATTTCTTTTTAAATACATACGAACAGAGTCATTAATTTTTACATTCGACGATAAAGTTGTTTCATCTTCTGTGATTTCTACTTCTGCTTCTTTTGAAGATTCTGCAGATAATTGACGACTAGTTGGTCCACCATCTGCATCCACTACACTCACACCAGCATCTTCAAATTGTTGAATTAATTTCATCCATTCCTTCTGCATCTAATTCATATGGAATCGCAATTTGTGCTGATAAATCATCATATAAAATTTGTCCAAACAATTTTCGTTCTGCTAATAATTTACTTGTAGCTTCTTTTAGCGTTTGACCATTCTTATTGTTTTCAACTGTCATCCACTATTCCTCCATTCATGATTTTTAATTGTTTCTGAATATTTAATTAACTCCATCATTAACTGATTTGCTTTCATTTTATCATTTAATAACTGAGCTTCTTTTTAATTTCTTGCAAACATCTTTGATACTGTTGTTTTAGATCTTCTTTTTGATAAAAAGTACATTAAAGTCATGAATCTCTTTTTCCGTACATTCTTTGCAGGGCATTTCTAGCCACTCAATCATCGATACTAAATTCTGATTCACTGCAGTCCGATTCATCTAAAAATTCATAAATTCTGAACAAGTAACTCTTCAAGATGTTGCTTTCACGATAGCTTCTCAACAAAATATAAAATTGTTGATAATCTACAAAAGGAAATTCAAACTCTTCATCTTCCTTACTAAATAACTCCATGCTTCTGGAGAATGTAACAGACGATAGAGAAAGTTGCTTTTTGAGAAAACTTCCATCGGACTATCCTGAGAAATTCTTTTTACAGGATTTGATGTCCACTCTCTGTTGAGTGAGAGGATTGTTGCTTGAAATTTTCTCGAACAAAATTGACTTGACTAGAAAGTAATCTACGAAATTCCAAACTCATCTGATAATGATTTTAATCGCAAAATTCACGTTCAATAGGGTTTAGAAATTTTTGCTAATTCCATCGTCATTTGTTCTAAAAATTGCACTTTTTCTCGTTCAATTTCTAAGCGATATTGTTTTGAAAAAATATCTCTTTTAAACTGGAAAAACTGATTCCGTATGATGATGAGCTAATTGTTCAAGATAAGCTTTTCCGATCCTCTTTGTTGAATAAACTCATCTGATCCTTTTCCAGCATCTAAAGATAAGATTGAAATCGTTAAAGCTGAATTTTCCTGCACAATTCAATTGCCTCGATTTCGTTGCATCTAAACCTCGCTCTATCACTATCATAGGCACAATAATTTCATTTGCTACTCGTGATAAGATTTGGATTTGTTCTTTTGTTAAAGAGGTTCCCATCGATGCTACACCCATGTTTTAGCACCCGCTTGCCAAGATAGCAATGACATCCATATATCCTTCATATAAGACAACTTGTCCTGATTTTTACGAATCGCTGATTTTGCTAAATCATAATTAAATAAGAACTGTCGTTTATTAAAAATAGGTGTTTCAGAACTATTTAAATATTTCGCTTCTTGTTCATCGACCATTTCCTCATCATTGGTAGAATCCGACCAGAAAAAGCAATCACTTTTCCTTGCTCATTATCGAAGCGGAATCATAATTCTATGATAAAAACGATCGATAAAATCATCATTTCTTGCAATGAATAATCCTGATTCTTCCATCTGTTGAGGTGTTAATGGGATTTGTTTAATCAAATTCGTCACATAAGTGCGATCTTTAATGCTAGTCCCATTTTAAAGGTTTGAATCGTCTCTAATGTATATCCTCTATTTTGAAGATACATCTAAAGCTTTTTCACCTCCACGTGTTTGTAATAACACATGTTGATAAAATTCAGCCGCTTTTTCATGCGCTGTTATTAGCGGTTGATGCGTATCTTGAACAGATGGTTTAGAAACTCGAATATTTATTTTCAAATGGAATTTGAGCTAATTCTGCAACTTTTGCTACAGATTCAACAAAAGAAAGTCCTTCGATTTCTGATATAAAAAGAAAAACAGATCCTCCTCTACCACAACTAAAAACAATGATAGAGTTGTTTTTTTCCTCAGTTACTGAAAATGAAGGTGTCCGTTCATCATGAAAAAGGACAATGGCCAAAAATAATTCTTTTCCTCGTTTTTCAAAGAAACATACTGACTAATAATATCCACAATATTTACTTGTGATTGAATCTGATTCAGTGTTTCTTCAGGAATAACTTGACTCATAAAAACTGCCTCCTTTTCCTGAAATATTAAGGAACTTCTCCGGTTACGCCTAATATCCCTAATGATACAGGATATATAATATCATCAAATGAAAATTGTTTCAACTAATTTTTGCTTTTCTTTTAAAAACTAAAAAATATAAAGTGGGGCAAAAATGGGGCAAACTTTTTCATCGATTTTTGCCACTTTTGAGCTAGTTTTTGGTAAAATAAAAACCCAAGAATGCGATAATACCATGATTCTTGGGTTACAGCTAGTATAGAAAATGACTCAGCCTAATTTGTTATAATATTCAACGATTAATGATTCGTCAACATCAGATGTTAACTCATCACGTAATGGTAGACGGTTTAATGAACCTTCTAATTTTTCTTCATCAAATGTAACAAATTCTGGACGTCCATATAAAAGATTCTAAAGATTCTTTAATGATTGTTAAGTTACGTGATTTTTCACGAACACCAACAACATCTCCAACTTGTACTTGGAATGAAGGGATATCTACACGTTTACCATTTACAGTAACGTGACCGTGGTTTTACTAATTGACGAGCTTGACGACGAGTTGAAGCTAATCCTAAACGGTAAACTACGTTATCTAAACGTTGTTCTAGAAGGATCATGAAGTTTTCACCATGTTTACCTTCTTTAATTTTGCCAGCTTTTTGAATAAAGTAGCAAATTGACGTTCGTTCATACCATACATATGACGTAATTTTTGTTTTTTTCTTGTAATTGTTGACCATACTCAGATAATTTACTACGGTTATTTGGTCCGTGTTGACCTGGTGCGTATGGACGACGAGCGATTTCTTTTCCTGTTCCTGAAAGTGAAATGCCTAAACGACGAGATAACTTCCAGCTTGGTCCAGTGTAACGTGACATTGAACATTCCTCCAATAATAAAAAAATTTTTTTGGAGTAAAAATAATTGCGAAACAGTAGATTCATGCAGTCTCTACTAGGGTTCACCTTTGCAGCCGTGGTTACTACCTTCCTCTTAATGGATAGGACTGTTGACGAGCTTCTCTTATTTCTGCTGCATATTTTACACAAAAATTATTTGTATCAGATGTTTGAACAAAAATGCAAACTGATTTTTATACGATTTCTTCCCATTCCATTTAGAATATTTTGCACATCGATTTCCATCTTGCGAAATTAAATGATAAGTATTTGTTTTATTCTTTATTTCTTCTGTATTTTCTTCCCATAAAGTCGAACATGCAAATCGTTGATTCTGGTAATACTTTTTTTCGTATTTAATGACAACTTGTTTCAACTGATGCTCCTTTAAAAAAACTCCATTCCTAATTCACTAAAAAGCAAAATCAAAGTAACGAGCATTATTGACGTGGAGATTAGCATCAATATCATTGATTCGTATTTTGTATTCTCCCATTGTAGCATCTGAAAAATCTTTTTAGGAATTCGAGTTGCTTTTTCTCATTTCTTTTCCAATGGATAGTGGATATTCCAACACAACTTCTTCATCTATTGAAACAATTTTTGCGTGCCTTCATATCAAGCATTGCAAATGTCGTAGATACATTCAAACAACTCTTCTCTTTCTTTTGAAAGAATACGATATTCACGGTAAGTAAAAAAATTTATTATAGCTAATCGCTTGTGTTTCAATGATAACTTCTTCATCTACTTTTGGCATACGATGAATCTCAAATTTCGTGTTGAATCACGATCCATGTATAGCCCTTTTCATAAATTAAGTTTGATTTTGTAATTGTTGTTGTTGCTTTCTAGAAGCTAACATCATCATTCCTAGAGCTTGACTTAATAATAAATTCCTTTCCAATCACATTCATAAGGAAGAATTGTACGCTCTATTTGGCAAATTACGTCAACCGTCATAACTGCCTCCTATAAATTCCAAATATCTTCACTATTTTCATTTAATACCGATACAATTTCTCCTTTTGTGGAAAATCACAATTGTATCTGTTGGTAAAGTGCATCATATCATAAAAAGCTAGGATAATCTGGGAAAATTTCATAAGCTTTTTGCTCCCTGATAATGGTTGAGATTCAATTTCTTGATCCACAGGTGCTACATACCATGTTTCATCATCAAAAACGATGCGCATAAAAATCTTCCACTTTCAAATGTATGATTTGCAATAATAACAGGGACTATCAAAACGGAATGGAACTAACTTTCCCTAATGTTTTTTCGTACGTTTCCCTGCTTTAAATGTTTTTTTGAACAATCTCTAAGAAATAACTACAATCTGTAATCCATTCCTCTAATTGTTTTTGTTCATAATTTGGGAACGCAAACATGATACTCATTTTCAATGGACACTACTTTAATATTTCCATAATGAATTGGAATCAATTTGATTTAATTCTTCTAAATTTTCTTCAAAAATAATCTTCTACAATCGTTAATAAATCTTCTGCTTCTTTTTGGTAAGCCTCTTTTGCTTCTATAATAAATAAACGTTCTTGAATTGTTCTCGTAAATTTCATTTCATCACTCCTTGTTTTCTAGTATACAGTATTTGAAACATTTTTCTTGTATCTTCCCCTCATACTAATAAATTTGTTATACTAGAGTCACTAAGGGGGCTTATTATGAACGAGCATTTATTTTATAAATTTTTATCAAAAAAACACCACTAGAAAGAAAAATATTTTAACAAACTTATCTCATTTATCAGATGATCAAACTTATTAAATGGATTTAACTTACCAGAATCTGTAGCTAATCAAATGATTGAAAAATCAAATCGGACTATATGATTTACCACTTGGAATTGTTCCAGAAGTTACCGTAAATGGTAAAACTTATACTGTTCCTATGGTAACAGAAGAACCTTCCGTCATTGCTGCAGCAAGTAATGGTTGTAAAATCATTCATCGTTCTGGAGGATTTACTACTACTCAAGAAAAAGAGAAATGATTGGTGAAATTGCAATCTATGATTCTCCCTATTCTATAGAAGAAATAGAGGAAAAACTCTCAAAAGAAATCGAACATTTATTTTACTATTGCTCATGAAGCTCACCCTTCTATTGTCAAACGTGGTGGTGGAATTCAATCGATTTGGGTAGAAGAAAAACAACATCCAAATCATACGTTTTATGTATTTTATATTTCTGTAGATACAAAGGAAGCAATGGGGGCAAATATTTTTAAATACCATTTTAGAAGCCTTTAGTTTCTCCTATCGAAACTTTTTACAAATGGAACTTGTATTATGGCAATTTTATCGAATTTAGCAACTCATTCCGTTGTCACGACTACATGCCATATTCCTTTTGAAAAATTAGAAACAAAGACAATCTCTGGTGAAGAAAATTGCCCGTAGAATTGAAATTGCTAGTGAACTATCCCAAGTTGATGCTTATCGTGCAGCTACTCATAATAAAGGAATTATGAATGGAATTGATGCAGTTGTTATTGCAACTGGAAATGATTGGCGAGCCATTGAAGCTGGTGCACATGCATATGCAACTCTATCAGGAACTTATCAACCTTTTTAGTAAATGGTTCATCCATGATGATAAGGAATTAGTAGGAACATTTAAAGTATTCCAATGCCTATCGGAACAGTTGGGTGGTTCTATAGCGATTCATCCTGCTGCTCAATTTGCTCATGAATTATTGATGAATCCATCCGCTAAAAGAATTAGCAGCAATTATTGCTTCTATAGGTTTAGCACAAAATTTTTGCTGCATTAAAAAGCATTAGTAACCGATGGGATTCAAAAAGGACATATGAATTTACAAGTAAAAATCTCTAGCTTTAACAGCTGGAGCAACAGAAGAAGAAATTCCCTCAAATTGTCCAATTACTGAAAGAACAAAAACATTTTAAATTTAGAAACCGTACAAAAATATTAGAAAGCATTAGATAAGATAAAAGCTATGATATTCGCAAATGCGAATATCATGGCTTTCGTTACTACCTCAGAAAAAAATCTAATGTTTTAATCGGACTCTCGTTTATTCCTATAAAAAGAGAAAAGATTTTTCTTCGTAGCATTGGTACTAGAAGCTGTTGTTCAGCTTCTAGTACTGGGGAAGCTGCTGGCGTCCATTGCTACCTCAGAAAAAATCTTTTGTTTATCTCTCGTCTTCTGTATATTCCATCAATGTAAAGATGTCATATCCTCAATTTTTCACGGCCTTTTAAGTCAGTTAATTCCACTAAGAATGCTAAACCAACTACTTCTCCGCCTAATTTTTTTCAACTAATTTTGCACAAGCATCCATTGTTCCACCTGTTGCTAATAAGTCATCACAAATTAATACTTTTTGTCCTGGTTTTACAGCATCTTTATGTAAATGCAATTCTGCAGTACCATATTCTAAATCATATTCTACAGAAACTGTTTCACGAGGTAATTTTTCCTTTTTTTACGAGCAGGTGCAAAACCAATTCCTAATTCATAGGCAACAGGACATCCAACGATAAATCCACGAGCTTCAGGACCCAACAATCATGTCAGCTCCTCTGCTTTTTGCATAATCTACAATTTGTTGTGTTGCATATTGGTATGCTTTCCCATCTGCCATTAAAAGGTGAAATATCTCTAAAAATAATTCCTTCTTTAGGATAGTTTGGTACACTTGCAATGTAATTTTTAAATTCATTTTTCTTCCTCCATATTTGTCAGCCAATTTGTTAATTCAGAAAAATTGACTATAGATAAATACTCTTTCGAGCCAAAGTTCTTCTTGCAATTGTTTCATTAAAGTTGACTGCATTAAATCCATTGATGTAGAATCTGGATTTAATCTTAAACAGCCGTTTTCTATTATAACAAATTTTAATTCAAAAAAACACTTTTTAAAAATCACTTTTAAATTGATCTAAATGGAATTTTTAAATAATTTGCTAATTCTCCTGTTTTTTTCATTATAGGGATACATTTGAATGTGTTTTTAAATATTGATATACAGCCACAAATCGTTCCCTTGTTGGGGATTCCCATTGTCATAATAGATTTTATGCGTATACGCAATGATATACATTTTTGTGCGTATACGAATGTTTACGAAATTCTTGAATCACTTCTTTAGATTGCGGACAATCAAATAATACAATCGATTCAAAAATCATGCTTGTTTTTTTCTTCTTGTATCCATTCTTCCATCGAAAAGACTTTAGAACTTGTATCAATTCTTTTCACTTACTAATGGTTTTTAGAGCATCTCTTTCAACTAAATAAGCTGCCTTCTTCACTGATAAATGCTCCGGGTCGAATTTTATTTGTACGCCAATCAAAAAATTAACGCATCTTTAACAGCGATATCTTTTAACATTAATTGAGGTAAACGATTTTGTTGCCATTCATTAATTTCTAAAGTTCCAATGACTTCAACCTCTGCTTGAAGATTTAAGCTATCCGCCCATTCTCCTTTGTTAAAAATTAAAAGCTTGTAATTGATTCTGTTCAGAATTCAACGTTAATTTTAAATGTTGTTGTTGAGCTCCAATCTTTGTTTTTTTGACCTACTGATATATTACTAATTTTTAAAAATCGGTTCAGTATTATTCGTTCCATAAGGTTTTAATGCTTGAAGAGAATCGATAAATTCAACATTTACTTGAGAAAGTGATAATGCTTCTTCAATATTAATCACTTTTTCTTCTTCAAACAATTCAGGATGTTGTTTCGCATAAGTCTCGATAGCTTCCATAAATCCTGGTAGCATCACTGTTTCGACACTGAGTCCAGCAGCCATATGATGTCCACCAAATTTAGCTAAAAGACTCTTGACAATCCGATAGTGCATCATAGAGATTAAACTGTGCGCAAGATCTTGCAGAACCTTTTTGCCATTAATCCATCTGATTGAATTCCTAAAACAATCGTTGGCTTTTTGTAATTGTTCGACGATTCGACTTGCAACAATTCCTAGCACACCTTCATGCCAATTAGATTGAGCTAATACTAACACTTTTTGATTCATTTGTGCTTTAGCTAATTCCAAAGCTTCTTTTGTAATATCATCTACAATTTGTTTTTCTCTTAGCATTTTTCTTGTTGCATTAAAGTCACAACTTCTTGGGCAACTTCATCATCAAAAAGTCGTAAAGAGCACACACCTGAGTTGCATCTCCAAGTCTTCCAAGAGCATTTAAACAAGGTCCCCACTTTGAAACCCTATTGTTTTTCTCATCTATTGAAACCAGGGAGTTAATTGTAATTCTTGGAATAAAGTAACTTAACCCAATTCGCTCCGTTTGATTTAATTGTTGCAAGCCTAATTTTACTATACTACGATTTTCATCCGTTAAGCTAACTAGGTCTGCAATTGTTCCAATACAAGCAATTTCTGCTAATTCAACAGGAAGTTCTCCTAATAATGCATGTGCTAATTTAAAAGCAACTCCTGCTCCAGATAAATCTCCAAATGGGATACTCACCATCTGGATGGCGAGGATGAATGACTGCATAAGCTTTAGGGAGAACAGGAGGAATCTCATGGTGATCTGTTACAATAACATCACATTGTTGACTCATTGCCCATTCAACACTTTCATGAGCAGCAATTCCACAGTCAACCGTTATAATTAAAGATACTCCTTTTTCAAGATACTCTTTCAAAACACGGATATTCGGACCATATCCATCTATAAAACGATTTCGGCAAAATAATATTCTACTTGTGCTCCCATCATTTCTAATGTTTCATATAATACTGCTGTACTAGTAATACCGTCAGCATCATAGTCCCCGAATATTAAAAATACTTTTCATCCGTTTCAATCGCTTGTTGAATACGTTGAATTGCTTTTTCCATATCATACATTAAATATGGATCATGCCATAATGATGGTGAAGATGATAGAAATTCTTGAATTTGTTCCTCAGTTTGATATCCTCTTCTCCTACAAATTTGAATCAATAAAGGAGAAAGTCCTAATGCTTTTCGCAATTTCTTTTGAACTTTCCTCTATTTCTTTATTGACCAAATCCCATTTAGCATTTTGCAAAAGACATCCTATCACCTCCAGAACTTATTTTTTTATTAAATAATTTTAAAATACTAAAGTCTCCAATTTTTGGGAAAACAGAAAGTTTAATTTTGCTGCAAGATTCATACTATATGGTACATTCACTTCTCTTTTTGAAGTTTCATTCCTCGAACTAATTTTTCTTGCAACTTCCTCACTTGTTAAAACATATTGAGACACACTTGCTAAATATTTTCCTGTTGGTTCTGCTTTTTCAAAAATTGAGTAGCAATTGGTCCAGGATTAACCGTCATTACATGAATACCTTGTTCTTTTAATTCTAAACGTAAAGCATTGGAATAACCTAACACTCCAAATTTTGAAGCTGAATAAACCGAAGTTTTTGGAGTTGCTGTTTTTCCCTGCTTGAGAAGCAATTTGTACAAACATTCCTGATTTTTTTCTTGATAAATTTTGGAAGATAATGTTGAGTCAATTTGAATTAAAGTGTATAAATTCAATTGTAACATCTCTTCAATTTCTTCTTTTGATAAATCAACTGCTTGTTTTAAATAGCCTCTTCCTGCATTATTAATGACTACGTCTACATCAATAGATTGTATTTTTCTAATAACAATTCTACTTCAGTTGCTTTTGATAAATCACAGGCATAGTAATAAACTGGTTGATTCGTCCATTGTTGACAAGTGTTGGCTACTTGTTTTAAGAGCTTTCTTCACGTCTTGCCACTAATATTAAACCGGCTTGTTGTTTGGCACATTCATAAGCTAATTGCTCGCCCTAAGCCTCCACTAGCTCCTGTAATCAATACCATTTTTCCCATTTATTGAAAAACTGTTCACGTTTTACCATATTAATTTCTTCCAATCGTAAATGTATCAAAATCTTTTGACTACTTTTTGTTTGCGGGAATACTTTGACGAGCTTCCTGTTTCTAATTGACTCACTTGATGCCCCTAAATAACGCGCACTAATATGAGTTAAATATAATTGTTGAACATTTGCTTCTAAAGCAATCGTTGCCGCTTGTTTACTTGTTGAATGGAAATGTTGACGAGCAGTTTTTTTCTTTATCTGCTTCATAAGTTGCTTCATGAACGAGAACATTTGCATTTTTGTGCTAAAGCAATACGTTTTAGGAGTAAATCTTGTATCTCCACAAATGACTACGATACGTCCTTTAATATCTTCACTGACATAGTCTTTTTCCATCAATGACACGACCATCTTCTAATGTGACCACTTCCCCACGTTTTAATCGACCAAAAACAGGGACCAAATGGCACTCCTAGTGCTTTTTAATTCATCTGCTTTTAATTCACCAATTTGGTCAGCTTCTGTAATTCGAAATCCATAAGAAGGAATACCATGTTCTAACTTCATCGCTTCTACTTTAAATTGTTGATCCGAAAATAATACTCCATCCTCTTCAAATTCAATCACTTTCAATGGATAGCTAAGTTTAGAATATGAAACTGAAATACTTGCATCAATAAAACGTTTAATGCCTTTTGGTCCCATAAACGGTTAATTCATCTTCTCCACCTTGGAATGAGCGACTCGTTAATAAACCTGGTAATCCAAAAATATGATCTCCATGAAGATGCGTAATAAATATTTTTAATTTTTCCTGGTCGAATGGTTGTGTTTTAAAATTTGTTGTTGCGTTGCTTCTCCACAATCAAATAACCAGATTTCATTTCTTTCATCTAATAGTTTCAAAGCGATTGACGAAACATTTCTCATTTTTGGCTGGAACTCCAGCACCTGTACCTAAAAAATTGTAATTCCATACTTGCTCCTAACTACCTCTTAATGTTTGATAAATCATTTTAGCAATCCATAGTCCTTGTTGATGAGCTCCAGTAGTATTAACAATTGATGCTTTTTCATAGAACCAATCTGGATGTGTACTTGCTTTCAGTTTTCCAATCAATATAATAAACATTTGAATATTTATCAGCTAATTGATTCGCAATTTGATTAATTTCACGTTGCCATGTACGATTAATCGTATTTGACACTAAAAAAATATTTGTTTATCCATTCCAATATTTTTAAAACAGCATCTAATTGTCCCTTCGTATAAGCTCCATTACTTCCAACCATTAAATACAATGATATCTCCCAATTGTTTTTTTGTTGTTTCAATTGGTTAATCATTCCACCGAGTTCATACACTTGAAGATCTCGATTGGCACTAATCACGGCATTGGGATATAATGTTGGAATTTCTTGAGCCATCGCTAATAACATCGTATCACCCAATAAAAAGTAATAGAAGTATTCGAACTAAAGACTGTTTCTTCTCGACTTAGTCCTTGAATATTATTAATTGTTTTAACGACTTTTTTATCCGTATTTCGAGTATTTTTGTGATAAAGATTCACTAGCTAATATCACTTCTTGTAAAGCTGATTCTTGAGCAGATAATCTTGGACTTGCTTGAATAAATCCAATCACTAAAAATCATGACAATCGAAATATGATACACTACTTTTCACTGTTCTACGTGTTGAATAACTCCACTGTGATGTTAATCGTTGCATAACTTTAGTGAATTTTTCCTCTTTCAAATAATTGATACCAAAGTTCTCCTAAAAATAACTAATAACACAATTTCTACCATTCTATGTAAAACAGGGGTAGAACTTGTATCTCCAATCTTAGCTTGGTATAAAAAAACCGATAATGGTAAAGTACCATAAATAATAAGAAAGACTTCTTCACCAATCACCGTTAAAGGTTTTAAACGGAAGAATAAAGAGGTCACTGATTTAGGATGTAAAGAAATCATTATTAAAATAGCCACAATAATATCAAAAATAAACATACCGCCTCTAAATGTAATAGAGCTATGTTCTTTCATTGTAAATAAGAATAGAAATTAATAATACAATTGGGTACAAAACGAATCGACTGATTCATAACGATATTTTTTTGCTTGTATATCTCCATAAAAATTTTTTTGAATCGGAAATAATAACGCTACAACTGCTCCCATTAAAACAGAAAAAGCACGTGTATCCGTTCCAAACAATATTCTTAAGAAATTAGCATTTGAAACATCTTTTCGTCATCATTAATAATACGGAAGCCACTAACAGTACAATGACAACCTTTTGTAACACTTGATGTTTTTAATCATCACACTTAAAAAATACACAAATAAAATTGGCCATAATAAATAATATTGAACCGCTAATGACATATACCATAAATGAGAAAATGGCGATTGTGTTAATACCGTTATCGCATGATCATTTTCCTGAATAATTTGCCACCAGTTATTCATAAAGAATAAATTGGAAACCATTGTACTTCTTAAATTCACTAAAGAGTTCCCTTTGAAATAGTAATAAATAGAAAAATTACTGCTACTAATCATCGCAAAAAGTCGGGACAATAATTCGTTTTAATCTTCGTGTTAAAAATGATTTTAATGGTACTTTTTCCATTTTTTTCATTAAAGAATCCATTAGACTAGCGGTCATAAAAATAACCTGACAATAATAAAAAGATATTTAAACCTAGAAATCCACCTGAATACGGTAAGCCATCATTTGATGGCCTACGATACTCATAATCGCAATGGCTCTTAAATCCATCAAAAGCTGCGATATAATCTCGTTTTTTTCAATTTCAGTTCTATCAATCATGACATCACCCTAATCGACAAACTCAAAGACAAATTTACGAATTCTAACCATATCTCCATTTTCAGCGCCTTGACTACGTAAGGCAGCATCGACACCCATTCCACGTAATTGACGTGAAAAACGCATCACAGATTCATCATGTTCCATATTCGTCATTAAGAATAATTTTTTTCTAGTTTTTTTCTCCATATAATACCCATGTACCATCAGGATCTCTTGTAATATCAAATGGACGTTCTTCTTCCAACCCATAAAACCATATGCGTTTGAGCTTCTTGTGCTTCATCTAATGGGAAGAATTCTGTTTCTTCTAATATTTCTGCTGTTCTTGCTAGTAGTGCTTGTAAAGCCATCTTTACGATAAGCAGAAATCGGGAAAAATTTCAGGCATTTCTTGACCATCTGGTAAAGTTTTCTTGTAAATCTTTTTTTAAATTGTTCTAATAATTCTTCAGACTGTGGTTGATCCATTTTATTTGCAACAATAATCATTGGGTCGTTCTAGTAATCTTAAATGATAAGAACCTAGTTCTTGCATAATCACTTGATAATCTTCATAAGGATTTCTTCCTTCCATTGAAGCCATATCAATGACATGTAGTAATACTTTTGTACGTTCAATATGTTTTTAAGAAATGGATTCCTAAACCAACCCCCATATGAGCTCCTTCGATTAACCCAGGAAGGTCAGCTACAACAAATTGTTCTCCGTTTGGAGCTTGTGTCATCCCCTAATTGTGGATTTAACGTTGTAAAATGATAATCTGCAATTTTTGGTTTTTGCGCTAGAAATTACCGATAATAATGTTGATTTCCTACAGATGGGAATCCAACTAACCCAACATCTGCTAATACTTTTTAATTCTAATTCAATTTCAAATTCTTCTCCTGGTTCTCCATTTTCAGCAATATCTGGAGCAGGATTTTTTATGAGTAGCAAAGCGAATATTTCCACGGCCTCCACGACCACCCTTTTGCTACGACTACTTCTTGATCTACTTCTACTAAGTCTGCAATCAATTCTTTTTGTTTGAGCATTTCGAACAATCGTTCCAGCAGGGACTTTAACAATTAAGTCATCTGCTCCACGACCCATACATACTTTTTACTCATCCCATTTTCACCAGGTTTTGCTTTTAAAATGACGTTTATGACGGAAAATCTAATAACGTTCTAAGTCCTGAATCAACTTTAAAAATGACACTACCGCCTCGTCCGCCATCTCCACCAGCAGGACCTCCATCTGGGACGTATTTTTCTCTTCTAAATGCTACCATACCGTTTACCACCGTCTCCGGCTTTTCACCCATATCGTCGCACGATCATAAAAACTGCCAATAGGATTCTCTCCTTTCTGTTTTTATACTATTTAACAATTAATTCTGTAAAAATCAGCAAATGACAAAATCATTAATGCTAATTCACGTAAGAAACGTAAACGATTGATACGAATTTCTTCATTATCGACCATTACCATATTTTTCATTAAAGAATTCATGGATTTTTGGAGTAATCGATGCAAAGGCTGCAAATTTTTCTTGAGCTGAATAGTTTTCAAATTCTTTTCTTAAACTAATAATCGCTTCTACTAATTGACGTTCACTTTCTGTTTCAACTTTCTCTAATTGAATTCAGAAGAATGACGTGCTTCGTCAAATCCTTTTTGCACTAATATTAATCACTCGGTTTTAAAAGCTTCTGTAATATCTTTTAATTTCGAAGTAGATCACTTCTTTTCTAATACTGCTACTGCCTTCATTTTTTTCTGGAACACTATTAGAATTAGAATTTAATACAGCTTCAATGACATCATGACGTTTTGAAACTGGAAGTCATTCTTTGAGCAAGTCTTTCACGAATAAATCCTAAAATAAATGCTTGAACATCTTCTTTCTTATCAACTAAGAATGCTGCATAATCTAATGATAATAGTGTTTTGGCGAAATCATAAATTTCCAAGTTCCATTCGAACGCTTCTAAAAATTTGCACTAATCCCATTACTTGACGACGTAATGCATAAGGGTCATTTGAACCTGTTGGTAACATACCAGCTGCTGTAAAGCTTAAGAATGTATCTAATTTATCTGCAATCGCTAATAATGCTCCTGGTACTGATGAAGGTAACTCACCATCAGCACTAATTGGCATATAATGTTCACGAATCGCTCTAGCTACTTCTGGAGTTTCTCCATAGTTTTTCGCGTAAATTTCACCCATAATTCCTTGTAATTCAGGGAATTCACCCACCATATTTGTCACTAAGTCAAATTTATAAATGGCTGCTGCACGTTGTGCTGTTTCAACATCTTTTGCATCGATATTCAATTCGCTTGCAATACGCTCAACTAATAATTGAACACGATTCATTTTTCAGTCATTGAACCAATTTTTGCATGGAAGTTTAATGTTTCTAATTTTCTTCAAGAATGCTGTCAATGGAACTTTTTATCTTCCTCATAGAAGAATAAAGCATCTTCTAGACGAGCAGTTAATACTTTTTGATTTCCTTTTGCAACATTTTCAATCATGTAGTCATTTCCGTTACGTGCAGAAACGAAATAAGGTTGTAATTCACCTTGTGCATTGTACACAACAAAGTAACGTTGGTGTTCTTTCATAGAAGTTACTAATACAGGTTCTGGAACTACTAAATATTTTTTTCATCAAATGTTCCAGCAAATGCTGTTGGATATTCTAAAGATAGAACTTACTTCTTCTAATAATTCTTCATCAATTGGAACTGTCCAAGCATTTTTAGTGGCTAACTCTTCAATTTGTTTTGCGAACTAATGCTTTTCTTTCATCTTGATTTACAATAACAAATTGTTCTGCTAAAAGCTTTTTCATATTGTTCTGGATTTGCAATCTCAGTATCTTTTCCTAAGAAACGATGTCCTCTTGAAACTCGATCCAGCTTTTTACATCTAATACTTGAATTTCTTCAATGACTTCTTCTCCATATAAAGCAACAATCCAGTGAATTGGACGTAAATATTCAAAACGTATGAGCAGCCCAACGCATTGTAACTGGGAATTTCATATCGGTAATAACTGAAGATAATTTCTTAACAACTTCTTTTGTTGATTTACCTTTTAATAATTGTTTTACGTGGATATATTCCACATCTTTAATCGTTTCTACGTAAATATCGTCTGTTGTTAATCCTTTTTCCACGAACGAATCCTTCAGCAGCTTTTTGTCCATGCACCATCTTTTTGAGCAATTGCTAGAGATGTCCTTTAAAAATTTCAACACGGTCTTGTTGCTCTTCTTCTAATCCATTGACACGAACGGCTAATCTTCTTGGTGTTGCAAAAAGCTTCTACAGATTCAAACGCTAAGTTTTCTTGTTTGAAAAAGTCTTCCACACGAGTCGCTAATTGTTCTGAACTTGTACGAACATATTGCGCTGGTAATTCTTCTAAACCAATTTCTAATAATAATGATTTTTGTCATAATTGTCCTCCTAATGTTACTAGTCTATCCTATTAGTCTTTTTCAATAATGGGAATCCTAAAGATTCTCTTTCAGCTACGAATGTTTTAGCAATGGTACGTGCCATTTTTACGAATACGACCTAAAAAATCCTGCACGGTCTGTCGCAGAAATAATGCCACGTGCATCCATTAAGTTAAAAGGCATGAGAGCATTTTTAATACACAGTCATAAGCTGGGTGAACAAGACCTTTTTTTCCATTAGGATTGTTGCTTCTTTTTCATATTCAGTAAATAATTGCATTAATAATTCAGGATTACTTTCTTCAAAATGCATATTTAGAATGTTCATATTCTGGTTGTTTGAAAATATCTCCATATTTTACATCACCAGTCCATACTAAATCATAAACACTTTCTACTTCTTGAATATAAGAAGCTAAACGTTCTAATCCATAAGTAATTTCACTGGTTACTGGGTGACATTCTAATCCCCCTACTTGTTGGAAGTAAGTAAATTGAGTAACTTCCATTCCATCTAACCATACTTCCCATCCAAGACCGGCACAGCCTAATGATGGATTTTCCCAGTTATCTTCAACGAAACGAATATCATGTTCTAATGGGTCAATTCCTAATGCAACTAAACTTCCTAAATATAATTCTTGAATATTTTCAGGAGATGGTTTCATAACAACTTGGAACTGATGATGTTGGAATAAACGGTTTGATTTTCACCATAACGACCATCAGCTGGACGACGAGATGGTTCTACATAAGCAGCATTCCATGGTTCTGGTCCAATCGCACGTAAAAAAAGTATATGGACTCATTGTTCCAGCACCTTTTTCAGTATCATAAGCTTGTAATAATAGACAGCCTTGATTTGACCAATAATTTTTGTAATGTTAAAAATAATTTCTTGTACTGTTAATTTTTGACATAGTATTCCTACTTTCTATAATTTTTTTATGACAGGATAACATCCCTCTAGAATCTCTTATTGCAAAACGAAGTCTTTCCTCCTTTTTCCTATAAAAAATCCCTATGTACACTAAAAAAAGCATACATAGGGACGATTCATCGCGGTTCCACCCTCAATTTCTTAGAATAATCTAAGCTTCATTTGTTGATTGACTCCAATGCGCCACAATTCATTCTCTATCAAACGGCTTCCACCAATCCCGTTCTCTCTATCCATATTTAGAATGATTGTTTCATTTTCCACGTCATATTTACTGCATTAATATTACTGATTTTTTTCCTTCAAAAAGTCAAGTTATATCAATCATTTGTTAGCTTTTACCACTTTTATCGTGATATAATTTTTCCCATTCTGAAAGGAGGAGATTTTTATGCGTTGTGCTTGGGCAACTATTTCTGAACTCGATCAAAAAAATATCATGATGAAGAATGGGGAGTTCCTTGTTTTGATGATCAAAAACTATTTGAGATTTTAACATTAGAAGTGATGCAAGCGGGACTCAGTTGGTCGACCATTTTTGAAAAACGTGAAGGTTTCAGAGAAGCCTTTTAAACAATTTGATATTCATCAAGTTAGTCAATTGACAAAAAGATGATGTGAAACAACTTACTCCAAAAATCCTAAAATCATTCGTCATCGTCAAAAAGATTGAGGCTACTATTCAAAAATTCAAAAAGTTATTTTTGCAACTACAAAACTCAATACGGAAGTTTTCATGAATTTTTTTATGGAGCAAGTTTGACCACACTCCCATCATCAATCACTGGGAAACAATGGAAGAAGTTCCATCTTCGACTCCACTTACAGAACAGTTATGTAAAGAATTTAAAAAAATAGGGATTCAAGTTTATGGGACCCAACTACCCTCTATTCATTTTTACAAGCATCTGGGAATCATCAATGACCACCTAGATTCTTGTCCATATAAATAGGGTTTTATAAAAAAAGCGGTAGTTTTTCTAACCCCTACCGCCTTTATAAGTCTATAAGGAATTTGAATCAATAAAAATTTACCCATTTCATATTTTATTTGTCCGAATCTAAATCTTTTTATTGAGTCTTCTATTTCTTTAATAGATCGGTAAACTACTTTTTATATTCTTGCTCAAGTAGTTTACTTTATTTCATACTTACTGATTCCTATTGGTTGTGAGATATTTTCGAGTGAATATTCAGCAAACCACATTATCTTTATCTCTACAAATCAATATTCCAATGGTCTGATTATCATTATTTAATCTCATATTTTTATTAACAGCCGTCACATAAAAAAATTAAGTTGTCCTGCAAATTCTGGCTTGAATTTTTTTCTGTTTTCAACTCAACTACTACATAACAATGTAATTTTTACATGATAGAAAAAGTAAATCTATATAGAAATCACTTTCTCCAACTTTTTATATGAACCTGTTTTCCCATATAAGAAAATCCTGTACCCTAACTCCAAAAAGAAAAAGAAGTTATTTGATTTACTAATGCTTCTTCTAACTCTCTTTCATCATATTTGTCTCTTATTGTTAGAAAAATCAAAGTTATACGGATCTTTAATTGTTTGTTTAGCAAGTTCTGATTGTAGTTCCGGTAATCTATTATCAAAAATTGGTAACAGCACTTTCCTATTCTTTTTATATAAATCACCCTCAATTTGATGTTCTAGAACTATTCTGCTCCAACCGTTTTCAATGGTTTTGTCTATATAAAACAAAGCCTCATTAACATCTTTACATTTATACATAATCCTTTGATTGTGTCCCCAAGGAATACTTTTTATCTTTTTTTCAATATTCGATAATTGGGTTACAGATTGTAACCCAATTAGGTAATTTTTATAAAAGGTATACCAATATCTAATATGTTTTAAATTTTCAGGCGAGAAAACCTTTCACATCCGGGAATTCATTTCTAAATCACTGCTCAATAGTTTTAAAAACTATCTCCCAAGAATACTCTTTTTGTTTTTTTCTACTATCTCCTTGCCTAAATTCCAATACAAGTCCAGTAACTCATAATTAACTTTTTACAGCTGCTTTTAATTGACTACTTAACTTTTTCCTTTAAATCTGAAAGAAACTTCATATTCATTGTCTCCCTATAATCGCTACATCTTTTTTTACCCATTTATACCACTCCCTTCTAGAATTTTTCTATTCCTGTAACTTAACATCTATATTCTCATAGTACCATTTATATCAACCGACTTAAAAGTCCCTCAATCATAAAATAAAGACTCTATGCGCTGCATAAAAGTCTTTATTTTACTACATCCATTTAGAATAATCATCATCTTCCATGGCTTCTACTGTTCCAAGTAAATAACCATTCCTACTTGAGAGAAGAAATCATGGTTACTTGTACCTGTTGAAATACCATTCATCACAATTGGATCCACATCTTCAGCTGTATCTGGGAATAATGGATCAAATCCTAAATTTTGCAAAAGCTTTATTCGCATTATAACGAATGAATACTTTTTACTTTTTCAGTCCACCCAACTTGATCATAAATGGATTGTGTATACTTCACTTCGTTTTGATACAATTCTAAACATAATTGATAAACCCACATTTTAAGAGTTTCTTGTTCTTCTTGTGGTAATTCATTGTATCCTTGTTGGAATTTATAGCCTGTATAAGTTCCGTGAACTGATTCATCACGAATAATTAATTTAATAATTTCCGCTACATTGGCTAATTTATTGTTTCCTAAATAATACAATGGTGTAAAGAAACCACTATAGAATAAAAAAATGTTTCTAACATCGTTGAAGCAACTTTCATTTTTAGTGCATCTCTACTTTGATAAATTTCATTAATTTTTGAGCTTTGTACTGTAAAAACTCATTATTATTTGTCCACTCAAAAATATCTTCAATTTCAGCTTTTGTATGTAAAGTACTGAAAATCGTTGAATAACTTTTTCGCATGAACAGATTCCATAAATTGAATATTATTCCATACTGCTTCTTCATGTTGTGTACGAACATAGTCTTTCATCAGACTTGCACCTTCTTCAGATTGCAATGTATCTAATAAAGTCAATCCTCCAAATACTTTCCCCTACAACATCTTTTTCAGCTGGTGATAATGTTCTCCAGTCATCTAAGTCATTTGAAACAGGAATACGAGTATCTAACCAAAAATTGCTCGGTTAACTTTTCCCATGTCATTTTATCAATCATATCTTCCACTTGGTTCCAGTCAATTGCTTTTTATAATAAGCTACTGGTGCAGAAGCATTTTGTGACAAAAATCTCATTAAAATATCGTTTCTCACTCATGATAAGTCTCCTTTTTGAATTAAATACTACAACTTTCGCAACCATTACTTCCAATTTCATCATTATTTTCTGTAAATGTACGAACATAATAAATGGATTTGATTCCTTTATTCCAAGCATAGTTTCTCAAGATATTTAAATCTCTTGTTGTCATTTTTCTTGTACGTCCATTTTTCCACTCATACAATCCTTCTGGTAATTCAGAACGCATGAATAATGTTAAACTCATACCCTTGGTCGATATGTTTTTGAGCTGCTGCATACATCAATCACTTTACGCATATCAATATCATAAGCTGATTTATAATATGGTAATGTTTCATTTAGATAAGAATGGAGCTGGATAATACGTTTTACCAGTTTTTCTTCTCTTGACGTTCTTCAATTAATCGAGTAATTGGATGTAAAGCTTGCACTTGTTTCATTTACATAACTGATAGATCCAGTTGGAGCAATTGCTAGACGATTTTGGTGATATAGTCCATCTTCCATTACATCTGCTTTTTAATTGTTTCCAATCTTCTGCAGTTGGAATTGGTAAGTTTCTCAAAAATTTCTTTTACTTTTTCAGATTTAATTTCTACATCTGACCCTGTATAGGCATCGAAAATAAGTTCCTGATGCATAGCAGATTTTTCAAAAGCCATCAAATGTTATCGCCACGTTCTTTTAGCGATTTTATGACTTGCTTTTAAGGTATAGAAATTCAATAAACGGAAGTATAAATCTGTTACTTCAATCGATTCAGGTGAACCATATTCCATTTGATTTAACGCAAAGAATGTATGTAATCCCATTGCTCCTAAACCAATTGTATGAGCTTTTTGATTTCCATTTTAACTGTTGGAACTGCATCAATACTGAGTGATCTCAGACATATGTTAATGCACGAACTGCAACTTCAATTGAACGTTCAAAAATCAGGTGATTGCATTAAATTAACAATATTTAGTAGAACCTAAATTACAGCTAATATCCGTTCCAAGTACTTCATACTCTTGTGCATTATTAATTACAGAAGGAGCTTTGTACTTGTAAAATTTCTGAACATAAGTTACTCATAATGATTTTTCCATCAATTGGATTTGCTTTTGTTCACTGTATCAATATTTTACGATATATGGATAACCAGATTCTTGTTGTAATTTACTAATTTCTTGTTCTAAATCACGTGCACGTAATTTTTGATTTACGAATTTCTGGATTATTGACCATATTTTCATACTCTTTTTGTAATATCGACATAAGAGAAAGGAACACCATAAATACGTTCCACATCATATGGACTAAATAAATACATCATATCATCATTCTTAATTAACTCATAAAAACTTATCTGGAAACTACTAGCCCTAATGATAATGTTTTAACACGAATTTTTTTCATCCGCATTTTTCTTTTTTAGTCGATAAGAATGATACGATATCTGGGTGGAAAACATTTAAATAAACAGCTCCTGCACCATTACGTTGTCCTAATTGGTTTGAATAACTGAAACTATCTTCTAATAATTTCATAATTGGAACAACACCGCTAGAAGCATTTTCAATTTTCTTAATTGGGTCTCCAGCTGCACGAACGTTTGATAAAGCTTACACCAACTCCTCCCACCAATTCTAGAAAGTTGTAAATGCAGAGTTAATCAGTACGACCAATACTATTCATGTCATCCGTTGTTTGAATTAAGAAACAAGATACTAATTCGCCACGACGTTTTCTTCCGGCATTTAAAAATGTTGGTGTCGCTGGTTGATAACGTTGATGAATCATTTCTTCAGCTAAGTCTCTAGCTAATTGTTCATCTCCATCTGCTAAAAAATAAAGCATTAAAGACGATACGATCTTCAAAACGTTCTAAATAACGTTCGCCATCATTTGTTTTTTTAAAGCGTATTGCTTATAAAACTTAAATGCTGACATAAAATGAACGAAAAACGGAATTTTTTTCTTATAAATTTCTTGCATTAAGCTTTTTAACAAATTCACGGTCATATTTATTTAAAAACTCTTCTTCTAAATAATCATGTTCAATTAAATAATCTAATTTTTTTCATCTAATGTATAGAAAAACACCGTGTTTGGATTAACATGTTCTAAGAAGAATGCACGTACTGCTTCTTTATCCTTATGTAAAGGAATTTTTCCCATCAACCGGACGGTTCAATTCATTATTTAATGAAAAATATGTTACTTCTTGAGATTTACTAATTAATTTTGGACTATCCAAGTTCGCTCACCTTTTCCTTTATTATAGTTACGTCTTTTTGAGTTCCATGAAACTCAAAACAATGCAATAGTGGAACGTCATAAGTAGTAGAAATGATTTTAGCTGTTTGACAAAAGGAAGTATTAAAATTGTGATTTCCAGAACCAGCTACTCCTTTTTAATAAAGCTTGGTTATTACCTGTTTCAATAAAATCTTGAAAAATATTCAAATACTTCCATATCATAAGTAGGACTTATAATAATATACGATTCATCCATAGTTAGAAATACATTTTGTGGTGTAATTTCTACAGTTGGTAACTCTAATTTTGAACAAATCTTCTCGTCTGCCCTGTTAATGATAAAAACTACTTTCATACTTACTCCTCTATTTCATACCTCTTTATTATATCTACTTTCCAGTCTTATATCAACCAAAAATTCTATATTTAGTATTTCACATAAAAATATGACACAAAATATAGTAATAAAAGTTTAGTTTCTATCAATATATTGACAAAGAGGTTTTTCAGATTTACACTTATCCATATCAAAGAAAGGAGAAGAAAAATGACACTTTCTCATACCATTAGTGCATCAGAAAGACAAGTTCTTCGAGTGATATGGGCAAACCCAAAAATGCACAAGTAGTTTTTATCATTGAATCATTATCTACAAAGTTTCAACTGGCAAGCTGCTACCATTAAAAACTCTTATCAATCGACTATTGAAAAAGGAATTTATCATCCCACTTCAAAAACGACCGTATCAATATGTCGCAACTTTAACAGAAGAAGAATTATTAGATTTAGAATGCAGTGAGTTTATTAAGTCATGTTTGTCAAAAAAACAAGGAGAATTATTATCAATGCTCACTCAAAAAGCTCAATTGACAAAAACCGGACACTCATCAATTGCAGAAATTATTACAAAGAAAAAGAAATCAATGCTCCTGAACGTCTAGATTGTACTTGTATACCAGGTCAATGTCGTTGTTGCCATCACTAAAAAAGCCTAACCACCATTTACGGTAGTTAGGCTTTCCTATTTTAATACCATACGCTAACGTCTACTCGACCGCTAATTCCTTTTAAGTATTCGCTTGAAGTATATTGCCAACCTTTAGAACCTGAATAATATGGATTATTCCAATCTAATGCATCTGTATATGCAGCAACCCAGTCCACATATTTTAAAAATATCTGGATGATTTAAACGAGTTTGTAATAAATTTCTGTAACTATAAACTCTTACATTTAGAATATCCCAGCTTTTATGCATTGTATCCATGTATTTATTCACAATTTTCACCCATGTTTGTTTGTATCTTTTAGAGCTGCTTTTTGCTTTATTTCACATATTCCCAATTTTCAACATCATAATAAATTGGATAACTTGGTTGAATATGATATTTTTCCATTAATTTGATCGTATGTTTGTGCTTCTAGTTCTGCATCTGTTTTCATTTTTCTGCATACGTATATAAATATACTCCATAAGGAATTCCTAGGCGGTTTAATTCTTTTAATATTATATGCTAATTGTTTATCTTCATCATATGCATAATATCCTAGACGAACAATGACTCCATCAATTCCATTTTCACGAATAACACTACTCCAGTTTTTGGATTTTTTTCCATTATGTTCACTGACATCGATAACTTTCTTCGCATCACTTCCGCCCACTTGTTCTTGACGGCGATTTAAGAAATAACGTTGGCCATTCTTTTGTACCCAACCCCATTCTAATCGTTCTTGCTTTTTGAATTTCACCAGTATCTGAGAAAGTATATTTCGTATCTCCAACTGTTACAACTCCTGTTGCCATAACGCCAGATTCACCTAAATAATAATTACCTGCCCATTCTTTTTCTGCTCTAGCACCATTCGCTTTGAAGTAATACCATTTTCCATCAATTTGAGCCCATTGACTGCGAGCGTATTTTTCCATCAGCATTTAAATAGAACATCGCATTATATTGTGGATCAAATAACCATTCTTTTGCCATCATGGCATCCTTCACCATTGACAAAAATAATCACTGACCCATTGACGAGTTGCTAAGTAACCACCTGATAGTAAGTAATACCATTTATTTCCATCTTGAATCCATTCTTTATCAGCATATTTTCCCATCTGCTTTTCAAATAGAAAGTAAGAATTATATTTGATTATCATAAATCCATTCTTTTTCGCCATGGCACCACTTGGATTTAAATAGTAATTCCCTTTCCATTCACTCTTAGCCATATAGCCCCATTCTTTGAAATAGTACCATTTGCCACCAATTTCTAACCATTGATTTTCAGCATAGTTTTCCATCTGCTTTCAAATAGAAAATAAGACTTATAAGTTTCATCATAAATGAAAGAACCAACAACTTTTTACCGTCTTTATCTACATAAGAACGATCAATCCATGAAGAAGTTGCTTTTTGATCCATCTTCTTTTATAAAAATATTGTTGTCCATTAATCGTTTGCCATCCTTTACCTTGCGCAGACTTTTTCTTCTTGAGCGCCTACCGTTGGTAAAAGTGAATAATACTAACGCAGATAATGATAATGCGATATTTCTTAATTTCATTTACTGTAAATCTCCTTTTTCTTAAACTCTCACTTTGCCATTGTATAATTAAACGTATAAAAAAACTCAAACAAAAATCCTAAAATTCTACACTATAACGTTATAAAATGTAACATAAAAGAGGAACTTCTACTAAATAGAAAAATTCCTCTTTTAACGATAAATGAGTATTAAACTGAAACAATTAGTCATTGAATAACGAACGAATTGTTTTGAAAATTTCTTTATTTTTGTTCAATTTTTCACATCATTTCCTACTACTACAAAAGGCATTTTTGATGCTAATACTTTTTCCATTGTTGGAGCAAATGAACGAACTTTTTCAGGTGTTACATTTAACACTTCATCACGAGTTTTTGAACAAGTTCATCACTCACATGAGTAAAGTAACGAGTAAAGGCAATATTTCCTTTTTGATTTAGCAGATAATGGACGATCAATACTACTAAATGTTCCAATGAGATTTTTCTCAAATTCTTCTTTTGATGGATTGTAATTTTCTAAATATTGAACTTGTCCATCGTAAGCTTTTTAGAGTTTCTACTAAGTTTGGATCACGGTATGATACAGCAGCTACTTCACCTTTTCCCACCAATCACACTCATTCCACCGTACGCTCCACCTTTTAACACGAACAGTATTCCATAAATAATCTAACCCTAAAACTGTTTGTAAGAATGCATTTGATCCCTTCAAATGGAACTCCTAGTAATGTTTGATTGTAACCTTTTGCTACATATTGAATTTCTTGAGCAGTTTTAAATCCTTCATTCAATACTTCAACAGGAGTTGTGAAATTGTTGTGGTGTCACTACTTCTTGTGATAACTGTTGGAAGAATGATTGAGATAAAAGCTTTTAAATTGTTCAAAAATCTTCTTTACTTCCGACAAATGTTGCAGTTACTCCATGAATATTCAAGATTTGACGAAGTACAGCAATCAATTGTTGACTGAAAAGCTTTCTTTTCTCTCATCATAATGTTTCACTAAATCAGAAATATAATCATAGTAATCAATACCTTCTAATGCTTGAGCATATTTTTGCTCCTTCTGAATAGTAAGATTCTAATCGACGTACTGCAATGGTATGCGAAGCATAATTCATATGCATTTCTAAATTTGCTTTTTGTATTTAATAACAGTTCTTTAATCTTATCATAATCTTCCAAGTTTGAACGGAAGACAATTTCTTCCACTAATTCTATTAATTTTGGTAAATATTGAGATAAAGCTTTTTCCTGATACTGTGAAGAATGGATAATACACATTTTTTGCAACATCTTCTGTCATGACAAAAGCATTTGTTGAAATTCCACCTGTATAGAAATCCATCTCTGTATTTAAATCTTCATCAGCAAAATGTTTTGTACTAATTTCACCTAATAATTCAGTGACAAAAGCAGCTACTGGAATTTCTTCTGTTTTAATCCCTCTCATATCAAAGAAATATTTCGCATATGAAATACCTGCTGTGAAGTCTTCATAATGTAAGAAAGTCGGTGTCTCTATTCCTTCTTCAACGGTTAATGGATATTGAGTGGCTTTCTTTTGAATATCATCAATCGATAGTGTTGGAATTTTCGCTAAATCTTCTGGTTTATCAGGAGATTCTTGTCTTTCGATTAATTTTTGAGTCGTTTCGACTAATTGATCTAACTCTTCTTCACTTAGACTTGCTTTTATACTCTGCTAATTTTTCTAGCTAATTCTGCTTCTTTTTCTTCTAATAAACCTGGTTCTGGTTTTAAAGTAATGATAGCAGCATGAGTATTGTCTAATAAGTATTTTTGAATAATATTTTCAAAATATCCTTCTTCAACTTTTAGCTTGAATGGCATCTAAATGTTGTTGGTATTCAAAATGATACGTATGGACTTCCATCATATAACCAACTTGTTAAAAGCATTCATTCCATACATCACACCTTTTGGTGTACTACCTTCCAAAGCTGTTAATTCTTTATAACGGAAATGCTGTTTTATTTAAAGCAGCTTGAATCGCTTTTCTAGAAATTCCTTCTTTCACTAAACGTTGTAATTCCTGTTGAATAATTTGAACAAATTGTTCTTTTTTTATCATCATCTGTATCTTTTAAAACAACTTCAAATGTTGGAGAATACGTATAAGCAGAATATCCACCCATAACATCACTACCAATATTTGCTTTTAATAAAGCTTTTCTTTCAATGGTGCTGTATTACTACCCTAATAGCAATTCATCTAAAAATACTTAAAAGCAATGCCTTCTTCTCCATTTGTACTCGTTCCTGTAGCCCAAGCATATTCTAACAATGTTTTTATTCTCAGTTGAGTCTCCTTTAGAAACAGAATACGTACTTGTTAGTTCTTTTAACACTTGTAAATGGTTCTTGTTGGTATCCTACAAAATGGAACTTCTTTTGCTTCAAAAGCATCAAAAGTATTCTGATAATTGTTCCATTGCTTTTTGCTAAAATCTAAATTTCCATATAAAGTTACTCGAGCATTACTTGGGTGATAATACGTTTGATGGAAATCAATGAATTTTTTTCTTGTGTTAGTGTTGGAATTGAAGCTGGCATTCCCTCCAGAAACATGTTTATAAAATGTGTCAGGGAATAATGTTGGTTCAACTAGACGGTTTAATTCTGATTCTGGTTGAGAAAAATGCTCCCTTCATTTCGTTATAAACAACGCCTTTATACGTTAATTCATCTTCTTTATTTTCTAAAATGATAATGCCATCCTTCTTGCATTAAAAATTTGTGGGTTTGATAAAAGATTTGGATAAAATACTGCATCTAAATATACATCCATTAAATTTTCGAAAATCTTTTTGATTTCTTTGAAGCTACTGGATACATTGTTTTATCAGAGAATGTCCATGCGTTTAAAAAAATGTTTGTAGGGATCCTTTTAATAATTCTACGAATGGTTCTTTTTGTTGGGTATTTTTGATCCGTTTAATACGGAGTGTTCGATAATATGCGCAATTCCGTTGTCGTCATATGGTGGTGTACGGAAATGCGATGGAGAATGCTTTGTTGTCATCGTCTGTTTTTAAGTACATGACTTGAGCGCCTGTTTTGTCATGTTTGTATAAATAGTAATCGCAACGGATATCTGGTAATGGTTTTTGTTCTACGAGTGTAAAACTGTTAAATTCTTTTTGTCATGAAATGACCTCCATTTCTAAATAAATCTGCTTGTCTTTTATTCAAACACGATTTTCTAACAATAAGCAAGAGAAAAAAGTTTTTGAGCGTAGAAAGAAATAAAAAAATAATTTTTCGTATAGCTAGGACGCCAGTAGCCCTGACGGTCTCATGGCTAAAAATTTGAGCCACGGTCTCAAATTTTTCTTTATGATAGAATCGCTATTCAGCGATCCTATCACCTAGCTATAAAAAATTATTTTTTTATTTCTTTCATTTGTAGTTATTTCGTTTTCTAACGCATCATTAAAAATATGTAAATCAAAATTTTGATCTTTATAGTAAGTTCTCCTTTATGATATAAATGCAATTACTATGCTATAACTGTACTTTCAAAATACTGTAAAAATAAAGAATACAAAAAAATATTTCCTTTTTAGCTTGAGTGATAGAAAATACTTGGGAAGTGTTTTTTTGTCACTATTGGAAAATCTGAGACCTTAGGCTCAAATTTTAGCCATGAGATTCGCATAGCGAAGCTGCTGGCGTCCTAGCTAAATCAGGAAACTTTTTTTGTATTCTTTATTGACTTGAATTATTTAAAATAGTATTCTTTAATTCTTTTTCACACGATTCGCAATTAATTTAAACAAAGCTGTTGCGAAAAATGGCAATTAAAATTGAATTTAATCATACTAAAAAAATCCAACCATTAATAAAAAAACAACTGCCGTAGAAGCTTGATAGAAAAAGACCTCTAACGTCGGTAAAAATCAAACCAAAAATAATCACATTTCGCAACCACTTGAATCACATTAAAACGCAAAAGCATCATGACGAGAAAAAAGTACCCGATAAAAATGACTTACGACGAATACCTAAACCAAAAACATATCCAAGCATCCCTACAGAAATCGCAATTGCAATCCACTGCTCTGTCGTTCCTAATAATAAATCAATGATAATCGTTGAAACACCAACAACTGCAGCAAATAACGAACCTGCTAAACCAGCCACAATCGCTAGTAAAATATAAAAAGAAGTTAATCTCCACTCCTTCAAATGGCAATGTAATCCCTACATAGTGATAACTAAGAACTAAAACAATTAATGAAATGATATGAAGAAGACCTGTTTTTATAAATTTATTTTCTTTCATCATTTTTCTCCTCTATTTTGACTCTTCACCAATAATTTTTACTTCGGTTCAAGTGCTTACTTGGAATTGTTCGAATACAACTTCTTGAACATGTTGAATCACCGCTAAATAATCCGTTGCTGTTGCATGATCAATATTTACAATAAAACCCTGCATGTTTTTTTAGACACTTGAGCGCCACCAATTTGGAATCCTTGAAGTCCTGCATCTTGGATTAATTTTCCAGTAAAATGACCTTCCGGGCGTTTAAACACACTTCCACAAGAAGGAAATTCTAATGGTTGTTTGCTTTTCACGTAAATGAGTTAATTCTTCCATTTTTAGCTTGAATCGATTTCTTTTTGCCCTAAACTTTAGATTAAAGCAGACATCAATCACTAAATCTCCACTTTCTTGTAAAAGCACTATGGCGATATGAAAACTTTAATTCTTCATTTGTTAAACGTTTGATTTCACCTAGTACGAGTCACAACATCGACATATTCAACTACTTCGCAAACTTCTCCACCATAAGCACCTGCATTCATATACATGGCTCCACCAACACTTCCTGGGATACCACATGCAAATTCTAATCCTGTTAACGAGTGTTCTAATGCGCATTTTGTCACTTCAATTAAAGATACACCAGCTTCTGCTAAAATTTTATTTCCCCATTACTTTCATAGCAGTCATTTCATTTAATAAAAATAACTAGCTCCTTTTATGCCACCATCTCTAACGATAACATTGCTAGCATTTCCTAGTACTGTAATAGGAATTTGTTTTTCTTGCAGTGCTGTAATAATTTTTGCTGTTTCATGTTTATCTCTTGGAAAAATTAAACATTCTGCTTCTCCACCTGTTTTTAGTAAAAGTATATTTTTTTAAAGGTTCATGGAAGCATACTTTTCACTTCTGGAAATTGCTCTTTCCACCAATCTTTCATCTTCTTCTCTCCTATTTATGCAATATCTTTTTTTAATGATACTATTCATCAGTTTCTACGTCAAATGATAAAAAGCCTTCAGATGCTTTTTGCATGTGCTAATCTCTCACAAATAAAATGACTTAATAAACTAGAAATAGGAGTAACTGGATTTTCACCCCTGCGTTTGAACAGCAATAATAAAAGGAATGAACAATACTTTCAAATCCTCTCTTATATAAAGTTGAATCCCAGGATGAAAAATGATCTTTAATTTCTTCTCCACCTTGATAAATGGTTAAGTCTGTTAAATTTTGTAATGAAAAAGTACCCGTTTCAGCTTGAACTTCAATTCTTTTCAAGATTTCGCTCCAGATGCTGTATTCATCATTACAATGGCTGATTGTTCCTCATTTTTCTAAATAAATCGTACATTGTTCAATAACGCCACGATTTTTCTTATAATAAAATGACCCACGTTTTGGTTTTTCATCCATTAAAAAAATAATGCTGTATCTAAAGGATGAATAAACACATCAAAAATACGTGTACGATTATCAAAAACTTGGAATCGTACAATTCTTTTTCTGTAATAATTCTTCTTATGAGCGACATTTTTTTAATTCCACTACTTTTTGGAGCAAAAACGTCGATTAAATCCAGCTGTTAAGAAAGTTTGATTTTCTTTTGCTAATCGGTATAATTCAAGCTGTTTCTTCATAACTAGGAGCAATCGGTTTATCTAAATAAACAGGGATTCCTTTTTCTAAAAATTGCTTTGCCAACGTCAACATGAGCCTTTGTTGAAACATGAATCATGACCCCATCTAAAATCAAACTGTAATAACTCCTCTACACTACTACATGGAATACAACGCCCTAATAATTTTGATTCTCGTTGTAAAAACTTCTACATTTCTAGTACACATATACCATTTCACATTACCAATTGAACGCATTACTGGTAAATAGGCTTTTTGTGCAATCGCACCAATCCCAACTACTCCAATATTTAACAAGAGAACTCCCCCTAATCATTAATCTTCTTTTAAATGATGTAATAATTGATGAACAATCAATGCTGATTTACGACCCTGCTTCAACAATAAATGTATCAAAATCAACTGCTGATGTTCCTTTTTGTGGCATATCCGAGATTGCTCTGACAACAATGACTGGAGTTTGTAATGCATAACAAGCTTGAGCAATCGAAGCTCCTTCCATTTCAGTTGCTAAAACATCTGGGAAATGTTTTAAAATTAATAATCGTTGATCTTCACGGTGAATAAAACTATCTGCTGAAACGACTAATCCTTTTAAATACAGATAAAATTCAATTCAGATTGAATTTCTTCTACTGACATTATCTTCAATCACTTGAGCTTGAAAAGCGTGCAGGCATCCCTGGTATTTGTCCATATTCATATTGAAAGGCTGTTACATCTGCATCACTGTACGCTAATTCTGTAGCAACAACAATATCTCCAATATTCATTTCTGTCCCAAAGCCACCCGCTGATCCTGTATTAATAACTAGTGTCACATTAAAATGATGAATTAATAAAGCAGCAGTCACACTCGACATTACTTTTTACCAATACCAGATTGCACTAATACAATAGATACACCATTTAAACTTCCTTCTAAAGAATGTCCATCCTGCAATTTTTACTTCCTGTTCAATTGTCATTTCTTCAGATAGAAGACGTTTTTCCTCTTCCATCGCTGCAATAATTCCGACTTTCATATATTACTCCTTTTCTAGAAAATAGGCCATTTGAATAACATCATAATATTGACCATTTACTTTCATTTCTTTTTTTCTTCAATCGCTACTACTTCAAAGCCAAACTTTTTATATAAAGCAATCGCTGCAACATTTTCTTGAACAACTGCTAATTTTAATTTTTCAAGAGGGTGAATAGTCTTTTTGCCCATGAAAGTAATTCTTCCATTAAGGCACTTCCTAACTCCTTGACCCCCAATATTCTTTTTAAAAATACTAATACCTAATTCACCCAACATGTTGGAAATTTTTTTCTTTAGAATTTCCACCAATTGAGGCAACTGCAATAATTTCTTGTCCTAATTTAGCAAGTAGCATCATTTGATTATCACTTTCTAAAACAGATTGAATATATAATTCTTCTTGTTGAATACTTAACTCTAACCCTTCTTCACCAAAAACTTAAAAAAATTCTGTTTCTTTTCCAACTTTTTTTGTATATTCAATTAAGGCTTCCGCATCTTCTACTGATACAACTTCAATTTCTAATTCAACTTTCTCTTTCATTTATCCACCAACTCTCGAATTGATTCAACCATTTTTTTCATATTCTTCTCCAATAGCAGAAATCGTAATGCTTTCGAGTAGTGAGAGAAGTTTGTTCGATAGAAATAATTAATCGATTCATTGGTAATTCTTCTTCGATAAAATTTGCCCATTCAACCATTACAACACCTTCACGATGAAAAATACTCCTCTAAACCAATTTCACTTGCTCCTCCACTTTCTTCAATACGATACATATCCATATGAAATAAAGGTAAGCGACCTTTTGTATATTCACGAATTAAAAGTATAGGTTGGACTTTTAATGACACGTGTAATGTCTAATCCTAAAAGCAAATCCTTTTGTAAAAAGTCGTTTTACCAGCTCCTAAATCTCCAGACAAAAATGATTGTACTGTTAGCAAAAAGGCACCTTTTTGCTAATAATTCTCCTATTTTTCATTGTTTCTTCTTGTGATGTCGTTTGAATTGTAGATCGTCATATTTTTCCTCACTTTCAGTGAAAATTCCTCAAAAACATTATAACATAATTCAGTGATTTTGATTAGTATGAAAACAAAAATGACTTTACCTATATAGTTTGCCCATAACCAGCAAAAAACTGGCTACAGGCATTCATAACTACTTCCAGAAAAGTCAATTAAATCTCATTTTTGCTAAACGAATCAATTTTTTTGAACTTCAAAAGCACGAAGTTCACGATAATCTCCCGGTCTTAAATTTTCTAATGTTAAAAATCCGAATTCTTCACGTTTTAATTTTTTGAACGGGTAATTCTACCGCTTCAAACATTTTTCTTTACTTGGTGATTCCAACCTTCGTGAATCGTTAAAGAAACAATCCCTGTATTTTTTTCAGTATCAACAGATAAAAATTCTGGCAACTGCTTTTAGAAGTTTTCTTGCCATCAATCCAAATACCTCGTTTCTAATTGTCTCATATGTCGTGGTGTTGGAACACCTTTTACTTTAGCAATATATTTCTTTTTCAACATGATGTTTTGGATGCGTCATTAAATTCGCAAATTCTCCATCATTCGTTAATAAAATCAATCCTGTTGTATCATAGTCTAATCTTCCTACTGGATAGACACGTTGAGGAATATCTTTAAAAATAATCACTAATTACCGTACGTACCTCTATCATCTGTTACACTTGATAAATACAGATTTTTGGTTTATAAAACATAAAAGTAAACAGGCTCTTCTTTATAAATCGGAATGCCATCTACTTCAATTTTATCTGATTGAGATACTTTTATATCCTAATTCTCTCACAACTGTACCATTTACTTTTCACACGACCTTCTTCAATAAAGGCTTTCGCATTTTTCTACGAGATGCAATTCCGGCATGTGCCATAACTTTTTGTAATCTTTCCACTAGATACTCCTTCTTCCCTTACGAAATGGTTTCTTCATCTTGATGCATTCTGTTCTAATTCTGCAAACAAGTCTTCATTATTTTTAAATAATTGCTTTACTTTCTTCTTGATTTAATTCTAGTAATGATTCAACATCTGGCAATTGATCCAATGTTTCTAATCCGAAATAATCCATAAAATAAGTAGTCGTACGATATAATTTTTGGACGACCTGGACTATCCATTCGACCTGCTTCTTCAATTAAATCTCTTAATAATACTTTTTTGAATCGCTCCACTACATTGAACTCCACGGATGCTTTCCACTTCTAATCTTGTAATTGGTTGTTTATAAGCAATAATCGCCAATGTTTCAAGAGCTGCACTAGATAATTGAGAAGAAAATGGGAAACAGCATATTTTTTTCAAGATAGGGTTTTAACGATGCTTTTCGTCACAAACTTTATATCGTTGCGCCGTTAAAATCAATTCTAAACCACTTGTTTCATCTTTTTAATTGTTCCATTAATTCTTCCAATAATTGACGAACTGCCGTTTTATCAATGCCAACGACATAACTAATTTCTTCTAGTGTTAAGCTCATCATCTCCTGCTACAAATAATAAAGCTTGAGTTGCTGCTAAATAATTATTCACTAAATGCACCACCTTTATCGCAAGTTTCTAAAACAATATCTTCATAAGGCACATGTTGTACCAAACGAATTTTATGTTCTCTTACTAATTGTAACATCGCCAAAAATGTTGTAACAATGGCATGACGATGAAAGGAAGGAAAACATTTATCAAATCGAATACTTTTTGAGGATTTTCTTGAATTTTTGTTAAAATCGAATCCATCATTTCCTCTACTGTATGTGTTTCATGTTGAATATTTGCTTGTAGAGGCATTTTATCAAGATTTCTTCTTGCGATTTTCTTTAATGCATTCCATAAATCTTGAGTCGTTACTTGACCTTCTTGTAATGGAATAATTTCTTGAAGAGCAGATAAATCACTAGCTTCTTTTCCATAATGCATGCCTCTTTGAAAAGAAAGTTCTTCTAATTTTTTTAGCACCTTCTTGGAAATTGTTTATATTCCATTAATTTTCTCAACTAACTCATCCCTAGGATCTTCTTCTACCTCAACCTCATCCATTTCCACTTTTTGGTTTTGGTAAAAAGCATTCTTGCTTTAATTTCTAATAAAGTTGCTGCATTAATAAATACTGCTAGCTGACTTCTAATTCCATTTCTTGCATGGAATGAATATAGGATAAATATTGATGCGTTAATTCCACCATTGAAATGTTATAAATATCAATTTTCATCTCTTTAATTAAATGTAATAACAAATCCATTGAGCCTTCAAATTCCCCTAATTCGTAGCGTTAACGCATCCACTTTCTCTACTCCTATTCTAATTAATAAATTTCAATAACTTTACGAACTAAACCTTTGAAATGATTCTTTTACACGTTGAGTTGTTTCTACAACTTCCTCATGGTTTTAAGTTTGCTTTGTAATCCTGCTGCTAAGTTTGTAATACAAGAAATACCAATCACTTTAATTCCTGAATGGTTCGCAATAATAACTTCAGGAACTGTTGACATACCAACTGCATCTCCACCTAATACTTGTACCATACGAACTTCCGCTGGTGTTTCATAAGTTGGACCAGATAAAACCTGTATAAACTCCTTCTTGTAATTGTACTCCACTTCTTTAGCTGCTTTACGAACAACTTCTTGTCCCATAGACATGGTAAGCATGTGACATATCAGGGAAACGAGGTCCAAAAGCGGTCATCATTTGCGCCAATTAATGGATTTGTACCCTGTAATATTAATATGATCTGTAATTAACATTAAATCTCCTGGTTTAAAGTTTGGATTACTTCCTCCAGCAGAGTTTGTCACAATCATTGTTTCAACTTCTAATAATTTCATTAAACGAATTGGGAAACGTAACAGTTTCCATTGGATATCCTTCATAAAAATGAAAACGTCCATCCATAATTAAAACTTTTTACCTGATAATTCGCCGTATACTAAACGACCAGCGTGACCTACTACTGTAGATACTGGGAAGTTAGGAATATCTTTGTAATCGAAGATAACTGGATTTTTCAACTTCAGTTGCTAATTCTCCTAATCCAGACCCTAAAAATTAGTCCAAAAATCAATATGTTTGAACTCCATTACTTTGTAAAAATTGTTTTGTTTCTAATAATTGATCATATAAAGCCATGCTACTCTTTCCTCTCTTTTAGATAATTTAAAAAGAAGTGGAAACCAATAATGGAACTCATTGAATTTCCACAATTTATTATTGTAATTCAACTAAGAAGCTTTTGTCCGTTTCCTGTTGAAGATACTGCCAAAGTTTTCAGAAATTGTTTCAGCAATATCTGAGAAATGTCCTTGAGTTAAACGTGTTGGATGTTGAAGAGATTTGCTAATCGCTAAAACTGGAATATACTCACGAGTATGGTCAGTTCCTGGGAATGTTGGATCATTACCATGGTCAGCTGTAATAATTAATAAGTCGTCTTCATGCATATGCTCTAAAATTTCTGGAATACGTGCATCGAATTCTTCTAATGCATTCCATATCCAACAGTATCTCTACGGTGTCCATAAGCAGCATCGAAGTCTACTAAGTTTAAGAAACTCATTCCAGTGAAATCTTTTTTCAAGATATCTACTAATTTATCGACACCATCCATATTGTTTTTTCGTACGAACAAATTCAGTAATTCCTTGACCATTGAAAGATATCATTGATTTTTACCAATTGCAATAACATCAAACCCTTTTTCTTTTAAGAAATCTAATGTTGTTTGACCAAATGGACTTAATGCATAGTCATGACGGTTTTGAAGTACGTTGAAGTTACCTGGGAGTTCCAACATATGGACGAGCAATAATACGTCCAATCATATATGGATCATCTTTTGTAATTTCTCTTGTATATTCACAAATACGGTATAATTCTTCTAATGGAATAATTTCTTCATGAGCTGCAATTTGTAATACTGGGTCAGCACTTGTATAAACGATTAAATCGCCTGTTTCCATTTGATGTTTCCAAAAATCATCAATAACAGCTGTTCCACTATATGGTTTATTACAAACAATATTTCTTCCAGAAAATTCTGTAATTTTATCTAATAAATCTTGAGGGAATCCATCAGGGAATACTCTAAATGGCGTTTTAATATTTAATCCCATTAATTCTCAGTGACCTGTCATTGTATCTTTTCCTACAGAAACTTCTTCTAATTTAGTATAACTTCCTTTTGGATTTTCAACTGGAGGTACAGTTTTTAATGGAGCAATATTTCCTAATCCATAAGCTTGCATATTTGGAACATTTAAATCCAACTCTTTCAGAAATATGTCCTAATGTATGAGAACCTGCATCATTAAATGCAGCAGCATCAGGTGCTTCTCCAATCCCTACTGAGTCCATTACAATTACGTGAATTCTTTTAAAATTTCATCTGACATTCTTCTTTCTAGTAAAAATTTTATTTTTTTCGCACGTGGGTGCGCTTGTTGATAAATTTCTTTCATTCGTTCATTGGTTAAGTGTGTATAAATTTGAGTTGTACTAATATCGCTATGTCCTAATAATTCTTGCACAATTCTCAAATCAGCTCCTGCTTTCTAAAAATATGCGTTGCAAAAGGAATGACGCAATGTATGGGGACTTACTTTTTATGAACGCCTGCTTCTTGTACAATTTTTCTTTAAATTTTTCCAAAAATCCTTGTCTAGTAAATCCATTTCCACGATGATTTAAAAACAAATATTCCACTGGATTTGATTCCTGCTCTAACACCACTCTTGCATAAGTTAAATAATGCTGAACCCAATTAGTAGCAGCTTGTCCAATAGGAATAATTCTTTTGTTTATTTCCTTTACCAATCGTTTGAAGAAATCCCTAATTCTAAATGTCAAGTCACTTAGTTTTAATGTAATTAACTCACTGACACGCATTCCTGTTGCATAAAGGAGTTCTAACATTGCTTTTATCTCTTAACCCTAATACCGTAGAAGTATCACATGAATTTTAATACTTGAGTGACTTCATCAACGGTTAATGCTTTTTGGTAACGTCTTACTCTTTTTAGGAACTTTCAGTGGTTGTACTGGATTTGTTTCAACCAATTGTTCCTGTTGTAAAAATTTAAAGAATTTTTTTAGAGCAACTAATCATTCTACTGGTAGAACTTGTCGCATAACCATCCCTGTTTTAAGTCTTGTAAAAATAAATACAATGAGAGAATAATCGACTTCTTTCCAATCTTCGAATCTGTTGTTCTGTCAAAAATTGGTGAAAATTTCATTAAATCTCTTTTGATAACTCATCACTGTATTTTTGAGATAATCCTTGAATTGCCAATGAATCCACAAAATAATCCAAATTATGTTGCATGAGTTTCACCTTCTCTACATTTTTTTGACAAATGCCATGGAAACGTTAAACGATGATCTTCCACTTTGAAAATGAAATCGTTCTTCAACCGTTTTTCTCCACATCTCCTAATAAAGTTTTCATGAATTTCTTCAATATTCCCACATTTATTACATAGTAGATGATGATGGAAACGATTGAACCATCTCGTTTTCAAAGTCATAACGAGCTAATCCATCATCGAAACACAACCCGATAAGTAATATTTAAATCTGTTAAATATTTCTAAAAGTACGATAGACTGTTGCTAATCCAATATCAGGGATATTTCCGTTTAACGAGCATATATATCAGCTTCAGCACTAAGATGGTCATCTTCTTTTCTAATAAAATTGCAACGGTTGCTTGTCTTTGAGGAGTTAACTTAAACCCTCTTCTTGCAATTTCTTTTGATGCCTTCCATTGTTAACACAGTCCTATCCCTCCATTCTCAACGCTTATTTTTCTTCTACTAATTGAATAAATCCTTCTGATTGTGTAATCTTTTTCGCCTTTTAATAAGGAACCAATCGCACGTTTGAATTGTCCTTACTAATTCCAAAAATTTCTTTAATAATCGTTGAATCTGTTTTATCCCAATATGGTAATGTATGTGTTGGACGATTTCTTAACATTGTTAAAAATCATTTTCTGCATCATCTCCCAATTGCTTCAAAATGCTCTAGGTCTCATAGATACATTTAATACACCATCTGGACGAACACCAATCACTCGTACATTGACTAATTCACCAAGTGTTGGTTCATATAATCGTTCACTTGGATGTAAGAAACATCGATAGCCTTCTTCTGTCATTAAAAATGTTCCTACTAATTTTACATTGATTACAGTAGCCGATACATCTTTATTTTTCAACGTTTGATTTGCTCTGAATGGATTTTGGCTTTTAACTCTGTTCCATCCCCATAGTTGCCCAAGTACGATTTTTTTCTTATCTTTAATTAATGTTACATATAATCGATTATTTTTTTCTTTGCCATAATTCTTTTAAATTTGGTAATTCATCTAATGAAACAACCATATCTTTATCCGGTAATCCAATCGATACGAATACGCCTAAATCTTTTCTCACTTGAGTAACTGTTGCCCATCCATAAGTTTCATTGGTTACTTCTGGAATATCAAGGGTCATGATTTTTTTACGATCACTATTTCTCATATACAAAGCCTGTTACGACATCTCCGATGGCTAATGTTACATCGGGATTTTTTTGAAACACGATACGTTTCACCTTGTTTTTTGAACAAAAGTACGCTTTATCATTTTCATCCGTCACAATAGCTTGAATAATAGTGGATAAATCATTTGTCATCGCTTTCCCTCCTTTCACTTATTTAGCATTCCTATTCTAACACAGAAATCATAAAAAGTCAAAAATAAAAACGAAGAAGCATCCTTTTTGCTACTTCTGAAAAGTCAAAATCGTATTCGTCTCTCGTCTATACACGTTTAAATAGAAATGACTTTTCCCAGTAGAAGACTCCATATAGCTTTTCAGTGTGGCTTATATGAGTGGAAAATTTGAGACCTTAGGCTCAAATTTTAGCCATGAGATTCGCTTTAGCGAGCTGCTGACGTCCTTTTGCTACTCAGAAAAGTCAATTTCTATTCTATATAATAAGCTTTCAAATCTTTTAAGAAACTTGCCACAATGAGAACAATAATTAATCCAATTGGGAAATGCTGCAATAATCGCAACAGATTGTAAATTATACATTGAATTTTTCTGAGAAAATTAATGCAATCGGTAAAATAATAAACACTACTGCCCAAAACATACGAACACGTTTATCAGAATCATGTGTATCTTCTAATGTCTTATAAGAATAAGCAGAAATCACTAAAGTCAATGCATCAAATGTTGTCGCATAAAAAGCAACCATTGTCACAGCTAATAAAATTAACCCTAACTGACTTAAAGGCATCGTATCAAAAATTTTCAAAAATAATACCAGCATAATCTGGAGTTATCCACTAACTAATCCACTTGAAATATCTAAACCCATGTTTTCAATTGTTGTGCTAAACCATAGTTTCCCTAAAAATGATAAATGAAGTAAATGTTCCAGCAATCCCCCAAGAATAAGCCCTCAAAAATAGTTTGTTTAATCGTACGACCTTTACTAATACTACCAATGAAAGAAAGGAGTTGCTACACACCAAACCATCCAATAAGCCCAATAATAAATTGTCCATTTTTGTGGGAATGATGTTTCACGCAATGGATCTAACCAAGTTGATAATCCAATAAAGTTTTTGAGCTAAAGTTCCCAATTGAGCTAAAACCAGTTTCTAAAAATATATACTGTTTCTCCACCAGCAAATAAGAAATAAGCTAGTAGAGCAAAGAATAAATATGAACAATAAGTTGCTAATTTAGAGACAGCTTCCATCCCTAATAACACTGTTGAAGTGTAAACTAAAGCAATTACTAATAAAATAACAATCGTTGCACCAGTTGAGTTTTCAAATCCAAAAAAACATGACCCATTGCTGCTGATAATAAAGGAGTTGCTAATGAGAAAGTTGTTGCAGTTCCAGCGATTAACGCAAAAATCGCAATTAAATCAATAACTTTCCCCATCCATCCGTCTACTTTATCTTTTAAAAATAGGACGACATGCTTCAGAGAATTTTTGTTTTTTTCAACTTTACGTACATGTAACATAAAACCAAATGCCACAGCTAATATAATATAAAAATCCCTCAAGCAATTGGTCCCCAGTGGAATAATGGGAATGTAGGAGCCCATCTTTGAATCCCACCCTAATTGAGCCACATAATCTTCATTTGCATATAGTGCCCACTCACATAGAGAATAGAACAAAATATCTGCAGCCATTGTAGAAGTAAAAATCATCACTCCCCATTGGAATGAAGTGTATTCAGGTTTTTTTCCCTCTTTCCTAAAACAATAGAGCCATATTTTGAAAAAGCTACATACATACTACAACTAAAAAATTCCCACTCCTAAAAAGAGCATAATAAATACTAAATTGATCTCCCTAGCCAAGTACGAATACCTCCTAGAAATTAATGATGATTGTTCTGGAATGACTAAAATAGTACTCTAGTAACAAAAACTCCTAACAAAGGTACTATAGTAGATACCCAGTCAATTTCTTGATGTAATCTTTTTGCATGTTAAATTTCCTCACCTTCATCCAAGATACTTTGATAGCTTGGATCTAAGTCTAATAATTCTTCTAGATTATCGATTTCAACAATATCTGTTTTTCTCCATTGGATAAATTCTAATTCATATTCTTCTGGATAACAAAAACATTGCTACATCATCCCAATAAATTTGACGATTTTGTTTCACATCAAATTCTTGTTCTAAATGATGCGCTAAACGCTGTCCATCTTCTTTATTCCAACGAGAAATACTATATAATTGCCATCCTTTTTCTCCACCTGTTCGTGAACAATGAATGACTTTTTCCTGTTCATTTACTGTCATTAGCCATTCATCAGTATGAGTCTCAGTCCACACACAGTTATATCCCTGAATGAGTAAAGTCAGCATGAAGAATCTCTGGATTATAAATCAATTGATCGCTATCTAAAAATAACCACATCTTCTAAATATTGTCTTGCTACATATAGAGAAGAAATATTATTACATATGTCATAATAAGGATTTTCAATAATTTTTAATCCTGGATATTCTTGCTCTAATGGATAAAAATTGTTCTTTTAAATATCCAACTACTACATAAATTTCGTAATTCCATTCTTATGTAGTGCTTGAATAACCGTATCAATCATTCGAGCTCCATTTACCTTTTACAAGCGGTTTTTGGAGTATGATTCTGTAATAGGTCTCATTCTTGTTCCTTGACCTGCAGCCATTAAAATGGCTCTTTTAATTATATTTGTCATAATTCCCCTCTTTTCATAGTTCCTCTAATAAAGATAGCACTAATTTTGAATATTCTTTTGCATAACGATATTGACATAATGAATATTCTCCAAAATCAATTCCCTAAACTTCTCTTATATTCACACCAATTACTCCATAATAATCCTGCACTTGCAATATACTGCAAAATTTTTAGTACGAATGATTGGAGAAACTTCTCCTTTGAAGTATAAATCAATTAAATAATCCACTTGATTTTTGAATACAGAGAATAAATACAAAACATCGCAATATCAACATGAGGGATCTTGCATTCCCGCATATTCCCAGTCGATAATTGAATACCATCTTTTTGTAAATAAGAAGTTATCTGAACAGCATCAATATGAACAAGAGTTTCATTCTTCTCTAATGTATCAATCCATTTCTTTCAACTCAAAAATAGCTGCTTTTTATAGTTTTTTCATAATCTTTAAAATAAGATTTTTCTCCATTCCATAAACTTTCATAAAAAATCAACTTTGTCCAAAAGATATCAAAAGCGATGATTGACTGTTAAATTTAATTCATGAAATTCTCTCTAATTTTGTCATACAAGCTTCTACTTCATCCCAGTTTTCTGCATCACAATTTGTTGCATCTTCTAAATAAGCTGTAATTTTATATCCATTATCTGGATTCATGTATAAAACATCATCACAAATTTGTCGATTTTCTAGTGCTTTATAAAACATCTGCTTCTTCTTTTCGATTAATTAGATGATCCGTTCCTTCACCAGGAATTCGCATAATATTTTTTTGATTTTGACACTCGAATAAGAATGAACGATTTGTCATTCCTTTTTCAAAAACAGTTATATTTTTTTAATTTCATCAACTTCAACATTAAAACAATCTTGAATAATTGAAATCGCATCTGTTTGCAAGTTAGCTGAATTTCCATCTATTTCTCGTAGTTGTTCATATGTGTTAATCTCAATCAATTGTTTTGAATTCACCACTTTAGAAGGAATGATCCATTTTATTTTTATCTTGTAAAGTACATTCCCAAAAATTCATGATCATAAGAAGACTTTCTTAGAAAATTCTTGTAATTTTTTTCTTGAACAGTTTTTGCTTCTTGTCCCATCACATAACAAAGACCAATCATTTGATTTCCTTCATCTTCTTCATCTACCATGACTAATTCTCTTTTGCGATTCACAATGAACGGTACTTTCAACAGACATTTCGTTGCTAACCATATACCACGAATACGGTTCAAAATCACTAAATGGATTTTTCTTCTGCCCAAATGTCGCATGGAATAATATACGTTTTATCTAATGAGAGATTTTACCTTACTTAAAGAATGTAAATTATTTTTAACTTGATATTCAGCATTGACAACTAATTGAACATTAAATTCATCGATTAAATACTCATATCTTTTCTTTCATAAAGCCTACTACTACTTGAATATCTCTAATCCCCACTTCATGAAGATGAAGAATCATTCTTTCGATTAAGACTTCTCCTCTAACTTCCATTAATCCTTTTGGAATTTCTGTATTAATTGAACCATTCGCATCCCAAATCCCGCTGCTAAAATAACTGCGCGCTGTGGTTGATTTTCTTTTTATAAAATGTTTTAGCCTTTTCACTTAATTCTCCCTGAGAGATAGTCCATTTGTCTTCCTGTAATTCTTTTACTACACGATTAACAAATCCTAATGAATATCCTGATTGATTGGCAATTTCTCGTTGATTTACCTTAGGATTCTTTCGAATTGCGTTCAGAATATCTAATTCTTGAACGTTCATGTAATCACCTACTTTTATATTTTTGTGAACTAAAGATAGTTTACACTCAACATCTTTCTAAATAGCAATACTAAAATGTATAAGAAATTTTTAAAATAAAAAAAGTGGACGATATACAAAAGTTATCAATCCACTTAATGTAATCAGCTTCATCCCCACTACCCATTTGAAGAATCAGGCTAATAAAATGATGATTATTCTATTTAATACTGTATTACTAATACCCAAACACAATAATAGTATAGTTTTAAATTAGACTAAACTGATGACTATCGTATAGACTAGAATCTTTAACTTTTTCCAAATCTTTTGGAAATTCAGTCCACTATATTCTGCTTCCATTACTTCGTCAATTGAGTTGAAGTGTAATTCATTTTTAGTCGTGTTATTAATTAATACATATTGATCATTAACAAATGAAAAACGATAATGATTTCCATTAAATTCAAATTCAATACTATGACCTTTTTCAATAATTTCTATCAATAAATTCAATGATTTTAACTGACGATTCATCGCATACATAGCTATCACCCATACCAAATTAATTGTGAATGAAGAATAATTTACCCATCTTCAATTCCCTGTTGTTTCTTGATCAAACTATTTCTTTCTAAATCCCCATTTTGTATTAGAAATAATCATCATCACGGTGCTAAAGGGATCTGAACTCTCGACCTAACGTTTAGGAAACGTTTGCTCTATCCTACTGAGCTATAGCATTCCCACGAGTGTATTTTTGTCACAAAATACACTTAATGTCTAGCCTTAATTTCAGATTTTTTAATCAGAAAATTTCCGTTCAACACTTTTCTTTTTCTTTTTCATTCTACGTTTTTGCTCGGGATGCCTCCCCATAAAAACTAATAAAAATAAAAATCGAGACCACCTAATATTACTGAAAAAGCAAAATGCATTTTTGAATAATATACTCTTGAAGCGTTTGTTGTCTTTTTCTCAGGTTCTTTTGGTAAATCAGCAAAACCACTTTCTGCGACTACTTCTACACTCGGATTTTTTGAGTTTTCTTTTAAGAACTCTCCTTTTAACGTTACACTTACTTTTTATTAGTAACTTTGCCATTCAGAGTTTTCCCTTTTTCCATAATCATCTCAAGAGATTGATTCTGTTGTTATTTTTATGATCCATCAAAAATCATGCTCACCAGCTGGTAAAATTGTTTGATATGAAAAATGTTCTAATACATAGTTTAAAAATCGCATTTCAAATGTATGTCGAATAAATTCTCCATCTTGATTCTGACCAATCTCCTACACCAAGAACGACTTCTACTAGTTTCATCTTATCTTTTCATAAGTCGCAATGTAGTTAAAAGCTCCATAGCCACTTGAGCTAGTTTTTCAATCCATTAACACCTTCGATTCCATATTTAGCACCTGGAATGGAATAATTATCGTATCAGAATTTTTCCTCATAAGGTGTTCCTTCCATTGTTTTCACAACAGGTGAATTAGTGTATCAGAAGACTTGTGGATATCGATTCATTAGATCCATTGCTAAAAATCAGCTAAATCTCGAGCTGTTGTTTGATTCGGTTTAGATGCATCATACCCTTCTGGTTGATAATATCCTGGAACAATTCTGCCACTGCCCCAGAAGCATTATTAAAATGTGTATGATTCATCCCTAGTTCTTTTGGCTTTTAGCATTCATTTTTCAATAAATTTTTGCAGAATCAGTTGTAATTGCATTAGCTAACATTAGTGTTGCTAGTACATTTGAGGATGGACAAGTGTCATTTTTCAACAATTCTTCAATCGGATACTGACACCTTCCACAATTTTTATTATTACTAATGTGTAAAATATTTAGAAATTGCTTGGTCATCTTTTTGTAGCTGTAATTTTTGTTGAATTGATAATTCCCTTTAGCAATAGCTTCCATCACTAAATATACTCGTCATCACTTTTACTAATACTGGCTGGATCACGCACTTCATCAATATGATCTTGCCATAAAATTCTACCGGTGTAGGCATCTACGACAATAGAGCTTTCGGAATCGTCAGCTGGATTAACATCATAACCCTGTATTTTTGTTAATTCAACAACATCTACTACTTTTCTGCCCCAATAGCATTCTATGGAAAACCCTAAAAATAGTAACGAAACAGTCACCAAAAACTTTTGCTAATTTTTCAATTTCTTCTCCACCTTTGTTCATATAATTTCAAAACAATTATAGCATATCTAGCAATACAAAAACTGCAAGAGAAAAAGTCTCTCTTCACAGTTCGCAAATGATTTCTTATACAGATTCAATTTTTGTAATTTTACTTTCTATATCTCCACCAGGAGTTTGGATGACAACTTCTGTCATTTAATTTTTACCAAGAATTCCTTTACAATTGAGAATCATTTGAAATTTTTTCCCTTCGATAGGATTTGCTTCTGCACTCCTACGATTGTATAAGATTCTTCTTCACCATTTGGTAATTCAATAAAAGTAATTTTTACGTCCTAATGAAAACGACATCTTTTTCGACATTATTATCATCAATAATTTCAGTCAAAACGAATCATTTTTCAAGAGTTGTAATTCTTCCTTCAAACTAAAAGGCTTGTTCATCTTTAGCTGATTCTGTACTCTGAATTTTCAGATAAGTCACCATAACTACGAGCAATTTTTAATACGCTCAACGATTTCTTTACGTTTAACTACTTTTAATTCTTCCAATTCAGCTTCTAATTTAGCTTTACCTTCAAGTGTCATTGATATAATTTCTCAGTCATTTGGCTTCTCCTCTTTTTCCATTTTTACTGCTTTTGACAGTGGTAAAAACATACCATTTTATGAAGAAGAATGCAAGCATTATTTATAAATTTCTAAGAATTTTATGCTAAATCACTTAAAAATTGAAGCACTTTTGTTGTCATTAAGTCGATTGCTACAGCATTTGAGCCACCTTCAGGGATAATAATATCCGCAAATTTCTTAGTCTGCTCGATAAACTGATGATACATCGGTTTTACAACTGTAATATATTGATGAATAATCGAATCCAGTGTTCTACCACGTTCAACCATATCTCGTTTTATCCGTCTGAATAATACAGAATATCATCATCCGTATCAACATACACTTTAATATCCATTAAAGTTTCGTAAACGTTCATCTTCCAAAATTAAAAATTCCTTCAATTAGAATGACATCTTTTGGTTCTTGATGAATGGTACGGTCACTTCTGTATGATTTTTCATAATCATAAACTGGCTCATCAATCGATTCGAAATTAATTAATTTATTCATATGTTCAATTAATAAATCCGTATCGAGTCGCAAAATGGATGGTCATAGTTCGTTTTTTAAACGTTCTTCAAACGGCATATCATCTTTGATCTTTATAATAGAAATCTTGGTCAATTTTTACAATACTTAATTCTGGAAAATGATCCAAAATCTTTTCTACTAACGGTAGTTTTTACCACTACCAGAACCACCATGTCACTCCAATAATCGGCTTTTTTCATAAATTACTCCTTATCAACATATTTAGCTTTTTAATGCTAAGTGTTCTTCTATATGTTTTTGCAAAATAAACTTCTTTTTGTTTTGAATATCTGCTACGAAAGTATTCATAATCTGTTTGAGCTGGATCAATAGCAGCTAAAAATTGCTTCTTCACTTGGACTATTAAACGGTCCAGGACCCATTCCTCTATTTCTATATAAATTATATGGAGAATTTACTTCTAAATCTTTTTAATGTTACAACTTCTTTATGTTCTCCAAGAGCATAAAGAACTGAAATATCCGTTTGTAACATCATATTCTAATACGATTATAGAAAATACACTTGCAATTTTTTTGACGGTCTTCTAATTTATATCCTTCTTTTTTTCTACTAAAGAAGCCATCGTTAAAAATTTCTGAACATTATAATCACCTTGAGCAATTTTTGCATAATATTTTACAACACACTATCTGTTTTAGCAACCATTTCTTCTATAATCATTTGTAAGGTTTTATTTTCATCTGCATCATAAGTCGCAGGGATATAAATATCCTTCTAAGAAATAACGAACATTTTTGCTTTTTGAGCATCTTTTTAAATAATCGAGGGAATTTTTGTACTAATTGGTCAATAAACCCTTGCTCTTGGACTTTATTCATAAAAGTCATCTTTGGAATATTTTCGTAGATTTTTCACTTCTTCTGCAATTCCTGTTAATGTTTCACCCTTCACGCACGACTACTTTTAGCTACGTTAGAAGATTTATCTTTCACCACCATCTACTACATTGTCCTAAAATTCTGACCCAATATCCATAGATGGAGATAATTGATAAAAATCCTGCTTTAAATCCTGCTACATTTTTAAACTTAATATAAAAATTAAAAATTTTCGAATTACGTATGAGCTTTATTATCTTCTAATATTTTTGGCAATTTGTTTTACAGAAGATCCTGCTGAATTTCTACTTCTACTGTTTGGGTTTGTTTTTACATCTACTGGTTTCAATGATTGAGAAACATAATAATAACACATATACTCCACCGCCAAGGATCACTACTGTAAATATCAACGCAAAAATCTGACAATATTTCGTGTAATTTTAGATTCTTTCTTTCGGATAGCTCCTAATTCATCATTTTCCATAGATGAATTCTGTTCTAAAACGTTCTTTTGACATATTCCGCCTCCTTTTAACTTCGTTGTCATTATACATGAATTCCTATAACATTTGAAGCCTAGGAGTTATACAATTATGTTACAAATTCTAACAATGATATTCATTCAAGCGAATGGACTGGAAATTTTGAGACCTAGGCTCAAAATTTAGGCATGAGACCGAAGCGATGCTACCGTCCTCGCTACATCAAGTCAAGTCCATCATTCAAAACGCCTCTCATATACATATACGTCCAGCAAGAATGGACTTGACGCTAGTAGCAGAAGTAAATGTAGCTAAATAGCTGATTTACAGTGAAAAATCGAGACCGAGGGCTCGATTTTTAGCCATGAGATTCGCGCAGCGAAGCTGCTGGCCTTCTGCTACTGAAAAGTCAAGTCTAATTCTAGCTATAGAAGAGAAGAAGACACCCAAATAGCATCTATCAGGTGTCTTCTCACATCATTATTCTTCTCTCATCTAAGAAAGTATTTAAAACTTCCCTCAATCATATCCCATTCTTCTTCAGTTTGATAGGAAGTAAAGTCTCCTTCAGTACCATCTTCAGCTTCAACATATGAAAATGCTTGAAGTTCAACTCTTCACCCTCAGAATTCCTGCGGGATATACTAAAACATATGATTTACTAAAATCTTCTGAATCAAGTAAATAAAACCTCGTGTAAGACTTCATCTCCCTCTTCATCAATAATTGTAATATGTCATGTCCATCATGTTCAGTGTGTATGTTCTGTCATTACGTTTTCCTCTTTTCTATTTAATATTTAAATCTAAATAATTTTGTAAAATGATGATGGCTGCTAACTTATCAATGACTTCTTTTCCTTTTACGAGAAACATTCGCCTCCCTACAAGCATTCTTTCTGCTTGCATCGTTGTTAATCGTTCATCGTGAAAAATCGATTGAATTTCTAAACGTTTTTCTAAACTTCTACCATATTTTTGTGAAGCTTCATGCTCTTGGTCCAGCTGTATTGTTCATGTTTTTCAGCATACCGATACAATCTTTCTCAACTTCGTATTCTTTAACCAATTCCACCACACGGTTAAAGCTAAACTCACTTGCTGCTTCATTAATCGCAATCGTTTCAACACCTTGAGCAGTCCAACCTCAATGGGTCACTAAATTGCAACTCCAACTGCTTTTACCGCTGAGCATCTAATCCCATTACCCTCATTAACAATCTCTACCTAGTCGAACGAATATAATGGCGGATTAATTCTTCGATAATTTCATCACGCTCGTGACGTCTTACTAGATTTCTAGCATCACGATGTCGAGGAATATAAGCTGGATCGCCAGATAATAAGTACCCAACAATTTGATTCACTGCACTATAACCTTTTTCGTTTAATGCATCATAAACAATTGTTAGTGTCTCTTGTACTGTTTTTCATCTTTATCATGAAAGTTAGAACTGTTTCATCCATTGAACTCATATTAACACCTCATTTCTTTTGTATCTTCATTCTACTAGATTTTTCATAGTAAAACTACAATTATTACGATAGAGATTAAACTTTCCTTAAATATTATGCTTGAGTTAAGAATCTTTCTACTGCTTTTAACGCAGCTGGAATACCTGCTGGATTTTTACCACCCTGCTTGAGTCTATATCTGGACTACCTCACCGCCACCCTTGGATATGTGAAGTCAATCGCTTTTGATAATATCTCCTGCTTTAATTCCTTTTTCATTCGCATCTTTAGAAACCGTAGCTAATAAATTCGCTTTTTCACCTTCATTTGTAAGCAACTCACAAATACATCACTTGTTGCTTTTTGTCTCCAAGTATCTGCTAATTGACGTAATTCATTCATATCTTTATTTGGTAAATGAACTGTAATAAATGGTAATAGTTTCCTGCTCGTAGAAACAGATCTGAATAAGTCTGCTACTTCAGATTTCATTAATTTAGCTTTTAATGCAGCAATTTCATGTTGAGCATCTTTTAATTCTTGTTGTAAGTGAGAAACTCTGTTCTGGAGTGCTATCTAATTGAACTGCTTTTAACATCACTTGCAATTTGTTTTAATAACAATTCATGTTTTGCTAATACTCAAATGCTTCTTGACTAGTTACAGCTTCAATACGTGCGAACTCCTGCACCAATACCTGATTCAGAAATAATCTTGAATAGACCAATTTCTTGAGTATTTGAAACGTGAACTCCACCACATAAATTCAATAGACCAGATTTGCAATATTTACCATACGAACTTTATTACCATATTTTTCACCGAATAAAGCCATTGCGCCTAATTTTTCGCTTCTTCTAATGTAGTTTCAACAGTCACTACATCTAAAAGCTGCCCAAAATCATTTACATATGTTCCATTTTCAGCCAATTCTTCAGCTGTTACTTGTCCAAAGTGGCTCAGTCAAAACGTAAGTATCCTGGAGCTACTAATGAACCCTGCTTGGTTTGTATGTGTTCCTAACACTTCTTTTAATGCTTGGTGTAATAAGTGAGTCGCAGCTGGTTTTTAATTAATTTAGCACGTTCTTGTTGATCTACTTCTAATACATAAGTTGAGTTTCAATCTGCATTGGAGCAACAATCAATGGTATGTAAAGGTTGACCATTTGGAGCTTTCTTCACTTGAACGACAGTTTGCAACTACTTGACCATGATTCATCTTTAAATCACACCATGGTCAGATAATTGTCCACCCATTTCTGCATAGAATGGAGTTTGATCGAAGACAACTTGTACTCTTGTATCTTCTGAAGCTGATTCTACTAATTCATCTTCAAATACAATAGCTTTTTAATACGCCATTATCTGTTGTACGGTCATATCCCACAGATGTATCTTCTACCGTAATATCACGTAAAACAGCTGATTGAACATTCATAGAAGTTTCAGTATTACGAGCTGCATGAGCACGTTCTTTTGGTACTTTCATTTCAGCTTGAAATCCTTCATTCCACTTCATAACCATTATCACTAGTATATTCAATGTTAATTCATAAGGAATCCATAAGTATCATATAGTTTAAAAGGCATTTTCACCTGATAAAACTGTTTGATTTTTGCTCTTTCATTTCAGCAAATACTGATTCTAAAATTGCAAGACCATCATGGAATTGTTTCTTGGAAACGATTTTTCTTCATTTGCAATAACTTTTGAATAAACTCAAGATTTTTCAGTAACTTCTGGATAGTAACTATGCATAATACTTGCAACAGTTGGAACTAATTTTTGCTAAGAATGAACCTTGAATGCCCTAAACGTTGACCATGCATCACTGAACGACGGATTAAACGACGTGATAATATATCCACGTCCTTCATTTGAAGGTAAAGCACCATCACCAATTGCAAAGCTTACTGCACTGAATATGGTCAGCAATAACTTTAAATGATACATCTGTTTCTTTTTGAAGCATTATATTTTTACCAGCACTTAATTGTTCTAATTGTTGAATAATTGGCATGAATAAATCTGTTTCAAAGTTCGTTGGAGTATCTTGAATAACAGAAACTACACGCTCTAATCCCATTCCCGTATCGACGCCTTTTTATGAGGTAATGGAGTGATATGTTCCATCTGGCATATGGTTAAATTGAGAGAATACTAAGTTCCAAATTTCTAAGTAACGTTCATTTTCTCCTCCGATAGTTTTCAGGATCATCTCTCACTAATGTTTGATATTTTTCACCACGTCATAGAAAATCTCAGTATCTGGTCCATATGGTCCAGCACCGATATCCCAGAAATTATCTTCTACAGGAATAATATGGTCTTCTGGTAATCCAACTTTTTCCATCCATAAGTATTTTGTTTCAGGATCTTTTGGATAATAGGTTACATATAAACGATTTAGGGTCTAATGCTAACCATTTTTCACTAGTTAAAAATTCCCAAGCCCATGGAATTACTTCTTCTTTGAAATAATCACCGATAGAAGTTCCCATCATTTCAAATAATGGTGTTCGCAGTGTGACTCACACATTTTCACATATCATTTGTACGAATACTCTTTGAGCATTTGCTAATTCTTGGAACTTCTGGAGTTTCTGTTCCATCAAAATATAATGTAGCTACCCCTGAGTTGATCCATAATAATGTTGGATCATTAACAGGATTAAACTTGCACTTGGATGTACCTTATGTCCTTTCTCTTGGAAGAAATCAAGATACATTTGACGAATTTCGCTACTAGATAATTTTTCATCTTTACCATCCTTTTCGTTTATTATAAAAATAAAAACTCGCCCCATTGTTACAAAGGGGCGTCTACCACGCGGTACCACCTTGCTTACAATGAAACAGCATTTCATCCCTCATTCATTCCGATAACGCGGGAAAGCGTCTGTATTTCTACAAAAATCCAATCAGGAGCATAAATTTTGTGGTCAGTTTTCACCGGCTAGACCTCTCTACTATTAAAATTCTTTTTATCTGACTGGCACTACTCATTTAGTATAAGAAAATCTCTCACATTTGTCAAATAATTCAGTAGGATACTCTATTACTTTAACACCTTTGATGTTTTTATTAAATTTATCAAAAATAACAGGAGTCTAAATCTCAAACAGCACCTCGTCCCTCTATAGTAAACGGAGAAAGACTTCCCATAGTAGTGTGCAAAGTAGCTGAAACTCGACTACTTTCACAAGGAAAAATTAAGACCATAGGCTTGATTTTTAGGTATGACTCGCATTTTTATGAGGCAGCTGCTGTCCCTATTCTACTATTTTAGAAGTCTTTCGTAGTTTCACATTATAAATTCTTCTTTTGTCATGTGTAATATCACGTAATACTAATCTAAAGGCATAAACATATCCCCCAGACTTGAATGAAAAGTAGTTAAATGTGTTAATCTTTGTTTGAAAAATCTAGTTTATTTACTAAAAGAATAATCTCATCTAAGATTTCTAAGAAAGAGATGTATAATGATATGAATAATTTTTCCATTGCTGATGCTGGAGTTGAGTCATTCTTAAATGAATTTAAAAGTTGTATGATATCATTAAAATTAAGTTCAGTATCACGATAAGTAAAGGTTCTTTCACTAGCCAATTTTAATTGTACAAAATCAATATCATCTGTTTTTAACTTTGAAAGGATATAGATATCGTAAAAATCTTTGCTTCGACTGTTTAAAAAGCTCCTTGAATAAATAGTTTGTAATTTTTCAGCTAAAATGGTTTCAATCGTATAAGCAATAATTGGAAAATTTTCGTTATCAAAAATAGCTTTATAATCATAAGTAATGGGCTGTGGAGTCACAATATCTCCTGCCTCCAATATCTAAATGAATAATTTGTTTAACATTTTCTAGTTGGCATAAAATGGTTGCTCTGTAGCCACCATAATCACCACTTTCTTTAATAGTTGTAATAGATTGAATCAAAAATTGAATATCATCTTTTTGATTCAGTTAATATATCATTGTTGTTGCTGAACATTTTCTTTCAGATAACGTTTGTTTAGTGAAAATCAAAAAGTCAATATCCACTGTACTGCGAGATTCAACTCCTATTACATTTGAAAGTAAGAATCCTCCCTTCAAAAATATAATGATTCGTATAGGAACTTTTACTAATCTTTTTCAAAATAACTCAAGAAAGTAATAGGTCATTATAGAATTAAATGTTAAACCTGTTTGTTTAGCAATTTTATGACAGAGTGCTGTTAATTTTGCTTTTTATTCATAACAGAACCTCCAAGGTTCTTTTTAACATCATCTAAAATATTTAGTTTTTGTGCGTATTCATAGAGGTTTTGCAGAGATTTTAGGAAAATTACTATAACTTTTAACTGTTTTTCAACAAATAGCCTGCGTTATCTATGTTATTTCGATTAAGAATCAAAATCGCATAGCACACGCTCAAAATTATAAACGTTCACCGTGTTTCCCATAGGTGGTTTTTCAAGCACTGATGACCCCAAGGTTCATAATATCTTTAGAAACAGTGTAGCTAGTTCAGATTAAACGGTCTATTTCTAAAACGATAGTCCTTTGGAACCGTTACTCAAAAATATTGAGGAATTTCATCAGTAAGTCCCTGTAGATAAAGAAGAAATATAAGAAAACAGTTCTAGGATAACGATATTGAAAGAAATAATACTCATCATCAATCTCCACTAGAAGAAAGGTAGATGCCTTTTTCTACTCTATAGATAGCTCCTTCTTCTTCTAGTCTTGTTAAATAGATAGTTGGTACGCTTTAATTTTTGCACTCTCATAGGTAAATCATACCATTCTGATTATTTATATACTCAAGTAACATTTCTTTTTAGACATAATCTTCCTCCATTTGTTACTTTTGTACCTTTGATTTTATCATTTTAACGGTACAGAAGCAACATCAGAAATCTTTTTGCTGCGCTATCAAATTTTACAAAAATAAACTCTTAGGAAATCCTAAAAAGTTTATTTTCTTTTCGACAATTGCTTTCCGTTAATGTTTGAGAAAAATTTATCCTAATTCTCTTCCCTAGCTTTATCAGCCCATCTTGGTATCGTTAATGTTTTTAACTGGTTCTTGATTTCCTAAATAGTTATTTACATTTACTCCTACCATAGAAACAAACGATGAATCAAATTTTAATTCAATATCTTTATCATTCTTAAAAGGATTGTGTCTCCACTAAAGATAAAGAATTTATATCTGATGGTTTTGGTAAATCTATATCATTTTCGATACAATCAGCAGCATTCATGCTCTAGCCATTCACTTGCCATTTCCAATGCATCACTAATATCTTTTCCTTGAGTACCCGACATATCTGAAAAATCTGGAAAAATGTACAAAGTAAGGTGCACTTGTATCATCTGAATCATCATAATAAAATAACGCTGGATAAGTCAATAACATTTTCATACCTCCAATTAGAAAAAGCTAGAGGCTGGAGTGTTATAACCCAGCTTACTTTCTTATCCCTTTTTCAGTGAATTTATTAACTCACCATGGGGGAATTATGATAGGTCTTTCTCCTTGTTTCTCCATTTTTACATGGGAACCTTTACCACCCTTTGTTTTTAACCAACCATGAGTGATAAGAAGTTTGACTCATCTCATTTTGTGTCATCTGCATAGCGCCTCTACCTCCTGACACTACAAATATTATAGCACGTATTACACGTGTTAATCAATAATAATTACCTTCTCTCTCATTTTACTATAACAGGAAGTCTTCACCCTAAACGCACCCTCATCTCCTTTTCGTCAAAACGAAGAAAAGACTTCCTCAGTAGCATGTATAATAGTAGCCGAAACTCGGCACTATCATTAGGAAATTTCGAGACCAAGGGCTCGAAATTTAGGCATGAGACCGCAGGGCTGCTGTCGTCCTGCTACTATACTAGGAAGTCTTTCGTAGTTCCTGTACAAAATTCTACCCTACTTCAATTCCGGAATATATTCTTCATCCATCAAGTTTTTAGAAATAATTCAGTAGGTCCCTTTTGCCAAAGATGTCTAACATTTGATCCAAACTCCATAATGGTTCTCGCTTCTTCAAATCTTCTAAAGAAATCCAAAAACATCTCCTCAGAAGAAGAAACGAAGTTCGCCAGTGTAATGACTTGTCTTGTATAAAAATACAATATAACGTGTTCCATCTGGTCGAATCCAATCTTTAATTCCACAAAACTCTAGCTGACTAATCGTTTAGACCTGTTTCTTCTTTAATTTCTCTAATAGTCGAATCTACATGGATTCCATTGGTTCAACATGACCTCCAGGAAAGATTAATCCTTGTGCATAACTCAAATTTTTCTTTCACTAAAACATTTCCTCTGGTCATAAATCATACACATATTTGTTAATTCAGTCTGAACAGCACGACTCATTTTCTAACTCCATTTCTCTTTTTAAAATAATTCATTCCTAAAATTTGAGACCCGTAGATACTTTCCGTCCTTTGCTACTATAACGAAAGTCTACATCCCAAAACGGATTCTCATCTCCTTACGCAAAACGGAGAAAGACTTCCTACAGTAGCATGGATAAAAATGAACTGAAAAATCAGTTTATTTTATTAGAAAATTTCGAGACCCAGGCTCGAAATTTAGAATGAGACTCACCAATTTTTGCGAGGCTGCTTCCGTCCTTTGCTACTATAACGGAAGTCTTCTCAGTCCCAAAATTTAAAAATATTGAAGATATTCTCCATAGCCTTCTTTTTCAAATCTGCTTTTTGGAATAAATCTTAATGCAGCAGAATTAATACAATAACGTAATCCACCTAACTCTTCAGGTCCATCCTGGGAATACATGCCCTAAAATGAGAATCCGCTTTTTGACTACGAACTTCTGTACGAACACGATTTAATTTATGGTCTTTCTTTTCTGTTAATGTTGTATTTTGAATTGGTCTGAAAATGATAGTATCCACAACCTCATCAAATTTATCTTTTGGAGCTAAATAATGGTTCTCCACTCACGACATCCATATAAATACCTTCTTCAAAAATTCATCTATATTCTCCTGAAAAAGGACGTTCTGTTGCTTCATTTTGTGTCACTTCATATTGAATTTCTGTTAATCGTTGTTTTAAAGCTTCTTTTAGAAAAATCTGACATTTTTCTTCCTCCTCAATCTTCAAATTTCCACTTCGATTGATGTGGATCTTGAATTCGTTTAAATAATTTTTCCAAATCTTTATTAGCTTAAATGAACTCAAAACCGGTCTACCATGTGGCAATTATACGGATTTTTACATTTTACTAAATCCACTAATAATTGTTCCGCTTCTAACGAAGAAACGATGATTCGCCTTAATCGAACCTTTACAGCTCATCATAATGGCAGTTGCCTTCCGTAACTGAGCAACCGTTACTTTTTGGTTTGAGAGAATTAACCAATAACTCTTCGATAATCTCTTTCTTCCCCGTTTCATCCAACTAGGATGAGGATTAGTGACGTATGTACCAAATGGTTCGATTTCAATCCAAATTCACGAATCATTTCTAATGATTCTTGTAATTTTAGTGCCTCTTTTTCGAAAAACTCCAAGACAATTGGGAATCATTAAGGATTGACTTACTGGCGCTACTTCTCCAATAGAAACTTTTAAAAATTTCATATTTAATTCGTTCTTGAGCAGCATGTTGATCAATCATGATAGACCTTTTTCATTTTGCTGCAAATAAATACGTTTCCATGCATTTGTCCAGAAAATAATGTAATTCTGGAAAATCTGTTTCAACATTTTCCTCATCCAAATCTTGAGATAATTTCCAATAATTTGCTTTTTCTTGGTGGAAATCAATTCTGCAATCTCGCAGTCCTCTATGTTATGAGCCGTTATTTGAACTCGAATTTCCTCTGTTATTTCTTCAGAAATCCTCTCAAATGGACTCTCTTCAGTTTCTAAAGGTAGCTCTTCTGAACTTACCGCTTCACTCGTATGCCGAAGTAGTCTCATCTTCTTGTATCCACTCGCCAGGAGTTTCAACTCGAGATGGACGGCTGAACAGGTTTTAAGTCAAAATTTAACGTTTCTTGTTCCACTACTGGTCGAGCAGTTGTCGATCCCATTGATTTACGTTTAGCGGGTAAATCTTCCAATGATTCAGGAATCCGTTGTACTCCTTTGAATCGACTCATGAATCGCTTTTTGAATAAGCGCTGAGAGTTCCACTTCTTTACTAATCCGCACTTCTTGCTTTGTTGGATGCACATTAGCATCGACTAATTGGAAATCCATTTCAATATCAATCACTGTAATTGGAAAACGTCCCACCATTAAAGTAGAACCATATCCTGCACATCGCTTTTAGAAACAGCAATATTGCGAATCGAACGACCATTAATAAAAATCGAAATATAATTTTCATTGGATCTTATTAATTCTGGTAAGGAAGCATAGCCACTGACTTTAAAAATCATCATCTTCCCCACTAAACGCTAACATTTTATGAGCATTTAGGTAGGTCCTAAATTCTCTGCAATAGCTTGACGTAAGTCACCATTTCCTGCTGTTCGAATTAATTCATTTCCTCTCACTTTTCTAAAATAATGGAAATTTCTGGATGACTAAGAGATTTTGCTCACAACATCTGTAATATGAGCAATTTCCGTTTGCAGTGTTCGAACAAATTTCAAAACCGAGCAGGTGTATTATAAAAATAAATCTGAAACTTCAATCGTCGTCCCTTTTAACGGTGGTACTTGAGTTTCTTCTACAATAGTTCCTGACTCCACTTTTTAACTGAGTTCCCACTTCGTCTCCAGTTGAAGTCGTTACAGTCACTTTTTGAAACAGCTGTAATACTTGCCAAAGCTTCTCCTCCTGAATCCTAATGTTTTCAATACGAGATAACTGTTCAGGCGAATAAATTTTACTCGTCGTATGACGGCTGAATAGATAAAAACAGCATCCTCATGACTCATCCCCGAACCATTATCCGTAATTCGAATGAGTTTTAATCCTGCTTCTTCAATTTTCAATGACAATTTCTTGTACTGCCAGCATTCTGCATTTTCTAATAATTCTTTAACAACAGATGACGGTCGTTCAATGACTTCACCTGCTGCTATTTTGATTGGTTAATAAAGCACTTAATTCTTTAATTTTCCCCATAGACTCACCCCTTTCAGTCTTGTTTGCCATTGGTCGATGGATTGCAACGCTTGAAGTGGTGTTAAATTCATCACTCGAACAGATTTTTATCTCCTCTAATACTTCTTGATCGAGATTACTTGTAAATAAATCAATTGTTCTGATTCGACACGTGGAACTTCAACATTAGCACTACTTTCACAATTTCCACTTCAGCCTTTTCCACTGGAGCGTCTTCTTGAAGATTCACATTCGCTTGCGAATTGTTTTCTAAAAATCGTTAAAATATTTTCCGCATGACTTAATAATGATGACGGTAATCCAGCTAATTTAGCGACATGAATTCCGTAACTCTTATCTGCTGGTACCTTCCATAATTTTTATGAAGGAAGACCACTTGCCATCTTTTTCAATCGCTCCGACATGGACATTTTTTTAAATCCTCATACATATCACTTAAAAGCTGTTAATTCATGATAATGAGTTGAGAAAAGGACTTTCGCAGTTAAATGTTCATGAATATATCCAATAATGGCATGAGCAAGAGCCATCCCATCATACGTAGCTGTTCCTCTTCCGATTTCATCAAATAATAATAAACTTGTTGAATCAGCTTGTCGTAATGCTGTATTGGTTTCCATCATTTCTACCATGAAGGTACTTTTGCCCAGAAATTCGATCATCTGCTGCTCCGATTCGTGTAAAGATTTTTGTAAAAATTGGAATTTTTGCACTTGTCGCTGGAACAAAGCAACCAATTTGAGATAGAATCACACAAAGCGCCAACTGTCTCATATACGTTGATTTACCAGACATATTCGAGCCCTGTAATTAATAAAATATGGTCTTCTGGTGACATTTGAATCGAATTAGGAACATAGCTAGAACGTCCCATCACCTTTTCAACAACTGGGTGACGACCATCGATAATTTCTAAGGAACGATCCATTAATGAAATCGTTGGTCTTGTTAATTGATACGCTTCACTCACAGTGCTAAACGACTGTAATACATCAATCGTTGCAACTGCTTTTGCTAATTCTTGTAACTGCTCAGTATAAGTTTTCACTTCTTCACGAACAGCCACAAATAATTCATATTCTAGTAAACTTGATTTCTCTTCAGCTTCTAAAAATCAATGCTTCTTTTTCTTTTTAATTCAGGTGTAATAAAACGTTCACATTACTCAATGTTTGTTTTTCGTTCATAGCGACTATCATCTAACTGAGAAAGATTTGCTTTTTGTTACTTCGATATAATACCCAAACACTTTTATTATAACTCAATTTTTAAAGACTTAATTCCTGTAGTTTCTCGCTCTGTTTGTTGTAATTGAGCAATCCATTCTTTCCATGTGCCATTGTTTCACGATAAAGGTCTAGTTTTTCATGATAGCCTTTTTAATAATATTCCCATCTGATAAAGATACCGGAGCATCTTCATCAATCGCTCTTTCAATACGTTCAAATAATTCTGGTATCGCATGTAATTGTTGTTTTAACTTTTTGCCACTTCGGATGATTCAAACTATCTGCAATTGCTCTAAATACTGGAACTTTCGCTAGGTTTGTTTTAATTGTAATAAATCTCTCGCATTAGCCGTTCCAAATGAAACTTTTCCAACAATTCTCTAAATCATACACACCTTTTTAAGGCTTCAATGAAAATCAATCCGTTCAAAAATAATGTTGCGTCAAACTTTCTACTAAATCATGTCGCTCTTCAATATCTGTTTGAAGCACTAATGGTTTTTCAATCCATTGCTTTAATAAACGTGCACCCATCGCTGTTTGAGTTTCATCTAAGAACCAATAAAAGTGAACCTTGTTTTTTGTTGCGTACGAATCGTACTCGTTAACTCTAAGTTTCTTTTCGCTTCATAGTTCATGAATAAGTAAAAATCTCGTTCATAATAACTCGCTTTTTGAAGGTGAGTAAAACTTTTCTTTTGAGTTTTCGCTAAATAAGATAATAAACCTTCCAGCACTTCATAAAACATCTTCCTGTTCGATATCTTCTAGTAACGCATCAAAACTTCCTTTTTGAATGTCTTCAGTTGCTAAGGTAGATGGTAAAATATCAAAATACAAGCACATTTCTTCTAATGCTTCCGAAGAAAAATCTCCTACTTTCACTAATTCTCTCGTTTTTAAACTCGAACATTCACTACGAACTTCTTCCATTGATTGGACACAAGTTCCTTTTAATTCCCTGTTGCAACATCGACATAGCCTAAAGCATAAGAATCTTGCGCCAATGGTTTTAATGCTACTAAATAGTTATTGGCATGTTGTTGAGAATATTCCGTATACGTTCCCGGTGTTAAAACTTGAACAACATCTCTTTTTGACCATTCCTTTAGTAAATTTAGGGTCTTCTAATTGCTCACAAATCGCAACTTTCTTTCCATATTCAATTAATGTTCGATATATTCTTTTAGCAGAATGATGAGGAACTCCACACATTTGGAATTGGATCTTCTGCATTTTATTTCGACTTGTTAATGTAATTTCTAATAGACGAGCAGCTTCTAGCGCATCATCATAAAAATAATTCATAAAAATCTCCCAAACGATAAAACAATAAACAATCCGGATATTGTTCCTTAATCGAAAAAAATATTGTTCCATCATGGGCGTTCTCTTCGTTTTTGAGGCATTCGTAAAAATTTTCTCCTTTACTATTCCATAAATGGTTGATCTGGTGAAATTTTAATGGGTAAAATTTTCTTCACTTTTCCAGTTGCATCATCACATTCAATAAAACAAGCGGATAATTGAATCTCATCAGGATCAGACACTTCGAATCGTGTTGGTAATTGGTTTAAAAATTTACCAATAATCGCTTCTCTTTCCATTCCTAAAAATTCCATTATACGGACCTGTCATACCAACATCACACATGACTGCCGTTCCTTGAGGTAAAATACGGGCATCATTCGTTTGTACATGCGTATGCGTTCCAATCACAGCAGTTACTTTTCCATCTAAAAACCAACCCATTGCTTGCTTTTCACTAGTCACTTCAGCATGGAAATCTACAAAAATAATCGGCGTTCTCTTACGAGCTGTTTCAATGAGTGACTGAATGACTTGGAATGGATCATCTAATGTATTCATAAAGACACGACCTTGTAAGTTAATCACACAGACTTCCACTTGATTACACTTTACAAATACCATTCCTTGCCCTGGAACTCCTGCTGGATAATTCGCTGGACGAACCATCTTCTTTTGCATCATCAATAAATTCAAAAATATCCCGATTATCAAAAGCATGATTACCTAATGTCACAACATCTGCACCAGCCTGTAATAATTGCTTATAAATTTTCTCCGTAATGCCCTTTTCCATTCGCAGCATTTTCCCCATTGACAATTGTTACTTGAGGTTTATATTTTTCTTTAATTTTGGTAAATAATCTTCAATTGCTTGACGACCTGGAGCACCAACAACGTCTCCAACAAATAATAACTTCATTTGACTCCTCTTTCTATTTCATCTTCTATTAGTGTAACAACAAATGTTTTTGAAATGGTAGTGTTTTGCTGAAAGAAATTCGGTTACAATGCAAAAACTCTTAAAGTCTTCTAACAGACCATAAGAGTTCTTCAAACTAATTACACAAATACTACTTGAATTAAAATCATATAAATCATCGTTGGAACAAAAATACTTAATAAGGTATTTTGCTTCCACCAATGTAACTACTACTACACAAGCAATACTAATGAGTTCTGCTGCTCCCAAATGGCGCTTGTGTCCATGCTACGTCTTTGACACAGTAAATAACTAATGTTGTCATAATTGCTTTGAGGCAATACTTGCGCAATAAATTGCAAGCGGGGGAGGTAATACATCATGATGACGGAACATCACATAGGGAAATAATCTCAATCCAAAATGTTACAATCAGTTGCAACCATCATACTTAAAAATCATCATTGCTGTCATTTCGATACTCCCTCCTTCAATGGATGTTTCATATTTCTTTCAAAAATTAGCATTAATAAAATAACTGTACAAGCTAAGCTTGGTAATAAAAGTATTTTGGACCAACTGTAATTAACCAGAATAATGCACTACTTCCACCGATTAAAAATGGATAATAACGATCACTTTGCATGATTTGATTCACAACAATTAACACGAATAATGCCGTCATCGAAAAAAATCAATGCCTTTTGCAGAAAATGGAATAAAGTTTCCAGCTATAACACCAACCATCGTCCGAATACCCAGTACACATGATTTAAAAATGCAAGATAGACGTGAACAATATCAGAATAAGTTCCCTCTTCTTCTTGTTTCATACCAACCATTACAGAGAATGTTTCATCTGATAAGGCAAAGATTAAATAGAAAGCCTTCCACCCTAATCGCTTAAATAATTCAATAAAACTAATACCATAAAACATCATACGAGCATTAATAAGTAAAGTCATAATAGCAATCATCCCAAGTCCTAAACTGGCATTCATAAAAGCTGACAATGGCAAATTGCATCGATCCAGCATACATAAAAAAATACTAGAAAAATTGCCCACCAACCTGAGTAACCATCTTGAACCATTAAAATGGCAAATGCAATTCCTAAAAATAAATAGCCAAAGAAAATTGGTAATGATAATTTAAATGCTTGTTTCCACTCTTTCATTCCTTAACTCCTTTTTCATTCATATACAAATGACAGTGTACCTAATCTTCTACAACCTTGCAACTAATAACTATGAGAATAACATAATAAAATACAAGAAGAAAAATTCTTATTGTATGTGAGGGTCGCCAGCAGCCCTTGCAGGTCTCATAGCTAAAATTCGAGCCTTGGTCTCGAATTTTTACCTGTATCTAGCTTACTGGATTTTTACTTTCACCATAAAAAATTTTTCTTCTCGTATTTTTATATTTTTTTAAACGTGTTTTTGACAGATATATGAGTCCAAAAATACTTTTTACAGCGTCTCTTTAAGTTATTTATATTGTATTGTTTTTAATAAATTATATCAATACGTTTTACAAGTTATATTTTTCATATGTCAAACTCACGTGATACTGTCCTCAAATAATGATCTATTAATCTCATAAAAATATTTTATGTTGCAATGTGATTTTCCACACATTCTGCTGTTATTTCCATTTCGTTTATGGTACACTCTCTGCGTAGAAAGTTTTAAAGCGGTGGCAATCTCTATAAAGGTAGGTGGTGCTTATGAGCATCTATTCAAAAATCTATCAAAAGGAGGTTGTATTTTGTCAGTCTATGAAACTTTAACATTAGTTTGCTCTTTTTGCATCTTTACTTATTGCATTAGTTTCACTCATTGTCAAATTAATAGATATGAAAACAAAAATAACACCGCTCAAAACTTGGACTAATTGAGCGATGTTATTAATAATATCATCATTTAGCCACCGTCTTTTTAACGGGCTACATTAGAGTCGAGTTCCAGCTCGACTCTTTTTGTATCTTCATTATACCAAAAACAAAATGAATTGCAAACATCGACAAATCCAAGTTCTCTCCAAATGTCAAACACAAGTGATAATGTCTCAATAAGACACCAGTAAAAAAAGTACGCATTTTCCGACTCGAAAATAAAACGCCTGAAACATTATTACATCAAGGTTTAAGCGACTTTTTGATTACTGTAAAGTGTCAAACACCATTTTTCCTATAAGCATAAAAATTAATACGTAATAAAAGCAAGTACTACTATAGATGTATGTATTTCTCACTATTTTAATAACCATTCTATGACATCAATAGATTCATTTTTCATACTTTCTGTTACTTGAATATACACTTTTTCAATTACATTTGTAGCAATAAAATCAACTTCTAAATGCTCAATTTTTCCAATTGATACATCAAATCCTCGTCTTAGCAATTCAAATTAAACTATATTTACTAACGCATGTCCTCTATCTATAAAACCAAGTAAATAGTTTCTTAATCCAATATTTATCAAGTTTAGGGAATTAATTCCAAAAAGTGACTATCATTATTCCTTCCATCCAAAAAAACTTGCTCACGATATCGTAAGCAAGCTTTTTATTTCACTTCATTAATTCTTAAATAACTCCTCTAAATTCCGAGTAGCTGATTCAATCTCATAGTCTGCTTCTACAATTTTGATTTTTTTACTTTTTCATTATCCAGTTCTCTACTATAGCGAACAGATAAAATCTTA